>Ga0214473_10004719_pt1 | contig 16370 bp, 14 predicted proteins | sample RVTome_7_FD_203509 | JGI IMG/M metagenome (GOLD analysis project Ga0214473, IMG submission 203509) | Soil microbial communities from uranium-contaminated site in the Upper Colorado River Basin, Wyoming, United States - RVT98D197 | ecosystem: Environmental > Terrestrial > Soil > Contaminated >... | reverse complement strand
GACAAGGATGAGATTGAGCGTGGTATGGTGGTGGCGGCACCAGGCAGTATCACGCCGCACACGAAGTTTGAGTGTGAGGTGTACGTGTTGAGCAAGGAGGAAGGCGGACGTCATACGCCGTTTTTCAAGGGGTATCGCCCGCAGTTTTACTTAAGGACGACGGATGTGACGGGGAGTGTAGAGATGCCGGAGGGGGTGGAAATGGTGATGCCGGGGGATAACATCCGGATGAACGTGGAGTTGATTACGCCGGTAGCGATTGAGGAGCAGCTTCGGTTTGCGATCCGGGAAGGCGGTCGCACCGTCGGCGCCGGCGTCGTTACAAAAATCATCGAATGACATGATTGGGAGGAGATTATGCCAGGACTTGACGATGAAATCAAAGTCTATGAGAAACTGCTGCCTGGGCTCTTGTCTTCCGATGCAGGCAAATTTGCTTTGATTTTTGATGGCAGGTTGTTGGGTACCTTTACGAGCCAAGAAGACGCCCTGATATTTGGATTGAATCAAGTTGGCAATAAGGAATTCTTGGTTCGCCAAATCGTGCCAATAACTGAGCCATTGTATTTCTTTCATGGGGTTAGCTTATGCCGTTAGTAACTGGCAGGAGCCCAAACATGGCTTCATCTGGATTAATTCTCCCCGTCATTGTAGCTCCCTCAAGACCTATCATGGACATGCTGAGAAATGAGGGGAAGGAAATACCCAAACCAATAGAATTGACAGGGCTTGTAGATACCGGTGTTACAAGAACAGTTGTTCGTACTGGCACGTGTTCGAGGTTAGGTCTCATACCAAAAAATCGACTTTAGATGCTAACTGCTGGGGTACCGTGCTTTGCAGATGAATATGATGTTTCTCTCTTTTTCCCTATGCTGCAAATGGGGCCTCCAACCATTTTTGTTATTGAGGCGCCGCTTGAGGGGCAGACCATTTCTTGCTTGATTGGAAGAGACCTTCTTAGCCGGGGGATGTTAGTGTATAATGGCATCGATAGCTCATTCACCTTGGGATTTTAGAAATTACTAAGCACGAATCGGTAGTCTATGCGTGACATAATTATCTTGGCCTGCGGGGAGTGCAAACGTCGCAATTACACGACGACCAAGAACAAGAAGAAGCAGCCGTCCCGGCTGGAAGTCAAGAAGTACTGCCCGTACTGCAACCAGCATACGGTGCACAAGGAAACCAGATAGAGCCGAATCGATTCGACAGGTCTGTAGCTCAACTGGTTAGAGCACCGGTCTCCAAAACCGGGGGTTGGGGGTTCAAGTCCCTCCAGGCCTGCAGGATTCTGTACCGGAGGAATGCCACTGTATGTTCAAGAAAGCCATCGGTTATTTGAAGGACGTCCGCCAGGAAATGTCGAAAGTCACCTGGCCCACGCGTGCCGAATTATGGGAATCCACTGTGATTGTGCTTGTGCTCTCCGGTATCCTGGCGGTCTTCGTGTTCGGAGCTGATATTTCCCTGTCCAGACTAATCAAGATCATCCTTTAGTTTGACCGGTCCGCGGCATCTCCCCGCTGCAAGTTCCATAACGTAGCTTTGGGCTAAAGTTATTATCCCAGAACCTCAGGGTAGGATTTTCGTATCTCATATGGGCGCCAAACCGAAGCAAGAAACCACTCAGGACACGACCGCTGTACCCCAGTGGTTCGTCGTCCACGTGTTCACCGGCATGGAAAAGAAGATCAAGTCCTTTCTGGAGGAAGAGATCGAACGTCTGGGGCTCCAGCATTTGATCGCCCAGGTCCTGATTCCCTCCGAGGAAGTGATCGAAATGAAGTACGGTAAGAAAAAGACCAAGAGCCGGGTCTTTTTCCCAGGGTATATGCTGATCGAGATGGTGTTGACGAAGGAAACTCAGCATCTGATCTTGAATACCCCCAACGTCATCAATTTCGTGGGTCCCAAGAACAAGCCCCAGGCGCTCCAAACCCATGAAGTCGATCGAATCCTGGGACGGGTCAATGAGGTTCGGGAAACCACTTCGGTGGAAGTGCCGTTTCAAGTAGATGACACGGTAAAAGTGATCGACGGTCCGTTCAAAGACTTCACTGGAATCATCCGCGAGATCAATCTGGAGAAGAAAAAGCTGAAAGTGATGGTCTCGATATTCGGGCGGTCAACGCCGGTGGAACTGGACTTCCTCCAGGTCACTACCGAGTTAAGCTCGTAATTTCGAGGCAGGTTTTTCTCAAGCGGGTATGGTAATCTCGAAGCAGGATACAGAACAATGGCAAAGAAAATCGACGCGTATATCAAACTGCAGATTCCCGCAGGACAGGCGAATCCCAGTCCTCCGGTGGGACCCGCCCTCGGTCAAAAGGGCGTCAACATTATGGAATTCTGCAAAGCATTCAACGCCCGCACCCAGGACAAGCAGGGATTGATAATTCCGGTGGTGATTACGGTGTATGCTGATCGCAGTTTCAGCTTCATCACCAAGACTCCGCCCGCTGCCGTGCTGCTTCGAAAAGCCGCCAAATTGGAGAAGGGCTCGCCCGAGCCCAATCGCCAGAAGGTGGCAATGGTGAATCGCGGCGAAATCAGGAAAATCGCGGAATTGAAAATGCCCGACTTGAATGCTTCCACGGTTGAAGCCGCAATGAAGATGATCGAAGGCACCGCTCGCAGCATGGGTATCACGGTTCAAGATTAGTCGCTCAGGTCACGTACATTTCCGGGACAATATATGAAGAGCAGCAAACGATTCTCGGCAGCCCTGAAGAAGGTGGATCGACTCAAGGAATATCCCTTGCAGGAGGCGATCAAGATCGTCAAAGAAAATGCCAACGCCAAATTTGATGAATCGGTGGATATTGCCGTGAATCTGGGCGTAGATCCCAAGCGAGCCGATCAGATGATTCGCGGAACGGTGGTACTGCCCAATGGGCAGGGCAAGAGCATCCGTGTCCTGGTGCTTTGCAAGCCGGATCGGGAAGAGGAGGCGAAGAAAGCCGGCGCCGATTACGTCGGACTCGAAGAGTATGTCGAAAAGCTGAAATCCGGCTGGTCTGACATCGACGTCATTATGGCGACGCCAGACGTCATGTCCGAGGTCGGAAAGCTGGGTAAAGTATTGGGTCCCAAAGGACTGATGCCGAATCCCAAAGCGGGAACCGTCACGTTCAATCTGGCTCAAGCAGTCAAGGAAGTCAAGGCGGGACGGGTCGAATTCCGAGTGGACAAATACGGCATCCTTCATCTGGGGGTTGGCAAGTCGTCGTTTGAGGCGCCCAAGCTTCAGGAGAATATCGAGGAATTCGTGCGGACCATCGTCCGGATGAAACCATCAGCCTCTAAGGGGCAGTACATCCGCGGGATAACGATTTCCAGCACCATGGGTCCGGGAGTGAAGGTAGATAAGTCGGATTTAATGACCGTGTTGAAAGGTTAGCAGCTCGCCCAACGGACGGGTGATATATTGAGGTCGTCATGCGAGAGATTAAGCCATCCCCGCGAAACCTGGAACAGGTGGCGAAATTGAAGGAGAAACTGGCAAGCGCTCAGGGGATATACTTCACTGATTTCTCCGGATTGACAGTGGCTCAGATGACTGAGCTTCGGAAACGGTTCCGGGAAGCCCATGTGGAATATCTGGTGATCAAGAATACTCTGAGCCGGGTCGCTCTCAAGGATCAAGGGCTGGAAGGCTTGCTGCCTCATGTCGATGGTCCCAATGCCATTGCGATCGGCTATGATGATCCGGCAATTCCTGCCAAGATAATCGCACAATTCGCGAAAGAAAACGAAAAACCCACTATCAGAAGCTGCTTCTTTGACGGGGAAGTATTGACCGGAAAAGCCGCCGAGAAGACCAAGGACTATCCGAGCAAGACCGAGATTCGGAGTCAGGTAGTGGGTATGTTGGCGGCGCCGATGAGCGGTCTGGTTGGTGCGATGTCCGGGGTCATGCGGGATTTCCTGGCAGTACTGGATGCCTATATCCAGAAGAGGCAAGCGGAAGAGAAACAAGGTTGAATCTGAATTGCGCAACATAGAAACGTTTTGGAGGAATTCGTGGAACAGATCATTGAAACCTTGTCGAACCTGAAGGTTTCGGAACTCGTGGCGCTGAAGAAAGCGCTGGAAGAAAAGTGGGGTGTGACTGCTGCTGCTCCGATGATGGCTTTTGGTCCCGGCGGCGCGGCTGGCACGGCGGCTGAAGCGCCTGCTGCAGAAGAAAAGACGGAGTTCGACGTGGTCCTCGTCGCTGCGGGCGAGAAGAAAATTCAGGTCATCAAGGTTGTCCGTACGCTCACGAATTTGGGGCTCAAGGAAGCCAAAGCACTGGTGGACGGAGCTCCGAAAACCGTGAAAGAAGGCATCCCAAAAGAAGAAGCCGAAAAAATCAAAGCCGCTTTGGAAGAAGTGGGCGCACAAATCCAGTTGAAGTAACGTCTGATCCCATCCCGGGACGAACCTTCCGGTCCGCCCTGCGATTCCTTTTGCGGTCAGGCAGTTCGGCAGCCGCCGGACGCTCTGAATCATAAGGACACCCGATACTCAGTTGTCGGGTTGTCTCTACCAGGCGGGGACAAATATCATGAGTGGTAGGATCAGTAATTACAAGCCATTGGGTTTTCAACGGAGGCTGGCTTGAAAGACGAAAAGTCCATTCGACGGATCTCCTTCTCGAAAATCTCTTCGGTGCTGGAGATTCCCGATTTGCTGGATATTCAATTGGAGTCCTTCGAGGAGTTCTTGCAGAAGAACGTCCCGCCCGAAAAACGGGAACGAAGAGGACTGCATTCGGTCTTTATCAATGTGTTCCCGATTATTGACAATCGGGAGGAGCACATTCTTGAATTCGTGGAATATCATATCGAGCCGCCGAAGTACGGCGAGGAGGAATGCCGGGAACGAGGTGTGACCTTCAGTTCCGCCCTGAAGGCGAAACTCAGGTTGTCCAGCCGGGAAGACTCCGGCTCCGACGGTTTCGACAACACTATCGAAACTGACGTATATCTTGGCAATCTTCCCCTGATGACCCGTTCGGGCACCTTCATCATCAACGGCGCCGAGAGGGTGATCGTCAGCCAGCTCCATCGGTCGCCGGGCGTATTCTTCAGCGAGTCGGTGCACCCCAACGGGAAGAAAATCTTCTCGGCTCGGATCATTCCGTTCCGGGGATCGTGGGTGGAATTCACCACCGACGTCAACGATATGCTCTACGTGTATATCGATCGTCGGAAGAAATTCCCGGTCACGACACTGATTCGTGCGTTGGGATACTCCACCGATTCTGACATCCTGCGCCAGTTCGACTATGTCGAAGAAGTGGCGATGTCGAAGAAAGACATCAAGAAGTTCTTCGGTCGCATCATTCTGGACGACTTTGCGAATCCGGAGACCGGAGAAGTCTTGGTTGCCAAGAGCAGTGAATTCAATGCCACGACCTTTAAGGCACTGAAATCACTGAAAGTACGGAGAGTCCCGCTCTTGAAGATTCGCAAGAAGGACATGTCCTACGAGGTGTTGATTAACACGCTGAAGCGGGACAAATCCACCAGCCGTGACGATGCACTGGAGATCATCTACCGCGAACTTCGAAACGGCGAACCGCCGGACGTGGAAACCGCCCATAAGTTCCTGATCCGGCTGTTCTTTGACGAGAAGCGCTACGATCTGGGAGCGGTCGGTCGCTACCGGATCAACAACAAGCTCAGTCTGAACGTGGATCCTCAGACCACCGTCCTGACCCATCCCGACATCATCGAGATCATTAAGTACGTGCTGAATCTCAGGGGTGGAAAAGAGACCACAGACGACATCGACCATCTTGGAAATCGCCGGATTCGAACCGTGGGCGAGCAATTGGCGAATCAATTCAGCGTGGCGTTGACCCGCATGGCTCGTACCATCAAGGAACGGATGAACCTGCGCGATACGGAACAATTGACGCCCCAGGACCTGGTGAATGTGCGTACTATTACTTCCGTGATCAACACCTTCTTCGGCACCAACCAGCTCAGCCAATTCATGGATCAAGTCAATCCGCTGACGGAGCTGACGCACAAGCGTCGATTGTCGGCATTGGGTCCTGGCGGTCTGACCAGGGAACGTGCCGGATTTGAAGTCCGTGACGTGCACTACACACATTACGGGCGCTTGTGTCCCATCGAGACTCCCGAAGGTCCCAATATCGGATTGATTTCCTCACTGTGCACCTATGCCAAGATCAACGACCTTGGTTTCGTGGAGACTCCCTACCGCAAGGTGAAGGGCGGAAAAGCGACGAAGCAAATCGAATTCCTGTCTGCGGATGACGAAGATCGTTTCGTCATTGCCCAGGCGAATGCGCCCTTGAACGACAAAGGCGAATTCGTCATGGATCGTGTCAAAGCCCGGATCAAGGGCGATTTTCCGGTCGTGCATCCTTCCGAACTCCATTACATGGATGTCTCCCCTAATCAGATTGTGTCGGTGGCAGCGGCGCTGATTCCGTTCCTGGAACACGACGACGCCAACCGAGCCCTGATGGGGTCCAACATGCAGCGCCAGGCAGTGCCTTTGTTGCTTCCCGAGGCGCCCATTGTGGGAACCGGCATGGAGGGCAAAGCCGCGCGGGACAGCCGCACCTTGATCGTCGCTGCCGAAAACGGGGTGGTGGAAAGAGTGTCCGCAGATGAGATCGTGATTCGTAAACAACTGAAGCCGCCGCTCGGGAAGACCGTTGAGGATTTGCCTCCCGAATTCGCGCACTACAGGCTGGCGAAATTCGTCCGAACCAACCAGGATACCTGCATCAATCAAATTCCGGTAGTCAGGGTGGGCGAGAAAGTCAAGACCGGAGATGTCCTGGCGGACGGATGCGCCACCGATCGTGGAGAATTGGCATTGGGTCGCAATGTACTGGTCGCCTTCATGCCCTGGCATGGCTACAACTTCGAAGATTCGATTATCGTGTCGGAGCGGGTGGTCGAAGAGGACGTCTTTACTTCGATCCACATCGAAGAGCAGGAATTGCAGGTTCGGGAAACCAAACGCGGCGAGGAAGAACTGACCCGCGAAATCCCCAATGTATCCGAGGATGCGACTAAAGATTTGGACGAGAATGGAATTATCCGTGAGGGCGCGGAAGTCAATCCCGGCGACATTCTGGTGGGGAAAGTCACGCCAAAAGGCGAAACCGACCTGACTCCCGAGGATAAACTGCTGAAAGCCATTTTTGGCGACAAGGCGGGCGATGTGAAGGATGCTTCCCTGAAATCGCACACCGGCATGAACGGGATCGTGATCGCCACCAAGTTATTCTCGCGCAAGAAAAAGGACGCCAAGACCAAGCGAGCCGACAAGGATTCGATCACCGAACTTGAGGAAAAGTACTACAAGGACGTCGCTGCCCTGAAGGACAGCGTCCGGGACAAATTGGGCAAGATATTGTCCGGCAAGCGTTGTCGGGAAATCCGTGACAAGGACTTTAACCAGATCTTGATTCCTGAAGGTCACCATGTGACCGAACAGTCCTTTGCCCGTATCGATCCGGAAGAGCTCGAACGAGTCTTCGATTGGTCGGACGATCCTGCCACGAACGAATTGGTGGAAATGGTGTTCGACCGTTTCGACGAACACATGTTCCATTTGACGATGGAATTCCGCAACGAGAAACACCGCATCCAGGTCGGCGATGAGTTGCCGTCCGGAATCGTGCAACTGGCGAAAGTATATGTTGCCAAGAAGCGGAAACTATCCGTCGGCGACAAGATGGCAGGTCGGCACGGGAACAAGGGCGTGGTCGGCAAGATCGTGCCCGTGGAGGACATGCCCTTCATGGCGGATGGGACTTCCATCGACATCATCCTCAATCCACTGGGCGTGCCCAGCCGCATGAATCTGGGGCAAATCTTCGAAACCACCTTAGGATGGGCGGGTTACAAGTTGGGCGTACATTACGCAACACCAGTATTCGACGGCGCCGAGGGAGTGGACATTCAACAGGAACTGGAAAAAGCTGGATTACCATTGAATGGAAAAACCGTGCTGTATGACGGACGTACCGGAGATCCTTTTGATCAGCCTGTGACCGTCGGTTACATCTATATGATGAAACTGTCGCATCTGGTGGACGACAAGATCCATGCCCGGTCCATCGGACCCTATTCGTTGATAACTCAGCAGCCTCTGGGCGGGAAGGCACAATTCGGCGGTCAAAGGTTTGGTGAGATGGAAGTGTGGGCGCTCGAAGCCTACGGCGCGGCTCATATTCTCCAGGAAATCCTGACCGTGAAATCCGACGATGTGAACGGTCGGGCTCGAACTTACGAAGCGATTGTCAAGGGGGAAAACTTGCCGGTGCCGGGGGTGCCGGAATCGTTCAATGTCCTGATCCACGAATTGCAGGGATTGGGATTGGACGTGCATCTGGAATAGTGACGCGGGCGTCCCGCCCGTGAGATTCTTTACTGCCCCCGGGTCAGAGCCTGGGGCATGGTTCAGAATGACCGATTATCTGTCACCCTGAGCGAAGCGAAGGGTCTCGTGCCGGTGTACAAGGGGATTCTTCACTGCGTTCAGAATGACACGCACTTGGTCCAGGAGGTTACATGCCTTCGTCAGATTTGATGGAAGACTTCGAATCGCGGAGCTTCACCAGGATTTCGGTTAAGTTGGCGTCTCCAGACGCAATCTTAGCCAAGTCCCATGGCGAAGTGACCAAACCGGAGACCATCAACTATCGCAGCTACAAGCCCGAGAAAGACGGATTGTTCTGCGAAAAAATCTTCGGTCCGGTGAAAGACTGGGAATGCCATTGCGGTAAGTACCGGGGGATTCGATATAAGGGAATCGTGTGCGATCGCTGCGGGGTGGAAATCACCAAGAAAGACGTCCGGCGCAAGCGGATGGGACATATCTCTCTGGCGGTTCCGGTGGTGCATATCTGGTATTTCCGCAGCCTGCCTTCCAAGATCGGTTACTTGTTGAGCATGACCGTGCGCGACCTGGAGCGGATTATCTACTACGAAACCTACGCGGTGATCAATCCGGGAACGTCCGGAATGCGAGAGCATGATCTGATCAGCGAAGGCGAATATCTGAGGATTCTGCAGCAGGTCGGTGACGACAAAGAGAAGCTGCCGGAGAACCACCCAGAACGGTTCGTGGCGAAGATCGGCGGCGAAGCGGTCTATGATCTTCTTGCCCAACTCAGCGTCAACAAACTCTCAGCCGAGTTACGGCATCAGATCAAAATCGAAACGTCCCTTCAACGGAAGAATGACGCCATCAAGAAATTGCGGATAATCGAAGCCTTTAAAGAGGAAGAAGGCAGATCGGTGAACCGTCCGGAATGGATGGTCATGTCGGTCATTCCCGTGGTCCCGCCAGACCTACGTCCCCTGGTTCCTTTGGAAGGCGGGCGGTTCGCAACCTCGGACTTGAACGATCTGTACCGACGCGTGATTATCCGCAACAACCGCCTGAAACGGCTGATCGACATCAAGGCTCCCGAAGTGATCCTGCGGAACGAAAAACGGATGCTGCAGGAGGCAGTGGACAGCCTATTCGACAACGGCAGAAAATCGGTGGCGATTCGCAGCGATGGCAATCGACCGTTAAAATCACTGTCCGATAACTTGAAAGGCAAGCAAGGACGTTTCCGCCAGAATCTGCTTGGAAAACGTGTGGACTACTCGGGACGATCCGTGATCGTGGTTGGACCGGAGTTGAAACTGCACGAGTGCGGATTACCCAAAGATATGGCGGTGGAGCTGTTCAAGCCCTTCATTATCCGGAAGCTAATAGAGCGCGAATACACCAAGACGGTCAAATCCGCCAAACGCATGGTGGATCGGAAAACTGATGAAGTGTGGGCGATCCTGGAAGAGATTATCCAGAATCATCCCGTCCTGTTGAACCGTGCTCCCACCCTGCATCGACTGGGCATTCAAGCCTTCCAACCGTTGTTGATCGAAGGCAAAGCCATCCGGTTGCATCCGCTGGTATGTGCGGCTTTCAATGCCGACTTCGACGGAGACCAGATGGCAGTGCATGTGCCACTGTCATACGAGGCACAAGTGGAAGCTCGTCTGCTCATGATGGCGAATCAGAATATTCTCCATCCGGCTCACGGTCGCCCCATAGCCGTTCCCAGTCAGGATATGGTTCTGGGGATCTATTATTTGACCAAGCGCAGACCCGGTGATGTGGGCGAAGGCAAGATGTTCGCCAGCCCCGATGAAGTGATTATTGCGTACAATAACAAGAAAATCGGGCTCCACGCGCAGATCTTAGTGCGCATGAACGACCACATTGTCGAGACGACCACCGGGCGGATTCTGTTCCATCGGATTCTGCCTGAGGGCGTGCGGAAAACCCGTCCCTTCAATGAGTTCAACCAGTTGCTGATTAAGAAGCGCATTGAGGAAATCGTCTTCATCTGTCACAAGATAGTTGGGAACGCCCAGACCGCCATGTTCCTGGATCAATTGAAGGAGATGGGCTTCTCGACCGCTACCCACGGCGGACTAAGCGTCAGCCTTGACGACGTTCTGATCCCTGACCAGAAACAGGAGCTGGTGGATAAGGCGTCCAAACGGGTCGAGGAAGTACAGAATATCTACCAGGAAGGCATCATCACCGACGGCGAGAGATACAACCAGATCATCGACATCTGGACGCATACCACCACCGATGTGGCGGAAGTCATGTTCAACCAGATGCGGAAATCGCAGAACGGATTCAATCCGGTGTACATGATGGCGGATTCCGGCGCTCGTGGTTCTATCGAGCAGATCAAGCAGCTTGCCGGAATGCGCGGGCTCATGGCGAAACCGCAAAAGACCATGACCGGTCAGAAGGGCGAGATCATCGAATCACCCATCACGGCGAATTTCAAGGAAGGCTTGTCCGTGCTGGAGTACTTTATCTCCACTCACGGAGCCCGCAAGGGTCTGGCGGATACGGCATTGAAAACCGCCGACGCCGGATACCTGACTCGCCGCTTGGTGGACGTGGCTCAGGATGTGATTATTCGGGAACATGACTGCCGAACCCTGCGGGGGATCACCATCGAAGCCTCCAAGGAAGGCGAGGAAGCCACCGAGCAGTTGTACGAACGTATCCTGGGTCGAACCACCGGGGAACCGGTGATTGATCCCATTACAGGCGAAACAATTGTTGACCAGGCTGAGGTGATTACCGAAGAAATCGCCCAGAAAATCATCCGCAGCGGTATCGACACGGTGAAAATTCGGTCGGTCCTGACCTGCGAATTGCCCTCCGGCGTATGTTCCTTGTGTTACGGCATCAACCTGACCACCGGGAAATTAGTGAACATCGGCGAGGCAGTAGGCGTGGTCGCCGCTCAGTCCATCGGAGAACCCGGAACCCAGTTGACCTTGCGGACTTTCCATATCGGCGGGACTGCAGACCGCATCGCAGCGGAATCTCAGGTCATCTCCAAGTACGACGGAAAGATCGAGTACGAGAATGTCGATGTGATTCGCCAGAAAAACAATATCTTAATCAATGTCCGTCGCAACGGCATCGTGAAAGTCCTGGACGAAAATAATCGCGTCAGATCCCGTTTCACAGTCCCCTACGGTGCGCAAATCCATGTCCCCGACGGCGAAAGGGTCAAGGAAGGTCAAGTCATCTTCACCTGGGACCCATACTCCGACAGCATCGTGGCTGACAAATCTGGTATCGTCAAGTACATGGACATCAAGGAAGACGTCTCCTACAGCGAAGAAACAGATGATACCACAGGGAAGAGACAAAAAGTCATCATCGAATCCAAAGGTCGTAAGCTCAATCCACATCTGCATCTGGTGGATGACAAGGGCGAAAAGGTCGGAAACTACATTCTGCCCACCGGTGCCTACCTGCTGGTGAATGACGGTGACTTCGTCAATGCCGGCGACGCACTGGTGAAAATCCCCAAGGAAGCCAGCCGAACCAAAGACATTACCGGCGGTCTGCCTCGAGTGACTGAGCTATTCGAAGCCCGCAAACCAAAAGAGCCTGCCACCATCAGCGAGATCGACGGCGCGGTCAAGTTCGGAGCCTTGAAACGCGGTATCCGCGAAGTCATTGTGACTTCTCCGGATGGAAAGACCGAGAAAAAGTATCAGATTCCGTACGGGAAGCACATCCTGGTGCACGACAACGACCGAGTCACTGCCGGCGAACGACTGACGGAAGGATCGGTCGTCCCGCAGGACATTCTCGCCATCCTGGGCGCCAGCAAAGTCCAGGAATACCTGGTGAACGAAATCCAGGACGTGTACCGCCTCCAGGGCGTCAGGATCAACGACAAGCACATCGAAGTCATCGTCCGCCAGATGCTGCAAAAGGTCAGGATTGAAGACCCCGGCGATACCCAGTACCTGGAAGGTGACCAAGTTGACATTTTGAAATTCCAGGACGAGAACAAGAAGATGTTGACCATGGTAGTCGTGGAAGATCCCGGCGATTCGGGTTTCCAGACGGGGGATCTGATCGAACGCGGGGAGATCAATCGGCAAAACCGCAAGTTGAAAAAGGAAGGAAAAAAGCAGGCGGAAGCCCGACCAGCCAAACCCGCAATCTATCAGCCGCTGCTTCTGGGTATTACCCAGGCGTCCTTGTCCACCGAGAGCTTCATCTCAGCCGCATCGTTCCAGGAGACTACGCGGGTGTTGACTGAAGCCGCCGTGGAGAAAAAAGTCGATTTCCTGGTCGGCTTGAAAGAAAATGTCATCATGGGGCATCTGATCCCTGCCGGGACCGGCTTGGCGAAATACCAGCGCCTGGATGTTGAAGGTCCGGAAATCGAGGTGGAGCCCGAACCTGAGCGAGTTTCGGAACGGGAAGACGTGCCGGAGGTCGTCAAGAAAGCAGTCGATGCTACTGTGCTGGCACAGGGTCCGGATGCAGAAAAATGAAATAATGTTTGACTTTTGTGGGAATATTCTGTAAATTAAACGGTTTTTGGAGGTATTTTGCCCACAATCAACCAGTTAGTTCGTCACGGTCGCCAAGTCGCAACTAAGAAGGTCAGTGCCCCTGCCTTAGGCAGGTGTCCGCAGCGCCGAGGAGTCTGCACCAGGGTCTATACTTCGACTCCCAAGAAACCCAATTCAGCGCTTCGAAAAGTCGCTCGCGTCCGATTGACGAATGGCATTGAAGTCACAGCGTACATTCCCGGCGAAGGGCATAATCTCCAGGAACACTCCATTGTCCTGATCCGGGGGGGTCGAGTCAAGGACCTTCCGGGAGTTCGATACCACATCATTCGCGGGACTCTCGATGCCAGCGGCGTCGATGGTCGTCACCAGAGTCGCTCCAAATACGGAACCAAACGACCCAGGAAGTAGTTGCAAGTAACCTCTTGATCGTTTTCAAGTAACGGATGGATAGATGCCACGCAAGAAACGAGTGATCAAGCGGGAAATCCTGCCGGATCCCAAGTATCACAGCGTTCTCGTCACCAAGTTCATCAATTGTCTCCTGAGACGAGGCAAGCGCAGTATCGCGGAGAATATCCTGTACCGCGCTCTGGAGACTATTGAGGAAAAGACCAAGGAGCCCGGGCTGGACATCTTTAAGAAAGCCCTGGAGAACGTCCAACCCATGCTGGAAGTAAAGTCGCGCCGGGTGGGTGGCTCGACCTACCAGGTTCCGGTGGAGGTCCGTGCTTCCCGGCGGGAGGCACTGGCAGTCCGGTGGTTGATATCGTACGCTAAAGCACGAAGCGAAAGAACCATGGCGGATAAGCTGGCGGCGGAAATGATGGCTGCTGCCAATGGGGAAGGCGCCGCTATCAAGAAACGAGAAGACACGCACCGTATGGCGGAGGCGAACAAGGCGTTCGCTCATTTCCGCTGGTAGTCCTTTGACACACAGTCCTCGGACGGGGATATTGTCCGTCTGAAGTCGATTCGATCAGACATAGTTACGTGAAGCAAATCCCTTACACCATAAACATGACCCCAGAGGCGGTGTCTGCCTCTGTGTGGATGTTACATCACGTTTTGCATTCCCATGGCAAGGAAGGATCCATTACCGCAAATCCGCAACATCGGGATCTTTGCCCACATCGACGCGGGAAAGACCACGACCACCGAGCGGATTCTGTACTATACGCACCGTATCCACCGGATCGGAGAGGTGGACGACGGCGCCGCCGCCATGGACTGGATGCAGCAGGAGAAGGAGCGCGGGATCACGATTACCGCCGCTGCCATCTCCTGTCATTGGATGAACCACCGTATTAATATCATCGATACTCCTGGGCATGTTGATTTCACGGTGGAAGTAGAGCGGTCGCTCAGGGTATTGGATGGAGCGGTGGTCGTATTTTGTGCAGTGGGAGGCGTGGAACCTCAGACCGAAACCATCTGGCATCAGGTGCAACGGTATAAGGTTCCGGTCATCGGCTTTGTCAATAAGATGGATAGGATCGGCGCGGACTATGACCACGTCCTAACCATGATTCGGGAGCGGTTAGGCGCCGTCCCGATCCCTATTATGATTCCGATAGGCTCCAGTGAGTCATTTTCTGGACTCATTGACCTGATCCGAATGAAAACCGTTCTTTATAAAGAGGATAGTCTGGGCGCTGAATGGGAAGAAGCAGAAATTCCAGCCGGATTGACAGACCAGGCGCGCCATTATCGGGAAAAGATGCTGGAAATCATTGCCGAAGCGGATGACGAACTGCTCGATGCCTTTCTGGAAGGCAAGAACATCTCGGAAGAGGCGATCTATCGGGCGGTTCGGGCAAGCACGGTGCAGTTGAAGGGAATTCCGATATTCTGTGGCGCCGCGTTGCGCAATAAGGGCGTTCAGCCGCTGCTGGATGGTGTTGTCCGCTATCTGCCATCTCCGGTCGATGTCGGAGGCATTATCGGGTTGAATCCCCGCAATGAGAGGAAGGACGTCCGAATACCTGACGACCAGCAACCTTTCACGGCGTTGGCATTCAAAGTCGCCGTTGACCCTTACGTCGGAAAACTGACGTACCTGCGAGTGTATTCCGGAACCGCTACAGTGGGCTCGACGGTGACCAATGTGGCATTGGACAAGAAAGAGCGATTGTCCAAGTTATTAGTCATGTCCGCCAATAAGCGTGAGGAAATCCCCGAAATCTTCACCGGCGATATCGTCGCCGCGGTCGGACTGAAATTTACCCGAACCGGCGATACCCTTACCGACCATCGGCATCCGATCCTGCTGGAGCGGATGCAATTCCCCAATCCCGTGATTCAGATCGCCATCGAGCCCAAGACCAAAGCCGATCAAGAGCGCATCGGCGAGGCGTTGTGCCGTCTGGCGGAAGAGGATCCCACTTTCGAAGTTTCCACCAACGAGGAAACCGGACAAACCATCCTCGCCGGCATGGGCGAGCTTCACCTGGAAATCCTGGTGGATCGGTTGCTCCGCGAATTCAAGGTGGAAGCCAATGTCGGAAACCCGCAGGTAGCCTACAAGGAAAGTATTCAGAAATCTGTGCGTGCCGACGGACAATTCTCTCAGCAGATCGGCGGCAAATTCCAATTCGGGAAAGTAACGTTGGAACTGCAGCCCAATCCCAATGGGAATGGCAATTCGTTTCGTTCCGCAGTTGAAAACGGCGTCATCCCTCGCCAGATGCTTCCGGCGATTGAATCCAGTGTCATGGAAACCCTGCGGTCCGGCGCACTGGCGGGCTATCCTCTCGACGGCGTGTTGGCTACCCTGGTGGACGCGGAATATCATCCGGGGGAATCCAGCGATATGGCGTTTAGAATGGCAGGCGCCGCCGCTGTCCGAAGTGCCTTGCCCCAGGCGGATCCAGCCATCCTGGAACCGGTCATGAAAATCGAAGTCGTCACCCCGGAACAATACGTGGGTGACATCGTCGGCGATCTGAATTCCAGGCGCGGTCATATCCTTGACCTGGAACGTCGCGAGCATCTTAAGGTCGTGCGAGCCCTGGCGCCTCTGAAGGAAATGTTCGGATATGCCACCGACTTGAGGTCGCTGTCCCAGGGTCGCGCCATCTTTACGATGCAGTTCGACCACTATAGCGTAGTACCCGAGGAAGTGTCCCATCGCATTCTGGAAGGATACTTTTGATTCGGGCGGAAATCCGATCCTTGTCGAAAAGTCTATGCCCGCCGGAGTCGATCCTCGATTCCGAGCGGAGGAGAGTAAAACGGAGGTAGGTTATCATGGCGAAGGCCAAGTTTGCGCGGACGAAGCCGCATGTTAATGTGGGGACGATCGGGCATGTGGATCATGGGAAGACGACGTTGACGGCGGCGTTGACGTTACATTTATCGAAGCAGAATCCGAATGTGGCGTACCGGTCGTTTGATAGTATCGACAACGCTCCGGAGGAGCGGGAGCGGGGGATTACGATCGCGGTGGCGCATATTGAGTACGAGACGGTGGATCGG
>Ga0214473_10004718_pt1 | contig 16374 bp, 16 predicted proteins | sample RVTome_7_FD_203509 | JGI IMG/M metagenome (GOLD analysis project Ga0214473, IMG submission 203509) | Soil microbial communities from uranium-contaminated site in the Upper Colorado River Basin, Wyoming, United States - RVT98D197 | ecosystem: Environmental > Terrestrial > Soil > Contaminated >... | reverse complement strand
AGGCTTAAGCCTGGCGGACGCTTGAAGGATATCGTCGGCCGTCAGGAGGTCGGAATATTTGGCTATCAATAGTACGGGTATGTCTAGGAGTTTGGCGACCTCAGAGGCGCTAAGCCCGATGAAGCTGCCCTGGTTGACATTGCCCGCCCCTTCCAATATCAGAGTGTCGTGTTTTTCGCGCAAGCCGGCAGCCGATTTTTTTACCAGGTCGGCGTAGTTAATTTTCTCCTTGCCGAATGCTTTATCCATAAAATGGTCCAGGAGGATTATCGGGCAAACACTTTTGATGTCTCCCGGCTTATCCAGGGCTTTCCAAATATAATCAACATCTTCGCAGCTCTTTTGGCCGTTTACCGTAGTTGGCATAGTGCCGATTGGCTTCATGTAAGCCACTGTTTTACCGGCCTGGCGCAAATTTAAGGCCAGCGATAACGCAATTGAGCTTTTCCCCGCGTATTCAGTTGTCGAAACTACGTAAATACCTTTCATTTCAAACTCACACTAATCCTCGCATCGGTGGCAACTGCACCCTCCCCTTCATCTTTAACCATTAAGGGATTTATATCCATTTCAACGATTTCCTTAAAGTCCGTCACTAACGCCGACACTCTCAATATTATATCCTCGAGGGCTTTAACGTCCTTGGGTTTCAAGCCTCTTGCTCCTTTGAGCAACCAGTATGATTTTACCTCACCAAGCATCTTTTTTACATCCATGACGCTTAACGGTGCAATCCTGAAAGACACATCCTTTAATATCTCAACGAAAATACCGCCTAAGCCGAACAAAACCAGCGGCCCAAACTGCGGGTCGCGGCTTATCCCCACTATCGTTTCTTCCCCGCCCTTAATCATCTCCTGGACAATAATGCCTTGAACGGAAGCCTGAGGCATAAAACGGCGGACATTGTTTAGAATGGAATCGAACGCACTCACGACCTCTTTGCCATTAGCTAAATCAAGTTTAACGCCGCCGATATCGGTCTTATGCAATATGTCAAAAGAGGCTATCTTTAAAGCAACCGGATAGCCGATTTTTTTAGCTAATTCAGCAGCCTCTTCGCTTGATTTCACCAAATAGCTTTGAGGAACTTTAATGCCGTAGCTTGAAAGGATTTCGTTAACTTCCAAATACGATAAATTTACCCTTTGTTCGTTCTTAGCTAGATTTAGCACTTGTTTGACCGCCAAGCTGTTAACTTCATATTGCTTATACCGGGCTTCGGGACGCTTGATTATCTTACTGTAAGTAACCAGGGAGCCTATGGCCTTAACTGCATCTTCCGGGTAGTTGTAGTTTGGCACCTTGTTTTGGGCGAGGATTTTTTGGGCTTTTTTCATCTCCAGGCCGCCCATGAAAGCTCCGACAACCGGTTTCTTGCTTTTATTGGCGAGATTGCTAACCAACGAGGCTGTTTTCTCGAGCTCGGTCATTGCCTGGGGGGTGGAAATAACCAGCAGGCTGTCGATGTTGGCGTCTTTCTCTAATATGGCCAGGGCCTTTTCGTATCTGTCGGCCTTTGCGTCGCCAAGCAAATCAACCGGATTATAAACATTGGCGGCTGCCGGCAGAAAGGACGAAAGTTTTTGAATAGTTTTATTTTCAAGGGAAGAAACGCTCAGAGCCGAGTTTGCCGCAAAGTCACTGGCTAAAATAGCCGGGCCGCCCGCATTAGTTATTATGCCCAGTTTATTGCCTTTTGGCAGCGGCTGGCTTGATAGAACGGAAGCGTAGGAAAAAAGCTGCTCTAAGGAATCGACCTGAACGACGCCGGCCTGAGTGAAGGCGGCAGTGTAGGCGCGGGTTGAGCCGGCCAAGGCTCCTGTATGTGATGAGGCGGCTCTGGCGCCGGCCGCCGTGCGGCCGGCCTTTAAAGCAATCAGCGGCTTTTTCAGGGCGATTCGGGATGCTGCTTTAAGAAACCTCTCTCCCTCGGTTACACTTTCCAGATAAAGGCAAATAACAGCCGTTTGGTTATCACTTTCCAGCGCTTCGATAAAGTCGGTTTCATTGAGGTCGCTTTTATTGCCCAGGCTGATAAATTTCGAGAAGCCAAGCTCTATTTCCCTGGACCAGTCCAAAACAGCGGTTTGCAAGGCTCCGGATTGCGAGATGAAAGCGATATTTCCCTCGAGCGGCCCAGTGCGTGTAAAGCTGGCATTGAGTCCTATTTGCGTGTTGATTAATCCTAGACAATTTGGGCCGAGCACGCGAAGAGAGTATTTTTGCCCTATTCGAACAATCTCTTTCTCTAGGCGGGCGCCATCAAGGCTTGTTTCCTTGAAGCCGGCGCTTATGACAACGGCGTGCTTGACATGTTTTTGGCCGCTTTGCTCCATGAGAGCGGGCACTGTTTTAGCGGGAGTGACAATGACTGCCAAATCGACCGAACCTTCGATATCCTGAATCGATGGATAGCTCTTAATTCCGAGGATTTCATCGGCTTTGGGATTAACGGCGTAAAGGTGCCCCCCGTAGCCGGCTTTAATAATATTTCGAAGAATTACGTTGCCGACTTTACCCTCTTCCCTGGCGGCTCCGATAACGGCAACCGATTTCGGATTCAGAAGTTTTTCTAGCATACGAAGGTTGTTTCCTTTGCTCCTGGTTCTTAATCAGCTTGTAGTTTAATTGGTTGGTATTTTATCGGGCTTTATTATTTGGTCGGCCTGTGAGACCTTGTTTTTGCCGAGGGCTTTCGCTTGGTAAAGAGCTTTGTCGGCCACCTCGATTAATTCCTGGCTGTCCTTGGCGTGCGTGGGGTAAGTGGCTACTCCGATGCTGATGGTTACGCCCTTTCCCAGCATTTTCGTTTTTTCGATTTGCGTCCGCAGTTTTTCGGCCAGGATAAGGGCGCCGCTTGACTGGACTTCATTCTTTATCTGCTCCGCTTTTTTAAGGCTCGAGATAACCCCTGTTTCGGGAAGGATGATAGCAAACTCTTCTCCTCCGTAACGGCAGGCAATGTCAACATCGTAGGTCGGCTCTTGGACGCTTCTCCTTAGATTCTCGCCCAAGATCTTAGACACCAACCGCAGGAGGTCGTCTCCCTGGGGGTGGCCAAATGTGTCGTTGTACTTTTTAAAGTTATCGAGGTCTATCATCAATAAGGAAACCGTGCGCTTAAACCTCTTTGCCCTTTCAATTTCGCTGTTAATGCTGTGATTGAAGAAACGGCGGTTGTAGAGGTTTGTCAAACCATCCTTAATAACCTTTTGTTTAATCTCTCCCTTTTCTTTACCATGAAGATAAGAGGTTACGACGGCCGCACAGCCGTTAATGAAACAAACCCAAAGCCAGACTATGAGGACATAAGCCACATTATTGTTAAGGTTTGCTACCATGAACGGCATCCTAACCGGCTTGATGATATTAAGGAACTCGCTGAATATTAGGGCCGAGTAAATGGAGACTGCCAAGAAGCCCATAAAAATCACTTCCCATTGGCTGGGAATCAAGTAAGTGAATTCCAGAGTGAGTAGTAGGTATAACGCCCAGAACCAACTGGCAATACCGCCGGTGAAATGGATTAGGACAGTAACTATTATTGCATCAAGCACAAGCTGTATGCGGATGAAATGCTTAATCCGACTTACCCACATCCAGGGATAATGGTGCCAGGCAATATGATAGAAGGCGTTATAGGCTACTACGCCCAGCAGAATTATGGTGGGCCAAGTATTAAGCTGAATTATTTCTGCCAGTGGATAATTACCTGCAAGGTAGGAGATAGTTGAAGCTGAGCCATAAAAGAAAAGCAGAGCTATTAAGAACCAGCGGGCCTTAATAACCAGCAAAAGCCTTTGCTCGGCTTGAGATATAAGCTCTGCTTCGGTTTGGTCAACAAACTCTTCTTTGAACGTTTCTGCTAATCTCTTAATAATCATTAGCTATATTTAAGCAGCCGGTTGCTTGTAAATCAATAGAAATGCAGAAAGTCTAAAATTTACTCCACTTCGACCGCTTGCTTGCCTTTATAATAGCCGCAATGCGGGCATACATGGTGAGGGAGTTTCTTCTCGTGACATTGCGGACATTCGGCTAAAGTAGCGTTTTTCACTTTTGAGTTAGCACTTTTGCGCATATCGCGTTTTGACCTGGTTTTTTTCTGTTTGGGAACTGCCATTTATCCTCCTTGCTTTTTCCATTCTTGCAGTTTGTGCCAGCGGATGTCAATCGGCTCTTCCTTGCACTCACAAGGGCCTTTGTTTAAATTTTCTCCGCAACGCAGGCATAAGCCGGCACAATCTTTGTTGCACAGTGTCTTGATGTCTAGGTTCAAGGCTAAAGTTTCGCAAACCAAGCCGGAGATGTCTATATCATCGCCCTCAACGAGGCGTTCCGCCTCGGTTTTGCCAAAGGAGTAAAACTCTTCGAGGCTCATTTTAAGCGGATGTTTAAACTTATCCAGGCAGCGGCTGCAAGTTAGTACCATCTGCCCCTCGGCTGTTATTCTTAAAAAGATGCCTTCACCGATATTTACGGCTTCACCTCTGATTTTGACCGTACCCAGTTCGATTTCTTGGCCTCTGAGGTTAACTTTGCCCAGTTGTACTTGATAATCAATGCTTTTTTGAGCATCTTTCTGGTGTCCTATGTCTCTTATGTCAAGTTTGAAAACTTCCATAATAAAAAAAGTAGCTTACGCTACTAGTTTCACCTTATTGTTTTTTATCCAATCCGAGTAACGTCTAATATCTAGCGTCAAACAAGCCGATTATCTTGTTTCTATCTTGCCTTGCAGCCTGTCTCTTCCTCTTTGGACGGCTGTTAGTAGCTTTCCTAAATTAACTTCCAAGTTGGCAAGCATTTCATCGGCATAATCTTCGGCGCTTAGCCTTACTTCCCGCTCCTTATTGCGGGCGTTTTCCAGGATTTCATTGGCCTGGCTTTCGGCAAGCCTTACTACTTCGCTTTCGGCAGCTAAATCCGATGCTTTCTGCTTTGACTCTTGGATGATATTTTTAGCTTCCTTTTCGGCCTCTTCGATCATTTCCTGGCGCTCTTTTACCACCCAGCGGGCTTGCTTTATCTCTTCGGGAAAATTGGCTCTTATCTGGTCAATCAGGTCGTAAATCTTTTGTTCGTCAACTACTACGGTATTAGTTAAAGGTATTTTTTTAGCGGCTGTGACATAATCTTCCAGTTTGTCAATTAAAGCCATTATATCCATTAAAAAACCTCCGGTTTTTGAGTAAGTACTTGAGACTCCTTAGCTTTCACTACTGTACCTGGATTTTAATTTAAGTTCAACTGCCTTTGGTACTAAAGTGCCAATATCCCCGTTAAAAGCAGCAATTTCCTTAACTGCACTGGAGCTTAAATAAGCAAATTCGGGACTTGCCATAATAAAAACGGTTTCAATTTCCGCGTCGAGCTTTCTGTTTAACTGGGCCATTTGGAATTCGTGCTCGAAATCGGAAACTGCCCGAAGCCCCCGGATAATGGCCGAAGCCCCTTGTTTTCTAGCAAATTTTACTACTAAGCTGTCGAAACTTTCAACACTTATTTTAGGGTTATCGGCAACAGCCGCTTTTACTAGCTCAACCCTCTCTTCGATGCTTAAAAGTAATTGCTTATTGCTTTCCTTGGCAATTGCCACTGTGACTTGATCATATAGTTTAGCTGCTCTATTTATGACATCAAGGTGCCCGTTGGTTATCGGGTCAAAAATACCAGAGTAAATCGCAGTTGTCATTAGTTATCCCTTTTTAGATATGAAATCATGGTTTGGCCGTATTTTTTCCGCTTAATAATTACCAAATTTTCAGCCAAATCCAGTTTCGCATCATGCTCGACTATCATTAAGCCTTTTTCATCAAGAAGCTTTAATGCCGATAGAGCAATTGCTTCCAGATTTATGAGCCCTATTCTATATGGGGCATCGATAAAAATCAAATTGAACGGCTCGTTATTATGACTTCCTAGAAATCTTTCTGCTTTTTGCCTCTTAACTTCGGCATAGTCACCCAAATGCAGATTAGCAAGGTTGCTTTTTATCGCCCTTATTGCCGCAAATGAGAAATCCACAAAAATGGCTTTTCTGGCCCCGCGGCTTAAGGCTTCAAGGCCCAAAGCGCCGCTTCCGGCATATAAATCCAGCACCAGGGAGTTTGAAACCTTGTCATTTATGGTCGAGAATATTGCTTCCCTCACCTTATCCGACGTTGGCCGGGTTTTTGTCCCGGCTGGAGCTTTTATTATTCGTCCCTTAGCAGTTCCGGCAATTATCCGCATTTACGTCATCAGCCTCCACTTACTTCTAAAAGCTGGTGGTACTTTTCTACAACTTCCTCTTTTAAGGCCCTGTTAGATAACAATTCGGGATCGGTCTCGAGTAGTTTTTTGGCTTCTTTTCGGACTTGGAGCAATACATCAAAATCCCTGATGAGGCTGGCTATTTTCAAATCAGGCAAACCGGCTTGTTTGAATCCGAATATCTGCCCTTCTCCCCTAATAGTTAAATCTGCTTCGGCTAAAGCAAAACCGTCTTTGAGCTCCCGGATAGCTTGCATCCGTTTTATTGACTCACCTGTTTTAAGCTCGGCAAAAAGGATGCAAACACCGTCTTTTTCGCCACGGCCGATTCGTCCCCTTAACTGATGTAATTGGGCAAGGCCGAACCGCTCGGCATTCTCAATTAACATAACGGTTGCATTAGCAACGTCCACGCCTACCTCGACTAAAGTGGTAGCAACCAAAATATCAATGTTCCCTTGGCTGAACTCAGCCATTATCCGTTCTTTTTCATCCGATTTAAGTTTGCCATGAATTGAGGTTACTCTAAGGTCGGGGAAAATAGAGTTTTTAAGATTATCGATTTCTTCTTCGACGGCTTTAGCTTCAATTTTGTCCGAGGGGTCGATGAGGGGACAAATTACGTAGGCCTGAGAGCCTTCGGCCACTTCCCTTCTGATTTTCTCATAGGCTTGTTTTCTTTTTGGTGGACGGCAAACAACGGTTGTTACTTTCTCGGCAAATTTTTTGCCCGAGGGCAGCTCTTTTATTGTGCTTACATCCAAATCGCCATAGAGTGTTAAAGCCAGGCTTCTGGGGATAGGCGTTGCCGTCATTACTAGAGTATGTGTATGCAGGCCTTTTTCGTGAAGCGTTTGCCTTTGCTCAACACCGAAACGGTGCTGTTCGTCAACTACAACCAAAGCCAGCGATTTAAAACTTACCTGGTCTTGAATTAAAGCATGAGTTCCCAAAATAAGCTTTGTTTTGCCGACCGCTATGTCGCTAAGGGTTTCCTCCCTTGTTTGTTTATTCAATGATGACGTTAAAATCGCGGTCTTGATACCTAGTTTTTCAGCCAGGGGCTGAATTGTTTGATAATGTTGCCGGGCCAGGATTTCAGTCGGTGCCATTATGCAGGCCTGAAAACCGCTTTCTATGCTTACCAAACAACTTAAAAACGCGATAATAGTTTTACCGCTGCCCACTTCTCCTTGAAGCAGGCGGTTCATCGGTGATGCTGTACATAAATCGCTTTGAATTTCACCTAGAACCTTTTCCTGGTCCGATGTAAGCTTAAACGGCAGTAATTCAAGGACTTTACTTAGCAACTTGTGGGATTTTAAAGGAGCTGATTTTAAGTTGCCGGTTGCCTTTTTTTTAAGCAAGACAGCGATTGAGAGCTCGAAAAGCTCTTGAAAAATTAACCTCCGGCGAGCCCCCTCAAGAGAAGCTTGACTACTTGGGAAATGGATTTGCTTCAAAGCTTCCGCAAAAGGCATAAAGCCAAGTTCATCAATTAAGTAATTCGGAATAAGCTCTCGGGCGGGTATATGCTTTTCGGCTCTTGTAATCAAAGAGCGTAGCTGTTTGGTAGAGATCCCTGTTGTTGCCGGATGGAAGGGTAAAATGCCCATCGTATTAATAGCATTCGCGCTGTCCAGTTTGTCATAAAGAGGGTTATTGATTTGCAAGCGGCCGTATTTGTGTTCAACTCTCCCGGCCAAAGCTATCCAATCGCCTTCGCTGAAAGCGGAAGCCATGTAAAGCTGATTGAAGAATACGGCGGAAATATAGCCGCTATCATCGGAAATTATCACCTCAACCAGTCCCTTGCGTTTTGAAAATATTCTTTTCTCAACCTTTTTGACTACGCCTAAAACCGTTGCGGTTTCGTTCAGTTTCAAGTCTTTGGTTAGGCGCACTTCGGAGACATCAAGATAGCGGTGGGGAAAATGAAATAAGAGGTCCTTGATGGTTTTAATGCTTAATTTTTCCAAACACTTATTTATTGCCGAACCGACGCCCGGCAAACAATCGACAGGTTGTGTCCAGTCCAAAGTCTTAGCTGTTTGCATAGGCTCATTATAAATGATATTCTGCTAAAGTTATTTTAAAAGGATAAATTATGGCTAATGTATGTGAAATATGCGGTAAGGCTCCGCGATTCGAAAAAAACGTAAGCCACTCGCACCGGCGCTCTCCGCGGCGGGTTGAACCTAATATTCAAAAGGTAAGAGCGAACCGCAATGGCAAAATTGCTACACTTAGAGTTTGCACCAGCTGCCTGAAGGCCGGCAAAGTAGTCAAGGCCTAGGGACGGCCGGCACCGTAGTAATCTCCGCGGTAATGAAGCGTTAAAATTCTCACTTCACCGGCAATGAACTGCCCGCCATTAGCTCCGATAACATATCCTGAGCCCATGTACATTTTCACGTCGGAGACATACCCTTGGCCGTAAAACACCAGGTCTCCAGGTTGCAGGCTAGCTTCGTTTACCAAACGACCTTTGGCCGCCAAGAATTCATATTGTTGCCGGCTGGTTCTTGGCAGATAAACGCCCACTTGCTTGTAGATATACCAAACAAAGCCCGAGCAATCGAAACCGGTTTCCGGAGAAGTGCCTCCCCAGCGGTAAGGCACCCCTAAATACTTCTGAGCAAGAGCAACAACATCGCTTGAGGAAAAATTTCCGCCCGCATAATTAACAGACGCTTGATTTTTTTGCTGCTCTTTGAGCTTTCTTAAGGCCTCTTCTTTGATTCGCTTGATTCTCTCCCGTTCTTCGGCCTGCAGCCTGGCCAAATCCTTTTTAACTGCTTTTAAGGCTTCGTCTTTAGCTGCAACGGCATCCTCTATCTCTACCTTTTTGGCCGCAACCTTGTTTAACATTATCTCTTGAGTAGTTTTCTGGTTGCTAAGACTTTTGTTTAAGCCGAGAAGCTTATTCTTGGCCAATTCAACGTCGGCAACGAGTCTGTTGTCCTGCTGAACGACTCTTTTAATAAAGTAAACATTGTCGAGGAATTGTTGAAAATTGTCAGTGTTAAGCAATATTTTCACGAAATAAAAAGTGCCTTGCTTATACAATGCCTTTACTCGCGCAGAAAGAGTTTGTTGTTTCAGATTGAGCTCAATTGCCGCATCTGCGAGTTGCAATTCGTTTTTTTGCAGTTTTTGTTTGATTTCGCCAAGGCCGCTTTGAGCTTGATTATATTCTTCAACGGCTTGTTCCGCTCTTAAGTTAAGCTTATCGATGGTTTTTGTTATTTCATTGAGCTCAATTTTTTTTTCTTCGATTGGAGAAGCCGCGGATGGCAAGCTAATATTGAGTAAAACGAGGATTACGCCTATTAATGCCGAACATCTTCTTGCTTTCAAAGTAACCTCTTTTACTGTAGACTAGTGCTTTAAATATTGATGTTTTTAGACTGCTTAATCATTATACAACCTGCAGCTTTGCATGTGAAGGTATTGAATTAGGAGGTTAAGTGAAACTGGAATCATTTATCAGGGATATCCCGGATTTTCCCAAAGAAGGCATCCTTTTCAAAGACATCACTCCCCTCTTGGCCGACAGTAAGGCTTTTCAATATGCAATCGATTTGCTTTGCGATAAATACGTAGACAGCAAGGTAGACTATGTGTTGGGCGCCGAAGCCAGAGGCTTTATTATTGCATCGGCTATGGCTTACAAGCTTGATGCGGGCTTTATCCCGGCCCGCAAACCGGGAAAGTTACCTTACAACACTATTCGTCAAGAATACGACTTAGAGTATGGAACCGACTGTTTGGAAGTTCACGAAGACGCTATAACGAAAGGCGATAAAGTGCTGGTAGTTGATGATGTATTAGCAACCGGCGGAACGGCTGCCGCTAAGGTGGGCTTGGTTGAAAAACAAGGGGCTGAAGTTTTTGGCCCGGCTTTCCTGATAGAGTTAACTTTTCTTAATGGCCGTGACAAGCTTCCAGGGCGTGACGTATTCTCCCTTATAAAGTATTAGTAGGGGCTGATCCCTGTGTCCGCCCTATGCCAAATTCAGCGTTTCCCTCGGCAATTTTCCTTAGCGCTTCAACGGCATCAATGCCCACTTGGTAAGCGCCCACATAAGAGCCACGGCCGCTTTTGCGGGCATGAAAGTCAGAGCCACCGGTGGCCACCAAACCATAGCGGTTGGCTATTTCCAAATATGATTTAACTTGCTCGGGCGAGTGGTCCGGATGATGAACTTCTATTCCGGCTAATCCCTGCTCGGCAAAGGCCCCGATTTCTTCATCTCTGGCCATCAGGCCCGGATGAGCCAAAACCGCCACTCCTTTTGCCTTCTTAATTGTGGCTAAAACTTCTGCAACGGTTTTAGTCGGCTTTTTAACATAACAGCAGCCGTCTTGCTCCAAGTATTTATCAAAAGCTTCTTGGATGCTTTGGACATAACCTTTTTTCATTAATACCCTTGCCAGGTGAGAACGTCCTATTGCGGCTCCGTCGGCAATATCTTTAACTTCTTGAAAGGTAATGTTTAGGCCTTGTTCCTGAAATTTACCGACAATAAGACGGGCTCTTTCGTAACGCCCTTTTCTTAGTGTACTAAGCTCGTCATTTAGCCATTTAACTTCATAATCAGGCCAATAGGCAATTATGTGGACGTCCCGGCCGTCAAAATCGCAGCTAAGTTCTACGCCTGGGATAATTTCAATGGGAAGATTTTTGGCTCTTTCGAAGGCTTCTTCAAGACCGGCAAAAGTGTCATGATCGGTTATGGCAATAGCGTCCAAGCCGGCCTCAAAAGCTATTTCTACTAAATGAGCAGGTTGTACGCTTCCATCTGAAGCGGTTGTGTGTAAGTGGAGATCACAGCCCATTCTGGGCTACCTTGATTCGACTAAGAGCCGTATGGCTGTGCGTTCTTCGCCGTTTATTTCAATATCGGCAAAAGCCGGTACGCAAATCAAATCAAAACCACCGGGAGCCACATAGCCTCTGCAGATCGCTATTGCTTTGATAGCTTGATTTAATGCCCCTGCTCCTACCACCTGTATCTCTGCTTTGCCCATATCTCTTAGTACACAAGCTAGCGCTCCGGCAATAGAGTTAGGACTAGATTTTGAAGATACCTTAAGCGTTTGTGTCTCTATGGTCAGTGTTCTCCTCCTGCGTTTAGGCTGCGATTAGTATTAGCAGTACAATTATACTAGTCTTAGTCCTCACTTTCAAGAGGTAGAGTGATTTTCAACTCATTGCCTGCCTTGGTAATGGAAGCTTCGCCACCAACCTTTAAATAATAATCCGCAGTTTTTTTATTAACCGCTTTCTTGGTTGATAAAAGTATTTCTTCCAATTCTTGGCGGGTTAAGGGAATGGCTGGTTTTTTTAACGGCGAACCCGACCGGAGCTTGATTTTTGCTTGTTTTAACACAGTCGGCAGTATATTTATTTCGCCGTAAAGGACCCGCTGGCAGTTTCTGAAGGAAACGTCTAAGCCCACCTCATTGGCATTATCATGCATTTTTTCGGCATTTGCCGAATTTATTTTTAGCAGGTTGAGGCTCAAAAGTTTATTTAATATTTCGGCGTTCGTCCCCAGGTACATTTCTATTTCATTATGCTGGATATTAAATTCAACTGAATGTCGGATAAGGTTTTGAGGGCCTTCCGTAATTTGGTTTTTGGAGTTAAAAATAGGCCATGTGGACTGGTTGGCTTTCTCGGGCAAAATATTTGTGTCGGCAATTATTTTGATGACTGTGCCGGTTTTTGGCTTTGAAAAAATAACTTTAGCCACAAGGCAATTGGCGGCGATGCTAAATAAAGCCATACCCCTGCCGTGCACACCGTAGTTGTCGAGGATAAGATTGTTTAGCTTAGAGGTCACCCTGGGCTCGAAAATTTTCTGTTGGAGATTTTCAGGAATACCTTCTCCGTTGTCAATCACGACTATGTTTCTGAGGTTTTCTTTGCGCCACGAAGCAATCAGTATTTTGTCTGCCTTGGCATCACGGCTGTTTCTTAGGAGTTCGACCAGAGCGTCTTCTACGCTGCGAATGTCATCTTTTGCCTGCCTCGCTTGTGCTTCCGTTACATTCAGACGGACAAAACCAAAACCTAAATCTTCTTCTACCTTGAGTTTTTCTGGACTTGTTTTATTAAGGAAATCTAGCAGCTGCTCTTCGTTGGACATACTTATAGATTAACAAAGAAGACAGTATGTGACAAAACCGAAGCTTTGCTTTTTGGCTTTAATTACTTAGCGTATTCTACGTTTCGTGATTCTCTGATAACAACTACTTTTATTTGGCCGGGATATTGCAACTCTTCTTCGATTTCTTTGGCAATTTCTTTTACCAGCAAAGCCGCTTCGGCATCGTCTAAGTCTTCAGGGTTAACCATGACTCGTATTTCCCGCCCGGCTTGAACGGCGTAACTCTTGGACACACCCTTGTGAGCCTCAGCTAATCTTTCCAGGTTCTCTAGCCTCTTGATGTAATTTTCCAGATTTTCACGGCGAGCACCAGGTCTGGCACCGGATAGAGCATCTCCTGCTTTAACCAGGACAGCATCGGTTGTTTCCGGCTCCACACCTTCATGGTGAGCGGCGATAGCATTACAAATAATGGGAGTTTCTTTAAAACGCTTAGCTAAATCAGCGCCTATCTCGGCATGAGGTCCTTCGACTTCATGGTCAATAGCTTTTCCTAGGTCATGGAGCAAACCTGCTCTTTTAGCAATCGTTCCGTCCATTCCAAGTTCGGAGGCCATAACGTTAGCCAGGGCCGAGACTTCAATTGAGTGTTGAAGTACGTTTTGACCATAGCTTGTCCTGTATTTAAGGCGGCCCAGAACTCTTAATAATTCCGGATGGATCCCTCTTACGTTAGCGTCAATTGCGGCTTGTTCACCGGCTTTTCGGATTTCCGCTTCTACTTCTTTCTTGGTTTTAAGATACATTTCTTCAATTCTAGCGGGCTGGATGCGCCCGTCAGCAATTAACCGCTCAAGTGTAAGGCGGGCAATCTCTCTCCTCACAGGGTCGAATCCGGAAAGAATGACTGCTTCAGGGGTATCGTCAATAATAAGATTAATACCGGTTAAGTTTTCAAGAGCGCGGATATTTCTTCCTTCACGGCCAATCAGCCGCCCCTTCATGTCGTCACTCGGCAGCGAAACTACCGACACCGTCGTTTCGGCGACTTGGTCGGCTGCACATCTCTGGATAGCAAGCGAAATGATGTTGCGGGCCTTCTTATCGGCGTCTTCCTTGGCTTCGCTTTCGATATTTCTGATGAGTATGGCTATCTCATGCCTTGCTTCTTCTTCCACCTGGTTGAGCAGTATTGCCTTAGCTTGATCAGCACTTAAACTGGCTATTTTTTCAAGCTTTACTTTTTGATCCTGAAGGGCATTATTTAACTCTTGTTCTCTTGTTTTTAACTTGTCCTGGGAGCGGTTTACGTCTTTTTCTCTTTGACCGAGAGAAGTTAGCTTTCTGTCAATTTGTTCTTCTTTTTCAATAACTCTTTTTTCCAGCTTTGAAATCTCTTGCCGCCTGAGCCTCTGGTCTTTTTCTGTTTCGCTTCGGATTGCGTAGGCCTGGTCTTTTGCTTCGATCAAGATTTCGCGTTTCTTGTTCTCAGCATCTTTTTGAGCGTTTTCCAGCACATTTTTGGCATCTTCTTTGGCTGATTGTACTTTTGAATCTAGTCTTACTTTTCTGACCACGGCTACGGAAGCTACTGAAACGGCGGCTACTATTATTGCAACGGCTACTACTAACATCTGTTCCTACCTCCTATTTAACCCTTACAAACTTTCACTTAAGGGCTTAAGAACTAAAAAAACCCCGAAAAGGGGCAATTAAGTTAACGACCATCAACTTTCACAACATGTCATTAAACGAATTATACGGTTTTTTGTTACAAATCTATGTAAAACCTACTTAAGTCGGTTAACCTAATTTACCGTATTTATAGTAAATCTTTTCCCCTTCGTAAGTCAAGGCAAATTAAACGGCGGGGAAAAGATTTACAAGAGTGAATTAGTTTGGGTTTACGCTTTCCAGCTTCGTTTTTGGCTTGTCCAGCGAAGCCTCGGCGGAGTTGGGCTGAACTACCGTTTTATTGACTATGACTTTTCCGGTAGGTTTAGCGTCGACCAAACCGTATGCCAACTTAACCTCTTGCTCAATTTTTTTCATTAAATTCGGGTTTTTTTCCAAATATTGGCGAGCGGCGTCGCGGCCTTGACCGATTCGCTTGTCCTGGTAGGCATACCAGGCTCCGCTTTTAACAATCAGCTCTTTTTCAACTGCTAAATCCAAAATACTTCCCGATTTTGATATGCCTTCGCCGTACAAAATATCAAATTCGGCTTGTTTAAATGGCGGAGCTATTTTGTTTTTTACAACTTTTGCCCTCACTTTATTGCCTATTATCTCCAAACCCTGTTTTAAGGTTTCCGAGCGCCTTACATCGATGCGGACAGAAGCATAGAATTTCAAAGCCCGTCCACCGGGAGTCGTTTCCGGATTTCCGAACATTATGCCGATTTTCTCTCTTAATTGGTTGATAAAAATAGCCGTTGTTCTGGATTTGCTTATACTTCCGGCTAGTTTACGCAAAGCTTGAGACATAAGTCTTGCTTGTAAGCCAACATGGGTATCACCCATCTCCCCTTCAATTTCAGCCCTCGGAACCAAAGCCGCAACCGAGTCGATGACGACGACATCTACGGCGCCGCTTCTTATAAGCATTTCGGTAATTTCCAAGGCTTGCTCGCCGGTGTCAGGCTGGGAAATTAGCAAATTATCGGTGTCTACTCCTAATTTTTTGGCATAGACCGGATCGAGGGCGTGTTCGGCATCTATGAAGGCCGCTATTCCGCCTTGCTTTTGGGCTTCAGCTATAACTTGCAAGCTTAAAGTTGTCTTTCCCGAAGATTCAGGACCAAATATTTCCACAATACGTCCGCGAGGAACTCCACCTATGCCCAAAGCAATGTCTAAAGAGATGGCTCCGGTTGGTATTTTGTCTATAGACATTTTGGCGGAGCGATCCCCCAATTTCATGATGGCACCCTTGCCATATCTTTTCTCAATTTGTTCCTTGGTTAAATCCAGCATCTTTTCCTTGTCCATTTTTCTCCTTTCGGTTTATAAAAAATATAAATTGGTTGCTAGTTTAAAAAACCCTCTATTACTTATATTAACCATATCTCTCCAAAGTCCTTCTTTTTTCTCAAACTTTTTTATCATTCATCATGGCCAATCACTAGTCGCCAACTATTATACCAAACAAGTGTTCGGTTTTGTCAAGCATTTTTTAAGAAATATTTTTCGATTACTCTGTACTGGGCACCTTTGGATGAAAGCTTGCTTTCAAATAAGGCAAAGTCCGATATTTTTTCGCTTACCACCTCAATTGGCGCCTCCAGGATTTCAGTTAAGTCAGCCGGCTTTTTAAAACGGGCCAGAGTCAGATGAACTTTGAATGCACGTTTTTCCGGCTCAAAACCAAATTTGCTTAGAGCGTTATCCAGATCGGTTGCCAAACTTTCCAGTTGCTTATTACTTTCTGAGCCTATCCAAAGTATACGCCCTTGCCGCTTGGAGGGAAAAGCACCGAGATGGTCCAGGCGAATGTCAAAAGGAAAATGTTTTGAGGCGGCTATTTTCAGTTGCTCATCTATTTCAGGTAGGAGATTATTTTCAACATAGCCCAAGAATTTTAAAGTGAGGTGCAGATTTTTTGCTTCTATTAGACGCGCCTGCTCGATCGCCAGGCTTTCCGTAAAATGCTGAAGTTTTTCTTTTACGTTAACCGGCAGGTCTAGAGCAATAAATAGCCGAATCATTTTTGATTTAAGGCTACTTCTCGCAGCATAATCAGGGCCCACTGGCTGGCTTGCCACCGGACTTGGGTGCGGTCGCCTTTAAATACAAACTCCCTAACGAGAAGTTCTTTTTCCCGGGTGCCTACGCCGATGTAGTGCAAGCCCAGCGGCTTGGTTTCTGTGGCTCCTCCGGGCCCGGCTATGCCGGTTATCGAAACCGCTAAGTCCGAATTGGTCTGCCGGCTGGCGTGGATGGTCATGGAGGCGGCAGTTTCGGCGCTCACCGCTCCCGTGGCCATCAAAATATCTTT
>Ga0214473_10004717_pt1 | contig 16374 bp, 11 predicted proteins | sample RVTome_7_FD_203509 | JGI IMG/M metagenome (GOLD analysis project Ga0214473, IMG submission 203509) | Soil microbial communities from uranium-contaminated site in the Upper Colorado River Basin, Wyoming, United States - RVT98D197 | ecosystem: Environmental > Terrestrial > Soil > Contaminated >... | reverse complement strand
CCACGCTGCCGAACACGGCGCGGTCGGCGCGGACGATCACCTCGTCCGGCTCGTAGCGCTGCTCCTCGGTGAAGGGGAAGTCGCCCGGGAACGTGTCCCAGCTCAGCCCCTCGGTCGAGATTCGTCCGATGAGCACCGGGTTATCCCGGCGCACCACGAGCACGGCTGGATCGGCGGGCGAGGGCGCCGAGCCCTCCGGCGGAAGGAAGCCCTCCGGGGGGGGGGGGCTCGATGCACCCGCAGGGCAGACAGGCCAGCACGAGGGATGCCACGGTCGAGCTGATGCGTGTCATGTGGAGACCCTCCCCCTCCGAACGCCGGATCCTCAGGCTAGCGGGCCGGCGCGCCGGCCGTCAAGCGGCCCACGCGGCCAGGCTGTGATCGCCAGCCGGTTGCTCACTGGCAACGACGTCGAGCGAGGCCGAGGCCGATCCCGAGGCCGATCCCGAGGCTGTCTTGTTGGGGTCGTCACGCCGGAGCGCGCACCCGGAGCGGCCCGCTCGCACGGGGCCATCCGGTCTCCGTCGGAGAGGCTGTGGCCTGCTATTCTCGGGCGCGATGGCGTACGAAGCGTCCTTCCGTTGCGTGGCGGGGTGCGATGCCGGCTACCCGCTCGATCAGGTGATCTACGAGTGCCCGAGCTGTGGTGAGCTCCTCGAGGTACGGCACGACGTGGACGCCTTGCGCGAGCGGAGCGCGGCGGAGTGCATGCGCCTCTTCGATGACCGCTACATGACGACCCGCTGGCCCTACGGGAGCGGTGTGTGGGGCAAGAAGGAGTAGGTGGCGCCGCACGTCACCGAGGACAACGTCGTGTCGATGGTCGAAGGTGAACGAACCTCTTCTGGGCAGAGCGATACGGCGCTTCCCTCGGCTTGCCGGACCTGTGGCTCAAGCTCTGCGGCGACAGCCACACGGGGTCCTTCAAAGACCTCGGCATGACCGTGCTGGTCAGCGTCGTCCGGCAGATGATCGCCGACGGGCGACCGATCCACGCCATCGCGTGCGCCTCGACCGGTGACACGTCGGCGTCCCTGGCCGCCTACTGTGCCGCCGCGGCGGCGAAGTCGTGGAGGTCTGAGCGGGCGCTCGGGCTCGCTTCCGCTCGCTCTCAACCGGTCCGCGCCAGGAGAGCGTCGAGAATGGTGGGCATGAGGTCGGCCCGACTGACGAGGCCCACGAGCTTGCCCCGCTCGTGGATCAGCACCCTCCGGAAGTCATGTGTCATGAGACAGTCGAAGACTTCGACGAGAGGCGCGTCGACGCCGATCAGGATTGGATCTGGCGTCATGAGGGCACCCACCGTCCGCACGTTGCTCGCGTCCTCGTAGAAGACCTTGAGCAGGTCCTTCTCGCTGAGAACCCCGACGATGGTTCGGTCTCGCCGGACGACGGGCAGGCCGCTGATGTCGTTGTCGATCAGCAATTCGATCGCGACCTTCACCGGCGTGTCCGGATACACCGTGATCACCTCGGAGCTCATGATCGATCGTATCGTTGGCTTCACTGTCCCCCCCCCCCGAGTCGATGAGCCGGAATGCCGCGGGGCGCACCATCGGCCACCGTTCCGGCCGTGCCCCTGCGGCGAATCTGCGACGTGCGTGCAGTCGGCGCCGCAGGGTGCCTGGCCTGTCGATGCGGACCACGTGAGATCGCATCAGCACGGGACCTCAGCGCCCCTGCGAGCGTAGAACCACCAATTGACCACGAGACACGACCCGTAGTACGCGGCGAAGCCGTACAGTGCGTACTCCGGCGTGCCTGCCTGGATCTGCGCCCCGAAGATCTTGGGGATGATGTACGCGCCGTAGGCCGCCACGGCCGAGATCCAGCCGAGCACGGGCCCCGCCTGCTCCTTCGGAAAGATGATGGGCACCATCCGGAAGGTCGAGCCGTTTCCGATGCCCGTGGTCGCGAACAGCAGGATGAAGACCAGCAGGAACGGGATGAAGTACACCTCCGGCGTGTGCGACTGGCTCGCCAGCGCGACGAGGTAGCCCGCGCCCACGGTGGCACCCACCATCACGAACGTGTCCCACTGGGTCACCGCGGCGCCCCCGAGCCGGTCGGACAACCAGCCTCCCACGGGACGGATGAGCGCTCCGACGCCCGCGCCGATGAAGATGTAGTTGGAGGACACCGGCGCGTTGGGATTGGCGATGATCTCGGCGAGGGCGTGTCCGTCATCGTCCACTCGGATGAAACCGAAGACGTCGTCGATCAGCTTCGGAAAGGCGTTGGCGTAGCCTATGAACGAACCGAACGTCATCGTGTAGAGCCACGTCATCACCCAGGTGTGCCGGCTCCTGAAGATCCCGAACTGGCCGGCGAGGTTCTCCCTCGTCTCTTTCGGAGTCAGGTAGCGCATCAGCGTCAGAGTCGTGACGACCGCGGCCACGACACCGACGAAGATCCAGAGAATCTCGGGAGCACCGACGTCGACAAGCTCGACAAGACCGATACCAACCGCAGCGCCGCACAACCCGAGAAATGTGAGCCACAGGTACTTCGCGACGGCGAGAGGAGTCGGGCCGCACTTCTGCTGCGGCAGGTTGTTCATGAAGAAGAAGGCGGCGACCGCGCAGATCAGCAGGATGGGCACCCAGACCAGCCCCGCGTTCTGAACCCAAGTCTGCCGCGACGCGCCGTCCCTGATGTACTCGTGGGGATCTCCGCCGAGGGAGCCGAACGCCGCGAACGTGATGACCCACGGAAGCAGGAACTGCATGAGACTGACACCGAGGTTGCCCAATCCAGCGTTCAGACCCAACGACAGGCCCTGGACTTTCTTCGGGAAGAAAAAGCTGATGTTCGACATCGACGAGGCAAACGCGCCCCCGCCGACCCCCGATAGGGCGGCAAGCACGATGAACATGGAAAACGGTGTGCTCGCGTCCCGAAGCGCGATGCCCGAACCGAGCGCCGGCACGATCAGCAGGACCGTGGTCATGAATTTCACGTTCCGTCCGCCGCAGATCGCGATCATGAACGAGTTGGGTATGCGGAGCGTCGCACCGGCCAGGCCGGCGACGGACGGCAAGGTGAACATCAGGGCCTTGTAGCCATCGACGTCGTATGGCTGCCCGTCGTTGCCGAACCTGAAGTCGAACAACACCGGGTTCGCGAAGTGGAGCGTCTGGATGAACTTGGCGACCATGCCCCAGTAGATCCACACGGCGAACCCGCAGAGCAGGTTGGGGATCGAAGCCCAGAGGTTGCGCGTGGCGATCCTCTTGCCGGTCGAGCGCCAGAACTCCTCGTCTTCGACTTCCCAGCGTTCGGGTGTTCGCGCCACAGTTGTTGCTCCCCTTTCAGCAGTACGCTCGCCCTCGGGGGCCTCGTTCGTCATCTCGCGCAGCGAGCTGCTCGTCGTCCCGGTTCACGCGTTGGTCCGCCTCGATCCGGCTGGCCATGTGGGGAGCCTGGTCCTCGATGATCCGCCTCACGACGCGATGCATCCATACGAGGCAGATCGCGACGAGAACGAAGAAGAACATCCAGCACGTCGTCCACAGGCCGGTCTCGGCGAGCAGGTAGCCGAACACGACCGGGCACACGAAGCCGCCGAGCCCACCGAGGACACCCACGATCCCTCCCACGGCTCCCACGTCCCGCGGGAAGTACTCCGGGATGTGCTTGTACACGGCCGCCTTGCCGATCCCCATGACCGCGCCGAGGATCAGGCTGAGGATCGTGAAGATCCAGATGTTCGCCTGGAAGAAGATCAGCGTCTCCCCGCGCGCCACCAGCTCCCTCTTGTCGACCTGCTGGCCCACCACGACAGCCGGCTCTTGCCACGACGCCGACCGCGGCCAGACCAGCAGACCATCGTGCCGTTCCTCGTCGGTCACGAGCTTCCCACGTCGCGCTCTCAGCCGATACACGTGGTCGGTGCCGAGCTTCTGCGAGCGGACTACGACGCGATCGTCCGATACCTCCGTAACCGTGCCCCCCGACCGGGCCATGATCCCCGAGCCTGGCGAGTGGATCTCCATCTGCGGCACGATCAGGAACACACAGCACAGCAGCGACAGCCCGAACACCCAGTACATGACGGGACGCGCGCCCCACCGGTCGGACATCCAGCCACCGACGGTGCGGATCACCCCCGACGGCAGGCTGTTGGCGGCCGTGAGCGCGCCGGCCAGCGCGACGGTCGTCCCGTAGGCGTTGACGTAGTACGGCACCAGCCACTGCGCCAGCGCCACGAAGCCGCCGAACACGAAGAAGTAGTAGAGCCCGAAGCGCCACACGCGCACCGTGCCGAGGGGCTCGAGCCGCTGCCGGAGGGTCTTGTGCGCGCTCCCGGGTGGGATGCGGTTCTTCGTCACCAGGAAGAACACCACGCCCGTGATCAACAGGAGCGCGGCGTACAGTTTGGGGAGGTGCCGCCACCCCTCGAGCTCGTGGCCGTGGTCCGTCAGCCAGTCGAGCACAGCGGGAGCGCCCAGGGTCGTGAGCGCCGCGCCCGCGTTGCCCGCGCCGAAGATGCCGAGCGACAGCCCCTGCCGTTCCCTGCCGAACCACACGGACGTGAAGGCGATCCCGATCGCGAAGCTCGTCCCGCAGAACCCGAAGCCCAGACCGGCGAGGAAGAACGTCCAGTACGAGTCGCACGCGCCCACCAGGTACATGGGCACGGCCGCCGAGACGAGCAGCGCGGAGAAGACGTGCCTTCCGCCCCACTTGTCGGTGGCGAGGCCCAGCGGCAGGCGGAAGATCGCGCCCGTGAGGACCGGGATTCCGATGAGCCACCCCATCTCCTCCGGCCCCCACCGGTACAGTCCGTTGTCGACCAGCCACGTGACGAGGACGCCGTTCATCATCCAGGCCGCGAAGCAGACCGTGAACGCAAAGGTGTTCGCGCCCAGGATCCACCAGGCCTTGCGGTCGTTTGACAGCGCGATCATCGACCCCCGTCCCCCGCCTCCAACGGCGAGCTACTCCAGGCGCAGGAACTCGGAGCGGATGTGCACGACGACCGCCCAGACGTCGTCGGGTGAGAGGCCCGAAACCTGCCCCGTAGCCCGATCCCTTCGTTGCAGGAAGCCCGGCATGGCGGGAGGGAGCCCCGCCGCGACGGTCATGTACATCTGCTCGGGCTCGTTGCCGGCCTTGATCTCCTCTTCCAGGAAGTTCCTCGGGTGCGGGTTGAGCGCAGCGGAAGCAGGACCGTTGCCGCGGCCTTCGTCGCCATGACAGGAGGCGCACGTCTCACGGAACACCCGCGCGCCGGTCGCGAGGAGCGTCGGCGTGATTGCGGGGCGAGGCGGAACCTCGATCGCAGCACCCGCTTCGGGCCGGTCGATCCACAGCGTGTCCAGCACAGCCACCAGAGAATCGACTTGTGCGTCGGTCAGCCCATCGAAAGCCGGCATTCCGGAGGAAACGATGCCGTTGCGGATGGTCGCGCGCAGATCGTCGTCCGTGGCGACACCGCTCAACGTCGAGACGAATCTGTACTGACCGGCCGTCAGGTCCCGGGGCGGCGCGCTGAACGTCGGGGAGGCTGCGCCTGCGCCGTCACCGTGGCCGTCGACGCCATGACACCTCGCGCACTGGGCCACGTACAGCGCAGGTCCCATCAAGCGACCGTCCTCCGCGATGCTCGCGTGCGTTGCGTTGGTCGCCGAGGTGGGCGAGGCCTGACCGAGCAGCGCGGCGGCCGTGAGGAAAGCGGCGGCGACGGCGCCGAGCCCGTACACGAGCCACGACTTGTCACTGCGCATGGCGAGCTCCCACCTCCGCTGGAAGCGGTAGCGCTCGGTCCGCATCGACTGGTACGGCCGGACGAAGTAGTTGATCGGAAACGTCCACACGTGAACCAGCTTCGTGAACGGGAGATAGCCCACGAAGGTCAGCGCGACGAGAACGTGCAGCTTCGTGATCAGGCTCGCGGACGCCATGAGCTCCGGCTGGGGCGAGAGGGTCCACAGGCTCGCGGCCCATGCGCCGGCGGCGAAGGCCATGCCGAAGATACGGTCGACGAGCACCTGGTACAGAGCCAGCCCCACGATCCCGATCAGGAATACGTGCACGATGTAGTCGTCGGACTGGCTCATCGCGCGCACCTCGGGCACGGCGATGCGGCGATATAGAGCCATGATCGAGCCGAGCAGCACCGCCACGCCGCCGGCGAGCCCCGTCCAGTAGAAGATCTCGACCGCGTTCTCCGATCCGATCAACCCGCCGAACAGTCCCGTGAGGTGGCCCACGAGGACGAGCAAGAGCCCCCAGTGCAACAGCAGGGAAGCCACGCCGAGTGACCGGCGGTGGAACATGCCGCTGGCTCGAGTGCTCCAGGCAAAAGGCCGGAACACCATCCGGACGATGGGCACGACGAAGAACAGCACGATGCACAGGTAGGGGTAGACGCCCCAGAGGAACTGGTTCACGGAAGGACCTCCTCGCCGCTGATTCCGTTGCGTCCAGGCGGTGTCGGCGACCCGTTGTCTGACACCGTCGGAAGTCGTCGCACCCGTGAGGTCGGCAGCTCGCAGGTGGGCTGCCACGCAGCCGAATGGCCCATTCGCCGGATGTCCTCTGCAGTCACACAGGCAAGCGCAGTGATCAGCTGCGCGTACGGGCTGTCGTACTTCTGGAGCGCCTCGCGGAGCGGTTCGAGGGCGGGTTGGACGTACTGCTCGACGAGCCGTCTTCTCAGACCGATGCGATCCCGGGCGCCGTGACTGTCGCTCACCCACAGGAAGTCGACGACCATCGGCAGGTAGTCGGGCAGCTCCCGGCCCGACGGCTCGAAACCGAAGTGTCGATACACGGCCCGCAGCTCGAGCATGTAGCCGTTGCGGCCCGACAACCCCACACCGCTGCACGTCGTGGGCTCGTCGAACAGGTACCCTCCCAGGTAGAGCGGACAGGGCGGAGAGAGCTCGAGGGTCTGGACGTACTCGTCGCACGACCAGGCGCCCGGGGCGGCGAGGAACGCTTCGATTGGATCGCGCACGCACGCCGGAGCCTCCGGCAGTCGTTCCAACAACCGAACGACCTCCTCCTCGTCGCGGTCGTCGGGATGCAGGAGCAACTCGCCCACGAGCCGATATACTGGCTGCATCCAGCCCATGGTCAGCTCCCCACGTCTTGTTTGCGGCCGTGGAAGAAGCTCCGGCGCCGCGGCGAATCCGATGGTCCCATCTCGCGGAACCCGGCGAATCCCCGCTCGATGTACGGGGCGTTCTCGGTGCGTTCGCGCCGGGTGGTCGGCACGACGAAGCGCTCGTGGAAATGTGCGAGCGCGAGCAATCGATGCATGGCGCGCGCCTGCTCGATGTTCAGTCCGACCGACTGCAGAATGCGCTCATCCGTCTTGCCGTCCAGACGCTCCGAACGCCGGAACGCCCGCAGCGCGAGTTGGCGCCTGAGCGCCGTCTCCACCTCAGCTTGGTTGCCTGCGGCGAGCAGTCGGGCGAGAAAGGCGATCGGGATCCGGAACTGGTCCAGACTGGGCAGGACCCCGCCATCGTCGACCATATTCCAGGGCTCTGCCTCCGTCTCGGCGGTCCGGACCGGACTCTCCGGCGGGATGTAGAACAGGCACGGGAGCGTCCGGAACTCGGGGTGGAGCGGCAGCGCGATCTTCCACTCCTTGACCATGCGGAATACGGGCGAGCGACGGCACGCCTCGAGCCAAGCGTCGCTCACTCCTGCGCGACGGGCGGCCTCGGCCACCCTCGAGTCGTTTGGGTCGAGGATGATCTCGCGCTGCGCGGCGACCAGGTCGTGGTCGGGGACGTTGGCTGCCTCGGGCACACGATCGAGGTCGTAGAGGAGCGGCCCCATGTAGCGGATGCGGCCCGGGCACGCCTGGAAACACGCCGGCGGCTGTGCGGTCTCGATCCTCGGATAGCACAGCAGGCACTTCTCCATCTTGCCGGTGCGCCAGTTGTAGTAGGGCTTCTTGTAGGGACAGGCCGACACGCAGTACCGCCAGGCGCGACAGCGGTGCTGATCGATCAGCACGACGCCGTCCTCTTCCCGCTTGTAGGCCGCCCCGCTCGGACAGGCGGCCACGCACGCGGGGTTCAAGCAGTGATTGCAGATGCGCGGCAGGTACATGATGAAGGAATCGCGGAACTGGAGAAATGCGCGCCTCTCGGCGTCCGAAATGCCCTCGAAGTTCACGTCTTTGCCACCGAGGCCATCCTCGGTGGCGCCCGCGCCGTTGTCCTCCCAGTTCACGGCGTAGGTGATCTCGATGTCCTCCTCGCCGGTGATCTGCGACTTCGGCCGCGCGACGGGCTGTGAGAACCGAGTGCTCTTCTCAGAGAGCAGATCCTCGTAGGTGAAGGTGAACGGCCCTTTGCCGTAGTAGTCCTCCATCTGCGGCATGACGGGGTTGTAGAACAGGTTCATCATCATCCAGAAGCGCGAGCCCACCCTGAGCTTCGGGGCATCCCGGGAAGGTTGACGCTGCCAGCCGCCACGGTACTTGTCCTGGTTCTCCCAGTGCTTCGGGTAGCCCATGCCCGGCTTGGTCTCGACGTTGTTCCAGAACTGGTACTCGGCGCCTTCGCGGTTGGTCCACACGTTCTTGCAAGCGAGCGTGCACGTGTTGCAACCCAGACACTTGTCGAGGTTGAACACCATGGCCATCTGTTGCTTTACCTGCATCGGCTTTCTCCCGTCGCTTGCCTTCAACGCAAGTCGTGTCTCAGCGCGAGCTCGTCCTCGAGATAGATGACCTTCTTGCCACCGGACTCGAGCGGCATCTTGCGGATCAGGACCGCGCAGTCTCGCTCCGAAGGGCTCGTGCCCCAGTAGTTCAGGAAGTAAGTCCAGTTGGCATAGCCACCGATCATGGTGCTCGGGTTCATCATGATCCTGGTGGGGGCGTTGTTGTTCCCGCCGCGCAGATCGCTCGCGTTGCGCTTTCTCGCGAGCTGCGAGAACGGCACGTTCACGTGGCGCTCTGATGAGTGGTACATGATGACGCTGTCACGCGGCATCGTGCTGCTGACGACGGCTCGCACCACCGAGATGCCGTTCTCGTTGTAGATCTCGACCCAGTCGTTGTCCTGGACGTCGATCTCTTTGGCGTCGAGCTCGTTGATCCAGACGACCTGACCCCCGCGGAACATGTTGAGCATGTGCCACGTGTCCCAGAAGATGCTGTGGATCTGCCACTTCCCGTGAGGTGTCAGGAAGCGGAACACCTTGGACCTCGCCTCGGCCTCGTCCGGCTTGCAGTCGCCGATCTGGACCATGTCGATGGGCGGCTTGTAGGTGGGCAGGTCCTCTCCCAGCTCGCGGTACCCGCGATGATCGAAGTAGATCTCCTGCCGGCCGGTGAGCGTGTGGAATGGCTTGAGCGTCTCGATGTTGAGAGTCCACGGACAGTACGTTCGGCCGGGGCTCTCGATGGCCGACCAATGCGGCGAGGTCAGGCTGCGTCGCGGTTGGGACTGGAGGTCGGGGTAGTGATGATGAGTCTCCCGGTCACCCTCGACGAGATGCGCAAGCGGGACGCCACAGCGCTTCTCGAGGTTCTTGAAGATCGCGTGCGAGACATCGCCGTCGCTCTCCGGCGATATCCGGAGGATGACCTCGGCGACCTGGCGAGCGTTCTCGAGTGACGGACGGCCATCCTTCTCGCCGACGAGGTAGCTCTCCTTGAGCTGCTGGTAGACCTCCGTGAGGTCGCCGTGGATGCCCTTCGCCCCGTAGGCTTCGGGTCCGCAGACCTTGGGACCGAAGGTCACGTAACGCTCGAGGACCTTCGTGTAGTCGCGCTCGACCACCTTCACGTTCGGGAATGTCTTGCCCGGGACGGGCTCCACGTCACCGCTCTTCCAGTCCCGGAGCTCTCCCATCGGTTGCGCGAGCTCGTCCGGGCAGTCGGTGATCAAGGGAGTCATGACCAGGTCCTCGAAAGGCTCGGGCAGGTGCTTCTTCGCCAGCTCGGAGACCTTGGCCGCCACGGTCTTGAAGGACTCCCAGTCGTCCCGCGCTTCCCAGGGCGGATCGTGCGCAGGGGTGAACGGGTGGAAGAAGGAGTGCAGGTCCGAGCACGTGAGGTCGTACTTCTCGTACCAGTGCGCGGTCGGCAGGACGATGTCGGAGTAGTTCGCCGACGAGTCCATTCGCAGGTTCACGTTGACGACCAGGTCCAGCTTGCCGATGGGCGCCTTCTCGTGCCACTCGACATCGTTGACGAGGTCCTGAGCGCGGTCCTTTCCGAGCACGTTGTGGTGCGTGCCGAGCATGTGCTTGAGGTTGTACTCGTGCCCGCGCATGCTCGTGCCGACGAGGTTGCCCCGATAGATCCAGAGCACCTTCGGGTGGTTCTGCTCCGCGTCGATGTCCTCGAGCGAGAAGCGCTCCGTGCCATTCTCGAACTTCTTGGCCACGTAGGCGCCAACCTCTTCTTCGCTCTTCGCACCGGCCGCGCGTGCTTCCTTCATGAGCTCGAGCGGGCTCTTCTTGTCGAGCTGTGGGTAGAACGGAAGCCAACCCAGGCGCACGGCCATGACGTTCTGGTCGGCGGCGTGCCGCCCCTTCTTGGGGAATTGCTCCGCCCAGGGTGCCCACAGCGGGTCGAGCGTCATCCCGTCGTAGCGCCACTGGTCGGTGTGGAAGTAGAAGTACGACGTGCTGTTCATGTGACGCGGAGGCCCACTCCAATCAGTCGCGCTGCCGAGGCAGCCGATGGCCGCGTAGTTCCGGATCTTCTCGGTGCCGACGTAGTGGGCGAAGCCGCCGCCGTTGCGGCCCATGCAGCCCGTGATGATCCCCATCACCGCCTGAGCGCGGTAGATGAGGGACCCGCCGTGGTACCAGTGAAGGACGCCCGACCCGGTGATGAACAGGCTCCGACCCCCGGTCTTCTCGGCGTTGTCGGCCCACTCCCGAGCCACGCGCGTCACCAGGTTCCGGTCGATGCCGGTCTCCTGCTCCTGCCACGCGGGCGTGAAGGTCTGACTGGCGTCGTCGTAGCCCTCCGGATAGTCGCCGGACAGGCCCCGGCTCACGCCGAGCTGAGCGAGCAGCAGGTCGAAGGCCGTGGTGACGAGCACGTTCTTGCCGTCCTTCGTCCTGACCTTGCGGGCCGGGACGCCTCGCGTCTGGGTCTTGGCAGGCAGGCCCTTGCCTTCGGTCCGGCCGAGCGTGGTGTCGAACGTATCGGTGAAGTCGGCGAACAGGACCTGGACCTCGTCATGTTCATGCTCGTCGTCCATGAGGCTGAGCAACGGATCGAACGACTCGCCCGTCGTCGCGTCCTCGGACTTGAGGTTCCACCGACCCGTCTTCTGCTTCTCCCACCGGAATCCGACGCTCCCCCCCGGGAGCTTCAGGTCGCCGCTCCACCGGTCCATCATGAGGAGCTTCCAGTCGCCGTGCTCCTCTCCCTGAAACCGCGCGACGTCACTCGCGCGCAGGAAACGGCCCTTCAGGTACGTGCCATCCTCGTTGGGGTCGAGCATCACGAGGAATGGCAGGTTCGTGTACTTCTTCACGTAGTCACGGAAGTACGGTGTCTGCCGATCGACGTAGTACTCCTTGAGGATCACGTGGATGCACGCCAGCAGGAACGCCGCATCGGTCCCGGGACGGATCGGCACCCACAGGTCCGCGAACTTCGTGACGTCGGAGTAGTTCGGCGAAAGATTCGTGATCTTGCCGCCGTTGTACTTGTGCTCCGACGCGAAGTGGGCATCGGGCGTGCGCGTCATCGGCAGGTTGGATCCGATGACCATCCAGTAGCCGCTCTGGTACCAGTCCGCAGCCTCGTGGACGTCCGTCTGGTCGCCCCACATCATCGGCATGACGTGCGGAAGATCGTGGTACCACTCGGAGAAGCTGAGCATCGTGCCGCCCAGCAAGTTGTTGAAGCGATGGCCGGACAGGAAGCTCACCATGCTCATGGCGGGGATGGGCGAGAACGAAGCCAGGTGGTCGGGCCCGTACTTCTTGACCGTGTAGATGATCGCTGCCGCCCAGATCTCGGTCGCCCTGTCCCACGTGCTGCGCCTCCAGCCCGCCTTGCCCCGCGCGCTGCGGTATCGGCTCTTGCGCGCCGGGTCTTCGACGATTGCAGCCCAGGCCTCGACCGGGTCTTTGCCGTGACCGATCTCGTGCTCGTACATGTCGAGCAGCACGCCGCGGACGTACGGGTACTTGGGTCGGACCGGACTGTACGGATACCAGGAAGAGGAGATCCCCCTCTGGCAACCTCGCGGCTCGTAGCTGGGCGTTTCCGAGTGGATCTGCGGCCAGTCGGTCTTCTGTAGCTCCCAGCAGATCAACCCGTCCTTGACGAAGACCTCCCAAGAGCACGAGCCCGAGCAGTTCACGCCGTGGCTGGTTCGCACCGTCCGGTCGTAGGACCACCGCTCGCGGTAGAAGTCCTCCCAGTCCCGCGGCTCGTCGGCTATGCGAAACCAACGCGATCCGTTTCCCTTGCTCATGAGCTCTTCTCCTCGGGTCGCTCCTCGATGCCAAAGCCGAGTCGGAACGCATCGATGAAGGGGCGGAAGTCCCGGGCGGTGCCGTAGATCGCCACCACGCCGGTGCGGCGGACGTCATAGACGAGGTTGACGACGACGTTCCGACCCACCGGATGCAGGCGCTCGCTCCCCGACGTGACCGAGTCGTCTCGCAAGGCCTGAAGTGATGCGTAGACGAGGCCGGAAGGATGGGTCTGCCACCACACGTCGTATTCCCAGGCGCCCAGGACCACGTGGGACTCGCCGCTCCTTAGCGATCCGTCACTCGGGTCCATCTCCCACTGGTAGACCGGTGGCCAGCCCTCGTAGCGGTCCTGGGGGATTTCCTGCTCGGGCGAGGGGATCCTCTCGGGACCGTGCTCCCCGTAGCCCGCTTCTGGCGCGAGGTCGATTCGCTTCATGTCGGAGCGGGGGGCGTCCGGCCGGGGTGCGATCCCGTCCTGTGACGGCCCTGGCTGGAGCGGGGTGATGGTTCCGCCGTTCGACGGCACCGTGTCAGGCTCGAACGGCAGAACGCGTCGCACGTGCACCTCTCTGACACCGTCGACCCGCGACAGCTCCTCGCGAATGTTCTTCGTCATCGCGACTACCTTGTCGCAGGCGCGCGTGTTCGGCGCGAAGGAGACGGTGACCACACCGTCCTCGACGGAGATGTCGCGCACGAAACCCTGACTGACGATGTCGTTGCTGAACCCCGGGTACGGCACGTTGCGAAGGCGCTTCCGAAGCGACTCCAGGGAGATCGTGTTCACCATGCCGCGACACTAGCGGGAGCGTCTTACACGGGGCTTACGCACCGGAATCGCCCGTGGGTGCGGGGGGCGCGAACGCCGAACGGCGGCGCTACAGGAGCCGGGCGAGCCTCTGCGTCGAGGGGAGGGGCTCGACGCCCAGCTCCTCCCGAAGAAGCCGGGCGCACGCCCGGTACTGCTGGAGGGCCTCGGCGCGGCGTCCGACCGCGACCAGGGCCTCGATCAGCGCGCCGTGGAGCTCCTCGCACAACGGGTCGAGGAGCAACGCGCGCCTGATTTCCTGTGTCGCGCGCTGCGGCTGGCCGACCTTCATGCACAGGGCGGCGAGTCGCCTCGTCCCGTCGAGGTAGGCGCACCGTAGCTGCTCGCGCTGGGCCGAGCACCACTCCTCGTATGGGTCATCCTCGAACAGGTCGCCTCGGTAGAGCGAGGACGCCCGCTCGAGCTCATCGAGGGCGGCGGCGGGGTCGTCGGTCCTGGACGCATTCGAAATACACGAGCGAAAGAGGTTCAGGTCGATCCGATTGGGCGACTCGGTGTTGAAGTAGTAGAACTCTCCTTCGTGACGGACGTAGATCCAACGTTTCGTGGCTCCGAACGGCTCGATCACCGAGCGCAAGGCGTGGACCACGCCGTGGAGCCGGTTCACGCCGGCCCCCTCGGAGACCCCGGGCCACAGGTGCTCCACGAGCGCGTACCTGCTGACCGGATTGCCCGCCTTGAGGACGAGGAGCTTCAGGAGAGCGACCGCTTTTCGGCGAGGGAAGTCGCGGGCCGACACGAGCTTCCCGTTCAGGCGGATCTCGAAGCTCCCGAGGCACCGGATGTCCAGCCCGGTCGCCGTGCCGCCGGAGCGACGGGCGGAGGTCATGTCGATCCTGGACGCCGCCTCGGACGCCATCTCGAGCAGAGGAATCAGTTCAGCCGTGTGAGGCACGGGCGGGACCGTGTCGTAGTCGAGCACCACGGCTCCCTCGAGATCACCCGTGGAGAAGAGGGGCAGGCAGCAGCGCGCCGTCCCCGGGATCTGCGGCGCGTCGCAGCGCGCACACGGTCTGACGAGGAACTCCCCGCGTCCGCGGCGGAGCTTGGGGCAACGCATGACCCCTTCGACGGAAAACGGGGGCGCGCTCCGCGCGGTCGAATGGATCCGGCCCTCGCGTGCGAGCACGATCGTCACGCGTGCGGCGCGTGATCCGCGGTAGATGGCATCGAGACAGGCCAGCACGACGTTGCTGGACTTCGCGAGCGCGGCTCGCCGGACGTTGCCCCGCAGGGTCCCGAAGCCCGCGCGCACCGACATCGAGATGGCTCTCGAGACACCTGCGAGAGCATCCATGTGGGTCTCGAGGGGCACCCTGCCTGCGCGCCATCCGAGATCGAGGGAACCGATCGGGCCCTCCGGGCCCGGGAGCGGGACCGACACGAAGGAGGCCAGGCGCTCCGAGACCGCGCGCCGCAGGAAACGGCGATCGCTCCCGAGGTTCATGGAAAACACCGGCGTTCCGCGGGCCACGACGATGCCCGGATAGCCCTGGCCCGTCTTGAACCGAAGGCGCGTCGCGAGGCGGTCGCGATCCGCGCCGCGGCACGAGGCGAGTATCACGTCTTCTCCGCCCGGCGCCACGAGGAAGACCTCCGCGGCGTCGGCGGCGAGACCCTCGGCGAGCAGGTCGAGGGCGGCGTCCAGGCTCGGCAGGAGCTCGTCCGGCGACAGGGTCGACACGATGGCCCCGAGGAGACGAAGCCCGTCCCCAGGATGGGGCAACCCGGCGCCGAGCAGGTCCCGAACGTCCGGCGTATCATGGGTGTTGACTGGGGTCCTTGGGACCCGTCGACAGGTCTGTAACCCGTGCAGCTCCGTGGACTCGCTGCGCTCGTCCACTGCGCCTCGTACGGTTACAGCCATGTTGACCGACGGCCTGACCCCCATGCATGCCCCCCCGCTCGGCGCATCACCGCTTCGCGACGCCCCGTGCCCGGCAGCCGCGCGCCCCGCTCCAAGAGCACATGGCGGTGCGCTCAGCAAGAGGCAATCCAACTCCCGCGGCTCGTCATGCGCCGGCTTTCGCCCGGGGCGGGCCGTCAATCGCGTACTCGACGATCCAGGGGTGGATACGCCGGTATACAGGTAGCCGGGCGGTCAGCGGTCGTAGCGCAGCTCGAGCTCCCAGAAGTGGGCCGGGTCGCCGATGCCGTACCAGGCCCGGTCGGGCAGGAAGAGGCTATAGCCCGTTCGGACCTTCAGCCCGGGGCCGATGTCGTAGCCGCCGCCGACGTCCAGCTCGAAGGCCGCCGGACCGCTCGACAGGCGGGTCGTGAGCATCGGGTCGAGCGGATCGACGAGCACGAAGTCCTCTGGGCGAGCGAAGTAATGAGCATCGATCCGCGCGGTCCAGGCCGGGGCCGGACGGATCTCGACGTGCAAGACACCGCCGAGCAGGTTGCTGCGCCCAGAGCCGTTCCGGCCTCCGCCGAACCCGATGACGTCCGCCAACCCAAGCCACTTGTGGGCGGTCGGGAACAGGTGGTGAAAGCCCTCGTTCGCGCCGGTCGTGTCGGGATCGTCGCCCGAGGCGATCAGGCCCTCCACTGCGAATCTCAGTCGGTCGTCCAGGAAGATCGCGCCGACCTCCAAGTTACCGTGATACGCCAGGATGCGTCGATCGGCGTCATCGCGACCGGCCTGGACACCGGCTTCCAATCGGGTGTCGATCATCCCGGCGCGGTGCTTGACGCGACTGCCGGCCGTGAAGCGAGCGCCCCATTCCCGGTCGGCCATCATCGGGCGGCTCGCCCGCGGGCTGACCAAGGCGAGCAGATATCCATCGATGTCGAAGCGCTCCGAGATCAGCGGTCCAAAGCCGGCGTAGACTCCGCCGAAGTACGTGTCGCCGCCGGCGAACGGCCGGGCGACGTCGTCCGCGATCCCATCCTCGACGAGCGTGATGAAGCCGTCCACCCACGGGCCGTCCGGCCGCGGAGCGACGTGCAGGCGGGCGCCATCGAAGCTCCGCCCGGTCTGGTGCCAGCCCCCACGTTGCCTATCAGCAGATGGTCTCCGTAGACCATCTCGAAGCGGCCGGTGTCGAGCTGCCAGCCCGCACCGCGCAGCTCCAGGACGCCCTCGTGCAGGCCGAGGGCGGCGTCGTCGAGGGTGT
>Ga0214473_10004716_pt1 | contig 16378 bp, 10 predicted proteins | sample RVTome_7_FD_203509 | JGI IMG/M metagenome (GOLD analysis project Ga0214473, IMG submission 203509) | Soil microbial communities from uranium-contaminated site in the Upper Colorado River Basin, Wyoming, United States - RVT98D197 | ecosystem: Environmental > Terrestrial > Soil > Contaminated >... | reverse complement strand
GGGCGGACAGGTTTCGTCGTTGTAGCCCCAGGAGTAGAGGCCGGGCACGCTCACGCGCCGCGCGAAGTTCACGACGTCGTAGTAGCCGACGTTGGCGATCCGCGCCGGGAGGCGTCGCGGAGCCTCGCGGAACATGTGCGGCCATCCGCCCGCGCGTCCGTTCAGGTAGCCGGTCACGTCCGACAGCGCGGGGTAGTAGGCGGCGAGCAGCTGGACGCGCGGGTCGAGCCCCGCGGTCACGATGGAGAGGGCACCCCCCTGGCTTCCGCCCGTGACTCCCAGGTTCTTGCCGTCGAAGCGCGGCCGGCTCGTGAGGAAGTCGTTGGCCCGCACGCAGCCCAGGTACACGCGCCGGTAGTAGTAGCGGTCGCGCTCGTCGAGGTTGAAGGTCGGGTAGCCCGAGAGCGCGCCCGCTCCCATCGCCTCGTAGACCGTCGGGTCGAGGTTCACGGGCAGGCCGTGGATGCCGACCTGCAAGGTGATGATGCCCTTCTCCGCCATCTCCACGTTCCCGCGATACGCCCGCACTCCCGCGCCCGGGACTTGCAGCAGAGCCGGGAACGGGCCTTCGCCCTTCGGCTCGCAGAGCACGCCGAAGAAGCGGCTGGTGCCGGTCGTGGCCGGCCCCACGTTCTGCAGGCTCACGTGCCAGCAGTCGACCCTGCCGTTGCTGACCTCGGGCATCGGCACGAGCTTCGCGTCCACCGGCAGCTTGGCCAGAGCGTCCTTGCCCGCGGCCCAGAAGGCGGCGAAGTCGGCAGGCTGGTCGACCGTCGGCGCGATCTTGTCGGGCGCGAAGCCGGCCGTTCCCAGCGCCCGATAGTCCTGGCCCTCCAGCGTGGCGGTGGCCACGAGACGGAGGAACCCTGGCTCCTTGAGACCGGGAGCCTTGACGATCATGCCCTCGGCGGGCAGCGGCCCTGTTTTCTCATCGGTGGCATCCAGCATCTCCGGCCCAAGCTTCCAGGTGACGCTGGGCAGCGGAAAGGGATGGCCGTCGCGGGTGGCGAACACCCGGAATGTGACCGGAGCCCCGGGCCCATAGGTCCAGTCGGCCCGATCGGGCACCACCTGGAGGCGGACGACGCCCGTGCGTTCCTGCGACAGGGTACTGGCCGACCACGCGAGCACGAGAGCCGCCACCGTCGTCGCCGCAAAGAGCCGCCTGGATCGATCCAGTCTCGCCATGCTGCCTCCTGGGATGTTCCGTTCGAAGTAGGCGTCGCTACTCGCCCGCAGCGTACTCGTTCCGGAACGAGTACGAAAGGTAACATTGCCGAATGCGATCCTGGCGGGGCGTCGCGGTCGTCTTCGTGTTCGTCGTCTTGACGGCGGTCCTGACGTTCCCGCTGAGCCTGGATCCGGGCACGCGCGCGCTGCCGCTCTCGGCCGACACCCGGCTCTTCCTTTGGACGCTGTCGTGGGACGTCCACGCGCTGCTCAACCAGCCGCTGCGGCTCTTCGACGCGAACATCTTCCACCCCGAGCCGCGCACGCTCGCCTATTCCGAGCACCTCGTGGGCAGCGCGCTCGTCGGCGCGCCGTTCCTGCTGGCGACCGACAACCCGGTGCTCGCGCTGAACGTGGTGGTTCTGCTGTCCTGCGTCCTCTCAGGAGTCGGCACGTTCCTGCTCGCACGCCAGCTCGGGATCGGCCCTGCCGGCGCCTTCGCCTCCGGCGTGATCTTCGCCTTCGCGCCGCCGCGCTTCACGCGCCTGGCGCAGCTCCACCTCGCGACGGTGCAGTGGATCCCTTTCTGTCTCGCCTTCGTGCACGCCTACCTGCAGCGTGGACGAAGGCGAGACCTGCTCGTTGCGTTGGCCTTCTTCACCCTTCAGTCCGTGACCAGCGGCCACGGTGGTCTTTTCCTGTTTCTCTCGCTTCTGGCGCTCGCCCTGTACCTGGTCGTCCGCCGTTGTCTCCCGCCGCTGCGCACTCTGGTGCGGGACGTGGGCGTGGCGGGCCTGCTGCTCCTCGCGGTCAACCTGCCGTTTCTCGTGCCGTACTTCCGCGTGCAGCGCGAGCTGGGCTTACGCCGCACGATCGGTGCGGTCTACGACTGGGTCCCGAACGCCGCGAGCTTCCTGGCCTCGCCGACGCACGTGGACCAGGCGCTGCTCTCGCTCGTCCCGCCGCTCGAGCGGGCCGTCGCCGATGCGCGCGCCTACATGTTTCCGGGGTGGCTGCCGCTGCTGCTGGTCGCCGGCCTGCTGCTGCGCCGTCGCTCCGCGGAAGACCCGAGGCAGGTGGCCGCCGCGAGCGACGCGGCCCCTGCGGACCTCGCGGTGCAGACGGTGGCCAGGGTCCGGGTGCCCGGCATCGGCTTCTATGGGCTGCTGGCCGGACTCTCGCTCTGGGCGAGCCTCGGGCCGCCTTTCGGTCTCTACACGGCTCTCTACACGCTGCTGCCGGGGTTCGACCTCATCCGCGTCCCGTCGCGCCTCGCGATCCTGACGCTGCTGGCGGTCGCGATCCTCGCGGGAGCGGGAGCGGGGCGTCTTGTCGAACGCCTGCGGCCCGGGGCTCGCGCCGCCGTGGGGACGGCGCTCGTCCTGCTCCTGGCGGCCGAGTTCGCGCAGTTCCCGCTGAAGGCTCCGGCCTACGCGATCGAGGTGGGGGAGGTGGACCGCTGGCTGGCGGGGAGGCCCCGCCCGTTCGTCGCGGCCGAGCTGCCGGTGGCGGCGCCCACGGACGCGATCGGCTCGGCCCGCTTCCACTCGCACTACATGCTGCACTCGATGCTGCACTGGCAGAAGGTCGTGAACGGCTACAGCGGCTTCGTCCCGCCCCGCCACGAGGCGCTCTTCGACCAGCTCACCCGCTTCCCGGACGAAGGCAGCGTGCGGGCGCTCGAGAAGCTGGGCGTCAACTACGTCGTGCTGCACCGCGGCGACTACGGCGAGGAGGGCTTCGCGAAGGCCGTGGCCGACGCCCAGGCGCTCTTCCCGACCCGCCTAGTGCTCGAGCACGAGGCGAGCGACGGCCGGGTCTACTCGGTGCGCTTCGCGCAGCCGAAGGGACGGTGGTGAGCGGGCCGCACGCGCCTGCGGCTCACTCGAGGCTCATCAGCCAGATGTCCGCCTCGACATCGCTGCGGAAGAAGGTGATCCAGCGATTGTCGCGCGAGAGCCTGAATCGGCGCTGGTTGCCGATTCCGACCGGCGCGCCGATCGGCAGCACGATCCGGGTCTCCCCCGTTGCGGGGTCCAGAAACACGACTGATCCATCGTCTTCGTAGAGCAGCCGCCGGCCGTCCGCCAGCAGGCTCGGCGTGCGCCCGCGGGCGGTGAGTCGTTCGTACCGACCCGACCGGAGGTCATGGAGGAAGACGCCGGCCAGCGAGCCGTCGGTTTTCTGGCCCGCACCGACCAGTCGCGAGCCGTCCGGCGACCAGCCAGAGGCCTGGAAGGACAAGCCGTCGGGGATCGCAGGCAGCAGCCGGATCTCGCGGTCGCCCTGGGGCCCGGGGGGCTCCAGTAGCCGCGTCGCTGGCCTGCCGGAGACCGCGATCCGCGCCCCGTCGGGGCTCCATTCCGGGAACCAGATGCCCCCGGCCCCGACGTCTGTGAGCTGCTGGATTCCGCTGCCATCCGGGCGAATGCTCCAGGCCTGGTAGCGCCCGCTGCGGTTGGAGTAGAAGCCGATCGCGTTTCCGTCGGCGGTCCACGCGGGTCCGCGGTTGCGGAACTCGTCGTCGGTGATTTGACGATAGCCGGAGCCGTCGACCCGGATCACGAACAGGTTCTCGCGCAGCCCGCCGTCGCTCCAGACGAGCCACTGTCCGTCGGGCGAAAGGCCGAGGCTACTGATCACCCGCGAGCCGCCCAGGATCAGCTGGGGCTCGCCCACCACGCGGGCGCGCCCGGGATCGAAGGCGACCCGGTAGAGCGTCGAACGCTCCTCCGCCGCCGCGAAGGCGAGTCGCTTTCCGTCGCGCGAGAGGCTGAGACCGCTGCTCCACCTCGATGGCAGCGTCACCGGCTCGGGCGGGCCTTGGCGGAGCCCCGAGCGTGCCTCGACCGGCACGCGCCAGGCGTTCATGGTGCCGCCCCGACCGCTCGCGAAATAGATGTGTCGGCCATCCGGCGACCAGATCGGGGTCCAGTCCACGGCTTCGTCGTTCGTCAGCTCGACCGGTTCGCCGCCCTGGCTCGCGACCGTCCAGATGTCTCTCCGGCCGGTCCCTCCCAGGCCGCCGCGCAAGCCCCAGAAGGTGATCCGCCCGCCGTCCGGAGACCACGACGGCTGCATCGCATCCCCTACCGGCAGCCGACGCCTTTCACCGGTCGCGATGTCCACGAGCCACAGCTCGCTGTCCGTCGGCCGCTGGAGAGGGTTGCTGACCGGCTCCGTGACCACCGCGAGGCGACTGGCGTCGGGGGACCAGGCAGGGTCGTAGCCGAAGTCGGCAAGGCGCCGACGCGATTCTCCCGTGGCTCCCATCACGAAGATCCCGCCCCCCTCGCATTCGGAGCGGAAGGCTAGCCTCTCGCCGTCAGGGGAGAAAGCCGGCGCGGTATCGTCGCGAGGGCAGTCAGCTGTGAGGTTGATCGGGTTGTGGCCGCCGACGCGCTGCAGGTAGACGTCGGCGTGGCCACCCGTGCGGCCCACGAAGGCGAGTGTCTTGCCATCGGGTGACACGCTCGGCGAGGACTCGACACCCGGCAGGTCGGTGATCTGGATGAAGTGGGCGGGCGCCGAGGGCGGAGACTCACGCCCCGTCGCAGCACGCCAGCCGGCCAGGTAGCTGGAGACCAGCAGCGCGAGCGCCGCCAGGGTTGCCGCGAGCCGCGCCCAGGACCTCGCTCGCGGCAAGCCCGCCGCCGCGGGGACGGAAGGGACGGACGAGCCGGATAGGCTCGCCAGATCGAAAGCCAGGTCGCGCGCCGACTGGAAGCGCTGCTCGGGCTTCTTCTCGAGGCAGTGCGAGACGATCCGCTCGAGCGCAGGCGGAACCGCACGACCCGACTCGGCGAGCGGCGTCGGATCCTCGCGCAGGATCGCGGTCATCGTCTCGGCCGCGGTGTCGCGGGCGAAGGCCCGGCGGCTGGTCAGCATCTCGTGCAGCACGCAGCCGAGGCTGAAGATGTCCGAGCGATGATCGACCGCTTCACCGCGCACCTGCTCGGGCGACATGTAGCCGACGGTTCCGACCACGCTTCCGGGATCGGTCTCCCGCACGAGCGTGGGCGACTCGGTCTCGCTGCCGGCCGCGGCCGCGGCTCGCTCCTCCCGCGCGAGTCCGAAGTCCAGGATCTTCAGGCGGCCGTCGTGCGTGACGAACAGGTTCTCGGGCTTCAGGTCGCGATGGACGACACCCTTGTCGTGTGCCGCTGCGAGGCCCTCCGCGGCCTGCGCGGCATACTCGACGGCCTTGCGGGGCGGCAGCGGGCCGCCCCGGATTTCGTCGCGCAGCGTCCCGCCCTCGAGCAGCTCCATGACCGCGTAGACGGTGGCGCCCTCCCGGCCGAGATCGTGGATCGCGAGGATGTTGGGGTGGGAGAGTGCCGCCACGATGCGGGCTTCCCGCTCGAAGCGTGAGAGTGCCTGCCCGTTCTCGGCGAGCCTTTCGGGGAGCACCTTGATCGCCACGTCGCGCTGCAGCTTCGAGTCGCGAGCCCGGTAGACCTCTCCCATCCCGCCGGCGCCGATCGGGGACAGCACCTCGTACGGCCCGAGCTTCATGCCGGCAGAGAGAGTCATCGGGAGGCTGGTTGCGGCGATTATAGGCGGGTTGCCCGGGTCGCTTGGTCGGCGGCTCAGAACACGCGCCGCTTGAGCCGCTCGACCGCGAAGCGGGCGGTGTCGGCGACGGCCATCACGGCCATCACACCGGCCTGGACGGGGTCGGTCACCACCAGGTCGGCCGCGTCGGGGACGCTGCCGGCCATGTTGAGGCTGATCACCAGCAGCCCGCGGGCGCGCACCTCGCGCACCGCTGCCTCGATCTCCCCCCCCATCAGCGAGCCGGCGAGCACCAGCGCCTTCGCGCGCGGCAGGCGAACCACCGCCCGCACCGCCTCGGCCAGCGGCTTCTCGCCCACGAGCGGAATCGTGTCCACCGAGATGTGCTCGCCGCGAATGTTGTGGCGGTCGGCCTCGGAGATCGCGCCGATCGCCACCTGTCCGACCTGCGCCCCGCCGCCCACGATGATGATCCGCTTGCCGTAGACGCGTTCGAAGCTCGGGACGACCTCGACTTCGAGCGCCGCCTCGAGGGCCCGCAGCTCGGAGAGCAGCGCGTCGGCCGTAGCCGGCAGCTCGATCTCGAAATACACCCGGCTCGCCACCTGCGAGCGCTCGACGATCTCGACCGACGTAATGTCGCCCTGGTGTCGGGCGATCACGCCCGTGAGCTGGTGCAGGATGCCCGGCCCGCTCCGGGCGCGGACGTGCAGGCCGAGGGTGCGCGCGCCCATGATCGGCAACGACTATAGCCGCTCCGGGCCGGCGTTGCCGCGAGAGGGTGTCTACGAAACGGGGAGACTGTCCGGTCAGAGCCAGGAAAGGAGCTAACGAAGCTGCTCAGAAAGCGGCGTTCCGCTCCGCCACCGACTACGGACCCCGAGCGGTAGCGAGGCGAAACGAAGCGGCCTCGGCTTTGACGAGGGCGCTTCGTAACCTTGCGCGGAACGCCGCTGGCGTTAGCTCGCGCCGTCGCCGCCCGGCCTGGCCTCGACTCCCAGCAAGGTCGCCTTCAGGAAGTCGCGGTTCATGCGGGCGATCACGTCGAGCGAGATCCCCTTGGGGCAGGCGGACTCGCACTCGCCGTGGTTGGTGCAGCCGCCGAATCCGGCCGCGTCCATCGCCGCGACCATCCGCCGCACGCGGATCGCGCGCTCCGGCTGGCCCTGGGGCAAGAGCGCGAGCTGCGAGACCTTGGCGCCCGTGAACAGCATCGCCGAGGCGTTGGGGCAGACGGCGACGCAGGCGCCACAGCCGATGCAGGCGGCAGCGTCCATCGCGCTCTCGGCGTCCTGCTTCGGGACCGGGATCGCGTTGCCGTCGGGTGCCGAGCCGGTCGCCACCGAGACGAAGCCGCCCGCTGCGATGATCGCGTCGAAGGCGCTGCGGTCCACCACCAGGTCCTTGATCACCGGGAAAGCGCCGGCGCGCCACGGCTCGATCACGAGCGTGTCGCCGTCCCTGAAGCTGCGCATGTGGAGCTGGCAGGCGGTGGTGCGCGTGCGCGGTCCGTGCGGCCGGCCGTTGACCACGACGCTGCAGGTGCCGCAGATGCCCTCGCGGCAGTCGTGGTCGAACGCGATCGGGTCGTCGCCCTTGCGGGTCAACTCTTCGTTGACGACGTCGAGCATCTCGAGGAACGACATGTCGGGGCTGACGCTCTTCGCCTCGTAGCTGGCGAACCGGCCCGGGGCGCTCGCGTTCTTCTGCCGCCAGACGTGCAGGACAAGATTCATGGCCACGCTCATTTGTAGCTTCTCGTCTGGAGCTGGACGTTTTCGAACGCCAGCGGCTCGACGTGGCGCACGGGCGTCCGGCCCTCGCCCTTCCACTCCCAGGCCGCCACGTGGCAGAAGCGCTGGTCGTCGCGGAGCGCCTCCCCGTCGGGCGTCTGGTACTCCTCCCGGAAGTGTCCGCCGCAGGACTCCTCGCGCTCGAGCGCGTCCCGGCACATCAGCTCGCCGAGCTCGAGGAAGTCGGCGACGCGCCCGGCCATCTCGAGCGCCTGGTTGAGCTCGGCAGCGCTGCCCGGCACGTTGACGTCCTTCCAGAACTCCTCGCGCAACGCCGGGATCTTCTGGAGCGCGGTCTCGAGGCCCTTCTTGTTGCGGGCCATGCCGCAGTACTCCCACATGATCTTGCCGAGCTCGCGGTAGAACGACGTCACCGTGCGGTGTCCTTTGATCCCGAGCAGCTTGCTGGTGCGCTCCTCGACCGAGGCGAGCGCAGCGCGGGCCTCAGGGTGGCTCGCGTCGACCTTCTCGAGCTTGTCGGACGCCAGGTAGTGCCCGACCGTGTAGGGCAGCACGAAGTAGCCGTCGGCCAGCCCCTGCATCAGCGCCGAGGCGCCCAGGCGGTTGGCGCCGTGGTCCGAGAAGTTCGCTTCGCCCGCGACGTGCAGGCCCGGGATGGTGCTCATCAGGTTGTAGTCGACCCACAGCCCGCCCATGGTGTAGTGCGAGGCCGGGTAGATGCGCATCGGGACCTTGTAGGGATCCTCGTCGGTGATGCGCTCGTACATCTCGATCAGGTTGCCGTACTTCTCGCCGATCTTCGGGGCCCCGAGGCGTCCGATCGCGTCCTTGAAGTCCAGGTAGACGCCCAGGCCCCCGGGCCCGACGCCGCGGCCCTCGTCGCACACCTGCTTGGCCGCGCGCGAGGAGATGTCGCGGGGGGCCAGGTTCCCGTAGGTCGGGTACTTGCGCTCCAGGTAGTAGTCGCGCTCGTCCTCGGGGATCTGGTCCGGGGGGCGCGTGTCGCCCTGCCGCTTCGGCACCCAGATGCGCCCGTCGTTGCGGAGCGACTCGCTCATCAGCGTGAGCTTGCTCTGGTAGTCGCCGTGGACCGGGATGCAGGTCGGGTGGATCTGCGTGTAACAGGGGTTGGCGAAGGCCGCGCCCTTGCGGTAGGCGCGCCAGATGGCGGTGGCGTTACAGCCCTTGGCGTTGGTGGAGAGATGGAAGACGTTGCCGTAGCCGCCGGTGGCCAACACCACCGCGTCCGCGAAGTGCGTCTCGAGCGCGCCGCTCACCATGTCGCGCGTGACGATGCCGCGTGCGCGGCCGTCGATCACCACGACCTCGAGCATCTCGTGACGCGGGTAGAGCTTGACCGTCCCGAGCCCCACTTGGCGCATCAGCGCCTGGTAGGCGCCGAGCAGGAGCTGCTGGCCGGTCTGCCCGCGCGCGTAGAAGGTGCGCGAGACGAGGGCGCCGCCGAAAGAGCGATTGGCGAGAGTGCCCCCGTACTCGCGCGCGAACGGCACGCCCTGGGCCACGCACTGGTCGATGATCTGGACCGAAAGCTCGGCCAGGCGGTAGACGTTCGCCTCGCGCGCGCGGAAGTCGCCGCCCTTCACCGTGTCGTAGAAGAGGCGGAACACGGAGTCGCCGTCGTTCTGGTAGTTCTTGGCCGCGTTGATGCCGCCCTGGGCCGCGATCGAATGCGCCCGGCGCGGGCTGTCCTGGTAGCAGAAGACGTCGACGTTGTAGCCGAGCTCGGCGAGCGAGGCGGCCCCGGCTCCGCCGGCGAGCCCGCTGCCCACCACGATCAGCTTGTACTTGCGCTTGTTGGCCGGGTTCACCAGCTTCATCTCGAAGCGGTGCTTCGACCACTTCTCGGCTATCGGACCGTTTGGGACGTTCGCATTGAGGAGCATTCTATGAGCGGGGGGACGCTGCGTCGCGCGCCCCCGAGCCCCCCCGCGCGCTCCGCCGGAGTGGACCCCGAGCGGCAGCGAGGTGAAACGAAGCGGCTTCGGGCGAGCACGAAGCCGCTTCGTAATCCGTCTCCGCGCGCAGCTCGTTGCTCGTCACTTGGATGGCTCCTGGACGGTCAGGTCTTGAACCCTGCATGCGGTGCGGGAATGCCTCATTTCAAGACCTGACCCCTAGAGGTGAACCCGGCCCGTCAGCACGGCGAGCGGGATCGAGATGTTGCCTGCGATCACGGCGCCCGCGAGCAGCAGCGACAAGCCCCGGCGCACGCGGTTCCAGCGCGGGTGGCTGAGGCCCAGCGTCTGCAGCATGCTCCAGAAGCCGTGGTACATGTGCAGGCCGAGGGCCAGCATCGCCAGGACGTAGAAGGCCGAGGCGAACGGGTTCTGGAATCCCACCACCACGTTGCGGAACACGTCGCCGCGAACGAAATCGGGATGCGCGTTGCCGACGGTGAAGTGCGCGAGGTGGTAGAGGATGAACGCGGCGAGCAGCGGACCGCTCCAGACCATCGTGCGCGAGGCGTAGCTGGACTGCTGCGCCTGCCACTCGCGGTAGCCGAGCGGCCGCGCGGACCAGTTCGCGAGCGTCAGCGAGACGGCGGCCCAGACGTGGAGTCCCACCGCCAGCAGCAGTGTGGCGCGGGCGATCCAGATGCCCTGGCCGTGCAGGAAGGCTTGGAGAAACTCGCCGTAGGCGTTGATCGCCTCGGGCCCGAGGAAGACCTGGAGGTTTCCGAGCATGTGCGCGACGACGAAGCCGTAGAGCAAGAGGCCCGTCGCCGCCATCACGGCCTTCCTGCCGATCGTGGACGAAAGCAGCGTGGGGGTCGCGATTTCTGAGGTGCTCACGAAGCCCGACTATATTCCCGCCGCCCGCGGCTTGGCAACGCGCGCGAGCTGCGTCTTCTCGATGATGCGTGCCGCGCGCGCCGCGGCCGATTCGAGCGTGTCGAGCGGTCCGAGCGAACGCCCCAGCGGTGCGTTGTCGGCGTAGAGCACGTAGCGCACCTCGCCCAGGACGACGAGCGGCACGGCCACGGCCTCGCACACCTTCTCGCCTCCCAGCCGCTCGACGAGCTGCAGGTTGACGCGGGTCGGCTCGAGCGGCCCTTCGTAGCTGCGGCGTCGCTCGACCGCGACCTTCAGGATCGAGGGCTCGCGCAGCGACAGCACCGTCTCGCGGATCGCTTCGGCCGCACCGCGGGCCTTGAGCCCGTACTCGCCTACCCCGCGTGCCTCGACACCGTCGACGGCGAACACCACGGCCCGCGCGAGCACCTGCGAGGCGAAGCGCAGCAGCGAGAGCACGGCCTCGCCGGTGAAGTCGGCGGGGTAGGATCCCGTGGGGGACGGTTTCGCCTCCTCCGGCACGACCGCTCCTGGCATGGGTCGCGCCGACTGGGGGGGAGGCGGCTGCGACAGGTCGGCGTGGTCGAGCGCCGTCACCGCGCGCATCAGCAGCTCCTGTGGCGGCAGGCCCCCGGGCAGGACGAAGTCGCCGAGGTCGACCTCGACCTCGCTCTGGCTCGCGTTGCGCGCCGGCTCGAAGCGGAAGAAGCCGCTGCGCCAGGCCAGGAGCTCGCCCACCAGCTCCTGCATGCGCTGGCGCACGACCATCTGCAGCGTCCCCTCCGCGAGCAGCCCCATCTCGACCAGCACCTCGCCGAGCCGGCGATACCCGGTCCCGTCGTGCTGGCGCTCGAGCGCCCGCATCAGGTCCTTCTCCTCGACCAGCCGCTGGCGCAGCAGCCGGCCGGCGAGCGGCTCGACCGCGGCGCCGCCGGTCACGTAGACGACGCGCCCGCCGCGCAGCACGAGCACGGCGTGCCGGTCGAGCCGCGTCAGCGTCAGCCGTCCGCTCGCGGCCCCGACCGACAGCGTCTGCAGCAGGGCGGAGAGGTCGAGCGTCTCGAGCCGGCCCCCGAAGCTCACCGGCGCGACTCCGCGAGCCTGGGCCCGCGCGGCGAGAGCTGCTCGGCGAGCGTCGCCGGCGGCACCGGGGGGCCGAGGTGGAAGCCTTGAAACTCGGCACAGCCGAGCTGCTCCAGGAGCTGGAGCTGCGCCGCGTTCTCGATGCCCTGGGCGCACACGCGCAGCTTCAGGCCGCGCGCCACCGCGGTGACCGCCGTCAGCAGCGAGACGTCCTCCGGGTTCGACGACGGCGCGCGCAAGAAGGCGAGGTCGAGCTTGACGCCGTCGAGCGGCAGCTCGGCGAGCCGGCCGAGCGACGAGTAGCGCACCGCGAAGCGGTCGAGCACCAGCGAGACGCCGAGCGCCTTCAGCCGGTGGAGTATGTCGAGCGAGCGCGGCAGGTCGGAGACGACGTGCCCCTCGGGCACCTCGAGCTGCAGCAGCTGCTTCGGGAAGCCGGTCTCCTCGAGCACCGCTTTCACCTCGTCGGGCAGCGTCCGCTTCATGAGCTCGGGCGGCGAGAGGTTCACGGCGAGCCGCAGTCCGCGGTGGTCGCGCTGCCACTCGCGCACTTCCCCCGCCGCCGTCCGCAGGATCCACGGGCCGATCGCGAGGATCAGGCCCGTGAAGTCGGCCTTCGAGAGGAAGTGCTGCGGGAACACGAGGCCGAGCTGGGGGTGCTGCCAGCGCAAGAGCGCCTCGACGCCGAGGATCTTGCCACCCACCGCGAAGATCGGCTGGTAGTGCAGCACGCCGGCGGCCGGCGGCGTGCCGTTGAGCGACATGCTGCCCCCGCCGAGCGCCGCGCGCAGGCCCGCCTCGAGCTCGACGGCATCCCAGCTCTCGTCGGGCGGGGGAGGCGTGCTCGACTCGATGCGGTCCCCGCCCGCCGCGTGCGCGCGCGCGGCGGAGCGTTCGGCCGAATCCAGGAGCGCCGGGGCGTCCTCGCCGTCCTCCGGGAAGACCGCGATCCCGACGCTCACGGTCAGGCTGGTGGCCCCTTCGCTCAGCGGGAAGGGCTTCCTGAGCGCGCGCAGCACCTTCTCGGCGATGCGCATCGCGTCCTCGGAGTGGTGCAGCCCCGGCAGCACGAGGGCGAAGGCGTCCTGCTCGAGCCGGGCCGCCGTGTCGCCCTGGCGTACGCAGTGGAGCAGGCGGCGCGCGACCGCGCGCAGCAGCCGGTCGGCGAGCGACCGACCGAGCTTCGCGTCGAGCGCGCCGAAGTCGTCGAGGTCGACGTGTACCAGGCCCACGCGCGCGCGGTGGCGGTACGCCTGCGCGATCGCGACCGAGAGCCGGTCGGGCGCGATGAGAGCGCTCGTGAGGCCCGTGAGCGGATCGCGGTAGACGTCGCCCTGGGCCGCGGGCCGCTCGTCGCGCACCTCGCGCAGCAGGAACTGCACCGCGGGCCGGCCGCGATACGTGACCATCGTCGCCACGCCCTCGACCTCGGCCGTCGAGCCGTCGGCTCGCCGCAGCCGTGTCACGAGCCGCACGCCCGCGGGGCCGGCCGAACCAGCCGCGGCGGCGGCGCGCGCCACCTCCGGCCGCTCGTCGGGGTGGACGAAATCGCCGAGCGCCCGGCCTGCGACCGGGGCCGAGGGCTGCAGCCCGAGCAGCCGCCGCAGCGCCGGGTTCGCGAGCACGACGCGGCCCGAGGTCTCGATCACGATCGCGTCCGGGGCGGACGCCGCCAGCCGCTCGTAGCGCTCCTCGCTCTCGCGCAGCGCATCGACCGCGCGCCGCCTTTCGGCGATGTCGCGGAGCGCCAGCTGCAGCCGGCCGTCGGGGAGGCGTCGTGCGCTGATTTCCACCTCGAGCGGCGGCCCCTTGAGGCGGCGCAGGCGGTAGCTGCGCGTCAGCCGTTGCCGCTCGCGCAAGCCGAGCAGTGCCGTCACGTTGTCGACCGCCTTGTCCGCCTCGACGATCTCCGCGAGCGGCAGCTTGACGAGCTGCGCACGCGGGCGCGCGAGCAGCACCGACGCGCCGGGACTCGCGTCGCCGATGCGCCCGTCGGCACCCACGAGCAGGACGCCGTCGGCTGCCTGCTCGGCGAGCAGCCGGTACTGCTGGTCGCGACGCCGCAGCGTCTCGATCACCCCCCGCAGCTCCTGCCCGACGCCCGCTTCGTCGCTCACGCTTCTCCCTTCAGGCGGATCGCGCGAGCAGCGACGGCGCAGGCCGCAGCAGCAGGCGCAGCAGCAGGCTCTGAAACGCCGGGTCGCAGTAGAGGCCGTGGTGGTCGGCGCTGCTGAAGAAGGCGCCCGAGAGCTCCGGAATCCCGTGGGCTTCCGGGTCGCTGGCAGCGTCCGCCAGGTGCGTGGCGAGGAAGCTCGCGCGCGTGACGCGGCCGTCGCCGGGCTCGAACAGCAGGTCCTGCTCGCGCCGGTTGCTCGCGACCAGGCGCGGCGAGCTGCCGGCCGGCCCTTCGCCGACCAGGGCCCGCGCCAGCGTCAGCAGGCAGTCGCCGCCGAGCGCGCGCACGGGAACCGGGGCCGGGCTGTCGGGCCGGCGCGCGAGCCCGGCGTGGAACGCCCGCGCCCGCGCGAGCGCCGCCACGACGAACGAGCGCTCGGCCGTCTCCCGCTTCGCGTCGGGCCCGAACGGCCCCCAGCCGAAACGCTCCCAGGTCGCGGGGTCGTGCAGGTCGCAATCGAGCGTGCGCCCGCGCGGATCGACCAGCGGGTGCGTGCCGGAAGGCGGCAGCAGCTGGTAGACCGACGGCATGCGGCTCACGACGGCGGCCGCGAGCGTCGTGTGCGACAGGCCGACCCGCTCGCCGTCCAGGATGGCGCCGAGGGCGGGGATGCTGCCCGCGTTCGGCGTCGCCGTGAGCAGGACGCTCGCGGTGCGCCGCGCCCCGGCCCAGGTGACCGGCGCGTTCTCATTCGGCTCGGCTCCGCCGTAGCGCAGGTACCAGCGCACCACCAGGCCGCCCATGCTGTGGCCCACGAGGTGGAAGCACGCGCCGGGGTCGCCCGACGCGCGCGCCAGCCCCTCGAGCCGCAGCGCGAGGCCGCGCGCGGCCTCGACGATGTCGCGCCGCCAGTCGTAGGTGTAGACCGCGTAGCGCAGGCCGGGGCCGCTTCCGGGCTCGTAGCCCGCCGCGTCGAGCAGGTCGAGCAGGTCGGCGTATTCCGTGAAGCCGAATGCGCGCGGCAGCGCCGAGTCGGTGCCGATCAGGAAGCCGGGAACGAGCTCGTCTCGCGAGGCCGCGAAAGGGAGCTTGCGCGGCAGCGACAGGTCGTGGTGCCCGAGCGTGTTGCCGAGGTTCAGCCAGGCGACGCTGCCGTCCGGCCGCAGCAGCTGGCTGCCGAGGAGACCCGGCACGAACACGACCATGGGGGCCTCGCGGGCGCGCGGCAGCGCGCGCACGATGCGCGGGTCGAGCCTGCGTTTGCGGCCGAAGGCCGCCCACGCCGCGGCCGCCGCTCCGCCGAGCGCGAGCCCCGCGAGGAACGGCCATGCGCCCGCGGACCTCACCGCCCGTGCCAAAAAGCCCCCTCCTCCGCACACGGATTGTACTCTCCGGCGGTTTGCCTCGCCGAGCGCGCGCGGATAGCATCGGTCGTTCGGCGCTTGCAGTCCCGTGACGCTTCGAAGGGGCGTGCCGGCGGAAAGGCGAAAGACCCAAGATGAATCGCAACAGCGTTTATGCCCTGCTGCTCGTGGCAGCGGCCCTTTGCGGAGCCTGTCAGAAGCCCGCGGCGCCTGCGGCGTCGCCGTCCCCGAGCGGCGCGGCGATGACCGAAGACGAGAAGACGATCTACGCCCTCGGCGCGATGATCGGCCAGAGGTTCGCGGGGCCGATGAAGCTTTCCGAGAAGGAGCTGGAGATCCTGCAGCGAGGCGTGAAGGCGACCGCTCGCGGCGGGCAGCCGGAGTTCCCCGTGGCGGACTACGCGCCCAAGTTCGACGCGCTCGCCCGCTCGCGCGCGGCCGTGGGGGCGGCCGACACCAAGGCCCAGGCGGCGGCTTTCCGCGACGCCGCGGCCGCCGAGGCCGGCGCTCTCAAGCTCGCCTCGGGGCTCGTCTACAAGACGATCAAGCCGGGCAGCGGCAAGAGCCCGAAGGCCACGGACGTCGTGCGCGTTCACTATCACGGCACGCTTCCCGACGGTAAGGTCTTCGACAGCTCCGTGCAGCGCGGCCAGCCGGCCGAGTTCCCGCTCAACCAGGTGATCCCGTGCTGGACCGAGGGCGTCCAGCGCATGAAGCAGGGGGAGAAAGCGAAGCTCGTGTGTCCGTCCGAGATCGCCTACGGCGACGGCGGCACCCCCGACGGAAGCATCCCTCCCGGCGCGACGCTCGTGTTCGAGGTCGAGCTCCTCGAGATCAAGGGACGCTAAGCGCGAAGCCAGGAGGGCTCTGACGTGAAGATCCACGAGTACCAGGGCAAGGCGATCCTCGCCCAGTACGGCGTCCCGGTGCCGAAGGGCAAGGTCGCCTACACCGTCGACGAGGCGGTGGAAGCGGCCAAGGGCCTGGGCCTGCCTGTGGTCGTGAAGGCCCAGATCCACGCCGGCGGCCGCGGCAAGGGCGGCGGCGTCAAGCTCGCGAAAACCCTCGAGGACTGCGAGTCGCTCGCGAAGGCGATGCTCGGGATGACGCTCAGAACTCACCAGACGGGCCCCGAAGGCCGCGTGGTGAAGCGCCTGCTGATCGAGCAGGGGGTGGACCTCGCGGGATCGAAGGAGATGTACCTCGCGATCCTGGTCGATCGCGGCAGCGGCCGGCCGGTGTTCATGGCCTCGACCCAGGGCGGCATGGAGATCGAGGAGGTCGCGGCGAAGGACCCGAAGGCGATCCTCAAGGAAGAGGTCGACCCGGCCGTCGGCTTCCGGCCCTACCAGGCGCGCAAGCTCGCGTTCGGCCTGGGTTTGGCACCCGAGGTGGTGACCAAGGCGGTCCCGCTGTTCACCGCGCTCTACAAGGCGTTCGAGGGCACGGACGCCTCGCTCGTCGAGATCAACCCGTTCCTGATCACGAAGGCGGGCGACGTGCTGGCGCTCGACGCCAAGATCGGCTTCGACGACAACGCGCTATTCCGCCACGCCGAGCTCG
>Ga0214473_10004715_pt1 | contig 16379 bp, 14 predicted proteins | sample RVTome_7_FD_203509 | JGI IMG/M metagenome (GOLD analysis project Ga0214473, IMG submission 203509) | Soil microbial communities from uranium-contaminated site in the Upper Colorado River Basin, Wyoming, United States - RVT98D197 | ecosystem: Environmental > Terrestrial > Soil > Contaminated >... | reverse complement strand
CCTCGCGTAAAAACTTTGAATCAGAGCGGATTCTGTAGCGAAAAACCATGGATTAAATTCAACCAGAATTGTATTTGGACTCCGTGCAAGTTTGCGCGTAAGGAGTTTGAGTACCGAAGTCTTACCTTCTCCCCAACTCCCGTGAAGACCGAAAACAAAAGAGTCCGGAAAGGGTAACATTACGACTTGTTTGTAAAGACGATCTACAAAATCAGTTCGGGCTAACAAATCCTGGCTGTCATCAGTGATGGGATCGTCGGAAAAGTCGCCGATCACCTTGGAAGGGAGCAGCGACAATTGTTGCTCCTTTTCCTTTATAAAGAACGAGTAAACGTATGCCGAAAGAAGCCAAACAAGCAGCGATAGGAATGCGGCAACAAAAAAGCTGTTCACTTGTTCGGATGAGTTTAGTTCCTCGAGCCGCGGGTGAGGAAACAGAAATATGGTCACGCCGAAGGCCGATAGCGCGACCGCAAAGTAATCTATCATCATAACGGGCGGGCGGTTTAGTAACATTGTATTACGGTAACGTCGCAATAGTCGGCTCGTGCGAGGAAGGATAAGAAGAAGCGCAACCGTAAGTAGGAGAAAGATTGCTATTAACAGGAAAGGATCTTTTGTTTCGAGCGGAGAACCGATCCCCTTTGGAAGGGTTAAAATTAGAGGAACAACAAGAAGCGCAGATGCTGCGCTACCACACATGGCAAGAAGAAACTTCAGCCAATGCTCTCTAAGGTAAGCTATCAAAGGTTTTGACCTGTCGCAGTAATGCGACGCACAAGTGGGAGAAGCCCGACCGCCAACCTATCGAACAATGTACCCCTACTGTTTGCGAAGCCTTGGAGCAACCCCAACAAGAACACCGTCAATAAGGGCGAATGACCCAATTTAGCTGATACTATTGTGGGACATCAAGCCAACCCAAGTCTTGTGGCGTCTTGATGCCGCAATTGACGTTGACGAAGGCGAAGCCGTGGCGAAACCTTCGGTGCAGGAACACCGGAATCGCCGCCAGCGGTTCGTTCTTGTCGCACGACATCAAATAGGCGCCGACGTTGAATTCGCACACGTCGAACTCCTGATTGCGCGCCATGCGCCAGTGGCGCTCCCGCGGTCCATGGCCGGTCAACACCACGAGCTCGAGCCCGTCCGCCTCCACGCTCCCCTCTTTGAGCGCGCGAATGATCTCGTAATCACCGACCGCCACCGACAATCTAATTTTCGAGGCCATCACGAGTCTCCTTTCATTCGGGCATAACACGAAGGGCGTGGGGTGCTCAATCCGCGCGGCGGCGGCAATCCACTCTTGGGTGGGAAAACCAGATCCTTGGGACTGTCCGTTTGAGCCGAGGACCGCTGATTGGGTGACTGACGGATGTCAGTGAGCCGGCAGTTTGTTAGTCAGCTCGAAGCCGAGAAATGTTTCTTCTAACCGTAAAAAACGCAATATCCTCTTTTAACCGACCGCGAAAAGGTACCATTCCCCTGGTACTCCCTTGAGAGCGTGAACGCCCCGGTCTTCGAACAGAATACCGGAGCCCACGACCAGGTCTTTCACAGTGCTTGATACCAGGACTTCACCTGGCTTCGCCATGCCGACCACGCGGCTGCCAATGTGCACGGCGATGCCACTGACTTTGTCGCCTACGACCTCGCACTCGCCGCTATGGAGTCCGGCCCTGATCTCAATTCCGAGCGAGCGCACCCCCCGATGGATGCTTGCGGCGCAGCGGATCGCCCGCGCAGGTCCGTCAAAGGTGGCGAGAAAGCCGTCGCCCGCCGTGTCCACCTCTTGGCCACGGAACCGGGCCAGCTCACGCCGCACGATGGCGTGGTGCTGCTCGAGCAATTCACGCCAACCGCGATCTCCCAGCTTCGCCGCCCGTTGCGTGGATTCAACGATGTCGGTAAAGAGGACCGTTGCCAAAATCCGGTCGGGTTCGGGCCCGTGACGAATTCCAGTGAGAAACTCTTCGATCTCATCGACAAGTGTGTCCACGTCCCCGGCGTATGGGGTGTGATCGACTCCGGGCAACTCGACCAGCTTGGCGCCAGGTATGGGCTCAGGCTTAGGGTCAGGCCTGAGTCTGTACTTTACGGTGTGAGTCACCCATTAGCAGGCAGGTCAAGAGGCACAGACGGTTCCCGTGAAAAAGAATTTTCTTCTTCCCCTTTTTTTCCTTCTCGCACACCGCGTGATCGTTCGGTAACGCCCCTCTGTTTTCTTTTGTTTCGGTCTCGGACGCGGGTTCGGGAACCAAGAGCCGCGCCAAGCTTCGATAATTTGCTCCCCATGCGCACTGGGTTAAGCAACCTAGCGCAAATCGATGGCGCCCGGATCAGACATGATCGTCGATGAAATGGTGTCGAAATGGGAAATGGTGTCAGGCAAACCTTATTGACCTTTTTGGCCGCCGTGCATTCTTCAATCTCTCGAAGGACGTTTCCAGTTTGGTGAGCAGCTCCCCTCGCTCGCCAGAGCTTCCGCCGGTTCTTCCAAGGGATACATTCCCTGACCGAAAATGCCGGAGCGGTTGGAAATAATGCATAACTCAGTCCTGACCCTGCGTCCTCCCGTGACCCTGCGTCCTCCCGATCACGCGGGGAAACATCATCGGGACTTTCTTTTCCGGCGGCGACATCACTTCGTTCGGACTTTCGCAGTGACGCCGGATTGAGCTGCCTTGCTTCTCGGGCGCACTGGATTAAGCAAATCATTGGGGTCACGTTGAGGCGGCCCGGCTTTATCGTGCTGGGCGCTGCCCCCCAACTTTGGTCACCGCTGGAGTAAGAATGGATAGTGCGCGAAAGCCACAAAGCATCGATGGATCGGATCAATATTTGTGTTACCATCAGCAGGGTGGACTGAGGCTGTTAGGGCTGGTTAGCCAAGGTTCGATACCTTGGGCGGGTGTCGGCCTCATGGCCCTTTTTCAGATCGCTTTGCTGCGGCTGGCTTCTTGGAGACTAGGAGTTCCATTTACGCCAATGAAGGAGGTGCCGCCTATGAGGGGAAAGACACATCTATTGAGCTTGTTTGGATTCTCAGTGCTCGAAACAATTTGGGCTATTGAGGCCAGCAGCGCGGCAGGTGCCCTCCCAGCCTGAGTCCATCACCGACTGACTTCATACTTCGCAGGCGCTATCACTCTGTAGCTTATGTTTGCATTGGATTTTGGCGAATATAAAAAGGACGGCTACGACCGACATGTGAGGTCATTGGAAGATGCCTGTGAATGGCTAGGAGTCGCGAAGGGACGTGCACGAGATTACGCGAAGCTTATAAGGGAATTTTACGAGGAGAATGGACGAACACGGGATCACATTCTAGCCTATAACGAAAGTTGCGAGATCACCGACATTCACAGATTCTGGCAACGCAAGATTCATCAGTTTCCTGGACTTAAAGAGAAGATCGCTGATGTCCTTGGCTCGGGCCCCGTGGTGAGGGAAGATGAGAAACCACTAAGGTCTACCAACAGGCCTAGGAATGATGCGTTTGTTTACTATTTATCCGGGTGGCTTTTGGGGGCTCAGGCGCGAGTAGTTGCGGTCGATGGTGTGTCGTTCGAAGGAATGGCTGATTTTGGAGATTCAGATATTAATCTGATTAAAGATTCCAAAGTCATCAATATCGAGTGCAAGAGACCGCAGAATAGGCGCGCCTTGGACAGTCGGGTGAAGGAAGCTCGTAGGCAGATCACTCAGTCGGCACGAAGTGGTCGATGCGGTGTGATCGCTGTGGACTGCTCCGTCTTAGTTAGACCTCCGGAAAAGCTTCTAGAAGTCGACTCTCCGGAAGAGGCGGACAGTTTCGTCGGTACACGTTTACAAGGATTAGCTATACCAAGGCTGTTAAAAGAATTCGAGCGGACGATTCTTGGGATTTTACTATTTGCTAGAGTTCCGCTCATGACAAGGATCGGGCGTTCTTCGCTAGTCTCGCCGCGTGGCGACGTATTGCGATACTTTCGCCGGGATAGTTGTTGCAGCTTCGTTTTGATCACTAATAATGCATCCTGTAGCCCTGAACTGTTCCGGTCAATTTTTCAGAATTTGCAAGAGCCTTCGAATTGAGTGAGGGAATTAAAGGGATCGGGAGCCTTTTTGACGTGACCCCGCGTTTCTTGCTTCGTTCGGACTGTCGCATTGACGCCAGATCGAACCTGCCTTGCTCCCCATGCGCACTGGGTTAAGCAACCCAGCGTAAATCGATGGCGCCGAGTTCAGACGTGATCGACGTCGCCGCCGTCTTCGGGATCGGTGTTGATGAATAGTTCGTCTACCGGCATCGCCTGACGAATCATCCCCTGCTGGTGGCAATAATAGGGGGGCCGACGGCGTCACAGGGGAAGTCGACGAAGAAGCTGGAAGGTAGATTTAGGAATTCATAGACGTGACCCCGGTTTCTTTCGGTTTGACCCCGGTTTTCTATCTTTGTTGATTCATCGAAGTCTGAGCCCGGCTCCCTATGAGTCCTCTCGGTTTTGGCACGGAATCTCCGCATCAGATGACTCCATTAAATACAATTTCAGTGTTCTACAGTCGCGTGAATCAAAAGTCCAACAAGACCCGTTCTAGTTCAACACTCCATTGTTGAACTGGAACGACTGGAAACAAGGAATGCGGATGCTTGCCAAAAACAAGGTCTCACAAATTGATTCTCACGGCTAGATCTTCGTATTGGTCCTGCGATTCTGCATCCAGAGAGACGCCCGTGCGACTCACTACGTACCGAGCAAGCTCGTCTTTTGGACCAGGGTTTCTCGGCCGAGGATCGGGCGGGTTAATTATTCGATTGATCGACGCCGTGAACAAATCAGCCACTTGAAGCAGGTCGTTGTCCTTTGAGTCAGCCGCTTCAAGAATGTCGATTACAAGTTGCCCGTTGAATTGTCCGGCGGCGGCGTTTCTGAGTCGATCACCGAGTTCAGCAAGCACTATGCGGTCATAGCCGGGTTCCTCGGCGTCCTTCCAAAGTTGGAGATTCCTAGGTAACGGCGCGCGGCCGCTTTCGTGCTCGTGTAAAATGCCACGCACCACTAAATGGTAGATGAGCTTTGGGACAAGGTCTCGCACGGGGCCCGCCCCCGCTCGTGGGACGGCCACGTACTTCAGGCTTAATGCCGAAGCATTCTCCACTACAATATCAACCGCCTGCTTGAAGGGAGACAGCGACTGCTCATCGACTTCAGTGAAATGCAACTCGTCTCTAAATCCGGTCGCATCGCGCCACTCAATTAGCTTCATTGCAATTCGGAACGTCTCCGGACCCTGAAGTATCCACAGGCCTCCGACCAAAAGATTAGCCTGGATTTTTCCGCTTTCGTCTACGTATATTGCGTAGACTGGTGCAGCAGCGTGCCTCGCGGCGACAGCCTCTTCACGTTCCTCTTCAGAAAGTGTACCGCGATGTTTTCGTACCTCAGCATCGGCTAAAAACATCTTCCATGTATTCTGGATTCTGGCCCGCGCCCGCGTCAAAGACGTCAACCGAGGCAATCGATAGAGATCGTCAGCAGTAATCGCTCCGCCGCCATATTGGTCAGAGCAAAACGTCTCCCAGTACCGCAGCTGTAGAGTTATGTCGGAATTGCGAGAGTCGGGATAGTTATTGAGAATCCAGCCGACCTTGTGAACTAGCGTGTCTGGCCTAGAGGCGGCGACTACAGCTAGCAACGATTGACGCTCTTGATCAAGCTGAGCAGCTTTGCTTTCCTCAAACGATAAAGTCTGATTATCTACGTTTCCGTTCCCTGAACCGCTTACGTCAGCCATGGAATTCACTTCGCTCGCTTTTCCGAGTCATATCGATCATTAAAGGGGCCGTTAGAGATGATCAGGCTTTCTAGTCTAGTGAGTTAGCAGCGGCTTGGCAATGTCAGGGAATTAAAGGGGTCGGGAGTCTTTTTTGACGTGGCCTGGGTTTTCTTACTTCGTTTGGGCTGTCGCACTGAAGTTGGACTGAACCTGCCTTACTCCTCCTGCGCACTGGGTTAAGCAATCCAGCGCGAATCGATGGCGCCCGGATCAGACATGATCGACTCGCCGCCGTCTTCGGCATCGGTGTTGATGAATAGTTCCTCGACCGGCGGCGGCCTGCGGATCATCCCCTGCTGGTGGCAATAGCGAATGATGGTTTCGAGATTTTTTCGGTTGGCTTCACCCGGACCGTAAACCCACGGATCGGGACCGAGAATCTTTCGCTCCTCCTCGTAAGCGGTCCTGACCCAGGCGAGCGGAGTGATGCGTGGATTCGCGACGCGCCGGTACGCGATGTTTTTGGCCTTCTCGAAGGCCTTGACCCAGGCTCACCGCCGCTGCCGGCACTTTCGGCGCAATTCAATCCCAACCATCCTGCGCCTATATCTACGACGCCACCGGCGACATCGGGAGAGAATAACGGGTGGTGCGATTAAAAGTTTATCCTGGCTGTAACTACGCCGCCAATCGACGTTTGAGTCTTCTTAGCTCCTGCTCGACAGTCAAGAGCCGACGCTCGGTTTCCGAAGGTGTGATTGAGTTTCGCTTGAGGGCTCCCGTGAGCAGGGTTTGATACGCGTTGCGGTCGCGGGTAGAGAGCTTGCCGAGAAAAGCCAGGGCGCTACGATCGACATTGATGGTAATCGTAAGTTTTTTTGCCTTGGCCATCTTTGAGCGCATTCGCGCTGTCGCCTTCCAGTCAATCGAAAGATCATTGAGCTTTGTTCGTTTCATAGTAGAGCCTCCTAAATCGCCGCATCTCCGCGCAGCCAATGATTCGAATCGTATCATCGCGGCGCGTAAACCAAGTTGTGAGAATCTGCCCCCGACTGGATTGGCCAACCCAATAGAGTCTTAACTCGCCGCGCAAATGCTTCCGGTCAACCAATTGCAAGCCGTTCGGATCGAGAAAGGTTTCAACGGCTTCGGAAAAGCTAACTTTGTGCTTTCGTATGTTGGCTAATTCCTTAACCGCATCCCACTCAAAATCCACAATCCTATCGTAGCACAGCTAAAGCGATTACAGCAATTTCAACCCGATTTCGGACTACAAGCTTTCTATTTGAGTCCGTGGAGCTCGGTTACTCTTTTTCACAGAAGACTACGCGTGTAAACCCTTATGTAGGACAACAGGCTGGGCACCCCCGATATGGCAGGTGAAGAACTAAAGAGGTCGGGACGAGGCGCCCCGTGTTTTATTGCTTTGCTTGGGCTCTCGCATTTGAACGATGAAGAGTAAAAAGTAAACAATGAGGGGACCACCCCCTGACCCCTAACCCTCACCGAACTTGAAGCAGGTGACAAGTCACACTCGTCAGACATGATCGACATCGCCGCCGTCTTCGGGATCGGTGTTGATGAATAGTTCGTCTACCGGCATCGCCTGACGAATCATCCCCTGCTGGTGGCAATAACGAATGATGGTTTCGAGATTTTTTCGGTTGGATTCGCCGAGGCCGTAGACCCATGGGTCGGGCCCGAGAATCTTTCGCTCCTCCTCATAAGCGGTCCTGACCCAGGCGAGCGGGGTGATTCTGGGATTTGCGACGCGCCTATACGCGATGCTTTTGGCCTTTTCGAAGGCCTTGACCAGGCTCACCGCCGCCCAGGGATATTTGTCGACGATCTCCTGCTTGATCACCGTGACATGCATGATCGGAAAGATGCCGGTCTTCTGGAAATATTCGCGCTCGACCGCTTTGTAATCCGGAAACAAGCGCGCCACCCGTTTGTCGCCATGGACAATCGGCTCTGGAATGTACGGGTTGATCATAGCCGGGATCTCGCCCTCGGCGAGCATCGCGTCCATCGACTTCCCCTGCGGAATCATCTCGATCTTGAGGCCCGGCGGCGGCGTGAACGGAACATCTTCGCCGCGGTCGACGACCCAGGTGATTTCCTTGTGCGGCACGCCGTAATGCTCTTCTAAGATACCGCGCAGCCAGATATTGCCCGCCGGCTGAAAGTTGGTGCCGCCGACTCTCTTGCCGATCAGGTCTTTCGGCGTCTTGATGCCGGAGTTGACGTTGACGAAGGCGAAGCCGTGGCGAAATCGACGGTGAAGGAAGACGGGGATCGCCGCCAGGGGTTCGTTCTTGTCGCACGACATCAAATAGGCGCCGACGTTGAATTCGCAAACGTCAAATTCTTGATTGCGCGCCATGCGCCAGTGGCGCTCCCGCGGCCCATGGCCGGTCAACACCACGAGATCGAGCCCGTCCGCCTCCACGCTCCCCTCTTTGAGCGCGCGAATGATCTCGTAATCGCCCATCGCCACCGACAATCTGATTTTCGCTGCCATCACATTCTCCTTCCACAGCGGAAATATCACGAACAGCGCGGGGTTCTCAATCCGAGCGTCGGCGACCGAGCAGCAGAATCGGACGAATCTCCCGCCTCGCGTTGAGCCTACTGCTGCTAATCAACTGGACCGCTACCGCACGGAAGCTGGTGGGTTGGTTGTTGCTCGGATAAAAGCCGGCAGGATCCTTTAACCACAAAGGACACATAGAACACAAAGAAAACTCTGTGACCTTTGTGCTCTTTGTGGTTAAGAATACGCGACTCGCTTCAATCACGCCACCTTGAACGTTGACACAACTTTCTGATGGCCGTCGTTCTCTGTCAGCGCTTCCTCGTAGTAGAGGCCGAGGGCGCTCAGCACGGGTAAGTCTTGAATCGAGAACAGCACGGCGTCCGCATTCCCGGAAGTATTCGCGTGCTCGTGCAGCGCCCAGGGCGGCAAAGCGACGATATCGCCCTTGCTCCATTTGAATTGCTGGCCGTCGATGATCGTTGCGCCCGCGCCGTTGACGACGTAGTAGACGGCGCTGCCGGTGTGACGGTGCGCCTTGGTGCGCTCGCCGGGCCGCAGCAGTTGGACCATGCAGGCCATCGTCGGCAGCACCGGGCCGCCGGTCTGTGGATGACGGTATTCCAACAGGACGCCATCGAAAGCGCTGCCCTCGTGGTCGCGCAGCGCTGCGAGCGCCTCCCGGGTTTGCTCCCACGAGTAAAGCAGCAACGGCGACGCCATGGATTTTTCTTTGACCCAGGTGGGACTGATATGCGCGTGGCCGTGCAGTTGCTTGGACGCATTCGCCGGCCGGGTCGCCGGCACCTGCTGCGCGGTATAGAACTGAAAAAACATCGCCTCCAGCGACGCGATCAGAGGAATGTCGAGCCCGTCCATCCAGACGACGCGCTCCTTGGTCTCGTTGCCGTGGTCGTGCCACGACCAGCTCGGCGTCAGGATCAAATCCCCCGGCTCCATGTAAACGCGCTCGCCGTCCACCGCAGTGTAAGCTCCGGTGCCTTCGATGATGAAGCGGATCGCGGTCGGCGTGTGGCGGTGCGCGCGCGCCACTTCTCCGGGCAAAAGAATCTGCACCGCGGCGATGAGGTTGTTCGTCGTCGCCCAGCGGCCGCCGAGGCCGGGGTTAAATAGCTGAAGCGCGCGGCGCTCGTCGCCGACCGGCACTGCCTTGGCCGACTCCGCGATGATCGATTCGGTCACGGACCACGACCACATATATGGGATCATCTTTGGTTCCGGATGAGCCGTCATCTGGCTCGCCAGTTCCCACAGGCCGTACATGTTGTTCGCGTGCATGCGCTCGTGAAACGCCGCGCGAAACGCATCCGCTTCCGATTTTATTTCGGGCTTTGCCATAGAATTCTCTCCATCCCCCGCGCCGGCTCCGAACGCGGTTTTCACCAAACGATGCGCCGGCCGGGACTATCTGAGCTGGTAGAAGCCTATAAGACGGCCTGTTCTCCTGTCAACTCAACTCCCGCAATGAAAAGAGCGGTGGCGTTTTAACTCGGGAGCGGCGACCTATTTCGAGCGTTGCCGCTCTCTCTCCATGACAATATACTCTGACCCGGTGCGTCACTCGCCTATTTTAAGTAATCATCTTTCAATTCTTGCGGTGATTCACCCCAGCCGCTTCTCGCGCTCCGCCGCGCTGAACGGCGTCTGCAAAGCCGGAATCACCTCTTTCGCGAGCATCCGCACCTGCTCGATATGGGTTTCCTTTGGACCGTATGGGCGCATGACGAACTTCGTGGCGCCGGCATTGACGTATTCTTTGAGCCTTTGCCGCACCTGCTCCGGCATGCCGAGCGCCGAATATTCGCTCGGCGAAATAACTGGTCGCCGGCGAATCGATGGGCCCGCAATGCTAAGCGCTTCTTCAGTGTCGGTGGCGAAGCAAAAAGGCACTAGCACGCCGTAGTGATCCTCGGGAATTTCCCGGCCAACCTCCGCGGCATGAGCGCGAATCGCTTCGATGCCCGCCCCGACTTCGCTTGGCGTAACGGAAGAGGCAAGCCAGCCGTCGGCGAGCCGCCCCGCGCGCCGAAACGCCGCTTTGCTCCGTCCACCGACCCAGACCGGTGGCCCGCCTTTTTGGTAAGGCCGCGGGAGCAAGGTTAAATCGCGCACCGAATAGAATTGTCCCTCGAAGTTAACGTTCTCTTCGTTCCATAGTTTCTTCATCAGCACAATCGCCTCATCGCCCCGCTTTCCGCGCTCCTCTTTACGTACTCCCACAGCGTCGAAGTCGCGGGAATCGTCGCCGCCGATGCCAACGACTAGAAGCAGCCTGCCCTTGCAGAGAAAATCCAGCGTCGCGAGTTGCTTGGCGAGCAGCACGGGATGCCGTGTCGGCAGGACTAGGGCGCTGGTGCCGAATTTCATATTGCGCATGCGTGAAGCCAGAAAGGACATGAAAACGACGGGGTCGAGCGTCGATCGCGGGGCGGCGATGCGGTCGCTGACCCAGACCGAGTCAATGTCCCAACGCTCGCACTGATCGATAAAATCGAGCACGCCGTCCGGCGACCCAGCGTCCAACGCGGCATCCCCGAGACTGATACCAATCCGGATTTTCATGTCCTCTCTGTTCTTTCCTTCGTGCCCTTCGTACTACTATCCCAAAACTAACACCAACATGTTTGTTATAGAGTCCAAAGGCACGTAGGTCGAAAAATCGTCGGAGGTTGACATGAACCGATACTACCAAAACCAGCTGATCGCCGACAGGCGAACCTCTTTTTCCCAGGGCAGTCTGGGAAAAAGTGTGTACCACTGTAGGCGAAAATTTGCGCAGCTTGCGCAAATTTCCCGGGAGTCGAAAACATTCGGATTCGGACATTCCTCTCGCCAAGGCGCCAAGACGCTAAGCGACAGGCCCAAAGCCTGTCATCCCGAGCGAATGCGAGGGATCTAAGAAAGATTTCCCCCTTCGGTCGAAATGACAACGTTTTCCTTTGCGTCTTTGCGGGAGACATTCCGATTTGTTCTTCTGCGTACTTTGCGTTCTTTGTGGTTAATGAATCTTGTTACAGATTCGGCATAATCTCCTTCGCGCAAATCTCCAGATGCTCCATCTCATCGAACATCGGATTGAAAACGATATGCTGCGCGCCGGCGCGGACGATCTCTTGAATCTTCTCCGTGCATTCCGCGCTGCTGCCCCAGATCGAGACGCGCGGCCCGAGGTCCGCATTCTTGTAGCGCCGCGCGAACCACTCGCGTATGCGTTTCTCGCCGCGTGCCCTGTCGTTATCGACGGCGAGATACACCCGCTTGCCGTAACCGAAAGTCGCGGGATCGCGTTTTGCTTCGTCCAGAAAACTCCGAATCTGCGCCGACTCGCGGATGAACGCGTCGGACGACGACGAACCGGCGCCCATCCAGCCATTGCCATATTTGACGGCGCGTTTGAGCGCGTTTTCATGATGGCCGCCGAACCAAATCGGCAGTTGGGGCTTTTGGATCGGCTTGGGCTCCATCGACACATCACTAAAGTTCCAGTACCGCCCTTGAAAGCTCGCTTTGGGCTCGGTCCAGAGGAGCTTTATGATCTGCACGGCCTCGGTAAAACGAGTCACCCGCCCTTCGCGCGTGTAACCGAATACGTCCTCGTGTGATCCGAGATGGCCGCCGCCGAGCCCGACCCCAAGCACCGCGCGTCCACCGCTCATGCAATCAAGCGAGGCATAGGCCTTGGCGAGTTGAATCGGGTTGCGCAACGTCAGCAGAATAACCGAGGTGCCCAGCTTTAACTTCGTCGTAATCGCGGCGACGTAGCTGAGCAGCGTCACCGGTTCGAGCACGGTGAAATCACCGATGACCCGTTCCTGCAACCAGAGACTGTCATAGCCGATCGTCTCCGCACGCGTGGCGAACTTGCGGATATGCTCCATGTCCACCGGCCCGTCGAAAAACACCTGGGGAAGTTCAATACCGCAGGGTAAGTGGTTAGCCATAGCGTAGGTGCTCCTTTAAATGGGTCTTCCGGGATTAGCGTGAAAGACTATTCACCACAGAGACGCAGAGTACAGAGGTTACTTTCTACTCCCTTTCCTCCGCGACCTCCGTGGTTCGACAGGCTCACCACGTCCCGAGCCTGTCGAGGGACGCGCCTCAGCCTTGAAAATTGTGGCTGATCCGTCCTTTGGCGGATCCGCGGTGCAATTTCCGAGTCCTTCCACTGAAAGAGCGTTGGCCAGGTCAGCCACGCAGAAGCCTGAATATCCCTTCAAATAAGGAATCAATAAATCACTCACAACCCGATCCGCGGACCGCCCAAGAACTTTTATCACCGAACCCGCGACAAATGCCAACCCAAACGAGCTTGACAGCCGGGAACGTAGGGCGATAGAAACAGTCCATCAACGCTCGTTTCACGGGGAGGTCGAAATGAACCCGAGGCATCAACAGACTCTCGTTGTTTCACTGGCGGCGCTCATTGTGTTCGTCGGAACAAGGGCAGACATCCAGGCCCAGACGCGGGTCTCGGTCGGCGTCACCGAAACCATCGAAACCCGCAACCCCTACGGCGACAGCGTTTCGCTGCTTTATGGCATCTGGAGCGAAATCACCGGCCCGTTCTGCACCTATAACTACGCCAAGGGGGATTTCGAAGGGCGCCTGGCGGAGCGCTGGAAGGTGGAGAACCCGACGACCTGGCTTTTCTACTTGAACAAAAACTACAAGTTCAACGACGGCTCGGCGGTGACCGCGGACGACGTGGTTCATTCGATCATGACGCGGGTCATCAAAGATCCGCAATCGAAACAGAAGGCGTCGGTGGCGCCGTCGGTCGTCAATGCCGAGGCGGTCGATAAGTTCACGGTCAGGGTCACCACCGACAAGCCGACCGCGCCGCTGCTCTCTTTCATGTGCGACCGGCTGATCGTCACCAGCAAAGCGGTCTTCGACAAATACGGGCGCGACGCCGCGGACAAGGAGCATATGCTCGGCGCTGGCCCCTACCGGTTGAAGGAATTGATACCCGGCCAGCGGCTTGTCATCGCCAAGCGGCCCGATCATCCGGAGGCGAAGAAAAATCCGCGCGCCCCCGATGAAGTGGTCTATCGGATCATGCGCGAGACCGAACAAAGGGTGACGGCGCTGCTCAACGACGAAGTCCAGATCGCGCAGTTTATCCCGCCGCACCTGCGCCAGCGCGTCGAGAAAAGCCCCAACCTGAAAATCACCCCGGTGGATTCCGTCGAGATCATGTTCTTGGCGATGCAGCCCAAGCCGCCGTTCGACAAAAAAGAAGTCCGCCAGGCGGTCTGCCACGCGATCAATCGCGATCAGATCATCGCGACGCTCCTGGAAGGGTTCGCCAGCCGACTCGACGGTCCCCTCGGCCCGGGGCAGTACGGCTACGATCCGAATCTGAAACCGAAGATAAATTACGATCCGGAGCGCGCGAAGAAGCTCCTGGCGCAGGCGGGGTACCCCAATGGCGTCGACGTCGAGCTGCAAACTCCGGTCGGGCGCTACACTCTCGACAAGCAACTGACCGAAGCGATGATCCCGATGCTCAACGCAGCGGGCTTTCGCGCCAAACTGCTGACCCCCGAATGGGCGACGCTTTGGTCCAGCGTCCAGAAGGGTACGATCCCCTTCTATTATATGGGACGGGGTTCCGTTCAGGATCCGAGCGCCACACTGCACCAATATTTTCATACCGGGGAGACGCCGCGCATCGGTTACTCCAACCCCAAGCTCGATGAGCTTTTAGATAAGGAGCAGCAGGAGTTCGATCCCAAGAAGCGCCGGCAGAATTTATCTCAGGCGATGAGCCTCCTCACCGAAGACGCGCCGGCCTGCTTTATGTGGCGCCACAAGCTGCTTTGGGGCGTGAATAAACGTATTGAATACCAGCCGCTGCCGGACGGCCGCATTTACGCCGTTGAGATAAAGGTGCGGCGATAAGAGGACTGAGGGATGAGGACTGAGCCACGAGCACGAGTCACAACTGCGCTGCTCCGATACGCCAAATCGTTGTCGCTCTAGGGCGGCACGCCAAAAAACGGCGGGAAGCATGACTTCCCGCCCAGGGTGGCAGCGAAAAATCTTCCATGTCCAGCTATCTCATCCGTCGGCTTGCGGGAACCGTACCGGTTCTGCTGCTCATCAGCCTGTTGGTTTTCCTGCTGATCCACGCGGCCCCCGGCGATCCGACACTGATGCTGTTGGGCGAGGAGACCAACGCTGCCGAAGTCGCCAGGGCCAAGGAGCGTTGGGGATTGGATCGCCCGCTGTACGTTCAATATTTTAAGTTCCTCGTCGCCGCCGCGGGCGGCGATTTCGGCAAATCCTTCAAGTACGCCGAGCCCGTGATCGGCGTCATCAAAACACGTCTGCCCGCGACCATCGAGCTGGCGGTTTTTTCGATTATCATCGCCACGCTGTTGGCGATCCCGCTCGGCGTATGGGCCGGCTCCAAGCCGAACTCCTGGATCGATAATCTCGGCACCACCTGCGGACTGTTCGGCATCAGCATGCCGAGCTTCTGGCTCGCCATCATGTTGATCCTGCTGCTCGCCGGAGTGCTGAATATTTTGCCGACTTCGGGCCGCAGCACCTACGGCGTCGCCGGACCGGAGCGCACCGGTTTCTATCTGTTCGACAGCCTCTTGCAGAAAAACTGGCCGGCGGTGTGGGATATGCTCACCCATGTCTTCATGCCGGCGTTGGCGCTGGGCGTTAACATGCTCGGCATCTTGATGCGGGTGACCCGCTCCGCCGTGCTCGAGGTCATGAATGAAGAGTACGTGGTGACCGCCCGCGCCAAAGGGCTGAATGAGAAAGACGTCGTGTGGCGCCACGTCGCCAGCAACGCGCTGATTCCCGTGATCACCGTGGTCGGACTCGAGCTCGGCACGCTGCTCAGCGGCTCGATCATCGTTGAGACGGTTTTCGCCTGGCCGGGCAGCGGCAGCCTGCTCATTACCGCGCTCAACGCGCGCGACTATCCGCTGGTCACCGGCGTCGTGATGACCTACACCATGGCGTTCGTCGCCATCAATCTGATCATCGACGGTCTCTATGCAATCGTTGACCCTCGAATCCGCTACTGAGAGAAGCGCCAGCCGGCTCGCGCGCCTCATGCCACGGCTGCACGTGAAGGCGTTCACCGGCGGCGCCATCGTGGCGATCTTCGTCCTGGTCGGCATCCTGGGGCCGCTTCTCGCTCCCCACGATCCCAACAAGCAGCAGCTCACCGCGATGATGAAGCCGCCGCAAGGCATGGGCGCGATTCATGCCCTGGGCACCGACAATTTGGGGCGGGACATTTTGAGCCGTGTGATCCACGGCAGCCGGGTTTCGCTGCTGGTCGCCTTTGCGGTCGTCTTCGTCTCCGGCTTCATCGGCATCGGTCTCGGCGCGATCTCGGGTTACTTCGGCGGCAGGGTCGACTTCGCGATTCAAAAGTTGGTCGAGGTCATTTGGGCCTTTCCGCCGCTGCTCCTCGGCATTACCATCATGGCCTTTCTCGGCCAGGGGCTGTTCAATCTGATCCTCGCCCTGGTGGCGCAGCGCTGGATTCCTTACTGCCGCGTGGTGCGCGCGCAGACGCTTTCATTGCGCGAACGTGACTTCATCGTTGCCGCCCGCTGCCTCGGCGCCACCAAACGGCAGATCATCCTGCGCCACATCATCCCGAACCTGATCCAGACCTCGCTTGTGATCGGCACCTTCGCCATGGCATCGTCGATCATCGCCGAGGCGAGCCTGAGCTTTCTCGGCGTCGGCGTGCCGCCGGAGATTCCCACCTGGGGAACGATGCTCGCCGACGCGCGCATCTACATCAGCACCGCCTGGTGGCTGCCGCTGTTTCCCGGCCTGTGCATCTTCGTCACCGTGCTCGGCATCAACCTGCTGGGCGACGCCCTGCGCGACTTGCTCGATCCGCGCTTAAAAAGGACTGCGTCGGGGATATAATCTCTGGTTCCGGGTTCAAAGTTCAAGGTTCAAAGTCTTCGCCCATTTTTCTCTGACATTCCGACTCGGCTCTTCGAGTCTGAATTTGTTCCCTTTCGATCCTCGATCCTCGATCCTCCATCCTCGACCCTCAGTCTTCCGCCTG
>Ga0214473_10004714_pt1 | contig 16380 bp, 15 predicted proteins | sample RVTome_7_FD_203509 | JGI IMG/M metagenome (GOLD analysis project Ga0214473, IMG submission 203509) | Soil microbial communities from uranium-contaminated site in the Upper Colorado River Basin, Wyoming, United States - RVT98D197 | ecosystem: Environmental > Terrestrial > Soil > Contaminated >... | reverse complement strand
TATTCAGCCCTTGAAATCCAAGACTCCCGGGGAGCGACGATATCCCGATTTTCCCTGAACGTGCCCAAGATCTTCCGGGCCGATATTCGCCGCTCCGTCGCCATGGAATGGACGCTTTCGCGCCTCTCGATTCCCTTCATGGGGAAAGCGAAAGATGTCCTCGTCGGCCACAAGGATTGGATCTCCGACGGCAGGGTCCTCGGCCGGACCGTCCTCTATATATCCCTTGACGAAACCCTGCTCCCCTTTCTTTATTCCGCCAATCCCTATTTTGAGCTCCTCCGCGTCAACTCCCTGCCGTCCCTGAACGAATTTGATTTCCGGCTAGCGGTCTTCGACCTCGACGGCCGTCTTCTTTTCAATCCGAACAAAATCTCGACCGGAATATCGTCCGATTTCCTTCGCTCCCTCGGTCCCGAGGGCGGCGGACATTGGACGGAATTCGCCGATAAAGGAGCCGTCTATCGTCTCTTCGCCTTCCTCTCGGGAAACCGCGTCTATGCCCTGTTCTCTCCCCGGGAAACGATCCTTCAAGCGGCGGTCGATTATTTCAAGCTCCTCGTCCTCTACGGCGCTCTTTTCGTCCTTCCGGCTTATCTCCTCGCCCTCCTCTTCGCCGGAAAAAAAGCCCGCCATCCGCTTCGTTCATTCGCCAATAGAGTCTATCTCTCCTTCGTCGTCGTGGCCGTCATCCCTCTTTTCCTGTTCACCTTCTTCTCCCGGAATTTCTTCAACCGTATTTTCGCTCAGCAGTTCGTCGAAAAAGCGGAAATCCTGGCCAATACGGCCCGAAGCGTTATGGACGATTTCGTCTATTTTCTGCAGCAGGAGAAAAGCGAGGTCCGGATCCCTCCGGAAGATCTGATGCTCTGGATCAGCACGACGATCGCCAACGATGTCAATCTCTATGAGGAAGGCCGGCTGGTTTCTTCGAGCCGGAGCGAATTTTTTGACGCCGGCCTGCTTCCCATGCTTTTGGACGGAGAAATCTATTACCGGATTTATTTCGAAAACAACCCGTATTACGCCCAAACGCAGCGCATCGGGAAATACAGCTTTCAAACCCTGACCATTCCCTATGTCACTCTTGGGCCGCGGCTGATGATCTCTCTGCCCTTTCCTTTCGAGCAGGAGGAAATCTCGGCCGCGGCGCGCGGCCTGGTCGAGTTCTTCATTTACATCTCAGTCTTTTTCATCGCCACGGTCCTGGTCCTGGCCCGGGGCATCGGGGCGATGATCGTCACCCCGATCCACAAGCTCCTCGCCGGAACCAGGGAGGCGAGTCTCGGCAACCTCGATTTCACACTCGAGTACAAGGGTGAGGATGAGATGAAGACTCTCATCGACGGCTTCAACGCCATGATCAAGAGCCTCAAGGATCATCAGCAAGAGCTGGCCGACCTCGGTAAAAAAGCGGCCTGGGCCGAGATGGCCCGCAAGGTCGCCCACGAGATCAAGAATCCCCTGACCCCGATCCAGCTCTCGGCCGAGCATCTCCTCCGCGTCTATGAAGATCGCCGCGGCGATTTCGATCAAGCCCTCCGCGAATCGATATCCTATATCACCGGCGAAGTCGCGAATCTGCGCCGGATTGCCCAGGAATTCCTGGAAACCTCCAGGGAGCCCGTTTCCCATGAATCGCGGCTGGCTTTCGATGAACTCGTCCGGGAAACGGTCCAACCATATAAAAATCTGCTCGAAGAACGGATCCGATTCCGGGAATCGGTCGAGGGCGACGGCTTCGCCTTGAGCGGCGACAGGGCCAAGCTCAAGATCGCGCTGCGTAACCTGCTGACGAACGCCATCGAATCCATCCGCGGCAAAGGCGAAATTCGCATTCGGCTCGCCCGGAGGGAGGGATGGCTCAGCCTTCAGATCGAGGATACGGGGATCGGGATCGAGCGGGATATCCTTGCCCGGATCTTCGAACCCTACTTCTCGACTAAAGACGTCGGAACGGGGCTCGGACTTCCGATCGCCAAGAAAATCATCGAAGACCACGGGGGCACGATTGACATCGCCAGCGAACCCGGACAGGGAACGAGAATCACCCTCAGCTTCCATGCGGACGAAAGCTAGAATATTTTTTCGAACTATGAAAAAATGAGCCCATGCATAAAACCCTGGTGACGTATTTCAGCCGTACGGGCAACACAAAAAAAGTCGCCGAAGCGATCTACGACGCGCTCGACGGCGACAAGACGATCATGCCCATGGACGCCGTCCAAAGCCTGCGGGACTTTGAGCTGATCCTGGTCGGATTTCCCGTTCAAATGCACAGTGTCCCCTACAACGTCGAGACATTCCTGAAGGCCATTCCGCCGCTCACAAAAATTGGGCTGTTCTGCACCCATGGATCGCTCCCGGGACACAGGCTGTCGCGGGAAGCGCTCGAATACGCCGTCGTCTTGGCGGCGAAAGCCAAAGTCCTCGGGACGTTTTCCTGCCGGGGAAAGCTCTCGATGCAGGCTCTGGATGTCCTCAATCAGTCCCCCGAACATCAGGAATGGACCGAGATGGCCGCTTCGGCGAACACCCATCCCAGCGAGGAGGACTTGGCCGAAGCGAAGATTTTCGCCCGGCAGATGAGGATGCGCAGCCTTCACGGGACAACCTAGACGGTTCCCGGACGCGCCCCGGCCGACCGAAGCGAAAACACGCCTTTAATGCCAAAATTCCACCGCTTAAAATAACGATGGGAATTCATCCAAAGGAGGACAACATGAGATCTTCGCGGTATCACGGACGGCGGTCCCAGGTTTGGCGCGTTCTCGCGATCTTCTGCGGATTGTGGGCGATCATCGCTTCGGCCACGACCCGATCGGAGTCTTCCCGCGTCGAACCCGTCTTCGATAACTGTACGAGCATCTTCGTCGGCCGGCTCGCCTCGGCCGACGGATCGACCATGACCTCCCATTCCTGCGACAGCAACACCGACCGGACCTGGATCACAATGGTCCCGCGCGCGACGCATAAGCCCGGAGAAATGACCAAAGTCTTCTTCGAACCCAAACGGACGAAGGGCCCGGATGACTCCGACCGGATCGAAGCCGGAGAAATTCCGCAGATTCCCGAAACACTCGCCTACCTCAATGCCGCCTATCCGATCATGAACGAATATCAGCTCGCCATTGGAGAAACGACGATCGGCGGCCGGATGGAGCTCAAGAGCGAAGCCGGTATCATCGACGCGCCCGAGCTCTTCCGTCTCTGCCTCGAACGAGCCAAGACGGCCCGCGAAGCGATCAGGGTCGCCGATGAACTGACGAAAACCTTCGGCTACAACGACTACGGAGAAAGCTTCACCTTCGCCGATCCCAAGGAGGTCTGGCTTTTCGAAATCTATGGTCCGGGAAAAGGGAAAAAGGGCGCGGTCTGGGCCGCTCAGCGAGTCCCGGACGACGAAGTCAGCGTTTCAGCCAACGCCTGCCGCCTCCGGAAACTCGACCTGAAAAACACGCGTGACTTCCTGGCCTCGGCCAACGTCCTTTCTCTTGCCGCGGAGATGGGCTTCTGGAATCCGAAATCCGGAGAGCCGTTCGAATTCTGCTACGCTTATGCCCCCGCGTCACGCCTGAGCATCTATTGCCGCCGCCGCGAATGGCGCGCCCTCAGTCTGCTCGCTCCGTCCCTCAAGCTCAACGGAGAAGCGGAGAACTACCCCTTTTCGGTCAAACCTGAAAAGAAAGTGACCGTCCAGGACCTCCTCGTCATTTTCCGCGACGCTTATGCTAACACCGAGTACGACATGACCCGAGGCTACATCGCCGTCAACCGCAAAGGCGAAACGATCAAGAGTCCGGTCATCGGACCCTATCTCAATATCGACCTTCGGGAGCTCCTCAGAGTCAAACGCGAACGGACAATCTGCTCTCCGACGGCCACATATCTTCAAATCACGCAGTCCCGCGGCTGGCTGCCCGATCCCATCGGCGGAGTCGTCTGGCTCGGCTACGACAATCCGGCCACGACTCCCCACACGCCGTTTTACTGCGGGATCGTGAAGATGCCGGATTCTTACGCGATCGACGGCCGGTGGGGATACAAGAGCGACTCCGCCTGGTGGGCGTTCCGTCAGGTCAGCAAGTTGGCCAACTTTCGTTGGCAGGATATGAGCAGGGATATCGAGAAAATCTGGAAGGCGATCGAGGACAGAGCCTTCGCCGACCAGAAAAAAATCGAAGACGAAGCTTTCAACCTCTTCAAGCAAGATCCGCTCAAAGCCAAGCAGTTCTTGACCGACTATTGCCTGAAAATGGCCAACCAGGCCGTCGACGATTACCGGAAGCTCCACCAGGATCTTTGGGCCAAATACAACTATCAGTTTTAAGCGGAAGATTTCGATCTTCCGGATGAACACTTCGGGTCAAGGCGGGCACGAACCCGCAGACGGAGATCCAGCGCCGTCTTTTCAATCCGGCGCAGGTCGGCGTCATCGCCGCTTCCGGAATTCAAACGACAAGCCTCTCTGTATAATATCAGGCGGGCTGTTTCCAGTTCGGTGTATCCTTCGACGATCGTTTGCCGGGCATCCTCGGTTTTGGGAAGCGGCCCGCTGCGCGTATCCTCAACGAGAGAATGATTCTCCGCCTTGGAGCTGGCTTCCAGCACGGACGAGGCGTCACCCAGACAAACGGCGGCGCGGCGGAGACGGTGTTCACCGGGATCGGCCGCTTCGCTTTCGGCCCGTTCGATTCCGGATTGAAAGTGGATTCTGCCTAATTCCTCGAAAAGGATCGCGTTGTCCATCGCCGAAAAAGATCTCAGCGCGAATTTTTCGGAAATTTTTCGAAAGAGAGCTTCCGGCGCTCCGCGGTCTTCTTCGGCCATTGTCCGGAGCGCCTTTCTCAAGGCTTTCTGCTCTTTGGTCAAAAGGACATCCATGCCGCGCCTTGACCGTATCTTAGCGCCGGTTCCGGGTCGAATCAAGTTCGCGGGCGACCTTCGATCCTTCTCCGGGGCCGGGATCGGCGGCCGCCTGAAGAAATTGACAATCCGCGGCAAATCCTCTAGAGTCCCGGTTAAGAGTGAGGCATGATTCGTTTAATATATTATGCCATTCTTGCCTACGTGATTTACCTTGTCTACCGATTCCTGACCTCTTTTGCCCGAAAAACCTCTTCGTCTCCGCCGAAGGCCCGGCTTTCGGGCATGATGGTCAAAGACGAGGCCTGTAACATGTATATTCCCAAGGAAGAGGCGATTAAAGAAGTGATCGAGGGGCGGGAATATTTTTTCCATTCCAAGGACTGCCGGAAAAAATTCCTCGAAGAGTTGAAGAAAGCGGGATAAAGCTTAAAAATCCAGCCAGGCAATCCGGAAATCGTCGAACTCTCCCCGGTAGGCTTCCCAAGCAACATCCAGGTTCTCGACCCGGGAAAGAGGAGGTCCGGTTTTGATTCGGCTGAGTAACGTCTCGACTTTGGACCGTTCCCCTTCGGCCACGGCTTCCACCCGGCCATCATAGAGATTACGGACCCACCCCTTCAGGCCGAGCTCGAGGGCCCATTTCCGGATGTAACCGCGAAAGGCGACGCCCTGGACGCGTCCTGAGACAAGGGCGTGGGCTCTGGCATTCATGGGGGGAGGATGGTAACACATCGCCGCGGAGGGGTAAAGCGGGCGAAGGCGAGAGAGACCCTCAGATCCGGACGATCAATCTCAGCTCGACCTCGGGCTTGAACGATTCGTTCCCCAACTTCCGGAAAAACCCGCCGCCCGCCGCGCTGAGATAGAAATGGCGGAGAAGCGGATATTCGACCGTCAGCATCGAGAAATTGTCGGAGTTGTGGAATCCCGAATCCCGCGGGAGCCATTGATAATAACGGGTTTGCGACTCGAGGCGGAAGGCGAAATCGTGGATTTGGGCATTCGCTTGGACATCCACCGAATAAAATTCGATGAAATCCGATTTCATCGCCTGGCCGCCGAGGGTCAGCTGAACGCCCAAGAGCGAAGGCATCATAATAGAGCCGCTACCCAGCCAACCCGAGCGAACGCCGCTCATATAGCCCAGAGAGCCGCGGATTCCCCAGCCGCCTCGGCCATAAGAGCCGCTGAGACGAATATCCCGATATGTCGCCGGAACGTCTTTGGAATAGAGTCCCCAGTAAGCGATGGACTTCGTCTTATCGACGAGATAGAGCTGGTCGAAAGGGTTCTTCCATTGAGAGGCGTTCAGAGAGAAGCTGACCGATTCGCCTCTCCAGGAAAAGCTCAATCCGGCGCGGGCCAGGTCGCTGCGTTCGAGGTCGTAGCCGGCGTAGGCTTCGGCCCGGACCGATTTTCCGAGCTCGAGATTAAATCCGGCCGGGATCTCTTTCTGTTTGAGGCCGAAATAGGAGGCGCTGCTGATTCCCGCCGAGGCGCTGAATCCGCGCGACCTGAATCTCAACCCAAAAGCTCCGAGGAGATCGGTCCCGTCCTGGGTTCCGTTCCACAAATCCACCATCCTTCCCGCCGATCCGTTGACGGAAAAACCGCCGAAATCCCACAGGAACGAACCTCCGTCGACAAGCGGCGTGCTGCCGTAGTCGAGCTCGGGAAAAATACGGCCGAACCTCACCCGGAGCCCGTTGGCGATAACGTTTTTCGCCTCCAAAGAGATGGTCTGGATGATATGCCTGTTCTCGTAGGGGCTCTCCAGGACAGAGTTCTGGGTGCGCTCGAAATTGATCCAGTGCTGGCTCCGGTACTTGAGGGTGATTTTATCGGAAAACGCCGAGAACTGGAACGATCCCGTGAGACGGAGCCCGCTGTAGACATTGGACCTAGACGCGGAGCCGATATAGCTATAGAGGATGTACAAATATCCCCTGGCTTTGAAGTCCAAGCCCGCACTCGTCGACCTCGGGGTTTCTGCGCCAGAGACAAGGGTAGGGAGGATAAACGGGATGATCAGAAGGGCGGCCAATTTTCTCATCTCGAAGCCTCCCGATCCGGAAAACCTCCCGGATGACAATCCAGGCAGCGGCCGCCGCGGTCTCCCGTGTGGCCGGTATGGCATTCATGGCAGGAATATTCGCGATAGTTGGACGGATTTTGATGGCAGGAAGCGCACGAAATTCCCGCCATTTTTCCGGTCTGGATGTTGAACCAGAACGGGCTGTGGGCGTAAGACCATTTATCCTGGAGATGGCATTCCTGGCATTCCCGGCCGGCCCCGTACGCGGCATGGGAAAAAGGCGCGCTCCGGTAATCGCTTTCATGACAGCTTGCGCAGCCTGTCGGCCGCGGAACGATCCGGAACGATTGCAGGTCCCGGTGGCAATCCCCGCATTCCAGGGCTCGATGCGTCCCCATCAACGGGAAACCCGTTTGATTATGCCTGAAACGGGTCTCGTTCCAGGCGGGGCGGCTGTGGCAGACAGAGCAATCTCTCCCCTGCGCTCCTTTGTGAAAGTCGGCATGGCAGCTCGTGCAATTCCGGTTTGCCTTCAGGAACTGCCGGTTGACATGGCACTGGACGCAGCGGACAGCCTGATGGAAGGCAAAAAGATCCTTGGCCGGGTGCTTGAATTTGACACCGGCGAAGGGCATTCCCGCGGTGTGGCAGTCCTCGCACTTTTTCTTGAACTCCACTTCGTGGGGAGGGGTGTGGCAATTGTTGCAATTCGGCTTCGGCTCCTTCTCCCCATGGCAGGCGTCGCAGACCAGCTCCCTATGCCGACCCCGGAGTGGAAAACCGGTGGCCGCGTGGTCTTCGATTTCGGCGGCGTTCATGCCCGCGGCCTTCGGCTGGTTCAGGGTCCCGAGGCGAACGGTCCGAGTTCGACACGCCTGCAGGAAAAGGACGACGCCCAAAGCTGCGCCGAGAAGGCAAAGAAACCAAGCCCGCTTTTTATTTTTTCCGAATCTCATCTTCGGCAATCGCTTTCGTTCCATTTGGCGCCGTGACATCGATAACAGGACGGTTCCCCGTTCGGACCTCCGCGCAGATCTGAACCGTGACATTGAACGCAATCGTTGAATGGTGTACACGGGTTCGAAGCATGGTAAACACCATCTTCGCGCTGGTTATGCTGGGTGGTCCCGCAATTCTTCCATTTTGTCTGGTTGTGACAACTCAAGCACGAGGGCTCGCCGTCCGATCCGCCCCGGAGGTCCTGCCCGTGACAGCTCGTGCAGTTCTGATAGGGACGGCAATAATTGGGGGCGTGAAAAACCCCTCCTTTATTCTCCGTATGGATACTCGTTCCGCAATCCTGGCGATTCCAGCGGTCGCTGTGGCATTGGTAGCAAGACGGCTCTCCGTTCAGCCCTCCGCGTAAATTCGAACCATGGCATTGAACGCATTCCTGCAGAGCCCGGCAGGCATCAGCGGCATGGCCGATTCCCCTGAGATAGGAGTTGTGGGGGCGGGATGCGCAATCTTTCCACTTGTTTTGGGTGTGACAGCTGAGACAGGAAGGTTCACCTGTAGTCCCGCCGCGGAGATTCGCCCCGTGGCATTCTGCGCAATTCTGATAAGGAAGGCAGGCGTTGGGAGCGTGGAGGACGCCGCCGAGGTTCACCGTGTGGATATTCTGGCCGCAGTTCTGCCGGCTCCAGCGGTCACCGTGGCACTGATAGCAGGACGGGACGCCGTACGCATTTCCCCGAAGATCCTGGCCATGACAATCTATACAATTTTCGAGCGGCCGACAGTATTCCCGCCCGTGCGAAACGCCGCGCAGGCTGACGGTATGAACATTGGACCCGCACTCGTCTCGGTTCCAGAGCAGCCCATGACATGCTTCGCATGACGGTTCGCCGAAGCCGTCGGCGTGGCGGACGTCGGCGAAGGCTGCGTCATGAGTAAGGCGGATGGCCCCGTCAGCGTGGTCGCCCCGGTCGGCCCGAAGCGGATTGTTGGCGTTCCAACAGCTTCCGGCCGCGAGGATCAAGCCCACGACCGCGGCGAGGCCGATGACGGCCGAGGAAGACAAACGGGGGCGTTCCTTACCCGGGCTCATTTCTTTCTCTATTTTTCCTATCATTATTATAGATTTGATATAGTAAGGATGAGGCGGCCTTGGTGTCAAGGAGTTTTTTTCGACCCCGGTGGCGCGAGCACCGATTGACATCCGTCCCATCCTGAGATATCTATTTTTCGATGCCGGAATTCAGGATGGAGGACGGATGTCCAGGGTCCTTTTAACCATCGCCGGGTTCGATCCCTCGGCCGGGGCCGGGGTTCTGCTCGACCTGAAGGTGTTCGCCCGGCACGGATTTCAGGGCGTATCCGCCCTGACGGGGGTGACCGTCCAAAATACGGAAACGGTGAAGAGCGTTCATCCCTTCCCCGGGAATCTTCTCCTTCGACAATATCGAGCGCTTGCCGACGACATCGGCTTGAGCGGAATCAAGGTCGGAATGGCCGCGGTGGAATCCCAACTGAAGGCGATTTCCGGAATCCTGAGGGAGAATCGCGACATCCCGCGCGTCATCGACCCAGTTTTCAGGTCGAGCTCGGGGGCCTGGCTTCTTGAGCCTAAAGCGCTCCCTCTCTTTCTCCGCCGGATCGGAAAACACGCCACCGTTCTCACCCCGAACATGGACGAAGCCGGAAGGCTGACCGGATCCGCCGTCAGGAATATCCCCGAAATGATCGCGGCGGCAAAGGCGATTTACGAGATCGCCCGGTCGCCCTGTCTTGTCACCGGAGGTCATCTCGAAGGAGAAGCGGTCAATTGTCTCTTTGACGGCCGGCGGATTTTCCTCTTCGGAAAGAAAAGGCTCAAGAAGGACGTCCATGGAACGGGATGCATCTTTTCCTCTTCGTTGCTCTGTTATCTGGCGATGGGCCGGCGGTTGGAACGGGCGGCGGAACTGGCCACGGAATTCACCCACGAGGCCATTCGGACGTCGGTCCGGATCGGCCGCGGCCGGCCGGTCTTCCGTTAGTCGCGGTTCTGCCCGGCCCTGATGATCTCGCCAGCCCGATCTAGAACGCCGGCCGGGAAGGCGACGCCCTGCCTTTCCGCTACCGGTAAATTCAGGGAGAGTTTGACGCTGGTCATGCTTTGGAACGGAATGGTCACCGGTTTTTCCCCGTTTTTGATACGGATGACGACCTCCCCTGTTTTGTAGCCCATGTCAAAAAAGTCCAAACCGAGGGCGGCGCAGGCGCCGCTTCGCGTCGCGAGCAAAAAACCGCCGAAGAGCGGAACTCTGTTTTCCTCAGCGACTTTGCCCAGAGCCTCGAAAGAGGCGTTGATGGTGTTATCGGAAATCTGGTAAATGGCGTCGATTTTCTTGGTGACGAGCACCTGCGCGGCGAGAAGGACTTCACTCGAATTGGCGACCGGAACGGCGATGATTTCCAGGTCGAGGTCCCACGCGGCCGCGCGGGCGAGCTCCAGATAGTATTCCGAGTTGCGCTCGGAAGGCGTCCAGAGCGTGCCGATCCGTTTCACGTCCGGCAGGACCTCTTTCATAAAAACCAGGGCTTGCCTGATCGGTCCGGTCGAAGCGACGCCGGTGACGTTGGGGAGGTGCTCGGCGGGAGAAATCCCGGCTCGGGTGAGATAGGGATTGGCCACGGACGTAAAGACGATGGGGATCGTCTGAGTGGAGATCAGCGCGGTCTGAAGGCTCGGCGTCGAAACGGCGACGAGGACATCGACGGGTTCCATCACGAACTCCTGGGCCAGCCGCTGAACCTCGGAGATGTCGTTCATCGCGTTTCCGATTTTCACCCGGATATTCAGTCCGTCTTTGAGGCCTTTGTCTTCCAGGGCTTTCATGAAACCGCGGCGGACGTCGGCGTTCGTCGGCGACTCGAGGAGTTGAAGATAACCGATGGTGTAGAGACGCGTCTTTGGAGCGCGGCAGGACGGGACGAGAAAGCATAAGGCCAGGAATACAGGCAAAGCTTTCCGCGCGGTCATTCTCTCTCCGCCTTCAAATAGGAAAAATGATAAGCGAAATACGAATCCGGGTCAACCGGATCATGTCTTTATCTTCCCGTCGCCTTGCGGAAAAGCGCCGGCGCGACATTCATCCCGCTGACGACGAGAACAACCCGGCGCCCGCGAAACGTATCCGGGTCTTTCATGACCGCGGCGAGGCTCAGGGCTCCCGCCCCTTCGACGGCATGGCCATGAAGGCTATGGATCAGGGCCATGGATTTCTTGATATCGTCTTCGCTCACCGTACAGATCATGTCGACATAGCGCCGGCAGAGAGGGAAAGTCACCGATTCCGGCTCGATTCCGCCGGCTACGGCATCGGCGATGGTCTTCTTCTCCTTAACGTCAATCAGCCGGCCGGCTTCGAACGACGCTTTCATAAAAGCGGAATTGACCGGTTCCACGCCGACGACCCTGATCATCGGATTCCGGCCTTTGAGATAACCGCCGACGCCCGCGATTAATCCGCCTCCGCCGATGGGAACGACGATATCCTCAATCCCGGGGAAGTCTTCGAAAACTTCCAGGCCGACCGTTCCCTGGCCAAGGATGATATCAAGGTCGTTGTAAGGCGAGACAAAAACCCGGCCGGAACTCAGGGCATGTTTCCGCGCGTGAATTTCGGCCAAATCGCAGCTTGCCCCGAAAAAAGCCATATCCGCCCCCGCGGCCTTGAGCCTGGCGATTTTCTCCGGCGCGGCATGCTCGGGGAGGAAGAGCGTCAGGGAAACACCGTGGCGTTTCGCCGCATGATGGATAGCCAAGCCGTGGTTGCCGGTCGAAGCCGAAACCACGCCCCGCTGTCGTTGGGAAGTCGACAAGCCCAGGATTTTATTCATCGCCCCGCGGAGCTTGAAGGAGCCCGTTGTCTGGAGGCACTCCCATTTCACATAGATTTCAGCGCCGAGCATCCGGCTCAAAGAAAGCGAAGGCTCGAGCGGCGTTAGGACGATCTCCTTCCGGATGGAGGAGTAGGCCTTTGTGACGTTTGGCACAAAGGCGGAAAAATTCCTAATGCCGGTCGCCGGGCGGAGAGAGCCTCTCCGCGCCCTTACCCGAGAAACGCTTCGTTTTTCTATGATTGATCTCGCTTTCTAAGGGAACATCTTCGCCGCGGAGAAAGCTTATTCTCGGGCCGGAATCCTGTCAATGGCAGCGCACGCCGCTATCGAGACATATCCCAAGTCGCGGGTGCGATCCGAAAAAGAAAGCATTCTCAACTTGCGATTTTAGAGATCCCGGCTCCGAAAAGCCGGGCGGTGGACATTTTATCCGATTTCTCTAAAATAAAGGGGCATGTCGCGGTATTACATCGGTACGGCGGGCTGGAGCTACGAAGATTGGGAGGAAATCGTCTATCCGGCCGGACGGGACTCCAAATTCCATCCTCTCACCTTTCTGGCCCGCTATATCAACATTGTCGAAATCAACAGCACGTTTTACCGGCCTCCGGCGATCCACATCTCTCTGTCTTGGGTCAAAAAATTTCCGAGCGATGCCGATTTCCTTTTTGCGGTCAAGCTCCATCAGATTTTTACCCACCAGCGTAAGGATTTCACCACCAGGGACGCGGACAACTTCAAGTTCGGCATCGAGCCGATCGTCGCGGCCGGCCGACTGGCCGCCCTGCTTCTCCAGTTCCCCTGGTCCTATGCTAATACGACCGCCCACACGAATTACCTTTTCGAGCTTTTCCGGCTGTTTTCGGGCTATCCCCTGGCCCTCGAAGTCCGGCACGCTTCCTGGGACAATCCCAATTTCTTCAAGCTGCTCCGCGAACAGCGCGTCAGCTTCTGCAACATCGACCAGCCCGTGATCGGGCAATCCCTCGAGCCGAGCGCGATCGTGACGAATCCGGCTTTTTCCTACGTCCGCCTTCACGGCCGCAATTACCGCGATTGGTTCCGGGAAGGCGCCGGCCGCGACGCGCGCTACAATTATCTCTATGCGAAAAACGAGCTCGAGGAATGGATCGGGCGGATCAAGGATCTGGGCCGGGACAGCGACCGTGTCTATGTCATCACCAACAACCACTACCGCGGACAGGCGCTGGCCAATGCCCTCCAGATTAAAAACATGGTCAGCGGCGAAAAACTCGAAATCCCGGCCGGCCTCCTCAAGCAATACCCGGTTCTCGAAGAAATCGTGAAGCGGATCCGGAAAGGCCAGCTCGATTTGTTCAAGGATGAGACAGCGCCCGAGAAGGTCAAGGACTGAGCTCATGGCTTGGTGGGAAAACCGGTTCGTCACACTCGGAAAACACAGGCTCAAGCTCGGAACGACGTCGGCGTCGACTATCGTCCGAAGGCACGGCACCCCCCTCTTCGTTTACAGTCGGGATCAAATCCGGGCGAACTATCGGCGGCTTCGAGAATTATTCGCCGCCGGTCCGGGCCGGGAAATCCGGATCGCTTACGCCTTGAAAGCCAATCCCTTTCCCGGGATTCTGGAAGTGTTGCAGGCCGAGGGAGCCTGGATCGACGCCGTCTCGCCCGGCGAAGTCCATGCCGCTCTCCAGGCCGGCTTCCCGCCGCGGAGAATCCTCTTCACCGGAACGAGCGGCGGCGGCTCGGATTTCGCAGACGCTTTCGCCGTTGACGGCTTGACCGTGAACATCGACGCGATCGAGCAGCTCGACATCATGAAGCGCGTCCGGGATCGCTGGTTCAGGGGAAAGAAGATCCGCGTTTCCGTGCGCTGGAATCCCGGCCTCGGACGCGGGTTCAATCCCAAGGTCATCACCGCCGGCATCACCTCTCCCGACGGGACTCCGATCAAGTTCGGCATCGAAGCATCTAAGGTCGTCGCCGCGTTTTCCAAAGCCGCGGAATGCGGATTTACGCCCGTCGGTCTCCATCAGCATCTTGGATCGGGCTGGGTCCGGAACGATTTTCAGCCGATCGTCGCCGCCGTTGACAAAATGATCGCCCAAGCGGCCGCGCTCGAACGGAAAGGATTCCGCCTCGAGTTTCTGGATTTCGGCGGAGGTTTCGTCCCGCGCTACGCGAAAGATCAGGAGCTATTTCCTCTGAGAGCCTACGCCCGGCACATTTTCCGCGGGATGCGAAATGCCGGGCTGCCGGACCGGGCGGTCGCCCTCGAACCGGGAAAATATCTTGTCGCCGACGCCGGGGTCCTTCTCCTCCGGGTCGAATACGTCAAAGAGAGCTACGGAAACCTCTTTGCCTGCGTCGACAGCGGAACATTCAACTCCCTGCCCCGGACCGCGATCTATAACTTGGCCTATCACGAGATCGTTCCCGCCTCGCCCGCCCGCGGGGGCCGGAAAGCGAGGGTGACGATCGCCGGAAATTTGTGCGAAACGGGGGATGTCTTCGGAAAAAACATGCTCATGCCCGTCCCTAGAGCCGGGGATATCCTCGCCGTTCTTTGCGCCGGCGCCTATGGCCGGAGCATGGCTTCGAATTTCAATTTGCGTCCGATCCCCAAGGAGATCATGATTTAGGCGGGAGGCGCGCGTCCGCCCTCCCCGGATGACATGATGCTCCGCCACGTTCCTCGTCTCCACCCCAAGCCCGACGCGAAGGGATGCGTCGAGTTCCTGCTTGGAGGGAACGGATCGCGCCCGGTTCCGCTCGTCGAATACCTTGTCGATCCGGCGGTCATAAAGCCCATCCTCGAAGATCTCCTCGGGAGAACCTGGATCGCCGGCGGACCGGAGCGCGAATCTCAAAAATCCTATCTCGACAATATCATCGCCTTCTGGTATCGCCTCGGCTATGACTTTGTCCGCTTCGAGGAGGGGCTGCCTTTTCCTAAAAACCAGCTTATGGCTTTCGACCCGCCGCTTTCGTCCGGCCGGCAGCGGTCTTGGGCGGACGAACATCAAGGATCGATTCGAAGCTGGAAAGATTATGATCGCTATCCCTGGCCCGTCATCCGGGACTATGATTTTTTCCCTTTTGAATATCTCGCTCGAAATCTTCCGGACGGGATGGGTCTTGTGTCCAGCCATGCCGGCGGCATCTTCGAGCACCTGTCGTGGATCATGTCCTACGAAGGGCTGTGTTTCGCCCTCAAGGAAGATCCGTCTCTGGTCAAGGCCGTCTCGGACCGCATCGGCGGCCTCCTGACCGGGTTCTACGAACATCTTTTGGATTTGCCGAATCTCATTTCTATTTTTCCCGGCGATGATATGGGGTACAAGACCGGCCCTTTGATCTCGCCCGCCGACCTGAAAACGCACATCCTGCCCTGGCATAATCAATTCGCGCGTATGGCCCACGACCGAGGGCTTCCCTATTTCCTTCATTCGTGCGGAAATCTCGAAAGCATCATGACGGATTTGATCGAGGACGTCGGGATCGACGGCAAGCATTCCTTCGAAGACGAAATCATGCCCGTCGAAGAATTCCAGGCAAACTACGGGAACCGCGTCGCAACCTTGGGAGGGCTGGACGTCGATATCCTTGCCCGCGGGTCCGAAAGCCGCGTCCGCCGGCGGACCCGTCAGCTTATCGAAACTTGCGGCCCTCGCGGCCGATTTGCGATCGGCTCGGGGAACTCCATTCCGAGCTATGTGCCCGCCGCGAATTACCTGGCGATGCTCGACGAAGCCCTCGCCTGAATTCAGATAATAAACGGAATGAACATTGTTGTTCCGGCTCGGCAGTTTTCGTATTCCGCCAAAACAGCCGGGCTAAACCTCATGGCTGGTAGCGGTTGACATGGACGAATTTCCCGAAGGGCAAGCGCTCCGGCCTTTTCGCCTCGTCTTCCATTTGGCTCGGCGAGAGGACGGGATTGAGCGTCGCCGCCTTCTTCCCGACGATGATCAAAGCGATAACCTGATATTCTTCGGGAATTCCCAGAATCTCCTTTGTCTTTTTGGGGCTATAGCCGGCGATCGGATGAGCGACCAGGCCGAGTTCCGTGGCCCGCAAAATCAAGAAAGCGGAGGCCAGTCCGCATCCGAACTGATGGTATTCGCGGTCCTTGATTATGCAGTCGTCTTCTTTTCGGCTGAAAACGGCAATGATCATCGACGCCGCGCGGGCCCAAGCGTTCCCGGCGGTCAGGGCTTCGTCCATTTCCAGAAGTCTTGACGGCTCGTGAACGAAGATGAACCGCCAGGGCTGGTTGTTGTTGCAGGACGGCGCGAGCTGGGCGTGCCGGGCTAAGTCTCGAACGAGGTCATCGCTGATTTCCGCCGGAGCGAGCGAGCGATAGGCTCGGCGCGATTCAATCGCTTTAGTGACGTCCATAGGAATCTCCACACATAAGGTTTTTGATTTCGGTTCTCGATACGATTCTAATAAATCGACGGCGGTCTGGCAAATTTTGTTGGAAGATTAAGCTTTTCTCCCCTCGAAAGCGAGGTAAAGAATCGGTCGGGAGTATTCCCACCTAGAATACCAAAATCTTTTAAAAATAATTACTTGACAAACCTAATAATTGTTGTTTACAATTATTGTGATGTTACTTTATTGTGAACGCCATGGATATAAAAAAAATCAAAATTCTTAGG
>Ga0214473_10004712_pt1 | contig 16382 bp, 18 predicted proteins | sample RVTome_7_FD_203509 | JGI IMG/M metagenome (GOLD analysis project Ga0214473, IMG submission 203509) | Soil microbial communities from uranium-contaminated site in the Upper Colorado River Basin, Wyoming, United States - RVT98D197 | ecosystem: Environmental > Terrestrial > Soil > Contaminated >... | reverse complement strand
CGTCACCTTCACCGCCCCCGTGCCGACCTCGGGATCCACGAGTAAGTCGTCACTGACGACCGGGATCTCTCGGTTCATGAGCGGGAGCATCACCCGTTTCCCGTGCAGGTGCTGGTAGCGGGGGTCCTGCGAGTTCACCGCTACCGCGGTATCGCCCAACATGGTCTCAGGCCGCGTGGTGGCCACGGTCACGAAGCCATCCGCACCCATGATCGGATACTTGATGTGCCAGAAGTGTCCGGAGTGGGTGACGTGCTCCACCTCCAGGTCGGAGACGGTGGAGGCGCAGGTCGGGCACCAGTTCACCACGCGGTGGCCGCGATAGACCCACCCGCGCTGGTAGAAGCGCACGAACGCGGCCACCACCGCCTGGTAGTACCCCTCGTCCAGCGTGAACCGCGTCCGGTCCCAGTCGTACGAGCAGCCCAGCGCCTTCAGTTGTTCGATGATCTGCCCGCCATAGTGCCGCGTCCACTCCCAGCACCGCTCCAGGAACGCCTCCCGACCGGCCTCGTGCCGGGAGATGCCCTCGCCGGCCAGCATCTGCTCCACCTTCATGTTGGTGGAGATGGCCGCGTGATCCGTGCCAGGCACGACCAGCACGCGGTCGCCGCACAGCCGGCGCCACCGCGCAATGCAGTCGTGGAGGCTGTGCTGGAGCGCGTGACCCATGTGCAGCGCGCCCGTCACATTCGGCGGGGGAATGGTGATGCAGAACGCGCGCGCGCCGGGGCGCTGCGTCTTGGCAGGGAGCTGGAAGTACCCCTGGGCCAGCCAGAACGCGTACCACTTCTTCTCCACTTCCTGCGGCTCGTAGACCTTTGCCAATTCCGCCTTCGCCATCAGACGTTCTCCACGGGTGCGCCACCAACGAACGAAGCCCTCCCGTCCAAGGACGAGAGAGCTTCCCGTGGTGCCACCTTGCTTCCCCCTCCCCTCTCTTCCGCCGAGAGCGGAGATGGGGACGGGGCTCACCGCGCTAACGGGCGTACCCGGGGCCGCTTACTGCAGGGCGGGCACTCCCATCCCGCCAGTTCGGCGACCCAGCTCCGAGGCGACGTTCCCAGTTCCCTCTCCGGCGCGGCTCTCAGCCTACGACCGCGCCTCTCTGACGGCGGGTGACCGGTACTCCTCCCCATCCCAGCCGTTCGCGATTCACTTGCCGACCTGAATCCTACCAGAACGGTGTCTTCGGCGCAAGGCGTGCCCGGCCCCAGTCTGAGGCCTCTGCGTCATCCTGATCTGGGTTGGGCCGGCAGCGACCAGGGGAGCGGGGGCGAGGGTGGAGTGGAGGACGGGCAGAGGGCTAGGCATTGGGTTACCCCAATCCTTGCCCGACCTGACAGAGGAACGTTCCCCCGATTTTCGGCACGATCAGTTCGGGGCCGGTGAACTGCTCGCGCACGAGGCGGTCTATGAGGTCGGCGGCCTCGGCCCATTCGGCGTCGGTATGATCCTCGGGCATGACGAGATGTCGGCAGCTCTTGAGGTAGGCGGCCCACGGCGTGGGGCAGGGAAAGCGGAACTCATCGCGCCGGACGCGCAGCTCGAGGCGGTCGAAGTGCCGCAGCAGGAACTCCGCGCCGTTCTCCAAGGAGAAGCGGAGGTGGGTCACGGCCTCTGGTCTGATCCCGGGGAACCGCTGCTTCAGTGCGGCCCAGACCTGGGTGTCATAGGGGGCCATGGTGTCCCGGTTGTTGGTGGTTGCGACGAAGGTTCCACCTGGGGCTAGGCGCCGCACGCACTGCGCGAGTGCGGCGTCAATGTCGGAGACGTGATAGAGCATGTGGCAGGCGCAGATCAGGTCGAACCGCTCGCCCCCCGGCGCGTCGAGGATATCGCCGACGCGATAGGCGATGGGCAGCCCGGCCGCGTCGGCAAGGCGCTGGGCCTCCTCTACCATCGCCTGGGACTGATCCACCCCCCCCCCAGCGCTGGCCGATTCCGGCGGCGGCGATCAGACGCAATACTGCGCCGGTTCCGCAGCTGAGATCAAGCACCGAACGGACGCCCTGTCGCGGCAACTGCGCGACGAGCCAGTCCGTCCAGCTCTGTTCGGCCACGCTATAGAGGGCGTGCGTCTGAACGCGAATCTGATAGTCATCGGTGACCTGATAGGCGGTCTTGACCGGATCTGAAATCAGGCCATCACCTCCGGGTATCGGCGCACGAAGTCTGCGATGACGACGCGATTCGGCGGGGTGATGTCCGAGGGGAGGTCTTCGACGGCGAAGAAGGCCGCCTCCGTGCCTTCGGCCGGGTCCACGGTGATGGTACCGGAGAAGTCGCGGCAGAGGTAGACGGCGCTGACGTTGTACAGCTCGGCGCCGTTGGGGTAGCGGTAATACAGTTCGGGGCCGGAGTAGACCCCGAACAGCTTCAGGGAGTGGCAGGTCAGGCCCACTTCCTCGTGGGCCTCTCGCACCGCGCAGTCCTCGAGGCGCTCACCCAGTTCCAGCCCGCCGCCCGGCAGGCCCCAGGTGTGGTTGTCGGTGCGGTAGTGGAGCAAGATCCCACCCTCGGCATCCAGGATGATCACCGCCGCGCCACAGAAGATGAGGGGCGTGGCGCCAATCAGCTTGAGCAGGTTCGCAAGGTAAGTGGCCATGGCTGGCATTCTACCACGCGAGGAACCGGCTGACTAGCGGCGTGCCGGCGCGACCTTGGTTGTACCGGGCTGTCTGATATGGTACCATGGGGCGAGCGCTCTGGAGAGGTGGCCGAGTGGTCGAAGGCAACCGCCTGCTAAGCGGTTACAGGGTCAAAAGCTCTGTCCAGGGTTCAAATCCCTGCCTCTCCGCCAGCCAGGGGGGTTCAAATGCGCCGGAGGCGCACAAGCCCGGCCTCTCCGCCAGCGGTTGACCAGCGTTCTCGGCCCGATTCCATCCACTTGTCTGCGCGCGTCCGCGTCGCGTGTGGCGCCGTGCAACGGTAGTCGCCCGCGACGCGCGCGGCGTGGCGGTTGCCACTCAGCAGGGATTGTGGTAACATCCCTTGGCAGGCACAGAGGCAGCATGATCACGGTTGAGTCGAGCGTGTTCATAAACGGCGAGTTCGTCCCTCGCTCGGAGGCGAAGGTCTCCGTGTTCGACCGTGGGTTCCTCTATGGTGACGGCATCTTCGAGGGGATTCGCGCCTACAACGGGCGCATCTTCCGGCTCGACCAGCACCTGGCCCGGCTCTACCGGGGGGCGAAGGCGATTTTGCTGGAGATCCCGCTCGCGCCGCAGGAGCTGCGCGAGGTGGTAGTGGAGAGCGTGCGCCGAAGCGGGTTGAGCGACGCCTACATCCGGCTGGTGGTGAGTCGCGGGTGCGGCGATCTGGGATTGGACCCGCGCCAGTGTCATACCCCTGCGACGGTGGTGGTGATCGTGGATAGGCTGGCGCTCTACCCGAAAGAGGTGTATGCGAGCGGGCTGGAAGTGATCACCTGCTTCACGCGGCGCAACCTGCCAGCGGCGTTGAACCCGGAGGTGAAGTCGCTGAACTACCTCAACAACATTTTGGCCAAGATCGAGGTGGTCAAGGCAGACGCACACGAAGGGATCATGCTGAACCATTTGGGGTACGTGGCGGAGGCCACGGGTGACAATATCTTCATCGTGCGGAACGGGCAGATCGTCACCCCTCCGGTGCATACGGGTATACTAGAAGGGATCACCCGGGAGGTGGTGTTTGAGTTGGCGGCGGTGATGAATTTGCCGTTGCGCGAGGACGATATGAGTTTGTACCAAGTCTATACAGCGGACGAGTGCTTTTTGACGGGAACCGCGGCTGAGATCGTGCCGGTGGCGAAAGTGGACGGACGCGTCATCGGAGACGGAAGACCGGGTCCGACTACCAGGCGACTTATGGAACGCTTTAGGGAGGTGACGCTAACCGAAGGCGTGCCGGTGGGGTAGCCGATGCGAGGGCGCGTCGGTGGCGACGCCGAGCGTGACGGTGGTCCGATGAGAGCACTGGGCTGGGCACAACTGGGTATGGTCTCGGCCGCGAGAGAAGGAGGCTAAGATGGCGGACGGCGAGATTCTGCAACGCTTCACTCCGCCTGCCATCCGCGTGGTGCAGTACGCGAAAGAGGAGGCGCGCCGCTTCCGGGGCAACACCGTCGGCACCGAGCACGTGCTGTTGGGCTTGATCCGGGAACAGGAAGGGGTGGCGGCGCGTGTCCTGGAGCGGCTTGGGGTGAGCTTGGGGCGCGCGCAGAACGAGATTCGCCGCCAGATGGACATGATCGAGACCCGCGCCCCGGGACAGACGATGCGCAGTTGGAGTGCGGGGGCGCGGCGGGTGCTGGAGCTGGCCCTGGACGAGGCGCGCGAGCTCAACCCGAAACTGGGGCTTCCCAACTTCGTTGACACCGAGCATCTCCTGCTGGGCCTGATCCGCGAGACGGACAGCACGGCGGCGCGCGTCCTGCGCGCGTTGGGCGTGGATCTCGAGCAGGTGCGGAGGGAGGTGGTGAAGCTGCTGGGTGGGGCGGCGGCTACCGCGCCTTCGGCGCGCGCTCGCTCCAGCACGCCGGTGCTGGACGCGTTCGGGCGAGACCTGACGAAATCCGCGGCGGAGGACAAACTGGACCCCGTGATCGGGCGGTTCAAGGAGATCCAGCGGGTGATCCAGATTCTCAGCCGCCGCACCAAGAACAACCCGTGTCTGATCGGTGAGCCGGGCGTGGGCAAGACCGCGATTGTGGAGGGTCTGGCGCAACGGATCTTGCGCAAGGACGTGCCGGAGGCCCTGCACAACAAGCGGGTGGTGGCGCTGGACCTGGCCGGACTGGTGGCAGGGACGAAGTACCGAGGGGAGTTCGAGGAGCGGATGAAGCGGGTGACGGACGAGATCCGCAAGGCGAGCGGCGAGGTGATCCTGTTCGTGGATGAGCTGCACACCCTGATCGGCGCAGGCGCCGCCGAGGGTGCGATTGACGCCTCCAATATCCTCAAGCCGGCCTTGGCGCGGGGTGAGTTGCAGTGCGTCGGCGCCACCACGCTGAACGAGTTCCGCAAGCATGTGGAGAAAGACCCGGCGCTGGAGCGCCGCTTCCAGCCGGTGAAGGTGGACGAGCCGTCGGTTGACGAGACCGTGGAGATTCTCAGGGGTCTACGCTCCCGCTACGAGTCGCACCACGGCGTGCAGATCGAGGACGCCGCCCTGATCGCCTCCGCGCGCCTGTCCGCGCGGTATATTTCCGATCGTTTCCTGCCAGACAAGGCGATAGACGTCATGGACGAGGCGGCTTCCCGAGTGCGACTGCAGATCAGCGACCCGCCGGAGGCGGTGAAGCGGCTGCGCCAAGAGCTGGAGACGGTGCAGCGGGAGCTGCAGAAGGTGGTGAGCATCAGCCCGCTGGAGCGAGACGAGTCCGACTTCGAGCGCGGCGTGCAGTTGCGCGATCAGCGCCACCGGCTGCGGGACGAGCTGAATACAGTGGAGGAAGACTGGCGACAAGACCGATGCGTGGGCAGCAATGTGGTGACCGAGGAGGACATCGCCCAAGTGGTGTCCCTGTGGACCGGGGTGCCGGTGGTCAGGATGTCCGAGGTGGAGTCCCAGAAGCTGCTACATATGGAGGAACGGATTCACCAGCGCATCGTGGGCCAATCCGAAGCGGTGTGCGCGGTGGCGCGGGCGGTGCGGCGCGGCCGGGCCGGCCTGAAGGACCCGCGCCGGCCGGTCGGGTCGTTCCTCTTCCTCGGCCCCACAGGAGTGGGGAAGACGGAGTTGGCGCGCGCGCTCGCCGAGTTCCTGTTCGACAACGAAGACGCGGTGGTCCGGGTGGACATGTCCGAGTACCGGGAGCGTCACAGCGTATCGCGATTGATCGGCGCCCCTCCCGGCTACATCGGATACGAAGAAGGCGGGCAACTCACCGAAGCAGTGCGGCGACGGCCCTACTCCGTGGTGCTGCTGGATGAGTTGGAGAAGGCCCATCCGGAAGTATTCAACGTGCTGCTCCAGGTGATGGAGGATGGTCGCCTGACCGACGCACAGGGCCACGTGGTGGACTTCCGGAACATCGTGCTGATCATGACCAGCAACGTCGGTACCAGCATCTCGGACGTCGGGGTCGGGATGGGCATTACCTCGCTGAGCAGCAAGGATTTCGAGCAGGACTCCTACGAGCGCATGAGGGACACGGTGCTGGAGAAACTGAAGCAGATTCTGCGGCCCGAATTCCTGAACCGTGTTGACGAAGTGATCGTGTTCCACGCGCTCACCAGGGAGCAGGTGACGCAGATCGTCGACCTGCTGCTTAGCCGGGTGGCAGAGCGGCTCCGCGATCAGGATCTGCGGTTGGTGGTGAGTGACGAGGTGAAGCAGTTCCTCGCGCAAGAGGGCTTCGACCGCACCCTGGGCGCGCGGCCGTTGCGGCGCGCCATCCAGCGCCACATCGAGGACGCGCTCTCGGAGGGGCTGCTGCACGGGACATTTGCGGAGGGCGACACCATCGAGGCCATCCTGGAGGAGGGCGCGGTAGTGTTCCGCCGGGCCGAGGAGATGGCTTCCGTCGCACGGTAAGCGCGCCGCGGGCCTGGGTGTGAGCGAACTCCGCGAGGTTAGACAGCCCCCGGTTGTTCCGGGGGCTAATGTTGTATGGCGTGAACGCGAGGCATGAGCAAGTCTAGAGTGAGTCATGTCTGCGCCCGTTGTGGTGGCGTCTTCCCGCAGTGGTACGGGAAGTGCCCGGCTTGTGGGGCGTGGGGATCTCTGGGGGAGTTCCGGGAGGCGGCGACTCCGCCGGCCGCGGTGAGGCGAGGGCCGGGGCGCGCCCCGCGGCCTGTGACCGAGGTGGAGGTGGCGGCCCAGCCGCGCCTGGAGACGCAGCTCGGGGAGTTGGATCGGGTGCTGGGAGGCGGCTTCGTGCCCGGGGCGCTGGTGCTGCTGGCCGGCGATCCGGGCCTGGGTAAGTCCACACTGCTGCTGCAGGCGGCCAACTCTTTTGCCACCAGCCGCGGGACCTGCTTGTATGTCTCCGGCGAGGAATCGCTGTCGCAGCTGGCCCTGCGCAGCCGGCGACTGGGAGCGCTGTCACCGAACTTGGTGCTGCTGGCCGAGACCGACACCGAGGTGATCGAGGAGCAGGTGCAGCAGATCCAGCCGGGACTGCTGATCGTGGACTCGATCCAGGCGATGTACTCGCCGCAGGCGGACTCGCTGCCGGGCAGCGTGAGCCAGGTCCGGGAGTGCGCCGCCCGCGTGATGCGCATCGCCAAGGACCTGGGCGTACCGACGGTGCTGGTGGGTCATGTCACCAAGGACGGAGCCATCGCCGGGCCGCGGGTGTTGGAGCACATGGTGGACACGGTGCTGTACCTGGAAGGGGAGCACCACGCGGGTTACCGGGTGCTGCGGGCGGTGAAGAACCGGTTCGGCTCGACCGACGAGATCGGGCTGTTCTCCATGGCGGAGGACGGTTTGCACGGCGTCCCCGACGCCAGCGCGGCCTTGCTGGCGGAGCGAAAGGCTGGGCGACCGGGGTCGGCCGTGACCGCGACGCTGGAGGGCAACCGGCCCCTGCTGATCGAGGTGCAGGCGCTGGTGAGCGACGCGGCGCCGTTTGGGGCGCCCAGGCGGAGCGTCAACGGCCTCGACTACAACCGCACCTGCCTGGTGATCGCGGTCCTGGAGAAACGCACCAGAATGCCGCTGGTGAACCAGGACATCTTCGTCAACCTGCCCGGCGGCATCCGGATCGGCGAGCCCGCGACCGACCTGGCGCTGGCGGTGGCCATCGCCAGTAGTATGAGGGATCAGGCCTTGCCACCGGACATGGCCTTCCTGGGCGAGATTGGACTCACCGGCGAGGCGCGATCGGTACCGAGGCTGGAGCGGCGATTGGCGGAGCTGGCGCGACATGGGTTCCGGCGATGCGTTACTCCCAGGACGACCGGCGCCAAAGCACCGATCGGGCTGGAGCTGATCGCGGTCGAGCATGTGGATGAGGCATTGAAACTTGTTTTTGGGCAGGAAGCGCGACATGAAAAGGGGGATAGACGTCAAAGTAAGTGAGAAGGAGGGCGTGCGTCCGATGGAGCGCAACCCCGGAGCACCCGGGACAGAAGGGAGGTGAGAAGGATTGATAGTGCGCCTGATCGGATTTATGTTCAGCGCGACGATCGCAGGGCTTGCGGCCTGGGTAGCAGTCGCGTGGTCGCAAGTGTATGTGCAGTACTATGAGGACGTCGGGCTCGGCCCGTTCAAGGGTCCGTATTTCCGGCCGACGTATGAGGCCCTGTTCGCCGCCCTTGGCCTGATCGCCGGGTTCACCCTGGCCAGTCTGATCTACCGCCAAGCCGTGGAGCTCTGGACTCATCTCTTGTCTGATATCAGCGGCATCCCGGCGCGGGACAAGCTGGCCGTGGTGGTCGGGGTATTCATCGGCCTGGGCCTGACCGTTCTCATCAGTCCCTTGGTCACCCCTATCCCCACGTATGGCCGCCAGTTGGTGGTGCTGCTCGGCATCATCTCAATCTACCTCGGTGTCCTGATTATCATGAGCATGAAGGAGGAGCTGTACTTCTTCTTCCCCGGGGCGGCCTCCGCGAATGCGGCGCGGTTGGCGCCGAAGCTGCAGCCGAAGCTCTTGGACACCAATGTCATCATAGACGGCAGAATCGCGGACATTGCCCGCGCCGGCTTCATTGACGGCGCGATCTACGTGCCGGGATTCGTGCTGGACGAGCTGCATCTGATTGCGGACTCGTCCGATAGCCTGAAGCGGAACCGCGGTCGCCGCGGGCTGGACATCTTGAATGAGATGCGGGAGGAGCCGGGCCTGCAGGTGGAGGTGTACGCGGATTACCCCGGTGCGGTGCGCGACGAGGAGGCGGTTGACGCGAAGTTGGTGCAGCTGGCCAAGGAACTGGAGGCCGTGGTGGTTACCAACGACTTCAATCTGAACAAGGTGGCGCAGCTCCAGGGCGTGCGGGTGCTCAACATAAACGAGCTGGCAAATGCAGTGAAGCCGGTGGTGCTGCCCGGAGAGGAGCTGTCGGTGACCATCGTGCGAGAGGGCAAGGAGCCGGACCAGGGAGTGGCCTATCTGGACGATGGCACCATGGTGGTGGTCGAGCACGGCAAGGAACGGATCGGGGAGTCGCTTCGCATTATCGTTACCAGCGTATTGCAGACCGTCGCGGGTAAGATGATATTTGGGAACCCGCAGGACGGCGGACACAGCATTCAGGAGGGCTCTCATAGGAACTACCGCGTTGATAGCGGCAGCGGGGCGAGGAGAAAGGCTCGGCCGGGGTGAGCACAAGGCCTTTGTCGAGCTGTTAGGCAGGCCGCTGGTGGCCTACACGCTTGACGCCTTGCGAGCTTGTCCTGGGATAGACGAGATGGTGCTCGTGGTGGCACCATCGGAGGTGGAGCGGGCGCGGCGAACGCTGTTGCGTCCCGACGGCAGGCGTACCGAGAAGGTAGTGGCCGGCGGGGCGCAGCGGCGGGCCTCGGTGTGGGCGGGCCTGGCGGAGGTGACCCCGGCCAGCGATTTGGTCTTGGTGCATGACGGCGCACGTCCTTTCGTGACCCCCGAGGTGGTGGCACGCGCGGTCGAGGCGGCGGCCAGGCACGGGGCGGCGGTGGCGGCGGTGCCGACCACCGATACCGTCAAGGAAGTGGATTGCGACCACTTCGTCACGACGACGCTTGACCGGGCGCGCCTGTGGCTGGTGCAGACTCCCCAGGTCTTCCGGCGAGAGTTGCTGATCGAGGCCCACCAAGCTGTCGGGCCCGATGTCCCTGCCACCGATGACGCCGCCCTGGTCGAGCGTCTCGGTCATCCAGTGAAGGTTGTGCTCGGGGATGCCCAGACCATCAAGATCACTGGACCCGAGGACCTGGTCTGGGCTGAGAGGTTCTTGGCACACCGTGATCCGGAACTGGACAGGGGCCTGGAGACGCGCGGTGGTATCGGTTACGATGCGCATCCCTTCGCGGAGGGGCGACCGTTGGTACTGGCGGGAGTCAGATTCCCCGACGAGCGGGGCCTGCAAGGGCATTCGGATGCAGATGTCGTCTGCCACGCCATCTGCGACGCGCTGTTGGGGGCAGCGGCGATGGGGGATATCGGTCAGCACTTCCCCGACTCCGAGCCTCGTCTGGCCGGCATCAGCAGCCTGTCGTTGCTGAAGCAAGTGGCCGGAATGGTTAGGTCGGAAGGGTGGGAGGTCGGCAATGTGGATTCGGTGATTATCGCTGAGAGGCCGAGGATCGCCGGTCGCGTGGCCGGGATGCGCGAGGCGTTGGCGGAGGCCATGGAAGTCGGGGTGGAGCGCATAAGCGTGAAGGGGAAGACCACGGAGGGGATGGGATTCACCGGGCGCGGCGAGGGGATAGCGGCGCACGCGATCTGCACTCTCCGCAGGATTCGCGGCGGACCACCAAGATCACAGACGAGGGAGGAAAAATGCACGTCAACATCACAGCCAAAGGCGTAACTGTCCCGCCCCAGTTGAGAGCTATCGCGGAGCAGAAGATGGCCAAGCTGCAGCGTCTTCTCTCCCCCATTGGCACGGTGGACATCACCTGCTCCCGCGAGCGCCAGTGGCGCAAAGTGGAGATGGTCGTCGAAGCCAATGGACTGCTGGTGCGGGGGGAGGAGAAGGCCCTGGAACTGCAGACCGCGCTGGAGGTCCTGATAGGCAAACTCGAGCGGCAGGTGAAGAAGTCGCGCAGCAAATTGATCGATCGCTATCGGGAGGCGCCTGAGACACGCGCGGCGTGGGCGGAGGAGAGGCCGGAGGTCGAGGAGAGGCCGGAGGGCGGACCCGAGCTGGTCCGGACCAAGCGGGTCGCCCTCAAGCCGATGATCGCGGAGGAGGCGGCGGAGCAGATGGAGTTGGTCGGGCACGACTTCTTCGTTTTCACTAATGCCGAGACGGAGCAGGTGAACGTCCTTTACCGCAGAAGAGATGGCAACTACGGCTTGATAGAGCCGGATTTCTAAGCCAGAATTTGGCGGAGGAAGGCGGGTTTGACCCTAGCGGAGTTCCGGGAGTTGGTGCGGGAGGAGTTCGGATCGCGCCTGGAGCGCGCCACGCCGGCCAACGTGCGCGACTTCCTGGACCGGATGCAGTTCCGCCTCCACCAGGACGCCCAGCAAGGCCAGCCGTACGTGATCGAAGAGGAGTGTCGGGCTAGCAGCTACGAGGAGATCGTCTCCAGCTTCTTCTCCCGCGCCCTCGACTACCCGGCCGAGCAGTCCCTGATCATGCTCTGGCTGTTGGCCTTCGAGCAGCACTTCGCGATGCTAGAGGAGGACTACGCCCGCCGGTACGTGATGATCTTTGGGGAGGGTGAACTGCACTAAGGCTCAGCCCCGGCCCTCAGCCGATGGGGTGGAGCCTGCGGGGGAGCGACGGCCCGCCCCTGCCCGATATTGTGCGCCCGTTCGCCCATGGATACCTCCGACTTCGAGTATCATCTTCCCCCGGAACTGATCGCCCAGGAACCCGTTCGCCCACGAGACTCCTCTCGCCTGCTGGTCCTGCATCGCGCGCACGAGGAGGTGGAGCACCGGCGGTTCCGCGATTTCCCGCAGTACCTCCGGGGCAGTGACGTGGTGGTACTCAACGAAACCCTGGTGATCAAGGCGCGCCTGCACGGCCGGCGCGCCGGTGGCGGGAAGGCGAAAGTGCTCCTGCTGGAGGAGCTGGCGCCGGGCGTCTGGGAGGCACTGGTGAGCCCGGGGCGGAGGCTCCTGCCGGGCCGCGAGATCGCGTTTCCGACGCTGAACCTGCGGGCAGAGGTCCTCTCTCGCACGGCTACCGGTGGGCGCGTCCTGCGGTTCCACGGGTCCCCAGAAGTGATCGCGTCACTGGCGGGGCGAGGCGAGACGCCACTCCCGCCCTACATCACTCGCCCGCTCGAGCACGAGAGTGACTACCAGACCGTCTACGCGCGCCTTCCGGGATCGAGCGCCGCGCCGACCGCGGGCCTCCACTTTACCCCTGAGATGCTGGAGGCGGTGCGCAGTCGTGTGAGCAGCGTGGCGCACCTCGCCCTTCACATCGGCCTGGCCACCTTCCGACCGATCCGGGCGGAGCGGGTGGAGGAACATGACATGCACACGGAGAAATATGTCATCCCGGAAGACACCGCGGACCTGGTGTCGCAGGCAATCGCAGAGAACAGACGCGTGCTCGCCATTGGGACCACCACGGTGCGGGCCTTGGAGTCGGCAACCGGCGAAGACGGCCGGACGCGCCCTGGTTCCAGCGAAACCGATCTGTTCATCCGGCCCGGCTACCGGTTCCGAGCCACTGGCGCGCTGCTGACGAACTTCCATCTGCCGCGTTCCACGCTGCTCGTCCTGGTGTGTGCGTTCGCGGGTCGGGAGAACATCAGGCGCGCCTATGCGGAAGCCGTGGAGCAGAGATATCGTTTCCTCAGTTTCGGGGACGCGATGCTCATCCTCTGAGGTCAGGCAGACCGGTGCGACCGACCGAACTCGACAAGATGTTCCAGCTGGAGGACACCTACTGGTGGTTTGTGGCCAGGCGTGGCCTCGTGCTGGCGTTGCTGAGGCGTTGCCTGCCAGCTTTGGCCGGGAGCGAGCGAATAATCCTCGATGTCGGTTGCGGAACGGGCGCGACGCTACCGGGGCTATCTCAGTATGGGCGCGTGATCGGGCTGGACAGCTCGCACTATGCACTCCAGTGTTGTCGGAAGCGCGGGCACCGCGATTTGATGCAGGCGCGCGGCGAGGCCCTTCCCATCGCCGACGAGTCGGCCGATGTCATCACCGCGCTTGACCTGCTCGAACACATCCCGGATGATGCCGCGGCCGTGCGGGAATTCGCCCGGGTGCTCCGGCCCGGCGGCCTGCTGATCGTGATCGTCCCGGCCTGCCCCATGCTGTGGAGCGAACACGACGAAGCGCTAGACCACCTCCGTCGCTACCGTGCCGCGCGCCTGCGCCGAATCGTCGCCGACTCCGGGCTGGTCACCGAGCGCCTTTCTCCCCTGATCACCGCGCTGCTGCTGCCGATCGCGGTGCTGCGGGTTCTCCAACGGCTCCGCCCAAAGAAGACAGGCCCTCAGACCGCGCTGATCGTCCCGCCGAGGTCGGTGAACGCACTGCTCACCGCGCTGCTGCTGCTGGAGAACCGGTGGCTGCTGCGGTTCAACCTGCCAGTGGGGGTGTCGCTGATGGCGGTGGCGAGGAAGCGTCGGTAAGCATCGTTGGTCTCCACGCGACTAGCAACCGTCTCGCGCGCGCGGGTCATGGCCGCGCCTCCGCCTCCTGGACGTCGCACGCGCCCAGCAGCAGCTCGCCCAGCTCCCGCGCCAGGTCGGGCCGCAGGATCATCTGGGCGTCCGTGCTCCCCGCCAGCCGGCCGCACCCCTCGAACAGCAGGCTGAGGTGGCCGGTAAACCTCGCAATCACCAGCCCCGCCACGGCCTCCACCGACACCGTGGACGGCAATCCCCGCACCTCATGCAACATCTCCATCTCCTCTCTCCTCCTCCGGGAGCCTCTTCTGGCGCGGGAGGACCGGCTTCAACCTCCGCCCGCTCTTCTCCAGGCCCAACTGTAAGGCCGCGACCTGTTGCGGGTCCAGGTGCAGATGCACCGCGCGGTGGGTGACGCACCGGGTCCCGTTGACATAGGCCACGTGCTCCCCCTCCGCGATTACCGTCAGGCCCTCCGCCCCGCGGCCCACCGCGCAGGGGTTCGCGCTGGCCACCAGGCTGATCGGCGCGTGCTTACACATTCCGCCCCTCCTCCCCGCCCCCGGCCTCCGCGGGCCCGACCTCAACCGGTCTTCCGCACCATGCGCAGCACCCATCAAGTTCCTCCCATTGCTCGTCGCAGCCGGAGCAACACTGCTTGACCTCTCGCTCCACCCTCAGGCAGACCGCATCCTGGGAGCGGTGATCCCGCACAAACTCGTTGAGCTCTTTCGCCCATGCCGCCAGGCAGGCGGCCTGCCGCTCCCAGTCGCTTGAGTACCCGTAGGCCCAGTCCGGAGGGTGCGCCACGACGCGGAGATAAACCAATCTCGGAACCGGCCGTACTGGATCTCCCATGACGCGCTCAGACATTTCGCCACGCCTCCGCCAACCAGGCCTGCCCGACGCGCGCCCCGGCCGTCTCCATGGCCACGGCGAGAAAGATCACTGCCGCCGGGAGGGCGAACGCCCAGTCCCCTCGCTGGGCCCGCTCCAAGATCACCGCCGCCGCCCGGGGGGCCATCCGCCGCACCGCCCACTCCCAGTCCACGCCCACGCGGCCTGGCTCCGCCGCGAAGTCCTCCGCCTCCGCCTCCAGGTGGTCTCGCTCGATCTCGTCACGCGTCGGCATCCTGTCCGGCCCCGCCTGCTCGGCGCCCTCGTCGTACTCGGGCGGGCCCAGGTGGGGCACCCAGGGCGTCGTGGGATCCGTGAACACCGGGTGGCCGGGCTGACCTTCGCCTTCGCACTTCTCATGCAACGTCTCCATGGCTCTCGCCTCCTCGCTTTCCCTAACCTCTGCCCCCGGAACCCGGGGGCCCACCGCCCCGCGCCGCGTACTGCACGCCCTTCTCCAGCCAGCGGAGCAGGGCGAGCTTGGCCTTGCCGGGGGACAGGGTCTCCCCCTTACTCTCCACCTGGGCCACGAACTTGCCCACCTCCAGCAGCAACGCCTCCGGCCTGAGCTGCGCGTTCAGGGTCAGGAAGACCTCGGCAGCAGCAGTTGGAGAGAGTGTTATACACGAACTGGCCGCCAGCAGGTTGAGGGCGCGGACGGTCGGGTCTTCCCCATCCCGCTCCCGACCCTCCCCTCGCGGCGCCACGCGGGGGCGGTTACCTTCCGTTACCTTCTCTTCACTTACGTTCGCTTTTAACTCCTCCTGACTTCTCCTAGCTTCCACTTCTGTTAGGAGGGGCTTTGTCGCGCACTGCGCGTCACTGCGCGACAGAGGCCCTGGGCCCCGGTCCCCGCTCGGCCGGCGGGCGCCTCCCGCCTGCCCGGGCACGGAGGCGGAGGCGGAGGAAACCTCCCCGGCGCAAAGGTCGGCCGCAGCGCGCGCGCGGCGGGTCGGCGGGGGCGGGGGCACCACCCGCGACCTTCCGGTCGCGCTGCGGCACAGGTTGGCGTTGTACTTGGCGAAGGCGCGCAGCTCCATGAACGGCGCGCCCTCCGCGCTGTAGATCCGGATCAGCTTCTGGTGGGCCCACTCCCGGAAGTAGCCCGCGAGCTGCGAGGGCGTCAGCTCGTGATTGGGGCAGACCAGGGCCCGGAACTTGCGCGGATCCGCGGTGAGGCGGCCGAATTCATCGGTGTGCGCGATGGCCCAGGTGAAGAGCAGCCGGGAGGTGTCGTCCCTCAGGGAGGCGACATGGGTGCAGACCGAGATCGTGGTGGAGAGCATCCGCCTAGCCAAGCAGCACCCCTACCTTCTCGAACAGCAGGTCCGGCAGCCGGAGCACGCGATCCAGCGCCCGCCAGCGGAGGGCGATCTCCCGCGAGTCGGCCGTTCCCCACCGCGCCTCCCCCCGGCCCGGGAAATACCTGCGGGGGGCGGGCAGGTAGGCCGCGGCGCAGGCCGTCTCCAGGAACTCCCGCGTGTTCCCCAGGTCGTAGCGGGGCACGGAGAGCCGCATCTCATGGCCGCGCGGCCCTCCCGGGAGGGTGGCGCCGTCATCCAAGTACCACACCAGCAGCCCGAGTGGGCCCAGTTCGTGCGCCAGCTCCACCGGCAGCACGCGACCGTGCCGAGAGTAGCAGCGTGTGCGCAGCCAGGCCAGGTCGGCCCGGGCCGGGCTCTGGGCCACCGCCGTCCCGCGGCGCACCACGTACCGCCGCATCGGCACCGGAAGTAGCCGCAGCTTCCAGTCGAGGTAGTCGGCCTGGGCCGCCGCGTGTTCCAGCCGCAGCGAGCTCAGCGGGGAGAGCCCGCGGGGCGGGATGAGATGCCCGTCCCCGATGACCGCCCCGAGCAGCACCTGGAGGCCGGCCACCGGGGCCTCCGGCCACACCTCGGCCAGGCCGGCCGGCCGGTTCAACACCCCCGGCCTCTGCCTAGTGGGGGCGGTTCTCGGCATCCCCGTTCCCGTTCGGCCCGGGGACGTGGAGGAAGGCCTCCCGCAGCCCGGCGTCGGCCTCCAACAGGCGCGACACCGGCAGCCGCGCCCCAAAGTAGAGCTTCACCCCCCAGGCATACTGCCCGTCCTTATACCGGGTGAGCTCGACGCTGTTGGGCTCATCCCCCCGCAGCAGATGGTTGATGATCTGCTGCCGGTCCGCGTCCGTCAGCGCGTGCGGCCCCGGCTTGGGGGTGCGCCTCTCCGGCTTGGTTTCCGTCTGCGCCATCTCGGCCTCCGTTCTGTATGCTTGAGCGGTCAAGCATGTCATCGCTCGGTCGCTCACACCCAGGAGGATGCCACGG
>Ga0214473_10004711_pt1 | contig 16385 bp, 14 predicted proteins | sample RVTome_7_FD_203509 | JGI IMG/M metagenome (GOLD analysis project Ga0214473, IMG submission 203509) | Soil microbial communities from uranium-contaminated site in the Upper Colorado River Basin, Wyoming, United States - RVT98D197 | ecosystem: Environmental > Terrestrial > Soil > Contaminated >... | reverse complement strand
CGATATGGAACTCCGTCCCCGGAGCATACCGCTGGCGTGAGGCCTCGCGCGAGAGCTCGGCGGTGATGCGCAGCGCGGAGAGACCGGGATAAGTGACCACGCCGTCTTCGAGGATGTGGCTGAGCTCGAGGAACTGAGCGCCTCCGGCCGATGACCAGTACCCAAGGGTGCGTCCGTGCTCGACCTGGGATCTTCGCTCGCTACTGCAGCCGCTTTCGGACCAACGTAGAACCTGACACAGAAAACGGGGGCAGGTCAGGTCAGCAAAGCAGGGTTTCTAGGGAACAACAGGCTCAGTAATGGGATCAAGTAGCACAGAGCAATAATCACAAACGCCGACAACATTCCGTATTGGAGACCCGGATAGAGCGTGCCTTGGGGGTAGATGACCTGAAGCGCCACCCTCGTCAGCCATAGAATGCATGTTGCGGCAAGCATCACCACGATTGAATACCTGTTGGACCTTTCTCCATAGATCAACAGTATGTTCACAATGCCAAACAACACTAAAGACAGGGAGAAGAACGCGTTAATCGCCCGGACTGCTGCCACCAACTCCGTTGCATTGGCATCAATATAGGAATACCACTTCCAGGCTTTGGGCACGAAGAAGTGCCATATTCCAAAACCAATGGATGCGCTGCTGCCAAGTATCACTAGTACCTCAGCGAACAGATTCATGGTCAACCCTCCCGGTATTTCATGAGGCATCAGCCAACGGGATGGCTGTTGCCTCACGAATGCGTTCGATGGCTACTCTTCGACCACGATGCGGTCTACAAGGATCTGGGAGCCGCTGTAGTCAGGCACGTTGCTGAACAACGTGCCATAGAGATGAACGATCTTGCCACTGTCGCGTACTGCCTCGATCTGCGCTTGTACCGCCGGATCGATTGAATCGATGCCAAAGTAGATAATCTCCACAAAGTCCTGCCGCTCAAAGTAGTCATCGTACTGTGCGCCGGACCCTGTACTCTTGATGATGCCCCACCAGTCAACTATCTCTTCTGGTGGCATGGAATTGCCTGCGTCTTGTTCTTCTACTTCGATGCGGTCCACCAGGATCTGCGATCCGTTGTAGTCAGGCACATTGCTCAATAACGTCCCATAGAGATGAACGACCTTGCCGCTGTCGCGCAGCGCCTCGATCTGCGCTTGTACAGCCGGATCCATTGAATCGACGCCAAAGTAGATCATCTGCCCGTTGGTCCACAACTCAAAGTAGTCATCATACTGTGAACCAGGCTCAGTACTCTTGATGACGCCCCGCCAATCAGCTATCTCGTCCGCGGTACCGGGTGGCATGTAACCGCCCGAGGCGTTTTCTCCTGAGTCACTACTCCCTCCTGGGCCACCACCACTTGCTTCTGTGGTTGACTCAACGGTCATGGCAGGTGTAGGGCTTTCTTGTGCTCCGAGGCCACACTCTCCCCGGAAATAGGCCCACTCTTCACAGGTGCTGCCATCCGGAGAAACGCATATGCCGCTCTGGCTGCCATCGGCAGCAGTACGGATTTCGAGTTTGTTCCCTTGCTGCTCACAATAGACCGAGGCAGGATTTGGCATATTCGCCGGAGGGATGTCTGTCGCAGTGGGTTCAGGTGTCTGGACCTGGAGCGCTGAGCAGGCTGCCAGTGCCATTAAGACTACCGTGAATGCTAAGATCCTCTTCATTTCTCTCCTTGTGTCTTGTGATTCTCTTCCATAGTGATGACGACTTTGCCCTTGGGATGTACCTTCTCAAAATACCGGAAAGCCTCAGGTGTCTTTCTTAGCGGGTAACATCCATCGATAACAGGTATGACTTTGCCGGATTCAAGGAGCTCTTTCATAAAGATCAAATCCTTTTGGCTCTGCACCAGCGAAACGACATGCGCTTTCTGGCTCCCGGTCTGTGAATTCCGTCGGCCCTGGAGCGAAGCCTGGAATAGTTGAACCATCGAACCTCCGGCGACGACATAGACTCCCTCAGGACCCAGGGCACGCAGATAGTCCGAAATCGGATGGTATCCGTTCACCGCAAGAATCAGGTCATAACGCCGCCCATTTCGGGTGAAGTCTTCTTTCCTGTAGTCGATGACATGGTCTGCGCCAAGTGACCGCACCATGTCCAGATTCCTCGTGCTGCATACTCCGGTGACTTCAGCCCCCAGGGCTTTGGCGATCTGCACCGCGAACGTCCCCACTCCACCCGAAGCTCCTTGGATCAACACTTTCTGCCCGGGCTGGACGTTTCCGTTGTCGCGCAGGCCCTGCAAGGCAGTCATCGCCGCCAACGGTACAGCCGCGGCCTGCTCAAACGATAGATTGGCCGGTTTCAGCGTGATTGCATTCTCGTCGGCACATACATACTCGGCGAAAGTGCCACGACCGATTGAACCAGGTAAGTACCCAAACACCTCATCGCCTGGCTTGAACTGCTTGACGCTACTGCCGACCTTCTCAACCCGCCCAGCCACATCAGCCCCGAGTGTCTTGTTCTTGGGTTGCAGAAAGCCTCCCGGCACCAGGCGGATGAAGAACGGATTTGCTCGCATGAAACGCCAGTCCCGGGAGTTTATGGATGCCGCATGAATCTTGATCAGTACTTCATCATCCTTCGGAGCAGGTTTTGCTACCTCTCTGAGCTGAAGAACATCCGGTGAACCGTATCTTGTGCATACAATTGCTTTCATGCGCGTACTCCTGATTGTTTGATCATACGGCCTGCTGCTTGGACTTGAAAATGGAATAGCCAGACAAAGCAATGCCCACCATGTATAGAACGCTCTGAACAACATTCACTGGCCAGCGTGCGTTTCCGATGGGTGCGGAGGCGATGAAGGCCATCACTTCCACAAAGCCGATCACGAACAGCAACACCCAGAAGGCCCATTCTTGGCCGGCGCTCAGGTTCTTTCGGATGAGCGACCACACCAGCACTGAGACAACCACCGAGCAAGAGTTGTACAGGATGGTCAAAGCATTGAGTGCTGCAATGACCTTGGCAGACAGGCTGGCGATTTCGGCTTCTGAAAAAGAAGCTACTTGCAGAATTGGGGAGTTTCCATTGAGAAAGACGACAATGGTCAATATCAAGGCGGCCAGGGAAAAATTGATGCCGCTCCAGATTGAGAGTATGGTAGAAGCCTTCTTTAGCATTTTGCTTTCTCCTTGTGATGTGTTGTGTCCGCTTCCTAAGGTCTATTCCACGAGCATGTACATGTAGCTGAGCGGGGAGAGGGAGGGTCTTCAGCTCTCCCTCTCCCCTATAGTGCAAATCTACGACGTGCTTAGAAGCTCGTTCGTCGCTTTGTTCGCAGACAGAGAAGCGCCTGCAGATGGATTGAACCCTTTTGCGATCAGCCAGACCGCCAAAACCATCTCCTGCACGAGTATCGGCAGTAGGAGAACAATCTGGATTGTCCCAAGAGAAGGGATGAGATGGAACATCACCAACACAGCGCTGATGATGGTCAATGTGATTGCAACCAGACCCCAAACGGTTAGCCATCGAGGCACGAGTCTGAATTGATAGAAGACAACATAGTACATCAGGGCGCCGATGGCGAAAGTCAACGCCATGGCCACATCTCTAAACCAATCGATTCCAGTGTAGAGCAGCACATCTGCTGTCTGAAAGTACGATGACGCCGGAGCCCCAGCTTTCACGAATTCCTGGCTGAGGGCCAATAGGACAACATAGAGGAGAGCGCCAACAACATCGACCGCTCCCTCGATAACCCTGAATCCAGCCGCACCAAACGCAAGGCCTTGGTTGTATTTCTTCAGAATCGGATACAGCGCAAGGCCAATACCGGCACAGGCCATACCCATAAAGAATTTAGCCGCCGTGAAGATGATCATCTGGCCTTCATGTGTGGAAATCGCAGTCAGATGATCCGGAGCATTCACAGTGTTTAACCCTAGTGGCGCGCTCAGTAGGGGCGGAACCGTCCCCAGGATGAATAGCACGCCCACAACTGCTGCGTTCGTTCTGCTTGTCCCATGGGGACTTGCTATGATCGTATTCATTTTCTATCTCCTTGTTGTGACTGAATTTGGCGTAAACAAGCCGCCTACGCCTATCTATGATTTGACCTTTAACACATCTGCCTGCCCTGTCCCGAGCGTAGTCGGAGGCCCGGGTTCGACAGGACTGACCGAGACCAATGGCATTCCTAAATCACGCACTTTCTTGAGCAAGCCATGCAACGCAGCCTGGTCAACCACGGGTCCGGTCAAGAGCGTATTGCCGTCCTCTTCCAGTGTGATGGTCAAGCCCTCAAACCAGTCTGTCCACTGAGAACCCAAATGGCCTTTGATCCTGATCTGATAGACCATGGGTTGACCTGGAGCCGTTCTTGGCTTCACTTCGTATGGCATCTCCTTTCTCCTCTTGAGGCCGGCCATTTCAGTCTGGGCCGTTTGCTCAATGCAGGAACAATGTATCTGCCATACGGTATCAACGTATAGATACTTAAGTGCTTCTCGGAGTACTGCTTTGGGGTTGGAGAGGGGAGAAGTTCTAGGCTTTGGCTTTATGGAACGAAGGTGGGCAGTTCCTGATTAGAGGTTTGCGGCCAAACGGTCGTTCAGGCTACAGCAGACCCAGCTCCCGGGCTCGCGCGACAGCTTCGGTGCGACTTTGAACCTGCAGTTTGTCAAAGATCTTCCGATTGTGCCCTTTGACAGTACTCAAGGCGAGGAAAAGCCGCTCGCCAATCTCGCGATTCGAGAGTCCCTGGGCAATGAGTTGTAGTATCTTCAACTCGCGTTGCTTCAATGGCTCGACAAGGGGCTCACCGTCCCGGTGTCCTTCCGGGAGGGCAGGGGGTAGATCAGGTTTGTCTTCGCTCTTCCGCTTCTCCGCTTCAAATGCCGCCAGCAGCTTGTCTGTGTAGTCTGGCATGATTTCACGCGCGGAAGCTTCGCGAAGCAGTTGCATCATGCTTGAGCCTTCGTCAAGGAACATGCGGACGTAGCCCTCCGGCTCGGCCAACGCAAGAGCATGCTGCAAAGGCAGAAGAGCAGAAGGGAGGTCACCTTGCGCGTGGTAAGCAATCGCCTGCAATACCAGGATTTCGATCACACTTCCCCTCCTCCCGCCTTCTTCCGCTGCTTTCAGCAGACGCTCCAACAGCCCCACTACCTCAGAAATGGACCCATCTGCACGATCGCTCTGATAGCGGGCCAGGAACACCCTGGCCAGGGTGATGTGATCGAACTCGTGCAGGTAGCTAAGTTCGTCTTCAACGGACAGTCCCTGCGCACGCGCCCAGCCCAGGGCTTCACCCAACCGGCCCTGGGCCACCCACACCCGTGTCTTCCGCGTGGCGACCGGACGCACATTCGGGGACAAGGCACCATCGTATAGGCGCTCGGCCTGGTCGAGCAGGTCGAGTGCGCCATCCAGATCGCCTTGGGCCTCCCGTATGCGCGCCATCGCCGCGCACCAGCGATACGGGTTTTGCGGTAGCCCAGCAACCTCACCCAGAGCCTGGCTTGTGAGCAGGTGCTGCGTGGCGGTCTTCAGATCGTTATGCTCACGGTGAAGGTCGCTCATGCCAACGTACATATCTGCCGCTCCCTGCAGGACTGGCGCGCCCGGCTCCGTCGCCCACAGCAATGCCCGCTCATAGGTGGTCATTGCCTCGTGGAGACGGCCCTGCGCAATCTGTATATCCGCCAGGACAATGGCGCCGCCGATAGCGGAAGAGATGTACCCGGCTAGCCGCACATTCGCCATGCCATCGGCAGTCAACTGGCGGGCGGCGTCGAGATCCCCGCTCGTCCATGCGGCGAGCCCCAGCTGCGAGGCTGCCGCACCGCGCATCAGATGGTCGTCCTCAAGTGCGAGATCGAGCGCCCGTCGAGCGTTCTTCACGGTCTCGGGCATATCGCCCCGGGCCAGGGCCTGCCCGCCACGGAAAAGGGCGATCATACCCGGCAGACGGCGAAACTCCTCTTCGTCTACGACGACCATCCCCGCCGCCGGGGATTCCGGTCGCTCGCGCATGTCGGCCGTCATGTCCAGCCACCGTTCGGCGTCCCGCAGCCGGGGCTCCACGCCCCCGAGCTCGCCGCTAGACAATGACACCAAGGCATACCCAGTACTGAGCACGGGCCTGACGCGGACCAGCTCGTCGGGTAGAGCCTTCAGCCAGCCCAGCAACGTGGCAAACTGTCGACTGCGGTTCATGGCTGGCATGACCAACTCGACCAGGTCCGCGGCTCGCGCGAAATCCTCGGCGGCCAGCGCGTGGCGGATCGCATTGTCGGTCGAACCATTGTCCTCGTACCAGTCGCTCGCGCGCCGGTGCAAGGCAGATACCTGATCAGGTTGCTCCGCCATCAAGTGCACACGAAGAACATCTGCAAAGAGATGGTGATAGCGGTACCAACGCCGCTCGTTGTCCAAAGGGACAATGAACAGGTTGGCGCGTTCGAGATACTCCAGGGTTTGCTGCCCGGAAGCAGAAGGAGAACCCAAGACAGCGTCACACAGCGGGCCGAACAGGCGGTCAAGGATGGATGTACGCAGCAAGAAAGCCTGGACGGTTTCGGACTGCTGTTGCAGGACTTCTTCCACCAGGTAGTCCAGCACGAAATGGTGGCTGCCGGTGAAAGATTGGATGAAGCCGGTCGCGTCTTTCTGTCCCTGCATCGAAAGCGGCCCTCGCAGGGCAAGCGCGGCGAACTGCAGGGCGGCAATCCAGCCTTCGGTGCGGTTTTCCAGTGCGGCGACGTCTGCCGCCGATAGGTCAAGGCCCATCACCGCGTTGAGGAATTCGGCGGCTTCGGTGGGGGCAAAACGCAAGTCAATGGCGCGCAGTTCGGTGAGTTGACCTCGGGCACGTAGCCGGGCCAGGGGCAGATGGGGATCCTCACGGGTGGTGATGACCAGGTGCATCTGGGGCGGCAGATGCTCGAGCAGAAAGGCGAGGGCTTCGCCAACCGGTTTGGAATCAATCACATGGAAGTCATCAAGGACAAGGATGAAATGGTCCGGGATGGAGGTGATTTCATTGAGAAGGGCCGTCAGAATCGATTCGGTTGACGGTGGCTGAGGGGATTGGAGCACACCCAACACGCCCTCTCCAATATTCACCATAATCGTCTGTAAAGCAGCGACGAGGTAAGTCAGAAAGCGTGTGGGATCTTTGTCTCCTTCGTCCAGCGACAGCCAGGCCACCGGTCGATCGCAAACAGCGACCCATTCGCTGACCAGCGTGGTCTTACCAAAGCCGGCGGGGGCAGAGATGAGGGTCAGTTTGCGGCTCGCAGATAGGCCCTCGTTCAGCCGCTCCACCAGCCGGGGGCGGAGGACAAGGTTGGCCCGGGGCGGGGGGACATAGAGCTTGGTGGCCAGAATTGGCGTGGGCACGAGTCAATTGTAGACCGCGCCCACCAAGTGTCCAAGATAGGGGGAAGATCTGAGCGTATCGAAATGGATCCTGGGAGAACGCCAGGAGTTTCTATCGCTCGGCCAGGTCTTGGAGAGCATCTTGGATTCGTCCCGGCGAAGCCGGTTTGATCGACCCCATCGGGAGTCGACATCCTGAACCGCGGTTGGCTGTGGTCAACCGCGCGGTAGGCCCTAAGACGTGTTGTCCGGTGTTGCCTGCCGTTGTCTGGGGTTGCCGAGGGGCGACGGTGGGACCATGGCCCACGCATGGGGGTTTTGCAGGACCCGACCGTGGCGACCTGCGGGACCCTTGCTCGCCTTTCGCCGGATTCCGTATAAGAGTCTGCTAGTTTCGCACTGCCCAGCGGACCCAGACCCTTGACCGTCTTCTAGGGCCAGGCAACAGACAATAACGCGGGTCAACCGTTCAGGAATCAGGCTACCTCCTCGTGGCCCCGAAGTCAAGGACCCCCGCGCGCGATAACCTATGACCAGTACCCAAGGGTGCGTCCGTGCTCGACCTGGGATCTCCGGTCCCTACTGCAGCGGCTTTCGGACCAGAATAGAACCTGGTACAGAAAACGGGGGCAGGTCAAACCATGCCAATACTAGTGATGGATCGTTACCCTTCAACCTCGATGCGATCCACCTGGATCTGCGAGCCGTTGTAGTCAGGCACGTTGCTGAGCAACGTGCCATACAGATGAACGATCTTGCCGCTGTCGCGTAGCGCCTCGATCTGCGCTTGTACAGCCGGGTCCATAGAATCGATGCCGAAATAGATTATCTGCCCGTTGGTCCACAACTCAAAGTAGTCATCATACTGTGAACCAGGCTCAGTACTCTTGATGACGCCCCGCCAATCGGCTATCACATCCGTGGTACCGGGTGGCATGTAACCGCCCGAGGCATCTACTTCTGTGCCACCACTTCCTCCTGGGCCACCACCACTTGCTTCTGTGGTTGCCTCAATGGTCATGGCAGGTGTGGTACCCTGTTGTGCTGCGGGACCACACTCTCCCCGGTAGTAGGCCCACTCTTCACAGGTGCTGCCGTCCGGAAACACACATGTGCCGTATTGGCTGCCATCGGCAGCTGTTTGAATTTCGAGCGTGTTGCCGTTCTGCTCACAGTAGACCGAGGCAGGATTTGGCATGTTCGCCGGAGGAATGTCCGTCCCAGAAGTTTGAGAGACCTGGATCTGGAACGTTGAGCAGGCTGTCAGTGCCATCAAGATCATTGTGAATATGGGGATCCCTTTCACTTCTTCCTTCTTTCTGTTGCAGTGAGAATTCCACCAGTTTTGGTGGTTGATGGAGTCAGTTGATTTTGTGCGCCACTTCACATAGACGATGGAGAAGTAGAAATTGTTCCTTTTTCTTATGGATTTTGAAGAATCAATCCTGGGGCAGGGCAGTCAACCATACTGAGTATGGGGCTCCAGGTCGGTCCAGCCTTGTTGCATTCACTCGCCAGAACGAAGTATCTCACCTCAAAGACTCCGTCAATAGCCCCACGCCCATGAAGACTATTCCAAAGTTCTTGACGACCATACTGATGATAAATGTGGTTAATACCGCAGAAGAAACATGATCCATGAAATATATTTTTGCTGGCATGCCGATCAACATGGCCGCAATCACAATCAAACCACCTGCAATACCATAGGGGTTTCGGATGCTGAAGAAAAATATTGTGAGAACGGTTGAGAACCCAAAGCCACCGATCAGTCCGCCGAATAAGGCGCCAAGCCCTTTCAGAAAACCAGCTTGCGTTAGCACCGTGTAATCATTGATCGTCGCTTGAATCTGTATGTTGTTAGCGAAATTTATGGTGACATAACTCCAGAATACTCTCTCCAAGATGTACAGGATGCCGATGATCATGGCAATCAGTGCAATGGACTTATGGTATTTCAGCCAGCTTCCATAGAGACCCACGGTAAGCATGGTAATTGAGAGGATTAACAAGGGTTCGCCGAAATAGCCGGCGATTGTGTACGGCGCGCCGTAGATGGGCGCCGGATTCAAAGCGTACTTTCTAACCTGGAGGGAAGAGATAAACCAGTCCCCAATGCCATGCATGTCCGAGACAAGGGTGGCTGTAGTCGCCAAAAAGAATGCCCCTAGCGCACCTATGAACACCATCTTGTTTTCCATGAAAATACTACCTTTCGTTTTCCGTCTCTCTGCCCAACGCCCAATGGTTTGCGTTAGCGGGTTGGTGGACGGGTTATGCTCCTTGCTCTTTGTCGGCAATTCCTACCGTGATAGCGATATTGCCCTTCTTGTGCCCTTGCTCGACATAGCGGTGCGCCTCGACGATTTGCTCCAGCGGATAGCGTCTATCAATGACCGGTTTGAGCTTGCCCGCCTCGATTAGTTCTTTGAGCAAGAGCAGGTTTGCGAGCTTATCGCAGCCGTCTGAGTCGGCATGAACGTTGATGTAGACGCCGCCAGGTTTGAGCGCCTTTTTGCCCCGCGCTGGTGCTAGTTTGCCAACCGCGTCAAAAACCACGTCGTAGGTTGCGCCGCTTTGGGTGAAGTCCTCCCGGGTGTAATCGACCACTTGACTCGCTCCCAGCGATTTCACTAATTCGAGGTTCGCGCCGCTGCACACCCCGGTCACGTCTGCCCCGAAGTGGCGGCTGGCAAGCTGCACCGCATAGGTGCCCACCGCGCCGGATGCGCCATAGATCAGGATCTTCTGTCCCGGCTGGATCTTCCCCTTTTTGAGACACTGCCAGGCCGTCTGCGCTGCACCCGGTACGGCGGCGGCCTCCTCGTAGGTGAGATTGGCCGGTTTGAGCGCCAGCACCCCGTTTTCGGGCAGGCATTTGAACTCAGCATGGCCTCCAAAATTGACGGCGAAGGTGGATGCAAACACCGGGTCGCCAGGCTTGAAGCGGGTCACTTTCCTGCCGACAGATTCAACTTGTCCGGCCAGTTCCATCCCCAGAATGGGGCGTTTGGGCCTGCGCCATCCCAGGAAGAGGTGCGCCATGATCTTCTCCCAGCCGGTGACGGGCACATTGAGACTGCGCATGATCGTGTCCCCAATGGTCACGGTGGTCGCATGAACTTTGACCAGCACTTCGTGGTCACGCGGCGCCGGTTTTTCTACTTCTTTCAACTGAAGAACATCAGGTGATCCGTATTCTGTGTAGACAATTGCTTTCATGAGGTTTCCTTCCAATCTACTTTGATCTGGTGATTAATTGGCATTCTTATGCAGAATGCGGCAACTGGTCGCCGCATTTTGCATAAGATACAATACACAATTCTAGGCGGAAGCCAGGCTGAATGGTGGATAGCGATCGGTTACCAGCAGGAATGCGTAGGCTCGCACCCGCAGCCACCAGCGACTGACCCCGACGTTGAAGTTAAAGAGGCCCCTCGGGTATCGACCGGTCACTAGAATGGCGAACCAGGCCATGATCAATGCAACGAAGCTGGCAATGCTGAGAAAGAACAGGACGAAATAATGCGGGATCACGAGCAGCCACTTGATCAGGGGATACCACCGATTGAGGTCAGTTTCTATGTTGGGGTAATCAATTTCCAAGTGGACAGACTGCTCGTCGACGGTGGACGGGTATCGGTCCGTGAGCAGGCCCGCATAGGCACTGACTCTGGCCTCGAAGCGGGTCAGCTCGCGAGAAAACTCGAACCACCAGCGTGGATAAACCCGTCGAAAGAGGATCATCAAAGCCGTGGCTGAAACGAGGCCAGTCACCAGCCCACCGACCGTCTCCTGAGTTGTCCTGATAACCTCACCGGCCTGATTGAGGAAGACCGTGTTGGTGATCGTCTCCCCAGCCCCAGAGATGAGGCCAAGGATGATGGCGATGGGAATGATCCAGAGTATTCGGAAGAAAGTTGTCAACCGATCCAGTTTTTCAGGATAGTCGATCTCGAGGCGAGCAGCATATCCGGTGGTTTTATTGTTTGTATTCATTTTTTCTCCTTTTTTTGAACAATATGGATGAGTCTCATTGAACTAGACTTGTTGCTCATGTTTTGCAGGACTGGCAATCCAGCGTCATTTTCAGGACTGCCAGTCCTAAAGTGCGTAAAATCAATCCGTTATTTTGTTTTAGCAAACAGGGCGGCGATCGCGGATGGATTGAATCCCTTCACGATCAGCCAGACCGCCATGACCATTTCCTGTGGCCCCAACACCATTTCCATATAAAACTCATAGCCGGTATCTATGTGAAAGAGATGCGACAGGGTGGAAGCCATAGTGAAAACCACGCCGATCAAGCCCCAGACGGACAACCAGCGGGGGATCAGCCGGGTGCGGTAGAAGGAGAGGTATAAACACATAGCCCCAATGAGAAATAAGATGTAACCGACCGCGCCGAGGCGGTCTTGGAACTGATACCAGACATTGCCCATGGACTGCAAAGCAGCCGAATTAGCCCCGGTGGCAATGTATTCGTTGCCAAGCGCGACTACTGCTAAAATACTCATGGTTGAAATGAAATACCAGGTTCCCTCCAGCGCCCCGCGGAAAATGACCATCCCCATCGCCAGTTCTTCACTATCTTTTCTAAAGATCGGGTAGAGGAAAACCGTCATCGTCGCCAGCGAAATCCCCATCATGAGGTAAATAAACGCGCCCCCGATAAGCCCGGACGAATCGGCGGCAACGAGGTTCAGTATGTCCACACCGACAAGCAGTTTGAGGGTAACGAGCGAGGAAATCACTTTGCCGCCGATGACTCCGCCCAAAACCCCAAAGACCGACCCCAGGATGTAGAGGACGCCTGCCATTACTGCATTCTTTCTGTATGTATTCATTTTCCTTTCCTTTCTTGAACGATATGGATGAGTTTCATTGAATTGGACTTGCATAGAATTGTGGCCGCCACCCGGTTACCGGGGGTTGAAATAGGATGGAAAAGTTATCAAAGGCAAACCTCCTTTCCAATTAGCTAGTATCCATTTGCTATTTGACGTCTGACACATCTGCCTGGCCTGTCCCGCGCGCAGTCGTGGGGCCGTGTTCGAGAGGACAGACCGAGACCAATAGCATTCCCAAATCGCGCACCTTTTTGAGAAGCCCATGCAATGCGGCCTGATCGACCACCGGGCCAGTCAAGAGCGTATCGCCGTCCTCTTCCAGCGTGATGGTCAGGCCCTCAAACCAGTCGCTCCACCGGTCATCAAGGTGCCCCTTGATGCGTATTTCGTAAAGTCCAGGCTCGTACTGATCCTCAGTTGATGCATGTGTTTCACTCATTGTGCGCCACGTCCATTTTCCAGATATGGAAGGATTTCTACAGTGCTATATCGGTTCTTATCTTCCTTCGACCAAAGAATGCCAAAAAATGTGATGAGGCGTCATCATTACACGTGATGACTAAGGTGATGATCTTTTGTTGGAGGGTTGTGAGGGAAACAGAAAGTGCCGGCAGGTGATTCAAAACCCCTGCCAGGACCGTGGATTTGTGATTGAGTACTTGTTAAAACAAATCGAGTTCTTCAGCGCGGCGGACCGCAGCCCGGCGATTGTTCACCCCCAGCTTGGCGTAAATGTTTTGGGTGTGGGTACGCACGGTGCTCAAAGACAGCATGCATTCACGGGCAATCTCCGGGCCGTTCAAATCGGTTCTGAGCAGCCTGAGCACTTCCATCTCGCGTTCGCTCAGCGGCTCGACCAAGAGCTGAGTGACGGATGTTCTGCCTTCAGCCTTCCCAAAGGCTGCCAGTACTTGACGAACATGGTTCGGGACGATACCGTGTTTGGCGGCCTCTTGAAGCAGTGCCGCCATTGGTAATCCTTCATCGACGAAGAGCCGGAAGTAGCCCTCCGGTTCAGCTAGCGTCATAGCACGCTCCAGAGACGCGAGAGCCAGGGGAATGTCGCCTTGTGCCGCATGAGCAAGCGCCAGCAGCGCCGAGATCTCGATTACGCTGCCCATCCTCCTACCTTCTTCCGCCGCTTGAAGAAGACGCTCCAGCAGACCGATTGCCTCGTGAAGAGAACCAGTACCCCGGTCGCTCTTATGCCAGGCGATGAGCACTCGAGCCAGCGTCAGGTGCTCGAACTCACGCAGGTAGCTGGGCGCATCGTCAACGGTAAGGCCCTGTTCGCGCGCCCACCCCTGAGCTTCGAGCAACCTACCCTGCGCAACCCAAATCCGAGCTTTCAATGCGGATATGGGTCGCACGTCGGGCAATGGGGTTCTGATAAACAGACGTTCTGCTTCGCTAAGCAGGTCGAGGGCGCCATCCAGATCTCCCTGGGTCTGCTTCAGGCGAGCCTGGGTGACGCACAGACGACGCTGCCTATCCAATAATCCAGCTTGCTCGCCCAGCTCTTTGCTTCTCAGCAAGTATTGTGCAGCAGCTTCCAGATCACCCCGTTCACGATATAGCTCAGCCAGTCCCCTGTACAAGTCAGCCGTATCCGGAGGCATTGGCTCGCCCTGGTCCACCACGAACTGCAATAACTGCTCGAGTGTGCTTACTGCCTCGTGGAGACGACCTAGCGCCATCCGGATATCGGCCAGGATGAATGTTGTGCTGATTGCGTCAAGGATGTTGCCGGCTGTACGCAGCATCATCGTGTAACCGGCGAAGGTCCGGTTGGCGGCTTCCAGGTCTCCGCTTGCCCAGTATGTAAGCCCCAGGAGCGCAGTTGCCTGTCCGCGCTTGAGAAGGTTCGTCTCAGGTGTGAGGTCGAGCGCCCGCCGAGCATACGTCACAGCGCCGGGCACATCACCGAGAGCCTGAGCATGATAGGCGCGGGCAATGGCTATTGTCGCTGGCAGAGATCGAAACTGTTCTTCGTCCACAACGACCATCTCAGCCGCTGGGTTGTTCGGTCGTTCATTCATGTTATCTGCTGGTTCCAGCCATCGTTCGGCGTCCGTCAGTCGGGTCTCGGCAGCCTCCATCTCGCCGCTAACCAATAACGCGTAGGCATACCAAACACTGAGCACCGGCCGGGCGCGGATCAACACGTCAGGTAGCGCTTTGACCCAGCCAATCCACTTGGTGGACAGGGAACCATCTTCTACTTCCGGCCATGCCAGTTCGATCAAGCTCGCCGCCTCTTCGAAGTCCTCGGCGGCCAGGGCGTGGCGGATGGCATCCGAAGGCAGACCGTTCTGCTCGTACCACTTGCTCGCCCGCCGATGGAGCGTGGACACGCGATCGGGTTGCGCCTCACGCAAGTGCGCTTGGAGAACTTCGGCGAAGAGGTGGTGATAGCGATACCACTGGCGCTGATCGTCAAGCGGGATTACGAACAGGTTGCCTCGCTCCAGAGCCTCTAACATCCCTCTGCCATCGTCCTGTCCGGTGACCGCATCGCACAGTGGGCTGCTTAACCGATCGAGAATGGCGGTTTGTAGTAGGAAGTTGCGCACATGTTCAGGCTGGCGTTGCAGAACCTCTTCGACCAGATAGTCCAGGACGAAATGGTGGCTGCCGGTGAAAGACTTGATGAAGGTGGCGGTGTCGGATCGCCCCTGCATGGAAAGGGCGGCCAATTGCAGGCCGGCGATCCAACCGTCAGTGCGGGCTTCCAGTGCGGCGATGTCTGCATCTCTCAAGTTCAGCCCCATCATCCGGTTGAGGAAGTCGGCGGCCTCGGCGGAGCTGAAGCGCAGGTCGGCTGCGCGAAGTTCGGTCATTTGGCTCCGGGCACGCAACCGGGCCAGGGGCAGATCTGGATCCTCACGGGTGGCGATGACTAGGTGCATCTGTGGTGGCAGGTGCTCAAGCAGGAAGGCGAGGGCTTCGTCAACCGGTTTGGCATCAATCACATGGAAGTCGTCAAGGACGAGGACAAAATCATTCGGGAGGGTCGTGATCTCGTTGAGAAGGATGGTCAGGACCGATTCGGCGGACGGTGGCTGAGGGGATTGGAGCGTCCTTAGCACCCCTGCGCCGATACTCGCCGCAATCGTCTGCAAAGCAGCGACGAGGTAGGCCAGAAAGCCTGCGGGGTCGTTATCCCCTTCGTCTAGCGACAGCCAGGCCACTGGTCGCTCGCAACCGGCGACCCATTCGCTGACTAGCGTGGTCTTGCCAAAGCCGGCGGGGGCAGAGATGAGGGTCAGCTTGCAGCCCGAAGAGAGGCCCTCGTTCAGCCGCTCCACCAGCCGGGGGCGGAGGACAAGGTTGGCCCGGGGAGGGGGGACATAGAGCTTGGTGGCCAGGATTGGCGTGGGCACGGGTCAATTGTAGACCGCGCCCCCGAAGTGTCCAAGGTCGGGCGAGGCTCAGAGGGTATCGAAATGGATCCTGGGAGAACACCAGGAACTTCGATCGCTCGGCTAGGCCCTGGAGAGCATCTTGGATTCGTCCTAGCGAAGCCCATTTGATCGACCCCATCGGGAGTCGACATCGTGAACCGCGATGAATTGTGGTCAACCGCGCGGTCCACGCGCGGAATGTCCCAAGAAGTGTTGTCCGGTGTTGCCTGGGTGCGGGAGCACGCGCGAAACCCTTAACCAGTCTTGGTGCCTACGCCCTCATACGGAATCCAGAAAGACAACAAAGGGTCTCGGCGAATCCACAAGACCCTCAGCCGCGCTCTAACCATGACCCCTAATCAGGAGGCGACGATGGGATTTGCTCCTCCGCTTCGCTACGGAGTGCTGCGCGACCCGCCCTGGACCCGGGCGAGGTCCCGCCATTGGTGTTGATGGACTCGGGCGCGTTATTCGCTCAGGAAACCGGGCCAGGGGACCGATGATCAGGGTTTTGCAGAACCCTGCCGAAACACCTGTCCGCGCCGAGCGTGGTTTCAGCCGGCCAGGGGCCAGTTGGGGAGGGCGTCGATGTCGAGAGCGTCGCGCTGCCCGGCCTGATGGCGGACGTGGCCGACGGCGGCGATCATGGCGGCGTTATCAGTGCACAGCGAGAGCGGCGGGAGACGCACCGGAACCGGGCTGCGCTCCTGGAGTGTCTTGCGCAAGGCGGCGTTGGCCGACACGCCTCCTGCCACCAGGACTTGCCGCGCCTGGCAGGCCTCGATC
>Ga0214473_10004710_pt1 | contig 16386 bp, 13 predicted proteins | sample RVTome_7_FD_203509 | JGI IMG/M metagenome (GOLD analysis project Ga0214473, IMG submission 203509) | Soil microbial communities from uranium-contaminated site in the Upper Colorado River Basin, Wyoming, United States - RVT98D197 | ecosystem: Environmental > Terrestrial > Soil > Contaminated >... | reverse complement strand
GATATATATATGATAATATTACGAATTTATAAATTTGTCTCGCGGACCTGCATTCGAGTGGGAAAAAATTTAGAACATCCCTATAAAACTTGGGGCTTGTACTTCACTATGGATAAATATTTTCCTATCGAGGATAAACTACGATTTACAGGGGAGAATCGAGCCTATAAAACAAGCAAGGTGTAGCAACAACTGTTATCGCTGAAAATTTAAAGGCCGGGAGAGGCCCCGAAAGGCCTCCCCGGCCCGAACCGTTTACGAATCCGCCCTTACACGATCCCGTGCGCGATCATGGCGCGGGCGACCTTGATGAAGCCGGCGATGTTCGCCCCCACGACGAAGTTGCCGGGCGACCCGAACTCCTCCGCCGCCTCGGAGCAGAGCGCGTAGACGTTCCGCATGATCTGCTGCAGCTTGATGTCGGTCTCCTCGAACCCCCAGGCCTCCCGGCTGGCGTTCTGCTGCATTTCGAGCCCCGAGGTCGCCACGCCGCCCGCGTTGGCCGCCTTCCCCGGGCCGTAGAGGATCCCCGCCTGGATGAAGACGTGCACCCCTTCCGGCGTGGTCGGCATGTTCGCACCCTCGCCGACCGCGATGCATCCGTTCTTCACCAGCTTCTTGGCGTCCTTCCCGGTGATTTCGTTCTCCGTCGCCGACGGGAACGCGACGTCGCAGGGGATGTCCCAGATGTTGCCGTTGGGGATGTACCGGGCGGTCTTGTGGGTATCGCAGTACTCCTTGAGCCGCCGGCGCTCGACTTCCTTTAGCTGCTTGATCGTCTCCAGGTTGATCCCCTTCTCGTCGTGGATCACCCCGTTCGAGTCGCTCATGGCGACGACTTTCCCGCCGAGCTGATGCACCTTCTCCAGCGTGTAGATGGCGACGTTGCCCGAGCCGGAGACGAGGACCTTCTTCCCCTTGAAGCCGTTCTTCTTGCTGGCCAGCATCTCGTTCACGAAGTAGGTGCAGCCGTACCCGGTGGCCTCCGTGCGCACCTGACTGCCTCCGTACACGAGCCCCTTCCCCGTGAGGACGCCGGCCTCGAACTTGTTCGTCAGCCGCTTGTACTGTCCGAAGAGGTACCCGATTTCACGCCCCCCTACGCCGATGTCACCCGCCGGGACATCGGTGTGCTCGCCGATGATCCTCCACAGCTCCAGCATGAAGCTCTGGCAGAACCGCATCACCTCGCTGTCGGACTTTCCCTTGGGGTCGAAGTCGGATCCGCCCTTCGCCCCCCCGATGGGTAGCCCCGTCAGGGAGTTCTTGAAGATCTGCTCGAAGCCCAGGAACTTGATGATCCCCAGGTAGACAGAGGGGTGGAACCTCAAGCCCCCCTTGTAGGGACCGAGGGCGCTGTTGAACTGGACGCGGAACCCGCGGTTGATGTGGACCACTCCCTTGTCGTCCTGCCAGGGCACCCGGAAGATGAGCTGCCGCTCCGGCTCGCAGATCCGCTCGATGATCTTGGCCTCGGTGAAGTCCGGGTACTTGACCAGGACCGGCCCCAGCGATTCGAGCACCTCCCTCACCGCCTGGTGGAATTCGGCCTCGCCGGGATTCCGCTTGATGACGTCCTGGTAGATGATCTCTAGTCTTTCCGTCAACGCCATGGTTCTCCTCCTTTGCTTTCGCAGGGAACGAAATTGACGCCCCGCCGGGCGCCTCCCACGGACCGACTTTACCCCTTCCTCCCCCGCGGTCAAGACAAGAAGGGATAATCGGGTATAATCGGGTATAGATCGGTATCCATGGAGGCATCCTGGAAAAACGGCTCGACAGCCAGTTGCGCGCGGTCTTCCCTCCGTCCTGGCCTGTCCTCCTTTCGGGGATCTCGGAGATCGACGAGTTCAAGGGATGGTGGAGGGGACGGTTCCAGCCGCCCCCCTCCTATCTCGCGGACCTGCGGAAGAGGACGATCGCGATCTCGGCGAGGGCTTCCGTCGGGATCGACTGGGTCGGGATCCCGCGGCGCGGGGACGAACGGGCGGCAGCGATGCCGCCGGAAAGAGCCGGGGAACTGCGCCACGCCTCCGCGGCGAGCTACGCGCACCTGTTGCGAACGGTGTTCGACGGGCACGCGGAGAGGACGCTCTCCCCGGAACTCCTCCTTTCGTTCCACGCCGGCCTGTTGCGGTATTCCCCCGGGGACCGGGGGCACCGGGGGGCCTACCGGTCCACCCCCGACCGCTCCGCTTTCTTCCCCCGGAGGAGCATGGAATCGATCGCGCTGCGCCCCTCGGACCCCGGCTCGATCGAGCGGGAAATGGACGAACTGATCTCCTGGACGAACTCCCGGCTCCGCTCGGCGGAGTTTCATCCGCTCCTTGTCGTCGCCGGCTTCCTTCTCGAGTTTCTCGCGATCCGTCCGTTCGCAGCGGGAAACGGCCGCACGAGCCGCCTCCTCACCAACCTGCTCCTGCTGCAATGCGGATACGCCTACCTCCCCTACGCCTCTCTCGAAAAAGTCGTTGCGGAGCGGAAGGCGGAATATTACCTCGCCCTGCGGAAAAGCCAGGCGTCACGGCACCTGCCGAGGCTCGACATGGGCCCCTGGCTGACCGCCTTCGTCGACGCGATGCGGGTCCAGGCGAGAGAGCTCAAGGGGCTGCTGGCTTCGCTGCCCGGGGAAAACCGGCTATCCGGAAACCAGGCCCGGGTCCTGGCGCTCCTCTACCGTCACCGCGAGATCACCAACCGGATCGTTTCGGGAGAACTCCGCCTTTCGCGGGAGACCGCCAAGCAGGTCTTGAACCGGCTCGTCGCCCTCAACCTGCTGTCGCGGATCGGTGCGGGGAGGGCCATTCGATACCGGAGGGCGGAACCGGGCGGATAAACGCCTCATGAGCGGAAGGCGACGGGGGAGCCCCCGAGGCGCAGCGCATTCCGCCCGTGGAGCACGCCGCCGGGCACGATCACGCGAGGTAGCAGACGGCCCGCTGTTTCAGCGTGTTCGCGTTGAGGACCAGCTTCCGGCCGCTCCGCCGGGCCGGAACGTCGATGACACGCACCACGCCCGACCACTCGGCATCCTCGGGCAGGAGCTCGGGGAGCCGGTTCCTCGACCGCAGGAAGAAACTCTCGTTCAGGAAACTCCCCTTCCCCTTCGGGAAGACCGCGAGGTAGAGCATGTTCGCCTCGACAAGGTCGTTGAAAAAGTGGGTCCCCAAGGAAACGTTAGGAACGATGTCCGTCCCCATGGAGACGATCTCGCAGAGCACGGAAACGGGGGCGATCTCGGCGAACGACACCGGCACGCCCAGGGACGGCATTTTCGTCCCCCACCGGCCCGGCCCGAGCAGCAGGATCGTCTTTCTTCCCCCTTTCTCCTCAACGTGGGTGAGACGTCCGATCAGACGGGCGACGGAGTGGCGTTCGCCGATCGGCAGTTTCCCGTAGGCGGACGGGGCCACGTAGATCAGCCGGTCGACCGCGGTGCGGGAGCTCTGGCCGACGATCGGCCCGCGGGATTCGAACACCAGGTCCTTCTGCGCGACCGTCCGGGGAGGCGGCAGGATGCCTCCCCCCTCCTTGACCTGGAGCGGCCGGCACTGGACGAGGTTGATCCGGTAGCTGCCGTCCCCGAGGAAGTTGGCGGTAAACTCGATGTCGACGGGGTAATCGTAGGCGTCCCGCAGGACGGCGAGCATCTCCTTCATGTCCGCGACAAACGGCGTGGCGGAGAGCAGCCGATCGAAGGTGAGGACGCAGCGGGACGAGGCGACGGCCTTCGCGCGCCCGCCGGCCGGCTCCTTGCGCGCCGCGAACATGTCGATCGGCAAATTGGGGCTGACCTTGACCACGTCGTCGATGTTCAACGAAACGAACCGGTTGGTGGAGAGGTCGAGAGCGTCGACGCGCCGCTGGGCGAACTCCACCACTTCGCCGAAGTCCGCCTCCGGGCGGCGCTGGGGGGCGTTGAGGGCGACGAGTCGGGTATAGTCGTCGTCGGTCCGGTCGACCGCCCTCGTCCCGAGGCCGAAGACGAGCCGCAGCATCCCCGCCTGGGGATCGATGTACTCGCTCCAGGCGAAGGGATTGTAGGAAAGTCCGACGCCGGCGATCTGCGGGTAGAACAGGTGTCCGTGGATTGCCCCGGACACGCGCTGGACGAGAAGCGCCATCTGCTCGTCCCGGTCGAGGAGCCCCCGGTGGGCGCGGTACAGGAGGGCCTCCTCGCTCATCGTGCTGGAGTACACCGCCTTCACGGCCGACAGGAAAGCGTCCAGGCGCTCCTCCGGCGACCCCTGGTTCGGGCAGAACACGCTGTCGTACTTCCCGGTGAAGGCGTTTCCGAAGCTGTCCTCCAGTAGACTGCTCGACCGGACGATGATGGGCGACTGGCCGAAATATTCCAGCATCGCAAGGAACTGCCCGCGGAGAAACGAGGGAAAGGTTCCCGACAGGATCTTCTTACGCGCTCCCTTCGCCCCCCCCAGGAAGGAAAGGGGGTTCCTCTGGTCGCGCCGCGCCTGCCACAGGCCGTTGCGCACCAGGTAGGTGTAGAAGACGTCCGAGCCGATGTAGAAGGAGTCGTGGGTCTCCATCCGCTCGCGCCAGCGGCCGTCCGTGCGGGCCAGGATCGCCCGGGAGAGGAGCATGCCCACCGATTTCCCTCCGATCAGCCCCGTCCCGATCATCCGCTTCCGGATGGCCAGCAGGTCGGAGAGGTCCAGGTACCGGGAGGCCAGCGAGATCACCCGCTCGTCCCGCGACACCATCATCCGGAGGAGGCGGGGGAAGATGTCGGCGTCATCCTTCGGCGGCCGCAGCCCTCCTTCCACTTCCTCCAGGCTTTCCTTCGCCTGGAGGAACTTCCGGTCCCAGATGTCCAGGGTGCGCGAGACGGCCCCGACGCGCTGCGAAGCGATCTGCGCAAGCACCTCCGAGAGCACGGCGCTTTCCGTCAGGGGCCGGAACTCCGCGCCGTCCCGGACGTGGGGGAGGTACATCGTCGGCGAATACCGCTGGTGGACCTTCAATGGGTGGACGTAGAGGCTCCCGCCCTGGCGGAATACGTCGATGAGCAGCTGGGTCGTTTCCCGGATGGCGTTGACCGCCTCGAACGAGTGGTCTCCGCGGAAGAGGGCGAAGTAGGTGATCGTCTCGAGCTCGTAGAGGTACGGGCAGGTCACCATGAAGAAGTTGCCCAGCATCAGGTCGCTGTACCAGTCGGCGGCCAGGTCCGACAGGCAGTCGAAGAGGTAGAACGTCCCGCGCCCCGCCAGCTCGATCACCTTGTGGATCTCCGCGGTGAACGTCTCGAATCCCACCTCGGGGTTCAGGCGGTGGATCTCCGCACCGCTTTCCTCGCCCACGAGCGCCGGGTGCCGCGCGAAACGGAAGTAGACGAGCTTCTTCCCCTTCCGGACCGCGTCCTTGCAGTACGGCTCGACGAAAGGAAGATAGTCCTCGATGGAATCGACCTGCCAGACGATGTTGTCGCCCGGCAGCAGCCGCTGGAACACCCGGTCCAGTCCGGGGATCCCCGTGCTCGGATGCCTGTCCGCCCTGCTCATTCCCCCTCCCGCTCCGGCAAGGGATCGTCGACGTCGATGGAAAGGATGCGGAGGGCGTCTCCCCCCTCGAACTTCACGGCGGGATTCCCGCAGCCGGGGCAGGCGATCGTGAATCCGCGCGCCTCCGTCGGGCCGCACGCCTCGCATGCGAGCCGGGCCGGCTGCTCCTCGATCGCAAGATGGGCCCCTTCGGCGATCGTCCCTGTGGCGACGTGGCCGAACAGGAACGCCAGGTTTTCGGGGACGACCCCCCGCAGGACACCTACCTCGAGATCCACGCGGGTGATCCGGCGGCTCCCGTGCTTCCCCGCCTCGGCAAGGGCGATGTCCAGGATGTCCCTCGCGATCCCCAGCTCGTGCAAGGCGCTACCTGGTTTTCCGTTCGCAGAGCTCTTCGATTCTTTCCAGGAAGGAGGAAAGCCCCGAACCCGAGAAGGCCGAGAGCTCGAAGATCTCCACGCCGGGATTGACCGCCCGGGCGGCGACCTTCACGCGGCCCGGGTCGAAATCGACGTAAGGGAGCAGGTCGGTCTTCGTGATGACCAGAAGGTCGGATGTCTTGAAAACCAGCGGGTACTTGAGCGGCTTCTCGTCCCCTTCCGCCACGCTCAGCGCGACGACGCGCAAATCCTCCCCGAGCGGCACCTCGGCGGGGCACACCAGGTTCCCCACGTTCTCCACGAAGAGCAGGTCCGTCGCGTCCAGGTCGATGTGCGCAAGGGCCGAAAGCAGCTGGAACGGCGGGATGTGGCAGGAGGAGCGGGTGTTGATCTGATGGACCTGGACGCCGTGCTTGCGGATCCGCGCCGCGTCGATGTCGGTCTCGATGTCCCCTTCGACGACCGACACCCGAATCTTGCCGCGAAGCGCCTCGATCGCTCGCTCGATCAGCGTGGTCTTCCCCGATCCCGGCGAGGAGATTAGGTTCACGGAGAATACCTTCCGGGCGGCGAGCAGGTCGCGGATCTTCCCCGCGGTCTCCTCGGCCGACTGCTGGATCTGCCGCTCGATGTCCACCTTCACGACGGCCGCCCCGCTCCTTCGGTGACAGAGTCGTTGAATTATACACCACGCGCGCCGATGGGTACCCGCCGGCCGTCGCCGGGACGCGGGATACTTCTGGTACACTTGGAAGACCGATGCCTCACGTCGCCAAGCGCCTTACGATCCGCGGGGTTGTTCAGGGGGTGGGGTTCCGCCCCTTCATATACCGGATCGCCGTCCGCAGCGGCCTGCGCGGGTACGTGACGAACACTCCGGGGAGCGTGACCGTCCACATCGAAGGGGAACCGGAGGCGATCCGCCGCTTCCGGGAGCTGTTCCGCGAGGAACTGCCGCCCGCCGCCCGCGTGGCGCGCATCACGGAAAAGCGCGTGGCACGCGAAGGATTCTCCGGCTTCGCCATCGAGAAGAGCGAGCAGGCGGGGACCGCCCTCTCCACGATCCCGCCGGACATCGCCCTGTGCCCCGCATGCCTCCGGGAGCTGTCCGACCCGAACGACCGGCGCTTCGGTTATCCGTTCATCAACTGCACCGGCTGCGGTCCCCGCTTCACGATCGTCGGCAGACTCCCTTACGACCGCGAGAACACTTCCATGTCGGTTTTCCCTCTCTGCGCGCGGTGCCGGCGGGAGTACGAGGACCCCGGGGACCGGCGGTTCCACGCGGAGCCGAACGCATGCCCGGACTGCGGGCCGTCGCTTTCCGTAGCGACGCGGGAGGGGAAACCGGTCGCGACGGATGACCCGGTGGGGTGCGTGTCCGATGCCCTCCGGTCCGGAAAGATCGTCGCCGTCCGGGGGCTCGGCGGCTTCCACCTGGCCGCGGACGCGACGAACGAAGAAGCGGTCCGCCGGCTCCGCGAGCGGAAGCACCGGGAGGAGAAGCCGTTCGCGGTGATGGTGACGGACCTCGCCGCCGCCCGCTCCCTCGCGCGCCTTTCGAAAGCCGACGAGGCGATCCTCTCCTCTCCGTCCGCGCCCGTCCTTTTGCTGGAAACCCTGGGGAACGCCCGGCTGGCGCCGTCGGTGGCGCCGGGGCTTGCGAACCTCGGGCTCTTCCTCCCTTACACCCCGCTGCACCGCCTGCTCCTCGACCGGCTGGATCTCCCGCTCGTCATGACCAGCGGGAACGCGACCGACGAGCCGATCGCCACCGGCAACGAAGAAGCCATCGCACGCCTCTCCGGCATCGCGGACCTCTTTCTCCTCCACGACCGGGAGATCGTGCAGCGCAGCGACGACACCGTGGTCCGGAGCATCGGCGGGAAGATCTATCCCATCCGGCGCACCCGCGGCTTCGTCCCCGCCCCCGTGTTGCTGAAAACCAGGGGCGTTCTTAAGAAACTTTGTGTGGCGGGGCTGGGCGGGGAGCTGAAAAGCACCTTCTGCATCCTCAAGGAGGGATTCGCCTACCTGTCCCAGCACCTGGGCGACCTGGACCAGGTCCCCGTGCGCGAATTCTACAGGGAGACCTTCGATTTCTTCCGGCGGTTCCTCGACGCCGATCTTTCCGTGGTCTGCCGGGACCTGCACCCCGCCTATTTCACGACCTCCTTCGCGGAAACCTTGGGCGCCGGGCGCATCCTCTCCCTCCAGCACCACAAGGCGCATCTCTACGCCCTCCTGGCGGAGTCGGGTTTCTCCGGAAAGGCGGTGGGCGTCTCCTTCGACGGGACCGGCTACGGAGAGGACGGCGCCGTCTGGGGCGGAGAATTTTTCGCGATCGACGGGATGGAGATGAAACGGGCGGCCGCCTTCGACTACTTCCCGCTGCAGGGGGGGGACGCCGCTGTCCGGGAACCGTGGAGGACCGCGGTGGGATTTCTTCACGAGACGTTCGGACCTGCGGAGGCGGGAAGTATCGCCGTTTCCCGTTTTCCCGATATCGCCCCCGAACGGATCGGCCTGCTCGTCGAGGCCATCTCGAAGAAGGTGAATGTTGTGCCGTCCTCCAGCTGCGGACGCCTCTTCGACGCCGTTTCCGCGCTCACCGGCATCTGCCGCAGGGCCAGCTACGAAGGGCAGGCCGCCATGCTGCTGGAGGGATCCATTCGAAAGGGACGGGGGACGGGGACCTACCCCTACGCGATCCGCGACGAAGGCGCGCGTCTTGGGATAGACTGGAAGGGCCTGATCGCGGGGATCGTCTCCGACGCCGCCGCCGGGACTCCCGCGCCGGTCATCGCGCGGAAGTTTCACGACACGGTGGGGGGGATCGTCCTCGAAGTGACGGTCCGGCTCGCGGAAGGGACGGGGGCCGGGCACGTGCTCCTCTCGGGGGGGGTCTTCCAGAACGTCTATCTGTTAAGGAAGCTTCTCGGCGGGTTCCGGCAAAGGAAGCTCAAAACGCTGATCCACCGGGAGGTTCCCGCCAACGACGGCGGGATTTCGCTGGGACAGGCGTATTTCGCGGTACAGACGATTTCCGGAGGGTAAAGACGATGTGCCTGGGGGTGCCTGCAAGGGTGATGTCGGTCGTGGGAACGTCGGCGACCGTGGAGGTAGGAGGGGCGCGCCGGGAGATCTCCGTCCTGCTCCTCGAAGAGGTCCGGGAAGGAGACTGGGTCATCCTCCACGCCGGCTTCGCCATCTCGAAGCTCTCCCCGGAGGAAGCGCAGAGGACGCTCCAATACCTTCGGGAAATATCGGATGCAGCTGAAATACATTGACGAGTTCCGCGACCCGGGGCTTGCCCGGCGCGTCGTCGACTCGATCCGGACCCTCTGGGGCGACCGGCCGCCCATGCGGCTGATGGAGGTCTGCGGGACCCACACGGTCAGCATCGCGCGCGGGGGGATCCGCCCCCTGCTGGATGGGGCCGTCACGATGGTATCGGGCCCCGGCTGCCCTGTCTGTGTCACCCCCGACGGCTACATCGACGCCGCCATCGGCCTCGGGAAACGTCCCGGCACGGTCATCGCCACCTTCGGCGACATGCTGCGGGTCCCCGGCAGTTTCTCTTCGCTGGAAAAGGAGCGGGGACAGGGGATCGACGTGCGGATCCTCTACTCCCCCCTGGATGCTGTGGAGATCGCCGCCGGCAGCCCGGAAAAGGAAGTGGTGTTCCTGGGCGTGGGATTCGAGACGACCGCGCCTTCGATCGCCGGTGCGATCCTTTCGGCGACCGAGCGGAAGATGAAAAACTTCTCCGTCCTCTCCTCGGTCCGTACCATCCCCCTGGCGATGGAGGTGCTGGTCTCCGACCCGGAAGTGCGGATCGAAGGGTTCCTCTGTCCCGCGCACGTCAGCACGATCATCGGGTCCGACGCCTACCTTCCCCTGGCGAAAAAGTTCGGCGTCCCCTGCGTGGTGGCCGGGTTCGAGCCGCTCGACATCCTCTACGGCATCTACCTGCTGCTCCGCCAGAAAAAGCGGGGGGTGGCTGCCGTCGAAAACGAATACTCCCGCGTCGCGACTCCTTCCGGAAACCGGAAAGCACTCGATATAATCGCGAAAGTTTTCCGGGAATGCGACATCGCCTGGCGCGGGATCGGCGTGCTCCCCCGCACGGGGCTTGCAATCGCGGAAAGCTATGCGGCCTTCGACGCGCAGAGGAAGTTCGGCGTCGAGATCCCCTTCGCGGAAGAGAAGACGGCATGCCGGTGCGGGGACGTCCTCAAGGGGAAGATCACGCCGCGCGAGTGCCCGTTGTTCGGGAAGGCGTGCACCCCCGGGGAGCCGTACGGCCCCTGCATGGTGTCGAGCGAAGGCACCTGCGCCGCATACTACAAGTACGGAGTCCAGTAGATGACCGGCGAAAAAATCCTCCTCTCCCACGGGGAGGGCGGAAAGAGGACGCGGGAGCTGATCCGGAAGATCATCGCGAAGCGGTTCGAGAACCCGATCCTCTCTCCGCTGTTCGACTCGGGCCTTCTGGGCCGGCTCGACGGCGAGATCGCCTTCACCACCGACGGGTACGTGGTCACCCCCGCGATCTTCCCCGGAGGGGATATCGGCCGGCTCGCGGTCTGCGGAACGCTGAACGACCTCTCCGTCTGCGGCGCGCGGCCGGTTGCGATCTCCTGCGCCCTCATCCTGGAGGAAGGGTTCCCCGTCCAAATGCTGGAAACGATACTGGACTCCATGAAGGCCGCGGCGGCGGAAGGGAACGTGGTGGTCGCGTGCGGCGACACCAAGGTCGTGGAGAAGGGGAGCGCCGACGGGATCTTCATCACCACTTCGGGCGTGGGGATCGCAAGCGACGGCTGGCGTCCCGCCCCGGAAAACGTCCGGCCGGGAGACCGCATCGTCCTCACCGGCACGATGGGGGACCACCAGGCGGCGGTGCTGATCGCGAGGAACCGGCTGGAGCTCGCCGCGGAGATCCTCTCGGACGTGGCGCCCCTCTCCTCGATGCTGCTCGACGTCCTCTCCGCCTTCGGGGGATCCGTGCGGTTCATGCGCGACCCGACCCGCGGCGGGGTGGGCGTCTCCCTGAACGAGATGGCCGAATCCTCCCGCGTCCGGATCGTACTCGACGAGAGCCGTCTGCCCGTGGCGGAGGCGGTCCGCGGCATCTGCGAAATCCTGGGCTTCGACCCGATCTACCTTGCCAACGAAGGGAAGGCGCTCCTGATCGTCGACGGAAAATCTGCGGACCCCATCGTCGAAACGCTGCGGAAGACACGGTACGGGCGAAATGCGACGGTGATCGGCGAGGTGACGGACGGGTCGCCCGGGGTTCTCATGAAAACCGTCATCGGCGGCCTGCGCGCGGTCGACTACCCCGTGGGGGACCAGTTGCCCCGGATCTGTTAGGGGGTGACGTTCCGAAGGAGGAGGCGCCGGAGCGCCGCTCGCCTTCCGCCCTCACCTTACCTCGATCGTCCCCTTCATCCCGTGTTCCGCGTGCCCCTTGACGGTGCAGAGCAGGTCGAACGTCCCTTTCTTCATGGGGACCAGGAACCATTCCATCGTCTTTCCCGCGTACACCTCGACGGCGGTGAAATAGGGCGCCTTGACCTCCCCGTCGGAGGACTGGACCTTCCGCGTGGCGACGTTCCTGAAAAATTGCTCCGAGACGAAGTAGTGGTGCTCCTTCCCCGCGTTCCGAAGGACCAGCTTCGTGGGAACGCCCTCCTTGAACACGACAGGCGAAGGGGAGAAGGCGTATTCGGAAAGCGTCACGGTCACCGTTTCCATCCGGGACCAGTCCGCGGCGGCCAGCGCCCTGCCGAACTCGGGCGGAATCTCCGCGCCGACGGAAACGCCACCCATCGTCGCGACCAGAATCACAAGACCGACCTGCAAGGCCTTCCTCATTGTCGACCCTCCGTCATTTTCTCCTTACGATGCGGCAAAAGACCGCAGGATGCGCCGTCGGGGAAAAAGCCCTTCATCCGGTAATGTCATCCAACGGGTAGGGAAGGCGCGCCTTCATGAAGGAGGGCACGCTGCGGAGGGATCCTGCGATCGGCGGAGAAGATGGCCTTGTCGGAAACGCGGGTGGCGGTCACCGAAAAGCCGGTCCTCATCTACGACGGGGAGTGTCCGGTATGCACCCGGGCGGTCGACTGGATCCGCGCCCGCTCGGATCCGGACGTTTTCGAGTTCCTTTCCTGCCATGCGGACGATCTTACGCAGCGCTTCCCTTCCATTGAAAAATCCGCCTGCCTCCAGGCGATGCACCTGGTCCTCCCGAACGGATCCGTTCTCACAGGCGAACGTGCCGTACCGGAAATCCTGCGGCGACTCCCCCGGTATCGCCGGTTCGTTTCCCTGTTCCGCCTACCGGGAGCGGGCATCCTCTCCCGCGCTTTTTACCGCTGGTTCGCGAAAAGGCGGCACCGATCGTCAACCCAATAGGCCCGTCAGGTTCCTGACGGAGATGCCGTCCAGGCACAGGACCGCGTCCACGATCTCCCCGCGGCGGAACACGTCGACCGCGCTCTCCGCCAGCCGATGGAACTTCTCCTCCGCCTTCGCCCAAGACATCGGGCGCGTGTGGAACCCTTCGTAATCGTATTTCTCCTTGATCAGGGTCCGGCCGTCCTTCAAGGTGACGGTGAGCCGGCATGCGTGCTCTTCCGGGAAGCGCCGGGAGAGGCCGGGGTCCGGAACGACGGTGACGCGACGCAGCAGCGACTGGATGTCGCCCCTTGCGATCCGCTCCGGCTCGTACTGCTCGGGCATCACCTGCCCGTCGAGCGCCGCGGCGGATACCATGTACTGCAGGCTGTGATCGGCCTCTTCCTTGGTGCGGACGACCGTCTTGTCGCCTTCCGCACCGCCGCCGATAATCAGGTGCGCCACGTCGAAAATGTCGATCCGGATCCGGTCGATCTCCCTGCCCGTGAACCCGGTCTCCCGCATCAGCTCGATCATCCCTTCGATGGCCGACTGGGAGTGGACCTCGGCATTGAACTTCTTGAGGATCGTCCGCGTGACCCGCTCCAGGTTCTCCCTTGACCAGTCGATCTCGAAGTCGCCGGAGATCGTCTGGCACCACCCCTTGTTCCCCTCGAACACCTCCCGCGGGCCGGTGACGCCGCGCATCGCCAGAAATGCCGCCCGCAGCGCGTCGAACGCAGTGTTCGGATACGCAAGACCTTTCCAGTGGGACAGCTCGCCCGTGCGCGTGACCCGGAGCGCGTTGTTGGCGGTGCCGGAGATCCCCAAGGCGTTGGCGATCTGCGGACCGGTAAGCTCCAGCGCCTTCGCAGCGCCCGCGGCGGCGGCGAACGCCCCCTGCGTGGTGTGGTCGAAACCCCTCGCACGGACCGGGGCGACGTCGGAGAGGCGGCACTGCACCTGGTAGGCGACCGCCAGCGCCGTCAGGAACTGCCGCCCCGAAGCCAGCGAATATTCGGATGCGGCGAGCACCGCGCCGAGGTTGTCGCTCGGGTGGCACGTCTCGCCCTTGGCGAGGTAACTGTCGTTAAAGTCCAGGTAACGGACGAGAGCGCCGTTGTAGAAGGCCGCCCGGTCGGGGGATGTGTACCCTCCCCCGATCAGCGTGCAAAGCGGGTTCCCGCCGAACTCCTCCACATCCGAGCGGAGGAGCCGGATCGGGGGCCCCGCGAGCGCGCCGAAGGCGCAGCCCAAGGAATCGAGCACGCGGATCTTCAGCGCCTCCCGCGCCGCCGGGGAGAGGTCCTCCCAGGCGGCGTGTTCTACGAAGGATGCCAGTTGTTCGGAGCGGGTCCGGTAACGCTCCTCCCCTTGCCTCGCCGCCGTTGCATTCCCCGCCATGCCGTCACCTCCCGCCTTTCGCCGTGGGCTCGACCAGCTTAGGCTTGGCCGGCGCGGCGGCGCGGCCTTTTTCCTTATAAGTGACCACGCGGCCCCACGTGCTCTTCGTCCCCCAGATCCCGGAACGCAGGCACTCCAGCTGGACCACCTGGGAATGGTCGACGAACAGGTTGACCTCGGGCCCGAAGTTCTTGATGTACCAGGAAAACACCTCCGGGTCGGCCGCCTCGAACATCACCTTGTCGAGTCCGATCTCGTTGACGATCCGGGCGACCACGTCGGTGCGCCACTTCCTCACGTTCTCGGTGATCCCCTCGGACTCGATCATGATGAGGTGCGCGCCGGCATCCAGGTAGAGCTTCGCCGCCCGAATGGCCTGCGAAGAGTCCGAGGTTCCTTCCGCCTCGAGCTCCTCCACGGCGCTCGCCCCGCCGGCGCCGAACTGGATCCCGACCTCCGGCTTCGGCTTCATGCCGAGGTCGGAAACCTTGCGGACCAGCCGGATCAGGTCGTCCGGCGGAACGGTGATGAAGCCGCTCGAAACCTCGACGATATCGAACTTCAATCTCCGGCATTCCTCCAGGTAGCGGTCCACGGCATCCCCGCCATAGGTGAGTACGCGCTCGATGAAGCCGCCCGTGGACACCCGGACGTCGTGCTCGTGACAGGTATCGATCAGCTCCCGGACCGCCTTCTCCGGCATGAGACTGAAGGAGCCGCCGCTGAACTTGAAGATATCGATATAGGAACCCATCGTTTCCAGGATGTCCTGCAGGTACCGCTTCCCGACCGGCGCGTAATAGGGTCCCCGCATCTCCGTGATCCCGCGCTTGCGGGGTTTCCCTTCCCGCTCGTTTATCGGCAGAAAGTCGAAACTGCGTCCGATTCCGCTGCCCATCTTCCGGCCCCCTTTCCTTATGAAAAAAGTCCCAAATCGGTTTTCGCCATACCAACCGGTACTCTTCTTAAATAAGATGAAAATCCGTCGGAGGGAGGTGCCGGAACCGGGAAAAAATAATGGAGAGAAGGTTGCCGATTGCGGCCATTGCGTCAAGAGATGGAACGAAAGAAGATCCTCCGGGGCAAACCGCGAAAAATCTTTCGAAACAACTATTTATTATATTGCATCAAATTATCGTTTAAGGTTTATTAATTACATATTACATCCTTAACTGGAGTGCGATGATCGGCGCAGGGGGAGTATGCGCTCTTTTCTTTCTCTGGATATTTTTTATTCCGGTTCCTTCGGTCGAACGGCGTTTCTTGGCGGTGCCGCGACTTCGTTTCTCGGTGCGCTCGCCCTTCTGGGCTGGATTCCCGGACTTAAGTTCCTTGCCAGCGTTCACCCGCTGTATATCCCGGTAGCCCCTGTCACGGCAGTTGCTTTTCTGCTCCTCGGAGCGATTTTATCCGCCCACTCCCTTAGACCCTGGCAAGGCGGCGGCCGGGCGCTTGCGGCGGGGATTTCCGCCCTGGTGTCCACCTGCGGGCTGATCAAATTCGTCACGCTTTGGACAGGGGTGGATCTTCCTCTCGAAGCGTTTCTTTACCCCGCCCCTGCGATGCTCGGCGGCGTGCCCACGGGACGGATGTCCCCGGCGACGGGAGCGTTGTTTTTCCTGGCCGGTACCGGCATCTGCCTGCTTCTTCTACGTGAAGGAAAGGAACCCCGCAGCAAGTTTCCGGGGGATCTCGCAGGCATCCTCGGGGGCCTGGTCGCGGCATCCGGGCTGACGTTTCTCCTCGGATATCTGTATGGATCGCCGCTGCTCTACGGCAGCGGGATCATTCCGGTCGCGATTCTCACGGCGGCCGGTTTTCTGTCGCTGGGAATGGGGCTGGTCGCGGCGGCCGGGCCGGATTGCATCCCGTTGCGATTGCTGACGGGCCCCACCGCTCGCGCCCGGCTGATGCGGACGTTCCTGCCGCTGATCGTCTTGCTGGTGATCGCGCAGGACATCCTGCACGATCTCTTTCCTAAATTTTTCATCGCGAACAACGCGCTGGCGGCGGCGGTTTCGGCGATGGTCTTCGCGGCGGTTGCGGCAATCGTCGTTTCGCGGGTGGCGATCGGCGTCGGCAGGGCCATGGATCGGGCCGAGGAACGCCGGAAGCAAAGCGAAGAAGCGCTGCAGCGCCTGGCCACGGCGGTCGAGCAGTCCGTCGAGGCGGTTTTTATCACCGATCTCGAGGGAACGATCGAATATGCCAATCCCGCATTCGAGCGGATCACGGGATACGGCCGGGAGGAGGTCATCGGACGCACTCCGCGCATCCTCAAGAGCGGAAAGCACGACGAGGAGTTCTATCGGGAGCTGTGGGCCACCATCAAGCGGGGCGACGTCTGGACGGGCACCTTCACCAACAAGCGGAAGGACGGAAGCCTCTACGAGGAAGAGGCGATCGTCTCCCCGGTGCGGGACTCCTCCGGCAACCTTATGAACTTCGTGGCGGTCAAGCGTGACGTGACCGACGAGAGGAAGATGGAGGAGCAGTTCCGCCAGTCGCAGAAGATGGAGGCGGTCGGAAAGCTCGCCGGCGGGATCGCGCACGACTTCAACAACCTCCTCACCGCGATCACCGGTTACAGCGAGCTGGCCCTGAATCGCATGGCCGGCGACGATCCGATACGCGGCCACATCCAGGAGATCCGGAACGTTTCCGAACGTGCCGCG
>Ga0214473_10004709_pt1 | contig 16389 bp, 10 predicted proteins | sample RVTome_7_FD_203509 | JGI IMG/M metagenome (GOLD analysis project Ga0214473, IMG submission 203509) | Soil microbial communities from uranium-contaminated site in the Upper Colorado River Basin, Wyoming, United States - RVT98D197 | ecosystem: Environmental > Terrestrial > Soil > Contaminated >... | reverse complement strand
GGGGAGCTAGCAGCGCTCGAGGACCGCCGCCGCGCCAAGCCCGCCCGCAGCACAGATGCCGAGCAGCGCCACCGTTCGTCCCGTGCGGTACAGCTCGTTGGCGACCGTGGTGACCATGCGAGCGCCCGTCGCTCCGAAGGGATGCCCAACCGCCACCGATCCACCGTGTACGTTGAGCCGTTCGGGGTCGATCTCCCCGACCGCCGAGTCACGTCCGAGGCGCTCCTTCGCGAAGGCATCGCTCCCGAGCATGCGCAGGATGCTCAACACCTGGGCCGCAAAGGCTTCGTGCATGTCGACGATGTCCACATCGGACAGCTGCATGCTCGCCCTCTCGAGCGCGCGCGGCATGGCGATGGCCGGGCCCATCAGGAGCTGGTCGGCGGGATCGACCCCCGTGTAGGCCCAGCTTCGGAACGCCGCCAGGGGCGTGTACCCGAGGGCGCGCGCAACGTCCTCGCGCATGAGCAGCACCGCAGCAGCCCCGTCAGTTAGGGGGCTCGCGTTGCCGGCGGTGATGGTTCCGTCGCGAGCGAAGACAGGCTTGAGCCGGGAGAGCTTCTCGAGGCTCGTGTCGCCCCGCACGAGCCCATCGACGTGCACGACATCGCCGGACGGCGTGCCAACCGGCGTCACCTCGTCGTCGAATCGTCCGGAGGCGATAGCCGCCGCGGCGCGCAAGTGCGAGGCCAGGGCGAAACGATCCTGCTCCTCGCGGGTGATGCCATTGCGGCGCGCCATGGATTCGGCCGCCTCGCCCATCACCTGTCCGGTCGTGCGCTCCGCGATCTTCGGAGCCTTCGGGAGAATCTCGGTGATGGGAGTGAGCTGGGAGAGGGCCGCGAGGTAGTCCATGGGCGAGGCGCCGCTCAGGGCCAGCGGCGCGAACGTGTGGACCACCTTCTGTGGGAGCTTGAGCTCGGCGTTACTGGTCGAGTCCGACCCGCCGGCGATGACGATGCTGGCCTCTCCGCGTTCGATTGCAGCTGCCGCGAGCGTGACCGCCTGCAATCCGGACGCGCACGCGCGTGTGACAGTCATGCCTTCCACGCTGTGCGGCAGTCGCAAGTCGAGGGCGACCTCGCGGGCGATGTTGGGCGCGAGACCGGGCAGGATGACTCCGCCCCACACGATGGAGTCGATCTGATCCCTGGGTACTTCCGTGCGCTCGAGGAGGGACGCCACGGCGGCGTCGGCGAGCGCGATCGAGTCCATGCGCGTGAAGGCCGTGAAGGCCTTGAGGAAGGGCGTTCGGACGCCCCCGACCACGACCGCACGCCTCCCGCTGCCGTTTCGCGTCTTCGTCTTCTTCCTGTCCTTGGCCATGGTCGTCTCCGATCTACCTTCCGACGAGGGCGCCGCCGCAGACTCTCACGACCTGACCGGTGAGCCCGTGGGCTCCGGGCGTGGCCAGGAACGCAATCGTCTGGCCCACGTCCTCGGGGAGGCCTCCCTGACCGAGCGCGCACAGCCGGCGGGCAGCCTCACGCAGCATCATCGGCATGGCCGCCGTGAGGCGCGTTTCGATGAACCCAGGCGCGATCGCGTTGACCGTGATGCCGTGCTTGGCCGTCCGGCGGGCGAGCGCCGCCACCCAGCCCACCAACCCCGACTTGCTCGCGGCGTAGTTCGTCTGGCCGACATTGCCGGCGATGCCCGCGATGGACGACAGGCAGATGATGCGTCCTCCGTCGCGCAGGGGCCCCTCGAGGAGCGTGTCGGTGATGCGAGCTACCGAGGACAGGTTGACGTCGACGGCCTGGTCCCATTGCTCGATCGTCATGCGACGGAGTGTCTTGTCGCGGGTGATGCCAGCGTTGTGAACCACGATGTCGACTCCGCCGTGCCGTTCCCGCAGATCGTCCGCGATCCGCCCTGGTGCCTCGGGGTCGGTCACGTCGACTAGCAGGAGAGAGCCCCCGACGGAGCGCGCCACACGGCTCGCGGGCCCGTCGTCTTCGGGTCGGTCGAGGACCACGACCTTTGCACCCTCGGCCGCCAAGAGCTCGGCCGTCGCCGCGCCGATTCCCCTCGCTGCTCCCGTAACCAGCGCGACCCGTCCGTCGAGTGGACGCACGGAGGGCGTAGCCTCTGCCGACTTCGCTTGGGCGCTCACGCGGAACGGCTGCGCCGTCACGTAGACGCTTCGGTCGGAGAGCAGAAATCGCAGCAGCCCCTGCAGGCGATCTTCGGCGCCGTCCGCGACGTACACCAAGTTGGCCGTCGCCCCCGTCTTGCCGATTTCCTTGGCGAGGCTGCGGGTGAAGCCCTCGAGCGCGGCGCTCGCGGCTGCGGCCGCGGGCTTCTTCCGATCCTCGGGCGGGCGCCCGAGCACTACGATGCGCCCGCACCGGTCCAGCCGGTCGATCCAACCGTGGAAGAACTCATGGAGCACGCGAAGATGCTCGGGCCGGTCGACCCCGCAGCCGTCGAAGACGAGCGCGTCGGCGCGGATGCCCTCGGGGACCTCACCCGGCGCGAGCAGTACGGGCGGTCGGCCGAAGGCCTCGCCCGGGCCCCGGTAGGGATCGACCGCTGAGGCCTCCCCGACCACGTGTGGATCGGCGCCCGCGCGCGCGAGCACATCCGCGAGCACCTCGGCGAGGGCACCGCAGCCGCCGACCACGACAGTCCGTCCGAAGAGCTCCCGCTCCTCGTACGGTCCGCGTGCCCTCCGAAGCTTCTGCGGCAGGGAAATGGGCAGGCCGAGGCTCTGGACGAGACGTCGAGCTCGGGGGTTCTGGCCGATGTCGAGAAGAAGGTCACTCATGGCCTGGCTCCTTGGGTCGAGAACGTGCCCACCAGATAGGCGGGTCCGCCGGGGGCGTCCCCGACATAGACGTCGTTGTGGTCACCGACGTAGAGGCCGACCTTCGCGGGCAGGACGAGCGGACGCGTGAACTTGCAGTCGAAGGTCGCGATGGCGGCGACGTCGCCCACGAAGAGAGCACGGTGGAGGCCCTCCATCGCACGGGCCATGGTGGCGAAGCCGTGGAGGATGACGTTGGCAAAGCCCATCGAACGCGCGTAGGCGGGGACCCAGTGCACCGGGTTGAAGTCGCCGGTGAGCTTGGCGAAGTCGAGCCCGGCGCGAGCGTTGATGCGCCAGAAGCCGACCTCACGCACGTCCTGGGGAACTCGCGGTCGCTCCTTGCGCTTGCCGTCGCGCTTGGCTGCGGCGACGGGCACGATGGCGTACAAGTGCGCGACGAGCGCTTCGGTGTCGCTCGAGGAGGCCGTGACAACGCGCTGGTGCAGCACGGCTCGCCGTCCGTCGTCGTCGATGTCCTCGAGTCGCGCGGTCACGTGGAGGGGCTCGTCGGCGGGCAGGGGCGAACGGATCTCCAGGCGACAGCCCCCGTTCATCACGCGGAGCATCGGGTAGGGGATGCCGGTCAGCGTCCGCGCGGCAAGTCCAAAGCCCCACTGGGGAAAGAGGTGCGAGGGGAGCGTGCGTCGATAGGCGCTGGGCTCTCCGCCGACGTTCCGCACATAGGCCCTCACGAGCGCAGGCGGCCGCGGGGGAATGACGGCGCGTATTTCGGGTCCAGGCAGGGCGGGTGGGGCAGTGGGGGCCTGGCCGAGGCGCTGTCGGACCGCGGCGACCGCGGCACCCGACAGGGCCCGCAGAACGGGTCCTTGGTGAAGGATAAAGCGACTGGGAACGGCCATGGGCAGCCTCATTCCTCAGGTCCGGTGGGGGTTCCCTACCGGCCGGTTGTTGGGTGTCTACCATTTGGTAGGCAACTGGGCAAGGGCCGCGGAGGCGACTCAGAGCCCCCCTCGCAAGGGACTGGTACCCTCCACGCCGTGGCGTATCAATCACACATCCGGATCCGCTTCGGTGACGAAGATCACGCGGGCATCGTTTACTACCCGCGCTTCTTCGATTTCTTCCACCGAGTGCTCGAGGACTTCTTCAACGACAACGGGCACGCCTATCAGCAGGTCCTCGACGTCGAGCACGTCGGCTGGCCCTCGGTGCACGCCGAGGCCGACTTCCGCGCGCCGATCCGTTTCGGTGACGTGTTGGACATGGACATGTGGGTCGAGAGGATGGGCCGCTCGTCTGTCACCATGGCCTATCGCGGCCGCGCGCGCGGTCAGGACGTGATCGTCGGCCGTGTGATATCGGCCTGCATCGACCTGCGCACCTTCAAGGCCCAGCCCATTCCCGACAAGTATCGCGCGTTCTTCGAGCGCTTCCGCGACCCGCCGCCCGACTGGATCGACACGACCGGATCGCCGCACTAGGCTGTGGCTCGTCCCCGATGAAGGCGCTGGTCAAAGTCGGCTACGGCTGCAACAACAACTGTCTCTTCTGCCACACGCTCGATCTGAGGCACGTCGCGGGGAGCGCCGACGAGGTGCACCGCAAGATCGGCAGGGCAGCCGACCTCGGGTACTCGATGGTGGTTCTGTCGGGGGGTGAGCCGACCATGCGGCGAGAGCTCCTGGGCTGGGCCGAGCACGCCGCGTCGCTAGGACTCGACTTCGGCCTGGTTACAAATGGCCGGATGCTCAGCTACCGGGAGCTGGTCGACCGCTTGCTCGAGCACCGACTCCGATACGTCTACGTGTCCATTCACGGCGCCACTGCGGCCGTGCACGATCGCCTGGTCCGCGCCCACGACGCCTTCGAGCAGACCGTCCGAGCCATCGACAACTTGGTGGGTCGCGTCGAAGACCTCACCGCCAACTGCGTCGTCACGCGCCAAAACGTCGACCATCTCGCAGACGTCGCCGAGCTGGCGTCGACCCAGAGTGAGCTGCGTCTTACGTTTTCTTTCGTCGAGGCCAAGGGCGGAGGACGGGAGCTGTTCGAGCAGCTCGTGCCCGACGTTTCGTACGCAGCAGGCCGCGTGGGTGAGGTGCTCGCCGCAGCGGGTGAGGGAGCACGCCTGTCGCACGGTGCATTCCCCCTCTGCCTCATGCCGGGCGCGGAGCACCGCTACGACGACCTGCGGACGCACGGATTCCGGGCGATGACGGAGGCGGACGAGACGGACTTCTTCCCGGTGGACGATCTGAATCGCATTCAACCCGAGGACCCTTGTTCGGGCTGCGCTCTTCGAGGACCGTGTCCGGGCCTCTACCGGGGCTACCACGAAGCGCGCGGATCGGGGGAGCTGCGCGCCGTCTCGGGTCCGCCTCGCGTGACGAGCGTGCGCTGGGACTTCGATGCGCAAGTGGCTGCGGGCTTCGACGACTCGGCGGGACATGCGGCCTGCCCGATCTTTCGGGACGGAGTCACGCCCTGGGATCGTGGCCGCCACCTCTTCATTGCCGCGTCGGGCGCGGTCCTGCGGCTCTACTGTGCGAGCAGGGACCTCACCGACGCGGAGATCGCGCGGGTCAAGCTCGAAGAAGGAACGATGCAGCTCGCCGACGCGAGCGGCCTGCCCTTGCAGGCCGCTCCCCTCAGTCGCAGCCGCGCCTGCACCGGCTGCCCCGAGCGCCATCGGTGTACGGGACTCTTCGTGTCGTCAGACGCGAGCGCGGCCGCAGGCGTGAACGCCGTGGGCACCGTGAACGCGTGACCGTTGTCGTCAGACGGTGAAGTTGCCCGTCGGATGGCGCTCGGCACGCTCACGAATCGTGAGAAGTCCCGGGGGCAGCACCGCATCGTGCTCGTGGGCCGCGAGCAGCTCCGCGAGCGCCATGGCGCCGAGTCCCTGCTCCTCGTCGGTGGGCTTGCCGCCGTCGCCGCGGTTCATCACGAAGAGGCTGAGCGTCCTCGTGTTGCCGACGCCGAGCACGGGAGCTGGGCCCGTGTCGCGTCGAAGGACATCGACCTGGAAGAGGCGGCCATCGGTCGTCCGCAAGAGTACGGGGATGGCCCCGAGTCGGAGCGGGTGGACCGCTTCGATGACCCACCGGTGCACCGGCGCGCCCGGTCGAAGCCATTCGGGGAGCTCGGCCTGTTGCTTCCCCGCCTTGTCCGAGGTTCCGATGAGACCGGTCACCGCTTGGGGGACGGTTCCGCCCAAGCCCACCGCGGCGCCCGTCACACCGGCAATACGGATAAACGCCCGACGGCCTACTCGGCTTTTCTTCGCCATGCTGCTACCTGCAAGCGTAGCGGGGCTGCTGCGGAGACGTCAAGACAACCCCTCGATTCATGTCATTGACCCACCTGGGCGACGGCTCGCCCGAAGGCCCCCCCGGGAGGTCCCACCAGCGTCACGAGCGCCGTCGTACCCACACCTCCGGCCGCCCCGCGGAACAGGTACGCCCGCCCGCTCCTCGTGTCCGCACCCGGCGCCCCCACGGCCAGGTCCGGCCGGCCGTTGCCGTCCACGTCGCCCGCAGAGGCCAGGGCCCATCCGAAGTCTCCTTCCCCTCCGTAGGGCCCGTCCACATTGGTTCGAGTCGAGCCGACCAGCCCCGTCGCACCTCCGAGGAACACCGCAACCCGGCCCCTCCGCCCGTCCACGCCGAACGCGCCGACCGCCAGGTCATCGAACCCGTCCCCATCGCCATCGCCCAGGCCGGCCACCGCGTGGCCGAAGACCCCCCCGCCCGAGGTCAGACCCGCGAGCGACAAGGCAGGTGCGGTCGAGAAGCCCGTTTCAGCCCCGTAGAACACGTGAACGCGACCGACCGAGCGATCGGTCGCGGGCGCACCCACGGCCACGTCGGCCAGACCGTCCCCGTCGAGATCGCCTGCGCCGGCCACCGAAAAACCGAACTGACCGTCGGCGTCCGGACCCACCAGAATGGCGTCCGCGACGGCGGCCGGTCCCCCCGGTCCCCCGAGGAAGAGGCCCACCTCGCCGCGACTCGTGGAAGCCGCGGGGGCACCCGCCACCACGTCCGAATAGCCGTCGCCGTTGACGTCCCCTGCGCCCGCGACCGCGGCGCCGAATCGACCTGCGCCGATGACAGTGCGGACAGGGCTGGCTTCGAGACCACGGGGTGAGCCGCGGAAAAAGTGGATCCGACCCGGTGTCACACCTTCACCCACAGCGGCCACCACGACATCGGCCCAGCCGTCAGCGTCGAAGTCGCCCGCTCCCGCGATGGCGCCCCCGAACCTCCGGCCGTCGCCATCGGGAGGATCGATCACCTCGCTGGGCGCGTCGCCGAGCCCGTCCGGGCCTCCGAAGAACACGTAGGCGCGACCCGTTCCCGCCCCGGCGCCCGGCGCGCCCACGGCGAGATCGGCGAAGCCGTCGCCGTTGACGTCCCCCGCGCAGGTCAACGCGAGCCCGAGCTCCCCGCCCGCCCCGTCGAGTCCGGGCAAGACCGCGGTCGGCGACGAAGCGGTGCCGCCGGTGGCACCGCGGAAGACGTGCACGCGGCCCTCCGAGCTGCTCGCCGTGGGCGCTCCGATGGCGACGTCCCCGAGGCCGTCACCGTCGAAGTCCGGTGAAACTCCCCAGGCGAGGTCCGTCGGTGCTGTGCGTCGTCCGACCGTGACCTGCCATGTCGGCCCCGTGCGACCGATGGCCGTGACGCGCCAGAACACCGTTCCAGACGGAAGGTCGCTGCCCGGTGTGGTCGTGGTGCCCGTCACCGAGATCGTCTCGATCACCGTACCGCAGGCGCGGTCCTCGCACAGCTCGACCATCGCTTCCATCGCGCCGACGGGCATGACCCAGCGCAGCGTGGGTCGGCGTGATGTCACGGTCGAAGTGCCGGGCGGGTAGACCGGTCGGGGCGCCGGCGCGCAGGCGTCCCCTTCGACGACGAACCCCGGCAGGCACGCGAAGCCGCAGATGCCGAGAGCACACACGGCTTCGGCATCGCCGGGCGCCGGGCACGCGACGTCGCATCGCCCGCAGTGCAGCGCGTTCCGTGCGAGATCGGCGCAATCGCTGCCGCACTCGGTCAGGGTTCCACAAGGGCCGGTGTCTACTCCGCTGTCTGGCGGGGCGTCGGGGCCCGGCCCGCCGTCACGGCCCCCTTCGGCCTGGCCTGCGTCACGGGGCCCCGGCGTGATGTTGCCGTCGTCGCCAGAGCAGGCCCCGACAGCGGCCGCCAGCGCAGCGGGCATGGCGAGCGATCTGAAGAATCGCAGCACGACTCAACGGGTGATCGTGACCTGGTACGCCGCCGCCGAACAGGACGTCGTCGTGATGACGCGGCGCACGCGGAAGAGCATCGTGCTCGGCCAGGGTGTGCTGTTCGTACTGTAGGCGGTCATGCCCATCGACTGATCGTCGAGGAAGGAGTAGCTGCCGACGCCGAGGGCCATGCCCGTGCCGCACGCGGCCGTCGTCCCGGTGCACGTGGTGAGGAAGTCCAGCTCGAAGTTGCCCGCGAGCGGTCCGGTGAGGCGGATCTGCGGGTTGCCCTGGGCCGGACCCCTCGCCGTGGCCGGGAAGCTCACCGCGTACCAATCCTCCTCGCCGTTCGGGACGATGGTCCCGGAGACGACCCGGCTGGCGCCGGTGGTGATGGCCCCGAGATCGGTCGCAGCCGCGCAGGCATTGGCGGTCGAGTCGTCAGCGCACTCGCATCCGTCGCCGTAGACGCCGTTCAGATCGTAGTAGCTGACGTCGCACGTGAAGGTGCACGAACCGCCGGCGCATGCGCGGGCCGAGGTGTGGGCCGCGGGGGGACACAGGAGCAGCGGATCGCCGTTGTCCACCGCGCCGTTGCAGTCGTCATCGACACCGTTGCACGTCTCGGGCGTCGGCGTGCCCGGCGTGCAGGTCGCGGGAATTCCGCCGACGCACCGCTGCACGGTGCGCCGGCAGGCGCCCATGCCGCAGGCGGTCGTGTCCATGGGGTTGTCGAGGTCGCGGCAGCTCCCCGCGGTCATGCCCATGCACGTCCCGGCCACGGGCGCCTGGCATGCGTTGTTGCAGTCGATCTGGACCGGCCCGCGCGGCTGGAGCGAGCACAGGGTGGCCGCCGTGGTGCAGACCCCTGCGCCGTTGCAGCTGGCCGTCGAGTCGCTCACGTCCTGCCGGCTGTAGCAGACGTCTTCCCCGGAGCCGAAGCCCGTGAAGTACGCCGCGCAGGAGAAGCCCGGGCACTCCCCGTCCGGATCCCCTCCAGCCGGGATGGTCGTGCACGTGCCACGGGTGGCCGCCAGGTTGCACGCCGAGCACGTTCCCGTGCACGCCGAGGTGCAGCACACCGAATCCACGCAAAAGAGCCCAGAGGCGCAGTCGGGGTTGCGCGCGCAGGCGCCGCCCGGTGGCCGGTCGGGCACACAGAACCCGTACTCGCAGTGGGCCGCAGCCACGCACTCCGAGTCTGCGAGACACGAGGTGGGGCACCGCGGCATAGGCTGATCCGCCGCGCCGGTGCAGTACACAGACGCGTAGAGCCCGCAGTCGCGTGCGAGCGTCATCATCGTGCACGCCCGGTCGTCGGGGATGCCCGACATGGTGCGGCACTGGTTGTCCGTGCACTCGGTCATCCCGCGGGAACCCTGGCAATCCATGGGCGTCTCGCAGATCGTCGTGACGGCTCCGCCCCCCGGGCAGTCCGTCGTCGTGCTGCAGCAGGTGCCCATGGTGCAGCAGAACCCGTTGTCGCAGTGGGCGGAGTCGCAGTCCGAGTCCTCGTCGCAGGCGCCGCCGTTCGGCTGGTCCATCACGCAGCCGCCGCCGTCGCAGTGGGCCGTGTCGATGCACCACAGATCGTCGTCCGCTCCCGACCCATCGCAGGCCGTCGCGCACCGATTGCCAGCTTCGCCACCGTCCTCGCACGTGAACAGGCCGCACATCGTCGTGGTCCCCATGGCGCACGCGCCAGCCGCGCAGTCGGCCCCCTCCACGGCCTCGTAAGTGCCATCACCCAGCGCCGAGCACCGCCCGGACACGCAGTCCGTCGGCGGGTCGTCGGCCGTCCCGTCGCAGTCGTCGTCCACGGTGTTGCAGAGCTCGTCTGCACCCGGGTTGACGTTTTCATCGAGGTCGTTGCAGTCGCTGCCCATGCAGCCCACGCCCAGACCGTAGCCGTCGGCGTCCTCGTCCACGCAGCAGGCGCCCCCGACGGGCAGGCACACGGTGGTGTCCACACCGCTGCCGATATCGAGCACGCAGTTGAAGGCCCGCGGACAGCTCGGGATGTCGGGGTTGCACCCGGGCGCGCACGCCCGGCCGCCGACGGTCAAGCTCACGCAGAACGACCCCGAGACGCAATCGTCGTGCGTCTCGCAGGCCTCGCAAGTCCGGGCCTCGGTGGTCGGACCCGAGTCCGCTCCCGCGTCGATCGCGGGTCCGTCGCCGGGGACCGTCCCATCCATCATCGACGCGTCACCTTCCGCGGCGTCCATCGCGCCGCTGTCGACGCGCGGCGGTGTTCCTTCGTTCGAAGCGCAGCCCCAGGCGAGCCCCGAGACGGCAATGATCGTGGCGATTCGAGCTGCACGAAGTGGCATGGCGCGTCCGACCTCCGCTTCTTGTAAGCCTACCAGGGCCGCGCGCCGATTCCCATGCGCTGAGCCGCGCCCGTGACCATGTGTCTTGCGGCAGCGGCTCGGCTATGATCCCGGCGTGGCTGGCAGGGGCAGACATGCCGATGCGAGGAGGGCTATCGCGCTCCTTTCGGTGGCCTTGCTCGGCGCCTGTGGCGGGCGGGACCGGGTTCGGGCGAGCGACGGCGGCCCCGTGCCCGAGGACGGCAACGTGGAGGGCGTCTCGGCGCCAGCCCTGCCCGCCGAGCCGCAGGCTCCCGGCGCGGCGCTCCTCGAGCCGTGCCGTGCCGGCTGGGTCGCCGTCGACGGGGCATGCGAGCCCTTCCCCTCGCCGCCCCCCACCTGCGGCGCGGACGAGGCGCTCTTCCCCGGGGACGTCGCTTGCGCCCCCATCGGCGGTCCCTGCCCGGCTGGCGACTGGGCCACGGACTTGCCGGCGAGCGGCGTCCTCTACGTGAGGGACGGGGCATCGCCCGGCGGGGACGGGTCGCTCGGCCGGCCCTTCGACCGGATCCAACCCGCCGTCGACGCGGCGATCGCGGGAGCCACGGTCGCCATCGCCCGCGGGAGCTATGTCGAGGCCATCACCCTTCGCTCTGGGGTCACGCTCCGAGGGGCGTGCGTCGCCGGGACGCGACTGAGCTTCTCCGTGGCGCACGACTCCGCGGGCGTGATCACGGTCACCGGCCCCGGGGCGCGAGTCGAGGGGGTCGCCATCGAGGGCCTCAGGCCCGGCGTGTGGGTCGAGGGGACCGGCGCTTCCGTGCACCTCGAGGACGTGCTCATCCGTTCCGCCCGGCTCGTGGGTTGGGCGGTGGCCGGGGGTGCGACCGCAACCGGTCGCAACGTCGTGGTTCGCGACATGCTCGGCAGCGCCATTGACGGCGCCCTCGGGCGCGGCATCAGCCTCGAGGACCGGGCCACGCTGACGCTCGAGCGCAGCGTCGTCGAGCGGACGCGCGACGTGGGCGTCTTCGCAATCGACCGCTCACACATCGCGTTGACCGACGTCGCCGTTCGCGAGACCCGGGAGTACACGGACTTTGGCGACGCCCTCGGGGCCGCATACTCGAGCATCCTCGAAGGAACGGGCGTCGTGCTCGAGGACAACGTCGGCGCCGGGGCCTACGTAACCCAGCCTGGGTCGGAGATTCGCCTCACCGACAGCGTGGTCCGGCGCAACGAGGGCGAGGGCATTCAGGCCTCGGTCGGCGGCTTCGTGGGCCTGACGCGCTCCCGCATCGAGGACAACGGCCTGAGCGGTGCCATCATCGACGGCGGAGGAACCCGCGCCGAGCTCGACCACGTGTGGATCCGGCGCAACGGGAGTCGCGCCATCGCCGATCAGAACGGCGCAACCGTGGTGGCCCGCCACGTGCTCTTCTCCGACAACCTCGCGACATCCGTCTTCGTCGCGGGCGATGTCGGCGAGCCCATGTCGTCCCTCGAGCTCTCGGATGCTCGCGTCGAAGGCAACGTCGGCAAGGCCATGCTCGTCCAGCTCGGCGGCACGGCTGCGGTCGCGCGCGCCATCTTCTCCCGCAACGTCGGGACGGGCATCGTCCTGCGGGACGGTGTCGTCGTCACGCTCGAGGACGTGGCCGTGCTCGACACGCCGAGCGAGCCCGACGGGAGCTTCGGCCGCGGGATGGAGATCCGGCTCGGCTCGGACGTGACGGCGACGCGCTTGACCCTCGAGCGCAACCACGAGCTGGGCCTGTTCGTGGAGGACGCGACGGCCCGCCTCGCGGACGTCGTGATCCGGGACACGGAGTCACGGCCCGACCAGGAGCTCGGCCGCGGCCTCGAGGTGCAGATGGGCAGCCACGTGACCCTCGAGCGAGCACTGCTCGAGGGCAACCGTGGGGTGGGCCTGTTCGCGGGATCGGGCTCGACCGTCACTGCCTCGGACGTGACGTCGCGCAATACCCGCGGCTCCGGGGCCATCGCCCTCGGCGGTCATGGTCTCACCGTGAACGGCGCCGCCTCGGTCATCCTCTCTCGCGGTCGCTTCGAGGACAATCGGGAGGTTTCCATCGCCGTGTTCGAGGCCGGCACGACCGCGGATCTCTCGGACGTGGTCGTGACGCGGACCCTCGTCCGCGACTGTGCGATGGACACCTGCGCCGGCTACGGCGGGGGTATCGGAATCGGGTCCTATCTCGCCGGCCAGGTGACCGTCCGGCGGTTCTCGGTGTCGCGGAGCGCCCTATGCGGAGTCCAGCTCGGAGGGGGCGCGATGGACCTCTTCGAGGGCGAGATCGTGGACAACCCCGTGGGCGCCAACGTGCAGACGCCAGGCTTCGACTTCAGCCGGCTGACCACTGGGGTAGAATTCCGGGACAACGAGCGTAACGTAGACACGACCGAGCTGCCGGTGCCGGTCGCGACCGATCCGGCCGGACCCTGATGGCCGGCTGAAGGAGACCATGCGCAGAGCCTGGAGTCGCGGGGCGAGGGCCATCTCTCTGATCTCGTTGGTGTTCTCGGCGGTGCCGGGCTGCGGAGGCGATGATCTGGCCGCCTGCGACGATCTGGCCTCCGCCCTGGCTGGGGCCTCGACCGGAGACACCGTGCGCCTCGGGGCATGCGAGGTCACGGGGGAGTTTGCCGTGCCGCCGGGGGTCACCCTCCGTGGGGCGGGCCCGGCGAGCAGCATCGTTCGGGGCTCACCCGACGGCGTGGCGCTCACGCTCTCGGCTGGGAGCCGATTGTCGGCCTTGGCGGTCGTCGCCGAGGGTGCCGGGGCCATCGATGCGCCGGAGGGGGGGATCGCGCTCGAGGATCTCCGCGTGACGGTGACGCGCGGCTACGGCATCCGGATCACAGACGGCGGTGCGGCTCTGAGCAGAGTGTTCATCGAGGGCCCCGTCACCGCCGACAACGCAGGCTCCATCGCGCCCAATCCTGAGCCCGCGGGCACCGCCACCCACGGCCTCTACCTCTCCCGGGTGGGCACCGAGTCGGAGCCCGCAGTGCTCACCGAGGTTTCTGTGCGCGGCTTCGCGCGGTTTGGCGTCCTGATGCGGGACAGCTTCGTCGAGTGGACCGGTGGGGGCGCCGACGGCAACCTCACCACGGGCCTGATGATGGCGGGTGGCGTGCTGACGCTCGAGGACGTCTCCCTGTGCGGGACGCTTCAGGGGATTCAGCCGCTTCCCGCATACGCAGGCGTGTTCACCGCCGGGGCGCGCGTGAGCACGGCCGGCGTGATGGTCTGCGATGGGGACGGGTACGGACTTCTTCACGACGGGGTGGAGGCCAGCCACGCGGACCTCGTCGGCATGGGCAACGGCGACGCGGCCCTGTGGGTGCAGCGCGGCGGCGCCTTCGAGCTCGGCGGCTCGGCCACCGTGCTGTCCGGCAATCGAGTGGCGGGCATCGTCCTGGTCGAGACGCCGGTTGTGACCATCTCGGATGCGCGCATCGACGGGAGCATCCTGGGCACGCGCGTCGAGGGGGAAGTCGGCGCGATCCGGGTCGGCGACGGAATCCAGGCGGTGGTGGCGTCCACCGCGAGCATCCAGATCCGCGACGTGCAGCTCGCGGGCAACGAGCGAGTCGGGATCCTGCTCGACGTGGGCGACGCAATGGTCGCGGACACTGCGCTCGCGGGCGTGACGGTGGACGGAAGCGGCACGGAGCTGGGCGTCGTCGCCCAGTCGCCCGCTGGCCTCATTGGCCCCGGGGCGTGGTCCAGTGGCGTGATGCGTCTCGGCGCCACGGTCGACAACGACTTGGCCGTCGGTGCGCCGCTCGACATCGTGGGCATCGTGGGTCCGATGTTCCTGCCGCGCCTCGATTGAGAAGGGCTCGCAGCACGGTCCCCGTCCCCGAGCGCCGTCCCCGCTCCGAGCCCGCCCCCGCCCTGGTCCCGAGCCCGTCCCCGCCCTGGTCCCGAGCCCGCCCCCGCCCTGGTCCCGAGCCCGCCCCCGCCCTGGTCCCGAGCCCGCCCCCGCCCTGGTCCCGAGCCCGCCCCTGTCCCCGTCCCGGCCGCGAAGTTCGGTTCAGGAATTTACCTGTCCCCAGAATTGCTCGAGCACAGCACCCGGTGCGCGGCGACGTCCTCGAGGAAACGCCGGGTCCACTCCGCATCCCCGATGCGTGCCGCGATCTCGCGCACACGCGCGCTCCCGCGCCCGCGAACGGCACGAGCCTCCCCAGCGCGACCCGATGCCTCGAGCGCCCGTGCGTGCACCAGGAAGATCTCGGCCTCGTCCTCTTCGACGCTCCCGAGCTCGTCGCGCAAGCGAAGGGCGCGGTCCGATGCCTCGAGCGCGTGCGCTGGTCGGCCGCCGGCGAGCTCGCCCCACGCGACGATGGACAAGGCGAGCGCAGCGATGCCCTCGAGCCCGAGCCCCATGGCCTCGTCCGAGATCGCCCGTGCCTCGGCGGCGGCCCCCTGAGGGTCGCTCTCGCAGCGCGCTCGGGCGCCGTAGAGCCGCATCGACAGGAGCAGGCGGGGCTCGCATAGATCAAGAGCCAGATCCGACCCCTCCCGCAGGACCTCGAGCGCCTCGTCCGGTCGTCCGAGCATGGTCAGCGCGTAGCCCAGGTTCGCCAATGCGTAGCCCGCCATCAGGCGGTTGCCCAGGCGTTTGCACCTCTCGAGCGCCTGCCGCAACGCGGGCTCGGCCTCGGCGTAGGCGCCCACGCGGTTGAGAGCGTCGGCGAGGTTCATCTGCGCGCCCGCTGCCCGCCGCACGTCACCCGCTTGCTCGTACCGGTCCACGGCGTCGCGGTAGGCGTCCCGCCGCTCACCCAGGGCGCCCCGGGCCGAGGCGAGCTGTGCGCGCCATACGGCGAGCAGGGGACCCAGCGTCACCGGATCGCAATCGCGCAGCTCGCTGGCCTCGTGAAGGGCCTCCGCGGCTTCGGCGAGACGACCCGCGTACGTGAGCACCGCGGCCTGCCGTCCACGCGCCATCGCTAGCACCGCGCCGTCACTGGTCGCGCGGGCCAGCCTCACGGCTTCGCTGGCCAGATGCAGCGCTTCGTCGCCAGCGCCACCTCGCCACCGGGAAACCGCCAGGTCGGTCGTGGCGCGCGCACGCTCCGCATCGTTGGCGGCGCAGCCCAGCGCTTCGTCCAGGGTCGCCCGTTGCTCCGGCAGGCGACCGAGCACATCGAGGGCATCGCTCCGCGCCATGTGCAGCGCGAAGAGCCGTGCTGGCGGCGCCCCGACGGCCAGCGCGCGCTCGGCGCATCGGAGCACGCTCGGTGCGTCGCCGCGTTGGGCCGCGTCGAACGCGGCCGTGGCGTACCACTGGCCTGCGGAGTCCCCGCTTCCGCCGCGATCGAAGTGATGAGCGATCTGCTCGGGGTCCGCCCTCGTCTCCGACAGCCGTTGCGCGGCCCGGATGTGTAGGTCGGCCCGGAGCGAGAGGCTGGTCATCGCGTACGCCACGTCCCGGACCAGAGTGCTGCGGAAGCCGTGTTCGCGTGCCGCGGCCCGCGTGCCCCGGGGGCGGGGCACGAGCAGGTCGCGCTGCACGAGGGAGGCGAGCAACGCCGGGGCGCCCGCGATGCCCAGGGCCGTGAGGTCTTCTGCCGTGAACGTACCGTCGAAGATGGCGGCGCGCCTGCACAGCTCCTTCTCCTGCGCGGGCAGGTGGTCCAGCCGTCCCTGCACCGCGGCCTCGACGGTCAGGGGTAGCGGCACACCCGCGACGTCGCCGTCCGACATCCCTTCCTCCCGCATGGCCAGCGCGAGCTGCTCGACGAACAGCGGGTTGCCCGCGGTCCGTTCTGCCAAGGCGGCCGCGGCTTCGGAGCGGAGGTCGTGACCGAGGATGCGGGAAGCGAGCAGGCCCACCTGCTCGAGCGACAGCCCGCGGGGACGAAGCACCGTGGGCCCCGAGGCGGCGAGGAGCTGCGGTCTCACCTCGAGGAGCTCGGGCCTCGCCGTGAGAAACGCGAGCACGGGTCTGTCGGCGAGAATGCCGCCGAGATCGTCCAGCATGGACAGGGACGTCTCATCCGCCCACTGCAGGTCCTCGAGGAGGAGCGCT
>Ga0214473_10004708_pt1 | contig 16390 bp, 16 predicted proteins | sample RVTome_7_FD_203509 | JGI IMG/M metagenome (GOLD analysis project Ga0214473, IMG submission 203509) | Soil microbial communities from uranium-contaminated site in the Upper Colorado River Basin, Wyoming, United States - RVT98D197 | ecosystem: Environmental > Terrestrial > Soil > Contaminated >... | reverse complement strand
GCCCTCACTCGCTTCGGCAGGTGGGACGAGATGCTGAAGGAGCCGGCGCCTCCCGCCGACAACCTGTACATGATGGGCATCTGGCACTACGCGAGAGGCCAGGCGTTTCTCGGCAAGGGCAAGCTCGCGGACGCGGAGAAGGAGCTTGCCGAGGTGAAGCGCATCGCCTTGGACCCGGCCCTCGACTTCAAGCTGTTCTCGCCCAACACCGCGGTGGCGATCTTCTCCATCGCTCCCGAGGTCCTCGGGGGCGAGGTCGAGGCCACGAAGAAGAACTACGACGAGGCGATCTCCCATCTCGAGAGGGCGGTTCGCCTGGAGGACAGCCTGGTCTATACCGAGCCCAGCGAGTGGCACTACCCGCCGCGCCACGCTCTTGGGGCCGTCCTCCTCGAGGCCGGTCGACCGCGCGAGGCGGAGACGATCTATTGGGAGGACCTCCGGCGCAACCGCGAGAACGGATGGGCCCTCTTTGGCCTGGTGAAGGCGCTCGAAGCGCAGGGTAAGACCGAGCAGGCGGCTCTCATGAAGGAGCGTTTCGAGAAGGCCTGGTCGCGCGCCGACGTCAAGCTCACGTCCTCTCGCATGCGATAAAGCCGTTTTCGGAAGCGATGACGCGGCCGTGATATAACGTCGCGGCCGTGTCATCGCCCCGGAACGAAGCGGAATCCCAACCCACCCTGAAACGCGCTCTCGGGCGCTGGGACCTCACCGCCATCGGGATTAACCAGGTCATCGGGGTCTCGATCTTTCTGCTCCCCTCGGAGCTCGTGGCTCTCATCGGGAATTGGAGCCCGCTCGCTTTCGTGCTCGCGGGCCTGGCTTCACTCGCGGTCGCCCTTTGCTTCGCCGAGGTCGGCAGCCGATTCGAGGGCACGGGCGGTCCCTACCTCTATACGCAGGCTGCCTTCGGGCGCTTCGTCGCGTTCGAAGTGGGATGGATGCAGTGGTTCACCCGGGCGGCGAGCCAGGCCTCGGTCGCGAACGGCATCGCCCTCGCGCTCGGGTTCTACTGGCCGGTGATGAAGGCCGGCCCCGGAAGAGCGCTCCTGATCGGCGGCCTCACTTTGACTCTGGCGTTCGTCAACGCCCGAGGAATCACCCAGAGCGCCTGGCTCGTGAACTCGCTCACCGTGGCCAAGCTCGTCCCGCTCGCGGTCTTCATCGGCGTCGGCCTGTTCTTCGCCGAATGGGGGAGGCTCGTTCCCCTTCCGGAGATCACCCTCGAGGGCGCGGCGGCCGCCGGGCTCTTGCTCATCTTCGCCTACGGCGGCTACGACGTCATCGGGGTGCCGGCGGGGGAGGCGAGCGACCCCAGGCGCCATCTTCCGTTCGCCTTCGTCACGACCATCCTCGCCGTCACCGCGATCATGACGCTGACGCAGATGATTGCCATGGCCACCCACGGCGATCTCGCGAGCACCAGGACGCCCATCGCGGACGCGGCGCTCGCGTTCATGGGCCCGGCGGGAGCGGCGATCATCGGCATCGGATCGGTCGTCGCCATGACCGGCAACAACGCGGGGCAAGTTCTGACCGGCTCACGAATGCTTTTCGCGCTCGCGGAGAACCGCGCGCTTCCTCGATTCTTCGGCTACATCCACCCCACGCACCGGACGCCGTCGAAAGCCATCTGGTTCACGTCGCTGGTGGCGCTTCTGCTGGCGCTCTCGGGCTCGTTCGTCTACCTGGCCACGGTGAGCGCGGTCTCGCGACTGGTCACCTACACCGGCGCCTGCGCCGCGACACTCGCGCTCCGTCAAAAGCAGTTCGAGGGACGCGTCCAGCCGTCCACGTTCACCGTTCCTTTCGGACCGGTCGTGCCGCTGGTAGCGATTCTCATATCGGTAGCGCTCATCGCCGGAGCCACGCGGCCGCAGCTCCTCGGGGGCGCCGCCGCTCTCGTGGTGGGGGCGGCTTTGTACTGGCTGAATGTTGCGACGCGGCGAGGCGGCGCGTTACGATGAACTGATGATTGCGCGCGGGATTCGTGAGTACGTCTCCCGGGATTGGCGTGCGGTGCGCGACGCCAAGGACGCGTATTGGGGCGAGCGGATCGCGCGCCTCGGCCCCATCGAGGCATTTCGCATCGCCGGGGAATTGCGGCGCCAGGCGCTGTTACAGAATCCCGGCTGGCCTCGCTCCGACGACCGGAGCGTTGATCTCCAATTCCACGCGCGCCTCGCCGAGCTCCTCCATCGTGCCGGTCCAGCCCGCCGCCGTTGAGCTTCTGACGGCCCTGTGACCTTCTCTCCAGTTTCGAGTCGATCCTGCGCGGCCGAACGGGCGACCGGTGACCCTCGAGCAGAGACGCAAACGGATTTCCGCGCCTCGAGCACTTCCAACCCACCTCTCGGCTGGCTTGCTGTTCCTGCGGCGACTCGCGCGTCGCTGAGGTCACGCCGAGTGTCTTCCCATTCGAGATAGAATGACGCTTCTCAAGGAGACTCACCATGCCAAAATATCTTCTCCACGCGAAGTACAGCGCTGAAGGGGCGCGCGGCCTCATGAAGGACGGCGGGACCAAGAGGAAGAACGCCGCCGAGGAGCTCGTCAAGAGTGTGGGCGCCAAGCTCGACGCCTTCTATTTCGCCTTCGGTGACGACGACGCCTACGTCATCGTCGACGCACCGGACCATGCCTCGATTGCAGCCGCGAGTCTCGCGGTCAGCGCGAGCGGGCTCGTGAGCACCAGGACCACGGTACTCCTCACGCCCGAGGAGATGGACCAGGCGATGAAGAAGCCGGCGAAGTACGCCCCCCCGGGCAAGTGAGCGTACTCTTCACCGAACTCTCGCGGCGCGCACCTGGTCCTCGGTGAACGCGAAGCGGATGAAGGGCATCTCCTCCAGGAATGCCGCGACATTGGCGAGCGTGAGCTTGAGCTCGTCCAGGCGATCGGGATCGATGTACATCTGACAGTTCGCCGCATCGTTGAAGTCGAGGACGAGGTGGCCCTCGGGGTCGAAGCGCTGGTTCACGGCGGCGAGGATGTCCTCGACGTAGCGGCGCTCCTGGTCCGGCGCTTTGGGCTCGGGCGGCATCCCGTGGTCGGCGGTGACCGCGACCACGGTTCGACCCGCGCCCGCTGCGGCGTCGAGCGCCGCGATGACCCGCGCGAGCTCGGAGTCGAGCGCGCGTATCGCTTCCTCGGCCTCTTTCGACTCGGGCCCGTATTGATGGGTCACGTAGTCGGGAGTCTTGAAATTCACGAGCAGTAGATCGGCAACGGCGTCCTTTCCCACCGATTCCTTCTCGATCATCTTGATGAGCGCGTCCGCCTGGAACCGAGGAAAAAGCGCGGTTCGAAGGAGAGTCCGCCCGCTGTCGATCCTGTGGCCCATCCAGGTGCCGGAGACGGCCTCCCAGGCCTTCGCCGCGTGGTCGTCCTCGAGGTAGTCCGGAAGGCGGAAGCATTCCTTGTTGGTCACCCAGCCGGCTTTCCGTTCGTCGAACATGGCCATCACGATGGGACGGCCGCTGATGGCGCAGCCCCCCATTCCCGCGAGAGCCACCGCCGCGCGGGGCGTCGTTCCCTGGGCGATGAGGACCGCGCGGCCCGAGGTCGCCAGGTTCCAGTGATCGGCGAGGGCGAGCGTCATGTAGTTCTTGGGGCTCATCCCGGGAAAAGGCTCGTCTTCTTTCATCGTTCTGCGGTCGAAAGTGGCGTTCGCGTGGATTCCGTGGAAGCGCGGGTCGGTTCCTGTCGCGACCGTGGAATGTCCGGCGCTGGTGACTGTCGGGAGATAGTTGATGCGGGCCTGCGGAAACCACGCGCCGTCCCGGCGCAGCCGCGAGAGCGTGGGGAGCTGCGGCGAGAGTCGCTCGAGCGTATCCCTGCCCATTCCGTCGAGAACCGCGAGAAAGATGACCCGCGGCCGCTCGTTTCCGCCGGTTAAGGCCTCGGTGAGCACCCGCCCGGTCATCGTCGTCGGAGCGGGAAGCCCGAGAATCGCCGCGAGCGTGGGAGCCACGTCCTGCTGATGCGCCGCTCCGGGGTACTCACCCTTCCGGATGAAGGGCTCTCCGTAGAAGAGGATCGGGATCTCGACGTCGTACTCCCAAGGCCCTCCATGCATGAACCGGTAGACGTCGTCGGGACGCGACAGAAAGAAGTTGCCCTTCTCGGCCACCAGGAAGATCTGACCGCTCCGGCCCGGGACGTAGCTCCGCGCGAACATCTCGACGACGGCCTCTCGCTCGGAGCGAGCCGGACTCGAGGGCGGTTCCGGTGCTCTCGTTCCGTGGCAGGAAACGAGCACGGTGATGAAAGTCAAGAAAAGGGTCGCGCGTGGCATGGTCTACTCCTTGAGTGCGATGACGGGGTCGATACCGGCCGCGCGCCGCGCGGGGAGGAGGCTCGCGCCGAGACCCACGGCCAGAAGGAGAGCGGTTGCGGCCGCGAGAGTCAGGGGGTCGGACGCCTCGACACCATAGAGCAGACCTCCGACGAGCCGTGAAGCAAAGAGCGCGGCCGCGAGGCCGAGGGCGATCCCGATCCCGACGACCCCGAGCGCTCCCCGGAGTACGTGCCTGTACAGATCCAGCCGGCTCGCACCGACCGCCTTGCGAATCCCGAGCTCGCGCGCATGGGTGGCGACGGTGAAAGACAGGACCCCGTAGAGTCCCACCGTCGCGAGGGTGACGGCGATGCCGCTGAAGAGAAGGAGCAGCATCATCAGGACCCGTTCCCGGGCGAGAGAGTCCGAGACGCGCTCGCTCATCGTTCGAGAATCGTAGACGGGGATCTGGGGGTCGAGTGCTTCGACCGCCTCGCTCACGCGGGGAGCGATGCTGGAGGCACCCCCCCGGCCATGCGCCACCCCGTAGAGGGTGCGGCTTGCGTAGGCCTCGTAGGGGAAGAAGACCGTCATCCGCGGCTCGGTGCCGAGGCCGTAGTGCTTCACGTTCTCGACCACTCCGAGGATGGCGGCGCGCTCCTCCGGTCTACGCGCGACCCACTTGCCCACGGCTTCATCGATCCTCCAGAACCGCTCCGCGAGGGCGCGGTTCACCACGACCTCGAGAGGCTCGCCGTCGTCGGCGTTCGTGAAGGTGCGTCCGGCGAGAAGGGGAATGCCCATGGCTTCGAAGTAGCCCGGCGTCACCACGTGCACGTCCGCGACCACGCGATTGCGCTCGGGGTCCTGCTGGTCCTGGACGAGGAAGTCGGTCCAGGCGAAGCCCCGCGTCAGGGGAAGCATGGAGATCCCACCGGCTTCGGACACGCCGCTGCCTCCGCGGATCCGCTCGAACAAGAGCTCGAAGAATCGATCCCGCGCGCCTCGATCCTCGTAGCGCTCACCCACGAGCGAGACGCGAAACGTCACCGTACCCTCGGGGCGGAAGCCGGGGGCCGTCGAGCGAAGCTCGAAGAACGTGCGGAGCAGAAGCCCGGCACCCGTCGCCAGCACGAGGGACAGCGCGACCTGAACGATCACGAAGTAGCGCGAGCCGCCGCGCCAGAGCGAACGGGCCTTGACTGCGGTCGCGCCCTCGCGGAGGGCTTCCGTCGGAGAGATCTCCGAGAGGCGCACGGCCGGAACCAGGCCGAAGAGAAGGCTCGACGCGAGCGAGAGCACGATCGCGAAGGCGACGATCCGAGGGTCGATTCCGATCTCGGCGAGTCGCGGGAGATCCGGCGGCGCGGCCCTCCGGAGCGCCTCGATCGCCTGAACCGCCAGGACGAGTCCCAGTCCCCCCGCGATGAGACCGAGGAGGAGATTCGGAATCATCGCGTGCCGAATCAGACGCCCGCGCGAGGCCCCGATGGCGGCACGGAGCGCGAGCTCGCGGCTCCTGGATGCGGCACGCGTGAGGACGAGGTTCGCTACGTTCGCGCAAGCGATCAGGAGAAGCACCGCCGTCGCCCCGAGAAGGAGGATCAAGGGAGAGCGCACCGGTCCTACCACTTGATCCAGGAGCGAGACCGCGTCGAGCCTGTACTCGCCTCCAGCCGCGAGCCCGGCGCCGAGGCTCCCCGGGTCCTGGACCACGCCCTCCGCCACGCGCAGAAGCTCCGCTTCGAGCTCCGCCCGAGTGGTGGACGGCGCGAGCCTTCCGATCACGTTGTAGTTCTCCGACCCGCGCGTAGTGATTCCAGGGTCCTCGATGGGGAGGGAGGTGACGAGGTCGAACACCGGTACGGTGTTCAGGGTCGGAAGAAGGTCTTCATCCAGCGGAAGGGGTGGAAGAACCCCGGTGACCTCGAGCCGCTCGCCGTCCACTTCGATGGTGCGCCCCAGGACCGCCGGATCGCCCCGGAAACGGCGCTCGTACAGGTTCTCCGACAGGAGGATCTTCACCGCCGCTCCGGGAAGATCGTCTTCCGCGGTGAGGCGCCGTCCGAGAACGGGCTCGATACCGAACAGATCGAAAAATGAAGAGGACACGTTGAGGGCCCCGAGTCGCTCGGGCTCGACGCCATCCCCGGTCAGGGTGACGTTGGTCCCGAAGACCATGGCCAGCTCTTCGAATCCGAGGACTTTCTCGCGCAAATCGAAATACTGCGCCGGGGAGAGCCAGTCCTCCTCGACGCCGACCCCGGGGGCTCGCTGCCACACCATCATCAGGCGCTCCGGGTCCCGGAACGGGAGCGGCCGCAGCAGCACGCCATTGACCACGCTCGCGATGGTGGCGGTGGCTCCGACTCCGAGAGCCATCGTCAGAACGACGATCCCGGAATGAGCGGGAGAGCGCAGAAGTCCTCGAATCGATTGTTCGAGCTCGCGAAGCATGCGCTCAAGACTATCCGCGAAGGGTGATACAGTCCAACTCCCGGATGGACGCCAAGTTCACGCTGGAATGCGCCGCGTGCGGCGCGAGCCACGACGCTTCCTACGGCGGTCGGCGCTGCGCGAGCTGCGACGGTCCTCTCGTTCCGACCTACCCTCTCTCGAGGCTCGAGGACTTCGAGCTCTCGGGAATGTGGAGGTACTTCCCGCTCCTTCCCGTCCTGAGGAAGAGCTCCATCGTCTCTCTCGGCGAGGGCGGGACACCGCGGCTGCCGGCGCCGAGGCTCGGCGCCGCGCTCGGCCTCGAGTGCCTTACGATGAAGGACGAGACTCGAAACCCGACGGGCTCGTTCAAGGACCGCATGCTCTCAGTCGGAATCTCCCGTGCGAAGGAGCTCGGTAAGACCAAGGTCGCGGTTCAGTCCTCGGGAAACGTCGCCGCCGCCGCCGCCGCGTACGCCGCGAAGGCGGGGCTGCAAGCGAAAGTCTTCGTACCCCGCTCGGTGCCGGAGGAGAAGCTGGCGCAGATTCTGATGTACGGCGCGGAGCTCTTCCGGATCGACGAGACCTCGCCCGCGGTCGTTTTCGACTTGATGGACGAGGCGGCGCAGCGCTTCGACTGGCATGTCGTCGCGACCACGGCCCTCTACAATCCGTTCACGCTCGAGGGATCGAAGACCATCGCTTACGAGCTCGCGGCCGACGTGCCCGACTGGCTCGTCGTTCCCGTGGGCGGGGGCGGAAACATCGGCTCGCTGTGGCGCGGCTTTAGGGAGATGAAAGCCCTCGGGGCGATCGATCGCCTGCCGCGGCTCGCCGGGGTTCAGGCGGAGGGATGCGCTCCTTTCGTGGACGCGATCCGCCTCGGCCTTTCCTGGAGGGAAGCCGCCGGAAGGCGGTGGCCGGAGATTCGAACGGTCTGCGGCGCCATCGCCGACGACGTGGTCTTCGACGCGCACATTGCCGTGCCCGCGGTGGTCGAGTCCGGGGGAGTGGCGATTGCGGTGAGCGACGAGGAAACGCTCGCGGCGGAGAAGCTCATCGCCTCGACCGAGGGTCTCTTCGTGGAGCCCTCTAGCGCGACCGCGGTCGCCGCTCTGAAAAAACTCGTAGAGCGAGGGACCATCGATACGAAAAGCAGCGTCTGCTGTCTCGCGACGGGAACGGGCTTCAAGGATATGGGCGCGGTGAAGGGGCTCGTTTCCCTCCCGAATGTGATCTCCGCACTGGAATTTCGCCGCCGGTTCCTCTAGAGTGCAACAGTGCCGCGGGGCCCCTGCGGCTTCGGACTGTCCGGCGCTACGCGCCGATCTCGCGGCAGAATAAGGGATGCCGCTCGAGCCGGGTGCGGGATCGAATTTTCAGCACCCTGCTAGGCTTTCCTCGATGGATGCAAAAGAACGCGCGCTCCTCTTCGACAGCGCCATGGAGGACTACCGCGCTCGCCTCTACACTTTCGCCTTCAGCTCTCTCAAGAAGCTCGTCGAGGACGGCAGCGGAGATCCCGCCCACCTCTCGTACTGCGGCCTTTTGACGGCGTTGACGGAAGGCCGTTTCGAGGAGGCTACCGCCCTTTGTCGGCGAGCCATGGAGAAGGACGGGCGGCGCTCGAGCGATCTCTACCTGAACCTGGGGCGGGTTCTGGCGATGAGCCGCAGGAGGGGCGAAGCCATTGTGGCCCTCACGGAGGGGCTCGCGGTGCACCCTGAGGACCGAAGGCTGCGGAGCGAGCTCCGGCACCTCGTCCCCCGGGCGAAGCCCCTGTTCCGATCGCTTCCCCGCCGACATCCTCTGAACAAGTACGTCGGCATCGTCCGGACGGTGGGGGCTCGCCTCTGGGTGACGTTCATTCCGCAGGTGCGGCGGCGACGCGGGCGCTTGCAGCAGTAGCCCCCCAAACGAGATAGAAGACCACTCCCACCCCCTGAATCCAAATGCAAGGGGAATAGCGGGATAAAATTTGGTAATTAGGTCCTGATTCATCTCCCATCTCCTCCATCTCCCCACCCCCTTTCTTGCTAAGCTGAGTCATGCAGTCTCCTTCCAAACTGTCGGAATGGACACCGGAGCAGGTTGCGAACGCAAAGCGGTGGGTTCAAACGTGGAAAAGAGCCGGCCCGGAATTGGAACGATTGAGGCGGGAAGAATTGCGCCGGCTGGATCCGGAACGCTCCATTGAGCTTCTGTGCGGCCCGGCAGACTATACCGTCCCGCCGAGAGCTCCAAAACCTACATCCGGGCTCGTCGAACAGCAGCGGTGGTTCATGAAGGCCTATCGCCGTGATTGAACTGGTTCGGGCGGCTGCCGCACTTCAAACGTTATGTGAGACCGAAGGATGGCGATTCTGCTTCATCGGCGGCTTGGCGGTGCAACGTTGGGGCGAACCACGCGAAACGGTCGACGTGGACATGACCTTGCTGACGGGTTTCGGTGGCGAGGAGCCTGTCATCAAGAGACTGCTTCTGGAGTATGCGGGAAGAGTCGACGACCCGGCGGAGTTCGCGCGAGTCCACCGCGTTCTGCTGGTGCGCGCCCCTTCCGGGGTTGGTATCGACATTGCCTTGGGGGCCCTTCCCTTCGAGGAGTCTGCAGTCTCTCGCTCTAGCTTGTTTTCGTTTCCCGGAACGGTGCGTCTCCGCACTTGTTCCGCGGAAGACCTCATCGTCATGAAAGCGTTCGCGTCCCGCCCTCGCGATTGGATCGACGTCGAGGGCATCATCGTCCGTCAGACGGGGAAGCTGGACTGGACCTATATCGACCAGCAACTTCGCCCGCTTGCCGAGCTGAAGGAAGCTCCCGAGATCCTGAGCGAGCTCGAGAAGAAGCGCCACGAGCTCGAACGCTAGCGCGTGGACCGCCTGCCATGGCCCGAACGGTGAGCCACAGGCACTCCGGTGACGTTCATTCCGCCGGGGCGGGGGCGCGCGCGGCCCTGGCCTTCCAGACGAGATAGAAGACGACGCCCACTGCCTGGATGACGAGCCCGCGGATCGAGTTCTGCGTCGACTCGATGAGGGTGTTCGCGACGAAGACCGCCGCCACCAGCACGAAGATCACCACCGGAAGCGGGTAGAACGGCACGCGATAGGGCCGCGGCCATTCCGGGTGGCGCCGCCTCAGCACCACCACGGAGTAGGCCACCATGGTGAAGAGGATCCAGTTCGCGAACATCGCCATGGTGATGAGGTCCTCGTAGGTCCCGGTGAGAGTAAGGAACGAGGCCCAGATGGCGAGCAGCCAGATCGCGTTCGCGGGGCTCGCGAAGCGGGGGTGGATTTCCGCGAGCTTCGGGAACATCAGCCCGTCCTTGGCCAGAGCGAAGAGAACGCGCGGGCCCGCGAGCATGTTGGCGGCGTTCGCCCCGAACGTGGAGCACATGATGGCGAGCGCGATCAGGCTCGCGCCCACGGGGCCGATCATCGCCGAGACAGCGTCGGAGGCGACGCGATCGGACGCGGCGATCCCCGGCCCCAGGGCGAATATGTACGCGAGGTTCACCGCCACGTAGATCGCGATCATGACGAAGATGCCGATGAGGATGCTGCGGTGGACGTTTTTCTGAGGCTCGCGCATCTCGCCGGCGACGAAGCCCACGAAATGCCACCCGTCGTAGGCGAATAGAGTCGAGATCATCGCGACCCCGATGGAGCCGAAGACGTCGAGGTCGAACCTCTCGGGCGCCAGGGGGAAGAAGTTCTCGGTCGACCCTCGTTTGGTGATGACGGCAGCCGCCACCAGCGCGAGGAGGCTCCCGGCCTTCAGGATGGTGAAGCCGTTCTGAACGTTCGCTCCCCAGCGCACGCCCCGGGAGTTCACGTAGGCGAGGGTGAGGAGCACGACGATGCCCAGGACCTTCGCCGTCACTGGCGGCAGTGGAAAGAAATGCCCCAGATAGAGAAGGAAGGCGGTGGTGAGGGCGGCCATCGAGCCGGGGATGACGACGAGCACCACGGTCCACGCGTAGAGAAACGCGAAGAACCTTCCATAGGCCTCGCGCATGTAGACGTAGAGCCCCCCGGAGTGGGGGAGCATGGCCCCGAGCTCGGCTAGCGCGAGGGCGCCGGCGAGGACCAGAAGGCCGGAGAAGGCCCAGATGGCGATGACCAGGCCCGGCTCGGGGACACGGCGGGCGATGAGGCTGGGAACGACGAAGATGCCCGAGCCGATGACGGAGCCTATGAGCAACAGTGCGCCGTCGGCGAGCCCGAGCTTCCGCGGGAGATCGCTCACCGGTTTACTTGCCCGGTGAGGAGATGCGGTAGAGCTTCGTCGCGGTTCGAATCAGGAGGCTTCCCCGGGCGATCGCGGGAGTCGCGAGCGCCACTTCGTCGAGCGAGTTCCTGGCCACCACCCGGAACTCCGGCCCCGCCTGGATCACGTAGGTCACGCCTTCTTCGCTCAGGCAGAAGATCTTCCCGTTGTAGGCCCAGGGGGACGCGGTGAAAGCGCCGGCCACGGGATCGATGCGCTGCTTGTCGTAGATCGGCGTTCCGGTGCGGGCGTCGTGGCTGGTGAAGAACCCTCGATCGTGGAGGGTGTAGTAGTCGTTACCATAGAGGATGGGGGAGGGGTTGTAGGGACCGGCCTGGCGATGGGTCCAGGCGACCTCCCCGCCGGGCTTGATGGCATAGACCGGCCTCAGGTCATCTCCCACGTACCCGGAGGAGACGAACAGCAGTCCGAACTTGGAGAACGGAGTCGGAATGGTGATGGACGACATCCCGGCGATCTCCCAGAGGAGCTTTCCGTCGAGATCGTAGCTCCGGATCTTGTTCGAGCCCGTCGTCACGATCTCGGTGCGCAGGTCGTTCTTCCAGATGTAGGGAGTCGACCAGTTGCTCTTCTCCTCGCGGGCAATACGGAAGAGCTCTTTGCCCGTCGCTGCCTCCAGGGCGAGTAGATACGAGCTCTCCTCGTTGTCGTTCACGACATAGAGACGACCGTCGTGGAGCACCGGCGACGAGGCCGTGCCCCAGCCGTTCCGGGTCTCGAGGGGCGCTTGCTCCTTCTTCCAGAGAAGCTCTCCCTGGTGATCGAACGCGAAGACGCCGAGGTTTCCGAAGTAGACGTAGAGGCGCTCGGCATCCGCCACCGGAGTTTCGGAAGCGTAGCTGTTCTTGAGGTGGCGGGCTTTCGAAGGCCTTGCGCGGTGAACTTCCTTCTCCCAGGCGATTCTGCCCGTAGCCCAATCGAGCCCGTAGACGACCCATCGGTGCTCGCCTCCAGGGACATCCTGGGGTCCGCCGGAGTAGAGCCCCGTCTTGGGGGCTCCGGGATCCGCGTCGGAGACGACCGAAGTGAGGAATATGCGGTCACCCCAAACGATCGGGGAAGACCATCCGCGACCGGGAATCGAAGCCTTCCAGTTGACGTTCTCCGTGGTGCTCCAGGTCTCGGGGAGTCGAGGGTCCTCGGCAACGCCCATCGCGTCCGGACCACGGAACTGCGGCCAGTTGTCGGAGGAGCCCAAAACCGTCAGGAGAAGAAGGACCTTCACGTGCCCTGGATCTCCTTCGCGACGCGAACTCCGGATGCGATCGCTCCGTTCATCGACGCCGTCGCCGTATGCTCACCCGCGAAATGAACGACGCCTTCGGGCCTCCTCGCGATCGCACGGAATTCCTTCTGGCCGACCCCGAGGAAGGAGTAGCTTCCGCGCACCCAGGGGTCCTCGTTCCAGTACTTGATGGCGGCGCTTTCCCAGAACTTCGGAGCCTCGGGCCAGGCGCGGGTCACCTCTGCGAGAGCGGTCTCGAGGCGGGAGTCCTCCGAGAGGAAGCCGAGCTTCTCGGCGTCGGCGCCCGAAGTAAAGCTCATGAGGATGCCCCTCGGGCCCGGTTGATCGATCGACATATGGTAGATGCGTCGGAGCATGGTGTCGGTGAAGACCCGCTGTCCGATGCTTCCGGGCTCGTCCCAGAAGCGCTTCTTGAACTGCATCGCGACTTTCATCACCTGCCCGTAGCAGAGCGAGTCGATGACTTTCGTCTTCTCCGGCGAGAACGAGGGGGACAGCTCGACGTCGCGGAGAACTTTGAAGGGAAGCGCGAGAACGAGCTTCGGCGCCCGCATCGACTGGAGAGAGCCGCCTTCCTCGAACCAGACCTCGGCGCCGTTCGCGTCGTGGACGATCTTTCGCACCGGGCGGCGGTACAGGATCTTGTCCGAAAGAGCGCGGGCGAAAGCCTTGGGAAGCTGATCGTTTCCTCCGAAGATGCGCCCTTCGTCCACGTCCTCGTTGAAACCACCTTCGTGCACCCCGCTCATCACGAGCCCGTAAGCCGACATCTCGTGCGGCCGGGCGGTCGACTCCGTCGCGTTCAGGTAGGTGTAGAGGGAGATGATGTCCCGAGGGGCTCCTTCCTCGAGGAGGAGCTCCACGACGGAGAGGTTATCGAGCTTCTGGATCTCGGGCGGCGGCGACTCCCGATCCTTGACCATCGCGGTAAGACGTTTGATGTACTCGTTCTCCTGGCCGAACAGTTGGCCCTTCTTCGTGCCCTCGAACGGGAGCGTCGCCGTCCCGTCCTTGAGCGCCTTCATCGCGATCTTCCGCCCGCGGACGAAGATGCCGTCGTAGAGCTTGGCCGTCAGGACCTTGAGCCCGAACTCCTTGCAGTAGAGGTGATCGTACTCGTCGGTCGCGTCGACGTACTCCGCGCCCATCTCGGCGTAGAGCCCGTCAGCGAAAGGATCCCGGTAGGTGCGCACCCGCCCGCCGGGCCGGGAACGCGCTTCGAGGACGGTGACGCCGTACCCGGCTTTGTCGAGCTCGTAGGCCGCCGCCAGGCCCGCGAGACCGGCGCCGACCACGAGGACGCGGGTCTTCTCTGTGGACTGCATCGCGAAGGAGGTTCGGGGGACGATGCTCGCGGCGAGAGCCGCACCCGTTGTTTGAAGGAAGGACCTGCGATCCATTCTAGCCTCCTGGACTCTTCACCAGCGGCGCCCGGACCCTCGAAACGAACATCTCGATGAATCGCGGCCAGTCGAGGTCGTACTCGACCTTCATCTTCCTGGCACCTTCCGCCCCCGGCCAGAGCTCAGTGCCTCCGACCGAAACGCCGTAGTTGATACCGTGGTTGACGTCGACGTCGACGAAGAGGTCTTCCGTCTTGACCAGAGTGCGGTCGATGAGGCTCGCCATCGCGACCTGGTCGTACATGAGCCAGTCGCGCTTGGGTTCCGTCTGGAAGTGGGGGCCCATCGTCTCCTTCAGAAGCGCGGTGATGGGCGTCTCGGTCGCGACCATCTCGTCGTACCATTTCTTGGTGAGCTTCGTCTTTCGCGAGACGTTCAAAGGCGAGAGCAGAATCGGAACCCCCGAGCGAAGCGTTTTGCGCGCCGCCTCCGGGTCCACCCAGAAGTTGAACTCGGCGTTCGGCGTGATATTTCCGCCTCCGTCCGCGAGAGACGCCACCGCCCCGCCCATGATGACGAGCTCCTTGATCTTGGATGCGAGCCCGGGCTCTTTTCCGAGGGCGATGGCGACGTTCGTGAGAGGTCCGATGGCCACGATGGTGACATTGCCGGGATCCGCCATCACCGTCCGCACGATGAAGTCGTAGGCCGTCTCGCTCTCCGCCTGCTTCTTCGCGAAACCGCCCGGTGGCGGCGGCGGAGGCTCGTCCGACCACCACTTCCCGTAGTTCGATGCGGCGAAATCGCTCTTCTCGTGGACCAGAGGCATGTCGGCCCCGCGGTAAACGGGAATGTCGATCCGCCCCACGATCTCGAGAAGCCGAAGGACATCCGATGTTCCGCGCTCCAGGCTCTCGTTTCCGGCGACGGTGGTGATGCCGAGGATCGCAACTTCCGGCGACTGGAGCGCAAGGAGAAGCGCCATGCCGTCATCCCCCGGAGGCAGGATGAAGTCGGTGTCGAAGAGGACGCGATGGGGCTGGCCGGAAGCGGCGCCCGTTGTCACCATCACCGATATGAGGACAGCGAACGCGAGCCTCGGCGCCATGGTCGGGGAGAGTATCACAGCGGGTGGAGCTTACGGCCGAGGCACCGAAAAGGACTCTCTCCGCTATCTGATAACGAAGATCCCGATTATCTTGATCACGAAATAGAATGATCAGCTATTTACGCGCTGACGTGATTCGCGCCTACATTCGGAACCAAGAGGAAGAGGAAAAGCGTCAGGAGCAGCTAGAATTCGGGGGGCTTTAGCCCCCTTCATTCTCACTGGAGGCCCCTTCGAGGGGCCTTCATCAAACCACCCGCTGTGCGGGTGGTAGTTGATTTCGCGAGTGCCCCGCCTAACCCGCGCTTGCAGCGGAGGCGGCCTTCGTTTTCGGTTAGCATAGTTGCAGGCAGTCAGCGGCATCGGATTCCGGCGGTTCAGTGCTGCTGCCAAAGGACTGGCCACGCCGCTCATCCGCGGAGTTATCCGGCCCGAGCCGATCTTTCGCATTTCCGATTCCGACGACGTCGTTGGTCCGTGAGGTTTGGTGAGGGGTATACTGAGGCCACGGGAGGAGGACCCAATGAACAACCGCGTGACCATTCCACCCCCCGGGTTTGCCGACTTGTCCGTTGAAGAGCAAATTGACTATGTCCAAGACCTGTGGGACTGGATCGCCGCTCGGCCTGAGGACATTCCGGTTCCCGATTGGCAGAGAGCGCTGATTGACGAACGTCTACGCCAGCATGAGGCCAACCCGGAGGACACAGTCCCATGGGAAGAGGTGCGTGAACGTCTGTTGCAGAAGTACTCGACCAAGAGTGAATGAGCCGACGGCTGACATTCCGGATTCAGGCAGAGGTCGACATCGACGAAGCCGTCGGATGGTACGAGAGCGAGCGCGCCGGACTGGGTATTGAATTCATTCACAATCTCAACCTTCTTCATGAACGAGTTCAAGAGCAGCCTTTTCAATTTCCCGTAGTTGAACAAGACGCTAGACGCGGCATGGTTAGCCGCTTCCCGTATGGCGTTTTCTTCACCGTCGACGACGATGAGGTTCTCGTATTGGCCGTTCTTCATTTGCATCGACATCCCGACACGTGGAAGAGTCGTTGAGGATTCGCTAACCGGGCCCGATAACTCGCGGATCGAGCAGACGTAGCCATTCCCTTCTGTGGGAATGGTGTGTCTGTGAAAGAGCGTGGCCTCCGGGGAACGTCGTGCTACTACGACAAGTTTAGCCACGCCGCCCAGTCCCCGTGTTCAGGCATGATCCGCCGGCACGTCCACTGATTCTGACCGTCGCCGGGCTCGGCAAGCTGTTCTTCATCGGGCTGGTGCTCGCTCATGGCCGGCAATTTCTCGGCCACCAGGCGGGCCTCGCCGCTACAATCGATTTGGTGATGGTGGTGCTATTCACCGGGTATCTGGTCGGGGTGCGTCGCAGCAAAGCCGCTGCCTGACCCACCGCGCGGTGTTTGCGGAGCCGTCAGGCTCGTCGTCGGCGCCGTTCACGGGAGAGTCCTCGCTCAGCTCCTGCGAACGCCGACCGACCGGATATGATGGGGCCAGCCAAATTTCTCCAGAAGGAGCCCAAGCATGGAACACGTGATTGCGAATCTGGTCCGTGACTTCGAGAACGGAAAACTGACCCGCCGAGAGCTCATCAAGAGCCTGGCGCTCACCGTGACGGCAGCGTCCGTAGCCATTGCCACGCCGGCAGCCGAGGGTAAAGGGTTCAAG
>Ga0214473_10004707_pt1 | contig 16396 bp, 14 predicted proteins | sample RVTome_7_FD_203509 | JGI IMG/M metagenome (GOLD analysis project Ga0214473, IMG submission 203509) | Soil microbial communities from uranium-contaminated site in the Upper Colorado River Basin, Wyoming, United States - RVT98D197 | ecosystem: Environmental > Terrestrial > Soil > Contaminated >... | reverse complement strand
GACGTAAATAACATCTGGTTTGCTGTAGAGCAGGATAAATCCGCGGTCGATGAGCTTAGGGCTGCGGTCGCGACCTGGTATCGGCTTAACTTGAAGGCTATCAAAATTTTTTCAAGCCAAAGGTCCCGACAGAATAAGCAACGAGCTGACACTTCCGCTAACATGCGGTTAGCGGAAACGGGAAATTGAATGGCAAAAGTGATAAAAAAGCAGTCAAAACGAACTACCAAGTCGGGTAATACGGGGGGGTGTAAGAAGCCAGGGTGTAAGGCCTGGCCTATAGACGGCAGCGATTACTGCTTTGCCCACGATCCGACTAGACAGCAGGAACGAATAGAGGCCCGTCGGCGAGGGGGGAAAACCAGCACTTCCCCAAAGGTGCTCGATGAAAATTTCTCTCTTCAGACAATACCCGAGGTCAAGAACATGCTTCAAAGAGTGACCAACGCATCGCTGCAAGGTGAAATCGATTTGAGCCGGGCGCGTACGGCCGGGTATCTGGCATCATTGATTATCGTCTGCCTCAAGGATTACGATCTCGAAAAGCGCATGGAGGAGCTCGAGAAAAGACTGACGGAAGCAGAAAATAGAAGAGGCCGGAATTAATATGTCATCACTTAAAGGCAGGTTGAAGAGGCTCGAATCGGCTATAGGTAAATTGCCGGTGGAACCAACCGCTCACAAGGAAGCGTGGAGGCGCTACTGGCGAGGTGAAGATAACGGCGAAAGTATTAAAGCCCTTCCGGAATTGCCGTGGCGCGATTTGCAGGTGATCGCTATAAGTTTTATGACCGAAGTCAGGCATGCAGCCCGAGAAATGAGTCTCGATCCCGCGTCGATGATGAGATTTGGGAAGGACGGGCCGACTGTCCGTGAAAGTATGGATCGAGATATGGAGGCGCAAACCAGAAGGCCGAGTGGGGAGGCCAAATGCTAAGTCTAAAAAGCAGACTACGGAAAGCAGAGGAATCTTTGAACATCATAGATACTGGTATAGAGGAATATCGTGCCGCTCTAAAAAAATGGTTCGCCGGCGAAATCGAATCCCATCCGAAGCCACCGTCCTCCAAAAAGTCAACCTTGCAGAAATTACTATAATGGTTCTTCACGAACTCGAAGAAGAGGCCAGACTTGAAGGCAGGGAATTTGAGGCTCGCTTCGGATCTAAGGGGATGACGGTAAGGGAATCGCCGGCGCGTAATGGTATTATCGTACCGGAGAAATCAGGATATGGCGAATCTTAGAAACAGAATCAGCAAAGCCGAGGAGGCATACAAGGCATTGACCGGGGGAGAAGAAAAGAAGGTACTATTCTGGCGTGAAGACCCTGATGTCACAGGTGAACTGGAAAAGCACTTTATGGAAGAGAATCCGGATTTTAAGGGCGAAATCATTGTTTTCTCTTTCGGTCGAGAGAATTTGGATCCCGATATATTGGAAACTTGATAGATGATCCCAATTTACTTTAAAGACCTTTTTGGCATTCGACGCCATGCGCTGTTAGTCGAATCAATATGCCATAGACCGGGGTCGTTCAATACATACCGAGAATCCAATTCTAAATGCGACCAAACGGCCCCAGATTCGACAAACGACCAGGTGGTTCTTGACATAGGTTCAGCGGGAGGGTTTTAGAGGATTTTCGTATGCCCAGACCTCGCCGAAAAACTCCTGATGAACTGATGCAGGAAGCATTCTGGTCACGCCGCGATATTTGCCGTCTGTTTCGAAAAGATCCCCGGACTATCGACAGGTTCATCAATCACCCAGATCCCCGTAAGAGATTGAAAGGCTATAAAATAAATGGCGAGTTTCAGGCGGAAAAGCGGGTAGTCTTGAGGTACTTTGAATATGATCCATATGGTTAATAAAATTCATAGTTTCACAATAGATGAAATCGCCGAGTATCCGCAGGTAGAACCCTCCACCATCTACCAATGGACGCACACGGGTTTTATCCCGCATGTCAAATTGGGGAATCGGGTAAGATTCAGGTTGAGCCAAGTGGATAGGTGGGTGGAGAAGAGAGCGGTTGAGGGGAGGACTAAAAGCAAATTAAGTATACTTTCAAAATTGTAATTTTTTCGATCAAGTCATAGGCCTTTTGACTATTAATTTCAATGTCCATATATAAGTTAGTTTCGATCCTTGTGTAGCGGCCAGCCTTGCCCGAAATATAATTACGTTAAGTAGATAAAAATTATTAAACTGGGCCGCCTTTTTCTTTGAAGTATTGTCGAACCCTCGCCGCAATTTGACGATCGGTCATCATGTCAATTGTTTCGATACCGACGATGCGTTCACCAAGTTTATCTCTAACAAGGCGTTTTTTTAGCTCGCCCTTGGCTTCACCAGGACCAAATATCAGAATGAATTCTGCATTGCGAACACACGCTATCACTGCATCGAAGTAAATGTTAAGATGTCCGGTAAGTTTTCTCTGGCTACTGTCGTCCGCCGGTACTAGTTGTGATTCATAGGAAGTCGTAGAACGTATACCGTCATAACGGCCGGGCTGTTTTTCAACCTTTGATATTACCAGTCTTATTTCTTCCCCTTTGTCCGTAACAGCCACGACAAGAGCCTTCCTATGGTCAATCCACAAACCCACCTTTGTTTTCATCGATTTTTCCTTTGTCTATTAGCTCCATTTAACGACTGCCATCGGGTGCGTCATTGGGCGTCGGCTGCATGGCATGCTCTGCCTCGATTTCAACCTGATGTTCCATTACCAAAAATCGGAGCGCTCTTGTGTTGCTTATCCTGTTTCTTCGTTTCTTTTTGTTCCTGTCTGCGGATCTTTTGTTTCTGACTCTTGTTCTTTTCCTTTTTCCCGCCTTTGTCTCCCATTGTGTGACTCCTTTCCATCTGCCATTTACCCTCTCGCCATGAGAGGTGCCGCTACACCGCGGATTCCGGGACTATCCATCTTCATTATGCTCAAGGCCAACATAATATTATGCAACAGTATTTCATAATAGTATAGCCTACCAAATAATCTATGTCAACAAGAATCAAGGTAAACGCTCAGGTCCCCGAGGTGCGCGTACCACTTCATTGCCAGAAATGAAAAAATAATCTATAATTAAAGGGCTGGCAAATTGCTCAGCCCTTATCTGTGTTGTCCAAGCCATTCCAGAATGGCGCGAACACTGCCGCTGGCTAGAGCAATGCTCGAATCCGCGGCGCCATAATACAGGTGGATAGTGTCGCCATCAGGAGCAATTGTGCAGCCGCAAGGAAAGACGACGTTGTCCACATCCCCGCGCCGCTCGTAGGGTTCTTCCGGGCCAAAAATCCACTCGTCGCTACGTTTGAGGCAACGCTCCGGTGTGTGCAAATCAAACAATGCCAGCCCGAGTCGGTAAATGGAGCCGGCTGCGTTTTGTCGCACACCGTGATATATTACTAGCCAACCTTGGGCAGTCTCGATGGGCGGAGACGAGAGTCCAATTTTGTTCGCATCCCACCACGCACCCAGTCGGGCTTCCAGCATCAATTTGTGACTGCCCCACTGGCGCAAATTGGAGGAGTAGGAGATCCATATGTGCGCGCCGGGCGAACTAACCGGGCGGTGGATCATAGCCCAATTCCCGTCAATCCGATAAGGTAAAAGAGCTGCGTCTTTATCTTCTGGCTGCATGATCAAACCATAGCGCTCGAAGTGGTGGAAATCTTCCGTGAGGGCCAGGGCCACGCCTGGGCCGTCCCGCGTATAGGCGGTGTAAACGACCGCATACTGCCTTAATTCGGGGAGGTAGGTGATACGTGGGTCTTCAATGCCCCACAATTCTTCCGGGAAGCGCTCAGGATCTGCCAGTAAGGTGGGCCGGGAATCAATCTTCCAGTCGTCTATGCCGTTGGCAGAGCGGGCAGCGCACAGGTGGGAATGGCCGCGCCGGTCTTCCACACGGCACAGGAGCAGAGTGGTTCCATCGGCCAACAATGCCGCGCCAGGGTTGAACACGCTATTCACCGGATAAGGCCAACCAGCGGCGGTCAGGATAGGATTGAGTTTATGGCGAAGAAAAAGTTCGGGATGTTGATTGTTCATTGTGATCCTGCCTTAGTAGATAGAAGGGGATTTTCAGCCAACCGCAGTTCCAGCAATGCTTGGAGAAAGGCCAGCGTCGACTCCGCGCCCTGATTCTCGTTAGGTCGGTCGGGATGCAAACCGTCCCGGCAGCCTCCCGTTGTCGGGTCGTAAACCGGGAGGTTCAAGTCGTTGCGCCCGAGGAACCATTCGAAGGCGCGGCGAGCTTCCTTATTCCAGCGCTTATCGCCCGTGATCCGGTAGGCTTCGAGACATGCAGAGACCATCGCTTGCGCCTCCACCGGCTGTTGATCGAATCGGGCCCGCTCGCCATCTTGCTGATAAAAGCCGTTGGATCCGATTGGAACAAAATGCCCCGCGTTCGCGCGTTGCAAATCGGCCAGCCAACAAAGCGCCTCTAGTCCGATTTCGGTCATGGTGGCATTCGGTATCGATTGGCCACACATGAGCAATGCATGTGGTAGCGCGGCGTTGCAATAGGTCAGCCTGTCTTCATACCATCGCCATTGCTCCGAGCGGTGGCTTTGATACATCGTCAGCAACCGCCCGGACAATTCCTCCCGGACTTGGCTGGCCCTACGGTCACCGGCAAAACGCTGTAGGTATTCGTGGATGCCAATGAGCGCGAATGCCCAGGCGCGTGGGCTGGTGGTGTTGAGAATAGCGGGCAAGGCCTGCTCGAACACCCGGCCAGCCATACTTTGCAAGGCTGGCATGTTCGAGCGGCCTAGGACAGTGCCCAACGCCCACAACGTGCGGCCGTGGCTGTCGTCGGAACCGCCAACTTCCAGCCAGCGGCGCTGGTAATCCATAAAGTTGCGGAAGCATCCGGTTTCAGTATTGAAGGCATACCAGATAAAGGCAAGATAACGGGAGGCTAGTTCTGAGGCCTCTTCATTGCCCAGGGCTTCCAGGAGAGCGCTCACCATCAGCGCGCGGGCGTTATCGTCGGTGGTGTAACCTTCGAGATAGTTGGGGATCGTGAAAATGGCATGTTGCAGTATGCCGGTCTCGTCTGTCATGTGGTGCAAGTGGTCCGTTTTAAGAGGCGGCAATTTGCCCGGACGTTTGTCCAATGGCTTAACTACGAAGTCTTGGCGGGCAAAATGACGGCGCTCAGCTCGAGCGCGTTCAAAACTCTCCATATAGCGGCTTGCTACCTGCGGCCAGATCATCTCTCGCCCAAATACATAGGCTCGCTTACGCATAGCGTGTCGCTGGGCTTCGTTGTCCAAAAGGCTAATTACCTGATCGGCCAGCGCCACTGGATCCCGAAACGGCACCAGCGCTCCCCGTCCTTCGGCTAGCATCTCTTCCGCATACCAGAACGGTGTTGAAATGACGGCCTTACCTGCCCCTACAGTGTACGCGAGCGTACCCGAGGTGATCTGCGCTGCATCGTGATAGGGTGTGATGTAAATATCCGCTGCGCCTATAAACTGAACGAGCTCTTCCAAACTAACAAAGCGGTCATAGAAAATCACCTGACCTTCTACGCCTTTCTCCTGAGCCAGCCATTGCAGGGACAGCCTGTACGTTTCACCTTCATTCCGCACTACGTGGGGATGGGTCGCGCCGAGGATGATGTACACTACATTTGGGTGTCGGGCTAAAATACTGGGAAGAGCGGCGATGACATTTTCGATCCCTTTGTTCGCCGAGAGCAAGCCGAAGCTAAGTAAGACGATTTTGCCCTCGACTCCAAACAGGTCTTTGTGAAAACTTGGGTCTACAAAGGGCACATCAGGAATGCCATGGGGGATCAGATCAATCTTCTCCGGCAGCACACCATAGACCTCCTGCAAGAATTCCGCGCCGCGCGCGCTCATGACGACCAACCGATCGGACAGGGTCGCGACTTCTTCCAAAACCCGCCGCTGATCGGGATTGGGGTCGCGCAGAATAGTGTGCAGGGTCGTGACGATGGGCATCCGCAATTCGCGCAATAGCACCAGAATGTGGCTGCCCGCACGTCCGCCGTAAATGCCATACTCATGTTGCAGGGATACGAGATCTACGTTGTTGATATTCAAGAAGTCGGCGGCGCGGCGATAGGAATCAATATCCTTCTCTGTGAGTTCAAACCGAACGCGGGTCGGGTAGGCGTAACCAGCCTCGATATCATTGACCGGCAGGGCAATGCAGGTCGTTTGACTATATTGGGCGGCGATGGCCTCGCACAAATCGGTAGTAAATGTGGCAATGCCGCAGTGGCGCGGTAAGTAGTTGCCGATGAACGCAATGCGATCAAGTTTTGAATTGGTTGGACTGTGGTCCATGACTAAAATCTCTTTTCTGGCAACCAGCTTCATTTTTAGCTACTTATGACCTATTAACGCAAAGAGGCGGTTGCTCCAGCGACTGCCTCCACGAGTATCGCATAAGACACCTGCAAATCCTTGCCAATCGGATATCGGAACCGTTACTCTGCATAATAATTAGATTTCGTTTCGATTGCAAGTCATATCTATATCGATGAGTTTCGCCAAAATTTTTTAAGGAGAGAGGAGACTCAATTGTATTTCGGGCGACCAGGGTGGAGTTCGGGGCATTAAGCCTTTGTTGTCGTGCTCCTAAAGACGTTTAATACCGTCAACGATGGCATAATATCTGAAGTCGGGGATGCCCCCCCGAATACTCTCTTGGAGATATGAATGACAGTAGCGGAGAGGGCCTCCAGTTCAATCTCTGCCCGAGATAGATAGTGGCAAAGTAAGCTGCCGCCAGAACTAAAGCCATCATATTTTGCAAGCGGGGCCAACCTCACTCTCCCCAAGCTTCCGTGACGTTCCATCTCCCGGTCCGGCTACACTATGCCCGAATTGGCGGAAATCGATGGAAGATAATAGATTTACATTAGCACGTACATTCGGGTCTTATCGTCATCAAGTTTCACGGCAGCCTCTCGTATTTCTCCAACATCGCTTGGAAGCGTGGATTTTCACGTAGGAGAGAAAGCTCTGGAGCAAATCTCAGCCAGCTGGCGGACACGTTGGCCGGCATTTTCAGAAGGTAGTCAAAAAGCTCTATGGCCTGGTCCGGCTCCCCTGCCTGCGCATAAACCATGGCTAAATTTCTGACGTAATTAGGTCCATCAAGAGCGTCGTAGGATACCGGAACAAGACTACTTGCTCGTTGGGCCATTTGCACGGCCTTGTCACTCTGCCCGAGTCGGGCATAGACCCTCGCCAGTGAACTTAGTAACGGAGCTGCATCGGGCGTGGTAGAGAGGCTGCTTTCCAATAGTACGCGGGCTGAGTCAAAGTGGGCTCTGGCAATTTGCTGCCGATTCACCAGCTCAAATGCGACACCTTTCATGTAATAGTAATCTGAACTATCCGGTTGTTCGGGGAACAGTATGTCTCCCCGAGTTGTCATCAGGCTTAAGGCATGATCATACTTTCCATCGCAGAAATCATAGTATACTTCAATCCAGGTTAGCTCCGGCCAGCGGCCATTACACTCGCGCCCTGTATCAAGGACCCCCCGAGCTTGGCGAGTATCACCAGTTTGACTGAAAAGCGCCCAAGACTTTAAGAGATAAGCCCACTTATGATTGGGTTGCAGGTCAATCGTCTGATCAAATTGGGCTATCGCATCCGGATAGCGTCGACAATAATTGTAAGTAATACCCAGCTCATATTTGTACCACGCATCACGGGGGGCCAACTTTGTGACCATTTGGAGCCCCTGAATTGCCTCCTCCCATTTCCCTTGACGACGTTGCACCCAAGCCATGCTGGCGAGCGCCAGTACGTTGTTGGGTTGCAATTCAAGCACTTTTTTAAATTCATTAAAAGCTCGCTCGTAATCACGCAATCCATGGTAGTAATACCAGCCTAGTGCCTCCAGCGTTTCCGGAGCGCGGGGAGCCAGGCGCGTAGCCATATCGATCATTCTCTTGGCACTGTCCAGCCTTTGCTGTGACGGATCGGTCAAGTCCCAGAACATCTCAGTATAGAGTGAGCCAAGCTCGGCATAAGCTGGCGCGAAATCAGGTGCCAATTCGGTTGCTTTGAGATACATCATCTCGGCAAGACGAGGTTCATTCTGCTGGTAGCGGGCGATAGAGAAATACTGCTTTCCTCTCAGATAGTAGTCATAAGCACCAGCGTCAACTTTTGTTTTGCGAGACAACACTTCTTGTTCCGGCTGCAATAAAGCAACGTCCAACGCCGCTGCTACTTTCTGGGCAATTGCTGACTGGACATCAAAGACATCTGTGAGTACAGCATCAAAACTGTTCGCCCACAGGTGGGAATCATCCGAGACCCTGACCAGCTGCGGGTTAATCCGTACACGGTTTCCTTGGTCTTTTTCCTCCCAGCGGACAGTTCCCTCGAGGACATACTCAACACCCAGCTCTTTGCCAATCTGTTTAAGGCTTTTGCCCGTATTTTTATATTGCGCGGAACTTGTCCTCGATATTATTCCCAAACCCGAAAGACCCGCCAGACAGGTCGTGATCTCGTCGGTGATGCCCTCGGCGAAATATTCATCTTGGGCCGCCCCTAGATTTTTAAATGGTAGAACCGCCAACATTTTTCTATTGGATCTCTGATTCTGACCTTTTGACAGAATATATGTCTGCACCAGCCAATATCCTACGATCACCAGAAGCGCGGCGGCCACGGAAGTTATTAAGTATCGGTTCCATGGATAGCGACTTATAGTCGAAGTCGACGCTCCCGGCGACGAAAGTCTCTTCAGATCGGCAGCAAGCTCATCAGCGTGCTGATAACGGGTGGCGACATTTTTTTCTAACGCTTTGTCTATGATAGTCTGCAACTCTAATGGAACCTCTCGCCGAAAGCGAGCCAGAAGCTCCGGCTTATTACTCGTAATGGCGTGCAGAATTGCAGCCTCCGATTCAGCTTTGAATGGCGAATGACCAGTTATCAACTCATACAGCACTACCCCCAGGGAAAACAGGTCAGCGCGATGATCTATCTTTTCTCCTCTAACCTGCTCGGGTGACATGTATCCAATAGTGCCAAGAGTTGATCCTGTCTTGGTTAGCCGCTCTGTCTCGTAAACCGAGGCCAGCCCGAAATCGACTATGCGGGCACGGCCATGGGAATCGATCAGAATGTTGGATGGCTTGATATCCCTGTGTATTACCTCCTTCTCATGAGCCTCCTGAAGACCTTCACAAATCTGGATAGCAATCTGTAGGATTCGATCAAGGGCAAGTGTTTTCCCGGCCAAGATCTCTTTAAGCGACTGCCCTTCGACATGCTGCATTGCGAAGAACGGTCGGCCCTGAAATTCGCCGACCTCATGGACGGTGACGATATTCGGATGATCAAGTTTAGCAGCCGCCTGCGCTTCACGTTTGAATCGGGCGCGGCAGTCGGGGTCCTGACAGAAATGGAGGGGAAGGAACTTGAGAGCGACATTTCGATTAAGTTCGGTGTCCCAGGCTAGATAGATCTCACCCATCCCGCCGGCACCGATTTTCTCGATAATCCGGTATTGCCCGATTACGGTGTCGCTCGCAAGCTGAATGTGAGATCGAGTTATGTCGCTTTCATCATGCCCAGATGCCATAGTCAGTATCCTGCTCCTGTAGCTGCCAATCCTACTTTAAAAAGCCGAATCCCTCTTTATGATAACCATAGTGATATCATCCGAGAGTGACGAGTTTTCAACAAAAGAATCAATGTCCTCTAATAACCTGGCGGCGATCGCTTCGGGCTCCAGGTGCCGCGAAGCTACTACAAGCCGTTCCATGCGTGAATCTGAGTACAACTGTTCTCCATTCATCGCCTCGGTAATCCCATCAGTGAAGACAAAAAGAACATCTCCAATAGACATTTGCTGAATTTCTTCTGTCCAGAGATCACCATCAAAAGCGCCAATCGGGATGCCAGTTGGTCCCAAGTAGTCAATTTCTCCTGATTGTCGCACCAGCAGCGGAGGATTGTGGCCAGCATTGACATAGCTAATCAGACCGCGAGGTCCGTCAATAAGGCAGATAAACAGGGTAGCGTATTGTTCCGGCGCACTATGCCTCCAGAGCTCCATCGAAACTTGCTTTACAGCCTGACTGAGACTAAAAGAGGCTCCGTGATAGAGTATCCGAAATGAGGCCATTATATCTGACATCAGCAGTGCCGCCCCCATTCCCTTTCCACAAACATCACCAACCAGCAGCAAAAGACGGCCGTCGGGAAGCTGGGAGAAATCGTATAAATCCCCACCCACCGAGCGTGATTGCTCCTGGAAGGCATGAAGCTGGTATCCAGGCAATTCCGGCTTCACCTTCACTAACAGGTTCTTTTGGATCATGGCGGCCCGCCTTAATTCCTCGTCCAGGGCCCGTTTTTCGTCGCGTTCTTGGAGTAGTGCTAAGTTAATGAGCCTAGAGGCGATGATGTTGCCAAAGACCGCCAGCAACCGTAAGTATTCCTGGGTGTAGCGATGCATCGGATTGGTAGTATCGACATAAAGTATCCCCAGTACCTTGTCTTCATCTATCAGCGGCACAGCCATAGCAGACTTGAGAGCTGATTGTATGATAGACTCTTGTCGCGCGAAGCGCGGATCTTCTTGGGGATTTTCAATTAAGATAGCATTCTTGTTGGTCAGTAGCTCTCTTAAAATAGTTTTGGAGAGAGTGAATGCGCCCGGATCCTTGTATTCGGGAAGAATCACGGCCGCCGTTGAAACCTGATCTTGTTTTTTAGAAACCAGTAGCACGGCAAGACGTTCGGCTGATATTACTTTGGCTATGATTGCCAATGCCTTCGTTAGCATTTGCTCCTGAGGTTCAGGAATCATCAAAAAGGAGGCCATGTCAAACAAAGTAGGCAGCAACCCCGGGATGCCGGATACCCGGCTCGGCAGTGGTTTCATTGCCTCTTCCATGGACATTAACGATGAGTTCCTCAGCTTGCCATCTGTCAATTCAAATCCTTGTGTCAGGCCCTTTGTAGTATCATCAGTATCTGACACAATCCTTAATTCAACACTTCCAACCGTGATGAAGTCGCCGGGTCTTACAATCGTCCGGGTAGTTATTTTCTTACCATTGACAATGGTGCCGTTATGACTGCCGAGGTCGGTAATGTAGAGGCCACTGCTGGATGAAGACACCTCGAGCTCAGCGTGTTTTCGTGACACCGTCGAATCTGGCACATAGCAATCACAGTCCGCGCCACGCCCAATGACCTGTCTACCCGACGCCAGAATCCAGGAATAGGAGCTGGTACGATCGATTCCAATCAATTTTGGCATTACAGTGATATTCCATACTGCCGAAAACGCTTTTTGTCCAGATGTTAATTAATTCTTGAGCATTTGATAAAGGGCCTTTTCATTTGCCGACAAAGGTGGCCAATCAAGGTTATATTAATCTTCCCAAAATATTGGTCAGAAAAGGCTCTCCACTTTACCTACCTCCAACAAACCCTTCAAAACCAATCAAAAGTGTCAACCGAAGTCAGAAGTTTCGCAATCGATATGTTAAGATCGTGGCCTGCGCCAAAATCGCAATCCTTAGAAGTAGGCTCGATTGCCCTGTGCAATTTTCTTATTAGCCATGGTACCGGGAGAATGAGTGCAACTATAGGATGAGTTTTCTGAGAGTGAGGTTGGGTTTTTTTATAAACCCGCAAGTTATTGAAATTGAAGAAGATAAGAAATGCGGGGTGGACGAGACTCGAACCCGCCCATGATAGTGATTAAAATTGAAGCTTATTCACTGCCTCCGCCAGATGATCTTGGAGGCAGCTTAGAATAGAACATGAATATCATAGTTGGTCACGATATGGTCACGTCAGCTATAACCTATTGGTAGACAATAGTAAAAAGGGGTTCAAATCCCCTTGGGGACGCTTATTTGAGTTAGGATAAGAAAGTTTGATGATACGCGAAAGCCTTGTTTTCAGGGTGGTTATAAGAATTCAATAATAAAGATGCCGGTTCTTTATCCGGGCGCCATAATAGCCCGGAGCCGCTGGCGCGGGCAGGGCGTATTCAGAGATTTTTGCAACGCCAAAGCGCTCATTTTTATCGGGGGAAAATCAGGCGGAGAGATAGTATTTCCGCGATATAATCGAGAATAATGCGATTGTCTGCCGTTTCAGGATTCGCCAAGATAGGCTTTTCTGACCAGTGCATTTTGAGAGATTTCAGAACTGTTGCCCTGAAAAATGATATACCCGGTTTCCAATACGTATCCGAAATGGGCGATCTTCAGGGCCATGTGAGCGTTTTGCTCGACCAGCAGAATCGTCATGCCCAATTCCCGATTGATCTCGACGATGGTGGAAAAGATCGCTTTTACGAGGATCGGCCCGATACCGAGTGACGGTTCGTCCAAAAGAAGCATTTTCGGCCGGGCCATGAGAGCGCGCCCGATGGCCAGCATCTGCTGTTCCCCGCCGGATAGGGTGCCTCCGGATTGTTTCATGCGCTCTTTCAGCCGGGGGAACAGGGAAAAGACTCGTTCGAGGTCGCTTTGAAGGCCGGCCTTGTCTCTTCTGAGATAAGCTCCCATCTCGAGATTCTCCTTGACCGAGAGATTGGCAAAAATCATCCGCCCTTCCGGAGCGTGGGATATTCCCCGGCCGACGACCTGGTGAGCCGGCAGATTGGTTATATTCATCTTATCGAAAACGACGCTTCCCGCCGAAGATCTGATAAGCCCCGAGACGGCCCGCAAAAGCGTGCTCTTACCGGCTCCGTTGGCCCCAATCATGGTCACAATTTGCCCCGATTTGACATGCAAAGAAATCCCTTTCAGAGCCGCGATCGCGCCGTATTTTACCTCGAGATCCGTGACTTCGAGCATAGACCCGCTACACCTGTTCTCCGAGATAAGCCTCGATGACTTTAGGATGTTTCTGAATCTCCTCGGGAGTGCCCTCGGCGATCTTGATTCCATAATCGAGCACAACCAGACGCTTGCAGATGCCCATGACGACCTTCATGTCGTGTTCAATCAGGAGGATGGCAATATTAAACCGTTCCCGGACCAGCTTGATCAGGCTCATCAGGGCCACTTTTTCGGACGGATTCATTCCGGCGGCCGGTTCATCCAGCAGCAATAATCTCGGCTTGGTGGCCAGAGCGCGCACTATTTCGACTCTGCGCTGCAGGCCGTAGGGAAGAGAAACCGCGATCTCGTCTTTGGCGTCGCTGAGACTGAAAAAATCAAGAACCTCCATAATGCTCTCATGAATAGATTTTTCATTATTATGAAAAGCCCCGAGCCTGGTAACGGCGCCGGCAAATCCGTATTTGACATTCTTATTGAAGGCAACCTGGACTGTTTCAAAGACAGTCAGCGAAGGGAAAAGCCTGATATTCTGGAATGTCCTGGCGATCCCCGATTTTGCTATCTGGTTAGCCTTCATGCCCACCAGGCCTTTGCCGTCAAATATGACCTTCCCCGTCGTAGGATGATGAATGCCGGTTATCATATTGAAGACGGTGGTTTTTCCGGCGCCGTTCGGGCCTATCAATCCCAGAAGATCGTCGGAGGCTATATCGAAGCATAGATCGGAGACGGCCACCAGCCCTCCGAAATTCATGGTGCATGATTCAAGCGCCAGCAGATGCAAACCCTATCCTCTATTTCCTGCCAAAACCGATATTCAGATGATCCTGGCCTTTGGCACGACAATATTTCCAGTCTTCCGGCGTCTTATAAATAATCCCTGCGGACGCGTGATCATGATGACTATCAAAAGCAGCGAGTAAATGACCATGCGATACTGCGCTACCGTACGAAGGGCCTCCGGAAGGATCGTCAGAAGAACGGCCGATATTATGACTCCGGCAATGCTTCCCATTCCCCCGATAATGACCATGACTACGATTTCGAATGATTTCAAAAAACTGAACTGCGCCGGATTGATATATGTCACAAAATGCGCGTATAACCCGCCGGCCATTCCCGCAAAAAAGGCCCCTGTTACGAAGGCTATCACCTTTATCCTGGTGGAGCTTATGCCGACCGCCTCGGCCGCCAATTCATCGTCTCGAACGGCCAGGAAAGCCTTGCCGTAGGTCGAATTCACGAGATTGGCGATAAGAAAGATTACCGCGGCCACGGTCGAGAAAACCCAGAAGGAATTGGCCAGCTTGGGAATGCCCGTAAATCCTCTGGCGCCGCCGAGAAAATCGAGGTTTTGCACAATCACCCGGATTATCTCTCCGAAACCCAGGGTTGTTATGGCCAGGTAGTCCCCCTTGAGCCGCAAACTCGGAATTCCTACCAGAAGCCCGAAAATCGAAGCCGCGAACCCGCCCAGCAATAAGGCCACGGCAAAAGCCGCAATATCGATAATAGAATCTCCGCTGATACGCAGAGTCGAAGTCACGACCGCGGAGGTGTAAGCGCCGATAGCCATAAAACCGGCGTGCCCGAGCGAGAATTGTCCCGCAAAGCCGTTGATAAGGTTTAAACTCGAGGCCAGGATGATATTTATCCCTATATAGATCAGTATCTGGAAGTAATAGGGGTTTATTCTGTTTTCAAACAACGCGGCCAAAAAGCTAAGCATTACAGCCGCGGCGAAAATGATAATCGACCTGTAAAATTTCATACTTTTTCCGATTCATGACTTCCCAGAATGCCCGCGGGTTTGAACAACAGGATAAGAATCAGGATTGAAAACGCGATGGCATCTCTGAAGGTCGAGGATATATAACCCGAAACGAAAGTTTCCGTAATACCTATGATGAGCCCTCCGAGGGCGGCTCCGGCCAGGTTTCCGATCCCTCCCAGAACGGCGGCCACAAACGCTTTGAGCCCCGGGAAGATACCCATCAGAGGGTTAATGCTGGGGTAAACCGATGAATATAATAGAGCGGCGGCGGCGGCCAGGCTGGAACCCAGGATAAATGTAAAACTTATGACCGTATCGATATTTATTCCCATAAGGCTGGCGGCCCGGTGATTATAAGAGACAGCTCTCATGGCGGTTCCCATCCTGGTATTGAAGACTATAAATCGCAAAAGAAGCATCAAGGCCAACGCGGTTGCGATCACCACGATCGAGTTGGTCCCGACGACAAGATTTTCCGTGTTAATAACGAAACCCGACGGTATCAGAGCGGGAAACAGCTTGGGATCCGGCCCGAATACGAGTTGTCCCCCGTATTCCAGAAAGAAGGAGACGCCTATGGCGGTAATCAGCACGGTAAGCTTGGGGCGGGAGCGAAGCGGCCTGTAGGCGAGTTTTTCGATTGTCATTCCGAGGACGGAACATCCCAGCATGGCGGCCATAAGCACTATCGGGGCGGCCAATATCAGGTTTCCGCCTGCCAGAGAAATAATTCCCGGCGCAAGATAATAACCTATAAAAGAGCCGACCATGAAAACGTCGCCATGCGCGAAATTGATAAAACGCAGGATACCATATATCATCGTATATCCGAGCGCTATCAACGCATAGATACTGCCCAGCGAAATGCCGTTTATTATTTGCTGGAGTAACTCACTCATTATGCGATAAGCCGGGCAAGCTCAGGGCTGTATAGTCTCTTTGTATTGCAGCCGGCCGTCCTGGACGGTGATTATAACCAGCGGTTTGCGAGCGTTACGGTCTTTATCGATTGTTATTTTGCCGGTGACGCCGACGAAATCGCTCGTGGAGGCCAGAGCGTCACGAATCGCCGGGCCTTCGACCCCGCCGGCTCTGCGGATGGCATCAAATAGTATCAAGACGGCATCGTAGCCCAACGCCGCCATGGCGTCGGGGATTTCATTATACCGGGCGCGATACTTGGCCACGAAATTCCGGACGATTGCGCTCGTGTCGTCCACGGCATAATGGGTGCTGTAATAAGTATCATTGAGCGCCGTGCCCCCGACCTCGAGCAGTTTGGACGAATCCCAGCCGTCGCCTCCGAAAAACGGCATATTCATATTAAGCTCCCGGCCCTGTTTGACGATCAGGGCGGCCTCGATATAATATCCGGGAACAAAAATCGCCTCGGGTGCGGCCCCCTTTAGCGCGGTAAGCTGGGCCTTGAAATCGCTGTCTCCCTCGCTGTAGGCCTGCTCGGCCACAACGACGCCGCCGAGACCTTCAAATGTCTCTTTGAAAAAATGCGCCAATCCGATGCTATAGTCGTTCTTCACGTCTTTCAATATGGCCGCATTTTTGAGCCCGAGAGAATTATATACGAATTTGGCCAGTATCTCCCCCTGGAACGGATCAATATAGCAGACCCGGAAAATATAGTCGCCTTTCCTGGTAACCTCGGGATTGGTTGAAGCGGGACTCACCATCGGGATTTTGTATTGCTGGCAGATCGGCGCCGAGGCCAGGCTGCGGGAGGAGGCCACCTCGCCGATGATGGCTATGACATTATCTCTTGTAATCA
>Ga0214473_10004706_pt1 | contig 16397 bp, 9 predicted proteins | sample RVTome_7_FD_203509 | JGI IMG/M metagenome (GOLD analysis project Ga0214473, IMG submission 203509) | Soil microbial communities from uranium-contaminated site in the Upper Colorado River Basin, Wyoming, United States - RVT98D197 | ecosystem: Environmental > Terrestrial > Soil > Contaminated >... | reverse complement strand
CTTCCTTCGCGATGGTGACATTATACTTCATGCGTTTGGCGAAGCCCCCAAGCAGGACGCGCGCCGCCGCGCTTCCTCGGCCGTAAACGCCCTGAGCTTTGGTCCCGCTTTCGAGGTGGTAGCCGCGCGCGCTCAGGAAAAGCGCCGATTTATCGGCGATGTCGTCTACCGTTCCTCCTGAAAATATCAGGGTTTGGGATTCCTTGGCTTCCGCGGACTTGACAAGTACGATTTTACCCATAGGCCACTCCTTATCGTCGGAATAGTGTCTCTTTGCCAATCGACGAATATACTCTGCAATCGTCACGAGGAAATGTCAAGGGCACGTCCGGACCCGAAGGATATTCCGTTCCTCTTCGACTGCCTCCGGAACAAGCGCGGTTCATCGCCTCCCGCGGCGCAGCGCCGTCTTCTCAAGGCGACGGCTTCAATCCCACAGTCCGATGTGTTCGAAGGTCAGCGTCAATTTGCCGCAAGCCGGACAGAGATAATGGGTATCGGGAAGAACGAAGACGCCTTTCTTATCCGTATTCCAGCTGAATATCGTCTTTTTCAGGCCGCCTTGGGCCGCCGGCGGTTTCTCCTGCAGCGACAGATCATTATAAAAAACGACCTTTCCTCCGCACTCGGCGCAGGTGCAGGCGGCATCAAGATAGTTCAAAATCCGCAGCGCTTTGCAGACAGGGCAATAGGCCGGGGCATTGCAGACCGTTTGGAAATTCCCCATCCCGCCTCCGGCATAGATATTGCCGGAATGGAAGCCGCAAGGACAGCTCGCTTTTAGAATGGAACCGGCAAAAGAGGGCATCGAGGAGAGAGCAAAGGCGAGAATTCCGAGAAGAAGAGCTTTTCCCAGGGAACGAGATTCGGCCGACATCATGACACCTCCCGGAAATGACCGGCGCGTTCAAGCGCTCCATGCGAATCAAACGTCATCTTTTAAATGATACCGTATTTTCAAAAAATAATCTGCTGCGCCGAGCGGCCGGACGGACTTTTGAATCTCTAGATGGTATTTTATTGGGTTTTTTGCGGACTCCGCCCCCTTGAGCGCTTCCCCAAATGACGGAGACAAAACCTCGGGACGTTGAAAACCTTTTCTAAAGAGACCGCCCGAAATGGATCCGCAGCGTCAAAAGTATGGCGATTGAGCTGAGATCGATCCGCGCTTGCCGTTGAGCCCCGACCAATGCGCTCTCCGAAATCCCGGCTTCCTCGACGACGAAAGCATCGTTATCCTGACCCAGCCGCGGATCGTGAACTTGGGAGTACCAGAGCGTTCCCTGTTTCGTCGCAGACCTGTGTTCCGTGATATCCGGAGACCAACCGGTATATTGATCCCAGTTTTTTATCAACGTTGTCGTATCGGTCGTGGAGCTTCCCCGCCATCCGGCGAAAACCAGATGACGGCCGGAAATCTCCAGCCCGAGCGAAATAAGTCTGAAAAGAGCGAGCTCTCCTCCCACCCCTCCCTGGAAGCCCAAGCTGCCTTTGCGAAGATTCTCTTCGATCGTGATATTTCCGTATTCCTCGGATTTACGATATAGGGGAGGCGTGGAATACAAGGAGCGCACCTCCCCCTTGAGCTCATAATTGATGGTCGAAGAATGGGTCATCTTTCCCCAATACATCCCTATCCCTCCGAAGGAGTAGACGGTCAGCGCGCCGATAGGCTGGAAGACGTAGAGGTTGAGGCAGGCCGGGATAATCCTGAACTTGAAATCACGCGTGGTTTCGATATGGTTGTCGTCGGCGTATCCCGATCCGTATGAAAACGCGGCCCGGTCGTAATCCCAAGTGTACGAACCGCGGTTGGCAGCAGTCATGAGGCCGGATCCCAAGCCGATGCCCAGACGCGGTTTCAAAAGAATGACGATCTCCACCGGCCACTCCGAAAGATGCGTCATCGGCTCCCAATCGAACGTGGTTGCATAGGAGGTTTCGGCATCCCACATGGCATAAAAGCTTTGCACATTCAGCCTCAGGAGGTCCAGATCTCCGCCCCTTCCGGGAAGGGCGCCCAACCCGCCCGCGATCTTAAGACTGAATCTGGGCAAGCCTGATCCGGACGCTTCTTCGGGACCGACGGCCGCGGCCATCGGTACCGTCAGAACGGCGAGTGACAGGGTGAGCAAGAAGCTCCACCTCCTCCGACTGGGCCTAGGGTAGTCCATTGTTTGTCCCCGATCCATATTTTGGCGGTTCTTGCTTTCCTTCCGCCGCGGAACCCCTGCCGATAGCGCGCTCATGAGGGCCGTCCGAAATGCCAGCTAAACATCAGGCGAATTCCGAGCGCGCGCAAGTCGATGCGCGCTTCCCTTTTCATGGTCAGCAGGGGCAGGCTCCGTTCATCTCCGACATAGAGGTCATGGTTGAAATTCCGGTCTTGGAAATACCATAGTGTTCCCTGGTCGTCGAGAGTCCCCCTCGTGACGATATCCGGACTCCATCCCTCCCTCGAGGTCCAATTTTTCGCGGTCGTCGTGTATTCGGTCGTGGAATTCCCCTGCCAATCCGTAAAATTGACATGGTGGCCGAACACTTCCAATCCCAATGACAGGTTTCTCGTCAGGGCGAGTTCGGCTCCCAGTCCTCCCTGGAAACCCAAACCGCTCTTTCCGGCGTCCTCCTCGATCGTCCGCTCGTCATCGTCCTCGTCTTTCGAGGAATAGCCGGTGCTGCTTCGAAATTCGGACTTGATCTCGGTGTAAGCGCTTGCCGAGTGGGTCAGTTTTCCCCAGTACCAGCCGAGTCCGCCATAAGAATAAATGCGTAGCCGGCCGAGGGGGAAAAACAGATAGAGATTGATCCGCACCGGGATGAGCCGGATCATGATGTCGCGGGTGTTTTCGTAATGATCGTCGTCGATCATTGAGTCACCCGAGATTGTTATCGTGGACTCGTAATCCCTCGTGTACGAGGCGTGGACAGCCGACCGGAAAAGTCCCGTTCCCAGGCCGAGGGCGAGGGTGGGCTTGAGTCTTATGACGAACTCGAGCGGAAAATCGCCGCCGGACGACAGGGGGTTCCAGTCGAACTCGGCCCGGACCGCTGAGCTCCGGCTCGTGTAGACATATTCTGTGTGGTGCCTCAGGAGCTCCAGGTCTCCGCCCCTCCCCGGGAGGAAGCCGAGCCCGCCGCCGATTCTGAGGCTGAATCGGGACGGGCCGTTGTCCGGAGCCTCACCCGAAACGGCCGCGGCATCAAGCCGCACGAGCACGACGGCGGTAAACGCCGCCAGAAAAAGGATTCTTCCCCGCCGGCCCTTTTTCACGTTCACTTTCCCAGGACGATCCCCACGTTCAGAGCGATGTGATGGTATAAATCTCCTCCCGCCGTGTAGAGGCTGTAGAGAGGCAGGATCTCTATCCGTTTTCCGATGTCGATCGGCACGCCGATCTGGATCCCGAATCCGATCATCGATGAGCTCGAATAGGTCCGGGTCTCGGTGCCCGAGGAATAGTATGTATTCCAGGTAGAGCGGAGCACGACTTCCGAGGTGCTCACGTAGAAAAGACCGAGGCCCGCCTGCGCGGAAAGCTTGAATCCCTCTCCCTTCCGAAGGAACGCGTAGCGCGCCGACGGAGCGACCTCGACGACCGTCTGACTTCCCGAGGCCGATTGAAGATTGTAATACGACGGCAGGACGTCTTGAGCCCATCCCGCGCTGTCGACGGACCAGTTGTGGAAGGCCAGCCTCGCTCCCACCCAGAAAGATTCCGAGAGGGGATAAAAGGCGTGAGCGGCCAGGTTGAATCCCAAATTCCAGCGGTTCGAGGTCACGGAACGCATGTCCTTGGAGACGCCGCCGGCGGGAACGATCACGATGGACTGGGCGCTGACGGCTGAAGCTAAAAAGCAGAGACAAAGACCGGCGCCGATGAAACATAACGTCTTGCGATGCATGGGATTAGCTCCTTTCCCTGATTCGGTCTCCCTATCCGGGAGAGAGCATTTTCGCATAAACCCTCTTCTTTATTCTATCATTTTTTGCAGAGCAAATATCCATCTCTTTTATCGTCCTTAAGGAAAAAGGGGAGAACGGCTCCGGGCCAGGCGCTCAGCAGGCCGACCTCAAGTTGACGGCAAACGCGGATCGGAGATATAAATGCCCGTGATCACGGGGAACTCTTAAAAAGCGGCAGCCGTGTTTCGAACGGAAAACACTGAGGAGGACAAGGCAATGACTTCGAGACAGCGGAACATACTATTCTTATGCCTGATCTTGGCCGTCATACCGGCAGTGCCGGTTTTGTCTTCAGGAAACGGACCGGGCGCGGACAACGGCCAAGCCGTAAGCCAAACGCAAAATCAACCCGCGCCGGAGGAGAGCGCCCCCTCCGATTTGCGCCCGCTGCTGGCCCGGCCTCAAAGCGAAATGCGTCTGGTCATCCAGAGATATCAGGCCGACCGGGCGACCCTCAACGGCAACTATGATGGCGGCGCATTCGGCCGCGGAGGCAGCCGCGGAGCGGGCGCAAGCCCCGGCTCCGGCACGGGTGCGGGCGTCTCGCTCTCGACCGGCCGCATCGCGCGGTTGAAGCGTTTCGACCTGAGCTGGCAGACGGCGCTGAACCAAGTGAACGCAAACAAGCTATCCCCCTCCGCTCAATCGGACCTTGAAAATCTCAAGGCTGCCGTCCAGGCCAATTTGAAACAACTGGACGCCGATGCTGAAGCCCTGGCCCGGCTCATGCCTCTCGTTCCTTTCGCCCCGGCCATCATCCAGTTGAATGAAGCCAGAATCAGGATGGAAGACGTTCCGTCGCAAAAAGCCGCCGCCGTGATGACCGAAGTCGCGAAACACATAAAAAAGATCCGGACGCAGCTCGAAGCCGGGCTCGGTCCCGATCCTTCGGCATCGGCGGCCCTGTGCGTCGACAAAGACTCGGCCGTCCGCGGCGCAGAAGCCGTCGACAGACTGAGGAACAGCGCCCGAAGCTGGTTCAATTTCTACAACGGCTATGACCCGATCTTCACCTGGTGGATGGAAATGCCGTATAAGCAAGTCGATACGGCTTTGCAGGAATATTCCGTATTCCTTCGCGACAAAGCGGCCGCGGCTGCGCCGGCGCAGCCCCTAACGATCCCTGTCGCTCCGGAGCCGGCGTTGAGTGAAGTTCCGGATCTGGGAGAAATCATCGCCTTGCCTCAGGACGAGATGAGGGACATCGTCCGGAAATTCTCCGGAGCGGGCGGGGCCGGCCGCGGAGAGCGCGGAGCCGGAGTTGCCGGCGGCCGGGATGTCCGGTTCTACAAAGGCTGGCTGACCGCCCTCAAAACTCTCGCCTTCGACGCACTCAACCGTAACGCCCAGGTTGACTATTTATACATTAAGAAAATGAGCGAGCTGGGTATCGCCCAGGCTGCAGTCAAACCTCAAACCGAGATCCCGCGGAAGACCGACGCCAGCGGAATTCCGGGCGCGGCCCGGGGGAGAGTCGGCCTCATGAACGATCTGGAAAAAGAGCTGATCCCGTATACGCCCGAGGAATTGATCGCCATCGCCGACATGGAATTCGCCTGGTGCGACGAGGAGATGAAAAAGGCCGCGCGCGAAATGAGATGCGGTGATGATTGGAAAAACGCCCTCGAACGCGTCAAGGAAATGCATGTCCCGCCGGGGGGCCAGCCCGCCGTGATCCGCGACCTGCTTTTCGAGGCCATCGATTTTCTCCGGGCGAATGATCTCATCTCCATTCCTCAAATAGCCGCCGAATCGCTCCACATGGGGATGATGTCGCCGCAGCAGCAGCTCATCAACCCGTTTTTCACCGGCGGGGCGCAAATCACCGTTTCGTATCCGACAAACACCATGGAACATGGCGCCAAACTCCAGAGCATGCGCGGCAACAGCACTCCCCTATCCCATGCCACCGCCTTCCACGAGATGATTCCCGGCCATAACTTCGTCGGATTCATGGGATCGCGCTTCTCAGGGTATCGGGCGAATCTCGGCGGCACCTCATTTTACGGCGAAGGATGGCCGCTCTCCTGGGAAATGCTGATGTACCAGTTGGGTTTTCACGACACGCCCGAGAAGCGCGTCGGGGCCCTTTTTTGGAGGATGCATCGCTGCGCCCGGATTATCTTCTCTCTCAAGTTTCATATGGGCGAATGGTCGCCGCAGGAATGCGTCGATTTCCTCGTCGACCGCGTCGGCTTCGAACGGGACAACGCCGCCGGAGAAGTCCGCCGCTCGTTCCAGGGAGGCTACGGCCCTTTATACCAGGCCTCGTATCTCCTCGGAGGGCTTCAACTGCGCGCCCTTCGCCGGGAGGTGGTTGACACCGGACGAATGACAAACAAGGCGTTCCACGATGAGATCCTGCGGCAAGGCAGCATGCCCATTGCCCTCCTCCGTCTCGCCTTGAATCAACAGAAGCTCAGCCGGAATATGTCCCTCGATTGGAAATTCTACGGAGACAATCCGGGAAGACGAGGGCGGAAAGCCCCTTAATAGACTTCGGCCGAACGGTCAGCGCGCGGCGAACTTCAAGTAGCCGTTCTTCTCCAGGATCTTGAGGAAGCTCTCGACGTCCGCGAGGGCCGGCGCCGGCGCATTCATGAACACCGCCTCGGCGGCAGCCGCGTTCCGGATGTGGAGGATCGACCTCCGGCCGTCGACAAAGTTCCGGATCTCGCCCTCGAGCGCCGCGACCTTCATCACCGTCTGGCGATCCGTCCCGCCCCAGATTTTGGTGTAATACTCCATGAGATCGAATGGCCCGCTCATTTTCTCCGCCCGGGTGGGAACAATCTTTCCCAGCCGGATTTCTTCGGCGGACAGGACGACGGCCTGAGGCTTGACGCCCTCTTTCGAGCAACGCGCCCGGTAGGACTCCTCGATTTCTCGCGTGAGCGGAAGCTGGCAGGCCTCGAGCGCTTTTTTCTTGCTCTGGAGAAGAGCTTCGAGACGGCGGTCGGATTTGATGAAAAAACGGGTTGAATCGAGCGTTCCGGCCTCGCGGACAAAACCTTGGGTCAGGATGTTCTGGGCGTCCTTGAACGCGACATGGATGTCGGCCGGCGCGGCATCGCGCAGGCGGCGTTCCGCCCGGATCTTGTCAAGCCCCAGCCGGGCATAGCTCCGGCCCGCCACTTCGGCGATCATCTTCTCCGTTTCGACCGGTCCGGCTCCGGCAAGGCAAACCGCGGATGCCGCGGAGAGGAAAACGACCCTCTTGAGCTGGGTTGAATCGGATTTATCGGGAGTGTCGCCGCTCGAGTGGTACCACATGTCCGGCCAGCAGATAAACATGACGGCCGGGACCCGGATGCCTCCGTCGACAAAGACGATATGGTCGCTTCCTCCCGAGTGGGCGTCCATCACCGCTGAGAACGGATCGCGCGTCCCCGTCGGAGACCAGATCGGGAGTAAAGTCGCCTGTCCGTCGTACCTCTGCGTCTCCTCGGTCCACTCGACGAAAGAGCGCATGACATCGTTGAGGTACGTGGGGAGCGACCAGGGCGTCTGGACGCAGCAAAAATAGCTCCTGTTCTTGGCCAACGATTCGCCGACCATATCCTCATTGATGTTGGCAAAAAACTTTTTACCGATCTCCGGGAACATTTTGAGATAAGCGATCGTCCCGGAGATCTCGGGGACGAAAAGAAAGCGGACCGAGCGCCTGAGCGGCGCGATTTTGCCGTCGGCCATGAGTTTCTTGAGGACCCGTGCCGTCTCGAGAAGCGAGACGCAGCCCGAAATGTCGTCGTTGGCCCCCTGCTTGGCATAGCCCTCATAGAGGTGAGCGCTGAAGACGAGCTCCTCGTCCGCAAGGTCGGTCCCCTTGATAAGAGCCTCGACCATCTGTTCCTTGTATGGGACCATCCGGGCTTTGACCACGGCCCGGACCTCGACCTTCGTCCCGCGTTCAAGCTGGTCGCGAAGCTCGCTCCCCTGGCGCGTCGAGACCATAAAGCCGAAGGTCGGCTTGTTTTTCTCTCCGGCGGCGATCGAGCTCCAGCCGACCTGGTCCGGGTCGAATTCCGGATGGCTGGAGCCGTAACCGATAAGCCCGGCCGCGCCGTATTTCTCCACGGCCAGGGCTTGGGCCATTCCGGGAAATCCGTTGACGAGGACGATCTTTCCCTTGACGTCTTTCCCCTGATAGAAGCTGTCCTGGGAGCCGGCGCCGACATAGACCAGCTCCGCGGTGATGTCCGCGTCCGAGCTTCCGGAGCAAAGTCCGGCGGGAATGTCCTTGAGGTCGGCGATCTTGCGCTTCGCGGGCTTTGTCAGCCAAAGTTCGGCCGATACGGCGTCCCAGATCTTTGGGCCGCTCGTAGGCAGGTCGATTATGCGCGCGTCCGTGATCCCGTAGGCGCGCAGTTTTTCGATCAGGAACGACGTTTCGAAATATCCGGTTGCGTACTCCTCGGCTTCGCGGTTGCGGTTGACGCCCGCGATCAGGATCTCATTCTGGAGGGCCAAGTCTCCCGAAGCCTCGTCAATGATATCGCGAAGGATTGAGAGCGGGACGAGTGTCGGTTGTATTGTCCGGCCGAACTGGGCGGGAAGGAGTGCCGCGGCCAGGAAGATAATGACGAACAACGCCAGGCTTTTTTTCATATGAACCTCCTTGCGGTCATTCCATTTTAGATTTTTTTGCGGGACGGCGCAACGAGGATCGATTTCGTCGAATCAGTCTCTTATCTTCCATAAATCGCCGCATTGAACACGATCCGGAACGTCCCGAAAGATTGGGCGCGCCATTCGGGGCGGAAGCCGAGAAGGACGATATGCCCCCGGTCGAGCTCGATGTCCACCGCGGCGGCCCGACCCTGGAGAACCTTTTCCCCGATTAAATAGCCGGACAGTAAGGGCGAGCCTGTCTCAGGATATTTCGCCAGGATCGCGCCTTGGAAACCGTCGAGCGTCGCGAAGACGGGGCTGCCGTCGACGAACACGGCCGCTTTCTCCGGCATGCCGGCCATCAGCGGATGAGTCGGGTCGACGGCCACCTCGACGATCGAGCCGCGGAGGAAGAACTCCTCCGTTTTCAGTCCCTCCACCACGTTCTTGACCGGCAGCTTGAACTGCTGGATGGCGAAGCGCGCGGCCGAATTGAAACAGACGAGCGTGCCGCCGCCGCGGATAAACGCTTCGAATCCCTTGAGATCATCGGGAGTCAGAGCGTAAGCGTATTCGGGACGGACGACCCGGGCGGGGCCGCTCGGGCGGCCTCCGGCCGGTTGCGCGCCGGCAGCCGCGGGCGGCGCTCCACCCCCGCGTTCTCCTTGGCCGCCGGCCGCGCCTTCCAGGGGGATACGGGCGTCGTCGGCAAGAATGATCACATCGACCTTGTCGCGGAGGGGCGCACGAAAGTCCGCGGGATGCAGGCTGACATACTCGAAGCCGTATTGTTCAAGAAGCCAGCGGGTCCATCCTTCGTCCATGCTGCCGCTCCAAGGCTGATAAAGCCCTAAGCGAGGCTTCCGCAAGGAGATGCCGCTTGCGTCCGTGCGTTCGGTGTTTAAAGCGAGCGCGCGGACCAGGTCGGACTGGGCTGATTCGGATAAGCCGCCGATTAAATATCGCGCGCCGGAGCCCGATGAGCTCGGCGCGAATTGAACGCTTGCGCCCAGTTGCCAGGCCCGGTTGATGGCGCGGAAGGCGTTGTTCTGGGCGGGATCGACCGCGAGCGCGAGCCCGGAGCCGCTGATCTTGCCAGGCGGCGGAACGACGGCTGCCGCGGCCGAATTCGCGTCGAAACCGATGCCGGGCACGCTGTCGAACCACGCCGGATCATCAGAAGTATTCATATTATAAGGAACGGGCTTAGCCTTCAGATCCGGCGGCAGGCCCAGCTCCCTCATATTTTTCCGAACCTCTTCGCCGAGCGGAGTCGAGGACGCCGCCCACTTGATGCCCATCTGCAGGGGAAGCGTCCAACCGGCGGCGTCATACGGCCGCATGGGCGGGCCGCCGGGATACTGGCGGAGATCCGGGTATTTTTGGACATCGAGCAATTCGCGGGCCATCGCCGCGAATTCCTGGTCCGTGGGGACGACCCAAGTGCCGGCCGGGTATGTCTCGTTGTCCATCGTGGCCGGCGCGGTGAGCTGCCAGACGCGCACGCCGCCGAATGCGAGGCGGCGCAGCAACTCGACGGCCGCGACGGGATCGCGCTGCTCCTGGGGAATAAAATACGCGAACGGGGCGGTCTTCTTTCCGAGGGCGATCTGGTCGCGGCCGGCTTGATAGCGATTGTAGAGAAGGGAATCCTTGTACTTGGCCGCATACTCGAGCACCGCGAGCGAAGCGGTTTCATCATAGGCGACGGCGTCGGCGAATCGCCACCAGCCCGGCGGCCAAGGGCTGGAATACAGACTCTGGGCCCTGAGGTCGCGATAGTTCGGGGGGAGGTCTTTGAGGGTGTACTCGCGCGGCGCCGCCATATTCCCCGCCGTTTCCGTCCAGAACGAGGGGATGTTCTTGAAGATCGGCGCGTAATCGACATAGCCGGGATACCACGCGTCAAAAGCGGTCCCCATGTGCGTGGCGCCGACCATTCCCCGCTCCTCGAGGCCCTTGGCGATGGCCATGCCGATCATATTCACCTCGCGCGAGGAGACGGCGGGAGCATTGAGCCCGACGGGCTCGGAGAACGGCGGCAGCCAGATGCGCGCCGGAAACGGCGCCGTCTGGTGATGGACGTAAACGATCTGCGGTTCCCACTGGCGCCAAAAATATTCCATGACCCGCGACTCGATCATGTTGAGCATATACCCGTCGCGATTATTGTCGTGGCCGACGTACTCCTGGTAGAGGCGCGGCAGTCCGGACTGCTCATACGGCGTGCCGATATTTTTCAGGTGCCACTCCCCCACCATCTGCTGTCCGTCCGGATTCATCGTCGGGAATAAAATGAGGATGTCGTTCTTGAGAATCTCCTGGACTTGCGGATCGCCGGCGCGGCTGAGCAGGTCGTAGGCGAGCTGGGGCGTCATTTGCGGACCGGCCACCTCGGTCGCGTGGCACCCTCCGTCGATGTGGACGAAGGCTTTGCCCTCGCGGGCAAGGGCGCGGGCCTGGTCGTCGGTCAGCCCCTCGGGATGGGCCAAGCGCCGGGCTATCTCGCGAAAGCGGTCAAGGCCGGCCAAGTTCTTCGGGTCCGAGATCAAGGCGAAGTACATCGTTCGGCCCTGGGTCGTCCGGCCGGCCTCGAGGAGCTTCAAGGATTCGCTCGCAGCGGCGAGAGCCTTGAAATAGGCAATCGCCTGGTCATATGTCGCCAGCTTGTTGTCGGCGCCCGGCTTAAATCCCAGGACCGACTCGGGCGACGGGATCTTGCCCGCGCCCCCAAGGAGTAGGGCTTGGCTCAAAAAAATCAAAACGGGAATCCATTTCACTTTTTTCCGCATGGCGTTCACTCCTCGTTAGGTTCAGGCGCTATCTCATGGCCGCCGACCGTGTTTCGTCTTCGAAAGAGGCGAGGTCATGGAATGCCCCTCTCCATATGTCTTCATTTTTTATAATGCAGGAATGATATCAAAAAATCCCCGCCCCATAAACATAGAAGAGATCCGGGATAACAAGCGGCGCTCATCGTGACGAGCATTAATTTCCTGTTTAAGAATCCTGATTAAAAATACGGAGAAAAAACCGGATATCGCGTCCTCTCGATCGTGAAAAATGGAATTTTGGCGATTTTATGTTTAAAATAGCCGCGTGCGGCAGGTCCCTTAATCCCTCGTCCTCAAATGAGAAAGCTATCCGGACAATCGAGCTCGCCGCGTCGCTGACGAGTCTCCTGCGGAATGCGGGGCGCCTTGCTAAAAATAAACCTTAGCGATTGGAGAATGCACGATGAAGAACAATAATCCCGTGTCCCGTCGTTTTGCCCTCCGCGTCCTCGGATTGGGGGCAACGGCGTCCGTCCTGGACGCGGCGCTGCCGCCGCCCCGCGTATCTTCCTTTCCGGGCAAAACCGATGTCTTCGCCTTGATCGGAGACCGCTGGCACAGCTTCGACTACATCCGGACCGCTCTGACCCGGACCCTTGTCCGGGAAGCGGGCGCTTCCGTCAACTTCACGCCGGACTATGCCCTTCTCACGCGCGAAAACCTGGCCGCGCATAAACTTCTTCTCATGCTCTGCGACGGCCTGTCTTTTCCCGGCGGTTACACCTCTCCCTATCCTTTCTTCGATCCGGAAAAGACGAAGATCGTCAGCGAACCTGCACTCCCCGGCTTGGACGAGACAGCCGTGAACTGGCTCACGCCCGATCAAGGCAATGCTGTTCGCGAATTCGTGGCGAACGGCGGTGCGGCTTGGTTCTTCCACAATACCAGCTACATTTCCGGCGGCAATATGGATTTCCGCCATGTTCAGGGAGCGCTGTTCACCGGACATACGGTCATCCGCCCCTACAAAATGAAGATCGTCAATACTGACCATCCTGTCACGCGCGGCGTGCGGGATTTCGTCGTCACCGAGGAACAGCACTTCCTGATCTACGATAAGGATCCCAAGCACGTCCTCGTCCGGAGCGTCAACGAGCTGGGGCTGGAATACGCGACGCCCAAATACGGAAACCAGGGGGCGTCCTGCGAAGCCTGCTGGGCCTACGATTATGGGAAGGGACGGGTCTGTTTTATGGCGCCCGGCCACACCATCCCCAGCTTCTGGAATCCTGAATACGTGAAGCTCCAGAAAAACGCCCTGCGCTGGCTGTTGCGGGAAGCATGAGAACATAAGGCGGCGTTCATCCTTTTTCCCGATTTCAGCTGAAGAGCGTCCTCGTCCATCTCGCTGATAATAAAACAGATAAATTCGGTAATGGGTTGTCTGGCACAGAATTCGTTATTTCCAATCCCCCTGAAGACTGAACGCGGCCCAAAAGAAAGGATGCGACGCGTTGAAATCGACGGTCCGGCCGCTCTCGTCCTTGATCCGGATCGGTTTCCGGATGAGATCGATCTTTGCCTTTTGCAGCGCCCGATCCTTGTTCTCGCCCGCCCGCATATAAGAATAGAATCGCTTCATCAGCTCGGCCGTGGCCGCATCCGCGACTTTCCATTTTGAAGCGAGAACCGACCTGGCCCCCGCATATTGAAAAGCCCGGGTCAGACCGATCAATCCTTCTCCGCCAAATTCTTTTCCCAGGCCTGTTTCGCAAGCCGAGAGCGTCACGAGGTCGGCATTGACTCTTATCCTCTCGAACACTTCCCAGGCCTGGAGGATGCCGTTGTCCCGGCCCTCTTTCGACTCGGAAGGAATAGCCAGCGCCAGCCCGGAATTCAGAGGCACGAGCTCGTCCAGAAGCCCATGGCAGGCGAAATGAATGAAGCGGACTCCTTTTCCCAAAGCCTTAGCCCGCTCTTCCGTGGCGTCCTCGCCATAGTAAATTTTTTCCTGGCCTTTAAAAAGCTCCGCGATAGCGGCGACTTCCTGCCGTGTGCCGGGAAGCGGAGTCAAATCCAGTCCATCCCTCACCATGGACCGAACGGCCGGATCCCCGGCCTTATCGAGCTTCCCCGTGTCAGGGTACGTCGGATCGCCGAACGCGATGAGAGCGGTGCCGGGTTTGTCTTGAGGACTCGTTCGCTGCTTCTTGAGTTCATTGAAAACCGTGGCCGACAGGGCGAAATGGATCGGTTTCCATTCGCCAAGATATTGTCCATTCCGCCCCGCCTTCCTCCGGGCGAGCGCCTCGAACGGCAGGAGATGGAGAGGGCCGTCGGGAATAATCAGGAGTCTCAGGCTCCGGTCGATAGCCTCTTCGGCCGGCTGGATAAACGTCGCATACAATTTCTTCCCCTGCTCGAGGAGCCCCTCCGGCGACCGCATTCCGGCCTTCCCCTGTTGAATCATCCGGTTGAATTTTTCAATGTCATCCCTGAGGCTTTTTTCCTCAACGGCTAAGAGATGAACTTGAAGCCGGTCAGAGGTCACGACAAAAAGAAATCCACCGGTCTCCCCTATGGCGTATGACAATACCGCAGTTCCGGGGTCAATCGCCTTCTGCACGGACCTCGCGTCGAGGGGGACGGGGTATTCGAGCGAGGCGAGTTTCGGCGATGCTCTTTTGACCTTTTCCGCCGCGGCTTCACGTTGGGTGTTCAACTCTTTGAGCCGGACGAGCAGGGCTTCAATTTTGTCCTGGTCTCTGGCCGCGTTGCGCTGGCCGAGCTCAGAGAGAATCCGGTCATAGGCGATGGCGAGCTGCCTCCTCTCCGCGGCAAGCTCGCCGGGTATGTCCTCGGAGAAGGCGATCTCCCGCTCGGCGAGCATGGAGAGGAAGAGCTGACCGCGATATTGCTCGGTCATTCTGAACGCTTCGTCATTTTTTTTCAGCTTGAGGAGGAGGTCGACGTAATCCAGGTAATAGCTTTTGAACATGGACCGGAAACCGGCCTTGGTCTCCTGGGTCCCGCCGATCCGGCTGATTTGGGCCTCGAGGGATTTGATCGCCCGCAGAAAATGGTCCGCGGCCAGATCCAGCCGTTCGCTCTTGACAAAGACGACACCCAAATTATGGAACGTCATGGCTTCCTTCGTGCTTTCGGGGACAATTCTTTGAAACAGCGCGAGAGCCCGCCGGTGATAATCCTCGGCCGCTTTGAGATCGCCCTTGTCCGTTGCGACGTTGCCCAGATTAGCAAGCGTGGCGCCATAATCCATGCTTCCCGGAATCTGTTTTTCTTCTATGGCCAAGGCATCCTTGAAATATTTCTCCGCGGCCTCGAGGTCGCCTTTCTTGTGGAAGACATTCGCCAGAGAAGCGAGGTTGGCGGCCAGCTCGAAGCTCCCGGGAACGCGCTTCTCCAGGATGGCACGCGCCCGCTCGTAATAATCCTTCGCCAGTTCATAATCCCGCGCGTCGTAAGCGACATTGCCGAGATTGATCAGGCTCGAGGCAACCGGGAGGCTGCCCGGAATGATCTTTTCCCGGACGGCCAGAGCCCGTTTGTGGTAATTCGCCGCGGCCTCCAGGTCGCCCCTGTTGTAGGCGATGAGGCCGAGGTTGTTCAAGTTGTAGGCGGAATCCGGCCTTCCCGGCGCCAGCTTTTCCTGAATGGCTAGAGCCCGCTTGAAAAGGTCCTCGGCTTTTTCCATATGGCCCTGCTCGAGGGCGACGACGCCGAGATTCGTCAGGCTTCCGGCCACGTCCATTCCGCCCGGGGCCAGCTTCTCGCGGATGGCCAGGGAGCGGTTGTAATAATCCTCGGCTTCGGCAAAGCGGCCTTGTTCGTCGGCGACGATCCCCAGATTGTTCAGGCTCGAGGCGACATCCAGGCTCTCCGGAAGCCATTTCTCTTTGATCTCAAGAGACTGCTTGTAATATTTTTCGGCCGTTTCCAAGTCTCCCCGATAAGAATTCAAAATTCCGAGGTTGTGAAGACTTCCCGCCACATCGAGGTTTCCCGGAGACAAGTTTTCCCTGATGGCCAGAGCGGACTTTTGATACTTTTCGGAGGTGTCCAGATCGCCTCTCTTCATCGCGTCGATTCCAAGATTAGAAAGGCTGGCAGCCATCTCCAGACTTCCTGGAGCCAGCTTTTCCCTTATGGCCAATGCCTGAGAATAATATTTCTTGCTCTTGTCCAGGTCCCCGGGAATCGAGCTCAAAACGCCCATCGCGTTGAGGATACCGGCCGCGGCCAGGCTTTCGCCCCACGCTTTCTCCCGGACCGAAAGGGACGACTGATAGGTTTCCTCCGCCTTTTTAAAATCATTCTGATTTTCGTATATCTTTCCGAGGGATTCCAAGGCCTGCGCCAGGGCAACGGGATTCTTCATAAGTTCGGCATGCTTTATCGCTTTCTGATAGAAAGCTCCGGCGTTTTCCCATTGCCGCTCTTTCGCCAGAGAATCTCCCATCTTCAGATAAATCCAGCAGGCAATCCCTTGATTTTTTGACGCCTCTGCCGCTTTGGCGATGATATCCCAGAGCGGCAATCCTTTCTCGATGTCCTTCTCGAGTACGAGTTTCCGCGCCTCCTCATAGTCTCTCAACTGCACCGCATCGAATCTCGGGCGGACGCTGATCTTCCAATCGCCCAGCGGAACGACGACGGTGATCTTCTTTCGCTCCCGTTCCCCGGACAAGCGAACGGGCCCGCGCGGCGACTCTTCCCAACGAATCCGGATCCAATCGAAAATAGATTCGATAGTGCCGTGCGTGCGCTGAGGATGGACCGGAGGATTGGGCATGCGTTCCCAGGCGAGAATGACGTCTCCGGTTTGGAGGCCTGCCTTCTCCCCGGCCGAGCCTTTTCCGATGTCCTCGACGACGACGCCCTTCTCAATGCTCCAAAGAGGAGTGGAAAAGGCCGACATTAAGAAAACGATGAAGAAAATTCCGGAAATTTTACGGATCATGCCGAACCCTCCTCGCTTTTATTTCTGTCTCGATGACAATTTCGGTAATTGATATCATAATCCA
>Ga0214473_10004705_pt1 | contig 16397 bp, 12 predicted proteins | sample RVTome_7_FD_203509 | JGI IMG/M metagenome (GOLD analysis project Ga0214473, IMG submission 203509) | Soil microbial communities from uranium-contaminated site in the Upper Colorado River Basin, Wyoming, United States - RVT98D197 | ecosystem: Environmental > Terrestrial > Soil > Contaminated >... | reverse complement strand
AGGCAGGCCCGCCTTGACTTGCCACAGGCGAGGCAGGCCCGCCTTGACTTGCCACAGGCGAGGCAGGCCCGCCTTGACTTGCCACAGGCGAGGCAGGCCCGCCTTGACTTGCCACAGGCGAGGCAGGAATTTTTCGACTAGAAGTTTCGACGCTGAGCTGTCCGCGTTCTAAAAGCTCTTGCGGTTTTGTGGTTATGAGTTTGTGTTCTTCAGGAGAAGCAACAACCGAAATTGGGACATGATTGTTGCCGGCAAAGAAAATTCCTTCACCTATGTTTGCTCCCAACAGCAGCTGTTTCTCTCCTTGCGAGAGATAAAATATTTCAGCAACCTCATCTATCGCAGCAGGAGACTGCTTGAGAAGCACCCTAAGGGCACTATTAGTAACAATTGCCTTACCGATATCTTGTGCAAGGAAATCTTCGACGTCCTGCGTTATTGTAGTAAGCCCAAGGTAATATTTCCGAGCCCTTTTGACAATGGACCACATAAATTGGGCCGTATCTGCGTATCTCATCATGTGCCACGCTTCGTCTACAATTAAGAGCCTTTTTTTGAGATCTTTTTTAACGCGGGTCCAGATGAAATCCAAAATTACAAACATTGCAATTGGACGGAGAGCGTCCTGGAGCTCTTTGACCGAAAAGACGGTGAAAGGACTTCTGATATCGATGTTGGTTTGTTTGTCAAAGATTCCGATAAACGAACCCTTAACAAACTTTTCGATTCTGGCGGCCAAGTCAAGAGCTTCGTCTGTTTCCATTCCAATAAGGATTTTGTATAGATCTTCCATTAGAGGAGGTTCTTTTGTTTGGGTGGTCGGGTCTTGAGTAATGCCTTTTGCTCTATATGTTTCAACCAAGGCGCGGTCCAAAAGCGCCTCCTGTAAAGGAGTAAGTTTGCCCATGATGACTTTGAATAAGGAATGAAGAGACAGAATTTTTAATCCCAATTGGTTCTCCCCTTCCTCATAAACCTGAGAAAGGTCAAACGGATTGATCTTTGAAGCAGAGCTAAATGAAAATGAGATATACTCCCCGCCTACGGCGTCGGCAAGGGCTTTATATTCGCTTTCGGGATCAATAATTATTACTTCTGCTCCAAGCATTAAAGATCTGACCGATTCCAGCTTCACAAAGTACGACTTTCCGGCTCCCGAAGTTGCGAAGATGGTCATGTTAGAGTTTTCTAATGAAAACCTGTCGAAGATGATAAAAGATTCATTAAGAGGATTAATGCCATATAAAACTCCCCTATCCGAAGAAAGCTCGGCCGAGGTTAAAGGAAACGTTGTTGAAAGCGAGGTTGTGTCCATGTTTTGAGTAATAGAGAGCCTGTCTAATCCCAACGGAGCCGTTGTTAAAAAGCCGTTTTCCATATCCAGCATTGCGTTTTGCGAATTAACCAAGAGAGCCCCCAATGTTGATTGGACCTGTTTTGTAATGTCATTTAAATCCTCAATGGATCGGGCCGGTATCGTTATGTAGAAACCGAATTCGTAAAAATGTTCCGCCCCTTTTACCAGTTCTTCCTGTAAAACCCGAGCATCGTCGAGTTTTGCTTGAGTAGAAGGATTTACTATTTTTCCTCTTTCCAAATCAGTTGCAATTTCTGCCTCCATTTCTGCGATTTTATGACGCAGTTCGTCGAGAACTCCCCTAACCTCGATTGGAAAGATGTAAAAAGCGATGTCCAAAGACGAATCGAAATTAATAATCTGTTCTAGCCAGCCGGGTGAAACAAAACGAGGATAACCCGAAATAAATATAGTTCTAAAGTAAACTTCATTTATCCTAATATAATCAAAATCTATATCCATGCTTTCTGGAGAAACAACGTCAAGAATATCAAGCTTTAACTCTTTCAAACTTGCATTTGGATCAATTATTTTTGGTTTGGTATGTAGAGAGGATGGCGATTTGGGTTGGCTGGGAACGCTAGCCTTCCCCGCTTCCACTGTGCCTGCAGGCACCTTTGGTTTTCGGGAAAAAACTTTTGATAAATCAGGAAATTTCATAATAAACTTTTTATATAAGCGACTCTCGCTTTTTGTGCGGCATTTCGGGATTAAAAATATGAAACAACAAATCCACAAGCTCCGGCGTTGTTAACTGCCTAAGTTCGACCCCGAGTCTTCTTGCCTGACGCATAAGGTGGTCTCTTTTAGGATAGAGGGCAACTCTGGCTTTTTTAATAACATAAGACTTGGGATATGGGAGAACGTCGGATCTTTTTGTAAACGAAAAAAGACTCTTTGCCATGCCCAGCTCGATTGAAGTAAAAGGAATTACGAGATAGAAATTTTTACTTAAAACATTTTTCTTTTTAACGGCTTCGAGTATGAACCTTTCATATCCCTTCATGAGCTCCGATAGTTTTGGGTTTGCTATTTTGGACTTGGCTTCTTCAAGAAATCGCATATAGCTAGAAATATCTTTTCTTTGTGATCGAACGACGATTTGTACGGGAAAGTTAAACGAGTTTAAAAGTCCGGCGTAGGACGCAATAACGGCCCCTTGCTCAACCTCGTTTAGGAGTCCGAAATTTAGTGAAGTCGACTCCAACAGAAGAGCGGCCCCTCCGTTTTTATATAAAACGATATCGTAGATAATGTCTGCGATAGGAATTCTATCCTGGGCAGTTGAGGTTATGGGTTTATCCGGTGTTGATAAAAAGGGAATAGCCATTTTAATAATTTAGGGTATATAGAGTTTATCGCGCGTAAATTCAAATGCTCCAGTCTCAGTTTTTTCATTTGCCCAAACAGCGATTGGCGGAATTATAGTTCCTTTAGCCTCAAAAAATAGATCTTGAAAGATTAGCCCCTCTTTTTCAATAGCAATAGTATATCTGCCGTTAAGAAGGGGAGTAACAATCATAAAGTGACCGAGCTTGTTGGTTTTGAGAGCCCTAACCGGCCTACCGGCTTCGTCTTTAATTTCAAGAATTGCTCCTTCGACGATTTTGCCTTCGGTATCAAGGACCTGGCCAACAATCGTATTTGGTTTAGACGGAGGTAGGGGGGGAGTTACGTCTTGGGAAAACAGAGCCTGTTTGGGAACCGATTTTGAGGGGATTGAGGGAAACGGAGTTGCGGCCATTGTTTGAAAAGGCGCTGTGTTTAACTGTGTCACTACTGTTGCTGGGCCTTGTGTTTGGGCTTGAGGTTCAACGGCAAGTCTTCTTTCTTGGGGAACAGCGACTTGGGGTCTGGCCATATGAACTGTTGTAGTTAAGGACGGCTCTTCCTGAGGTTCTATATAAACAGTTGATCCGGGCGCTATAAAAGTTTGTTTAACTTTTGTAAGAAAAGTTTCCTCTTTTTGTTCAAGGCTTGTTATGTAGGGTTCGCTGGGAAGGATCTGCGGTTTAGCTACCTCTTTTGCAACCTCCTTTGCCGCTTCCGGTTTTTTAACTTCTCCTTCAGGTAAGAAATAAGCCCTTGGTCTTGCCGGAGTTTGCCAGATAAAAAGAGTCGGAGAGTAAATGGATCGGAAAAAGATAAAGACCCACGTTGAAAGAGGTCTGTCTTCAATCGGTAAAAATGCAAGGGCGATGCCGAAAAGAACGGAGATGACGATAAGCGGCCACTTGATGACGGGGTGGAGGGGTGAGCCATACAGCATGAGCCCGACCAAAGCCCCGCCCGCAAGTTGCAGGAACTGTTTCAAGGTCATGTCGCCCACCAGACGGAATTGGTAAGATGAAATTTGTTGTGGAATCGGGTGCTGTTCTGCCATTAGTACTTTAGTTCTTCCTTAGTTTTCCTTATATATTAGATTACTACGTGAAGAAATTAGATCAACCCCTGGCATCTTTTCACAGAAGAATTGTTTGCTAATTTGACCTCTGTGGTTTCGAAACCTATAATACAGTTCATGTCAAACGAATTTTCATTTGATAAATTTAGAAAACAAAAACGAGTGGAAGAGGAGAGAGCGATACATAACCTAATAATAAATAATGAAACAGAAGCTGAAGTAAGAACAGAAGTAGAAAGGCTAGATCGTTTACCTGTTGTAAAACTTATTGATAATACAATTCATGAGCTAGTTAGTTATAATAAAGGTAAGTATTGGAAAAGACATATTTGGAAATCAATCAACCTAAAAGATCAAGATGTCTTAAGATGGAAAACTTTGACGATAAAGAGAGTGTTAAATGATTTAGATTCTTATAGTGATAATTTTCATGAAGAATTATCTGAACAAGGAGAGAAAATAATCGCAGAGCTTTTAGATAACCCGCTAAATAACAGTATAAGATTTATTTATCAGGCGTCCGATTCTAATTTTATTATTCAAACCGATGGTCTAGAAGCTAAATTTTTATCTGACAGAGGAGATATAACTGATGAATCATTGAAATCTTATTCAAACTTAGATGGGTTAGGTTTCAAAAATAATTTAGAGAATAATATTGAAAATTATATTAACTATTACAGAAATTTAGGACTTTATGAGGAAACGATAATAAGGTTAAGGGAGAATAAGTCTTCGGGTAAAGACGAACTTCTTAATAAACTTGATGTTAAAATAGATGACTTAAAAACGAAAAATGTCTATGAGATTAAAAATCCTTGGGTTATGATTGAGAGAGAGACTGAGGCGAAATTAAAGTATCTGAATAAAGTAATATTTAATAATAAGTGTGAATTAGTACCTTGGACAAAAGTTGTGAGTATTGGAAGTCCAATTGAGGAACGGCCATTTGGACAGTCATATCAAGATAAATCTTCGAGAATTAAAGAAACTCAGTTAGAATGTGGATTGGTTGATAAAAACGGTAAACATATAATTAAATTTTGGAGAATGATTGAAAGACTTGAGAGTAAAAAGGAGCCCTTTGCCTTTCATTGGAAACCTATTACTAAATTTCCATCTCCGCAAGGATTAAGATACAGCGAAATTGATTGTATTCAACAACAAGATTTCTATAGAAGGTCAGTAAATATTCCTACGAACATTCCTATTGAAAACCTAATAAAATTATTTGAATATGCTTCTATTTATCAAATTATACATAATTATTAAATTTAATTTAAAAAATTCAATACTTTAATTTTGTCACTTCAGAACAATAACATTGTGTTGTTTGATTAAACTAAATCCTTATAATGATTTGAAATGATATAATTTGGGGTGAAGGTCCCAGTTGGATACTTTCAGATCCAACGGGATCCCGTTTGAAGACCTAATAGGACTTTCAAAAATGGAGAGGAAAAATATGCCAGAAGAACCAATTGAATCGAACGAACAGAAAAAGCCCCAACAAGGGTGGGGAGAATATCATGTAAGTAGCCCTTTCGGGACTGGCTCTGGCAAATTTGGTGCAAAAGAAGAAGTTGCGCCAGAACGATTGGAAACTCCGAAGGAAGAAGAAAAGAAAACTCTTCATGGAGGAAAGCCGTTTTCAGAATGGCTTTCAACTTTCAGAGGGCTTTCGGAAAAGGAAAGTCTTTCTGATGAAGAAAAAGAGGAAAAAAATAAGTCAAGAGAATTTCTTTACGCCTACATTGACGATCTTACAGATTCCGGGGAACTTGATGAAATATATGATCGTTTCGAGGAATTAAAGAAAAGGGAACAAGAGTTGGTTCAAGCGGCAAAAACTGGAAATGATGTAAGCGAAAGCGCGTCTAATTTTGCAGAAAATATTAATAAGGAATATGAGAATGCCCGTCGTTTGACCGAAGAGGAAAAGGACGATAATTCCGCAAAAGGCGCAAGGGAGTGGTTTTACAAAACAAGGCTTACTGGTCTTTCGAGGGAAACCGAAAGATTGGTTGATGAGGGTATCCACAAGGAAGAGGAGGTTGGAAAAGAAGAACCTAGAGAACAAACTGAAACAGAAAAGAAACTTGCTAGAGCAAAACAAATAATTGTAGCTCTCGGAAGCGCGGCAATTGCCTTGGGACTGGACGAAGTAGTTGAAACTTACATTGCCCACAAGGTTAAAGCGAAAATGGGAGGCAAAAAAAGACCCCCTGAGGAAGTTAGACCTACTGAGGAGGAGGGGAAACCTCCCGAGGAAGTTGCGCCGAAAAAAGAGGACATTTCCAGAATAAACTTCAGAGAATTGAGAAGAAGAATAGTAGAAGAAGAAGGCGAGGCAAAACTTGAAGAACTTATCAAAGAACAGAACAATCGGGTAAAGGAATTAAAAAATAAAGACGTTTTTGTTAGGGGAGCGATGATGGAGGATATCGAACGAATTATAAGAGAGAGCACCTGGGATAATTACTACAAAAACCTGATCGAGCATGCGAGGTTAACAGAATCTGAACTTAGGGGAATGTCGGATTATAACGACCCAAGATACGAGGGGTTAGCCTACGAAACCGTAGTCCAGGTTGCCAACAAATTAAGCTCTGACGGGTTAAGAGCAAAAGAAGGTGCGGATTTTAGCACCACAGAGTATACAGGATTTGATGATTATTTAAACAAAAAGCTTAAAAGCAAGGACGGAAGAAGAAGTTTGGGAGAAAGAGAGCGAAGAGCAAGGGCAATGATTTTAGATGATTATGAAGGTGTTGATTTAAATAATCTTGTCGGCCGGGATATTAAGAAGGCGGAAGTCCCTCTCGAGGAGGAAAAGCCAAGCGAGTGGGAAACTCATGGAGGAAAAACTTTCCTTGAAGCTCTTGAAGTGCTTGAACATTTAAACGCTTTTGAGGCAGCAAGACAATTAACTAATGAGGAAATGATCAGAAAAAATGAAGTCTCTTCGATTATGAACCAATACATAAAGGATTTAGAAGACAAAAGATATATGGGAAAGATTTATGGTGAAGTTAATAAGTTGGAGAAAATTTTTAATGCTTTAAAAGCGTTACCGACTCCGGACAGGGTTCAAAATTTTAGGCGGGAGATGGGCAGGCTTGACGAACTAAAAGACAGAATTGACGACAGAGAAGAAGAATTGAACGAGAAAGATTTTCCGGTAAAAGGAGCAAGAACCTGGGTTATAAATCAAGCCCTCGATATGTTTCAAGAGGTTTATGAAAGATTGGGTTTAGCTCCCAGCGGCGAACCAGAACCGGTTGATAGAATGACCCAAGCACTGGAAGGACTTTCTTCCGCATTCGAAAGCCAGACTCCTTCTGCATTAAGATTGCCTACAAAGGAAATATTAGCCCAAGATGCCTATTTTAATTATGAATTAGGCCAAAGAATTTCAGAGAGACTGGCAAAAGAGCAAGGAAAAACTCCAAAAAAGTTGGATTTAAGCGATGCAGAAAAAGCAGAAGAATTCGAAAAATTATATGAAGATAACGTTAAAAGGTGGTTTAATAAAATTTTAAGACAGCTTTGGAGTTATCCTGAACAGTTTGAAGAACACAGAGATTTGTATGGAGCTCTGGAAAAAGCAATTACACAACTTAAATATACTCCAGAAACGAATGAATTGGGAGACGAACTTGGTGACAAGTTAGAAACTCAGCGTGCTTTAAAAACGGAGATGAGAATATTCGATTTATATACCCCTGATAAGATTTATGAGGCAAGCTCTTTGATGACTACGACAAATCTGAAAAGACTTTTTACCACAGAAGGAGTGGCGGAGGTTTTTAAGGGGTATTGGGAAGATGGGGAGAGATATGTAGACACATTCTATGAAGAAGGTCACAAAGACCAAGAGCTAGAAAATGAGATAAAAAATAGGTACGTTCGTGGGGGAAAAGCTGAAGGAATAAATGGAATAACTTATGAAGAAGACGGAAACGTTTTATTTCTTGATCAAGCCATTAGTAAAGTTGAAGCTAAGCTAAGACGACCAACATCGCATGAAAATAGAATGAAAATAGAAAGGGAATTAGAAGGCCTTCAGGCAGAATATGAGAGGAGAAGAATAGCGGGGTCATTATATCAAATAACGCTTGGTGCCTCTGAACACTTTGTTGGATTTGACGGTACGGGAAATCTATTTGGAAGAAGGGTTTTAAATGTCGATAAGGATTTAGAAGCAAACTCAACAGTACAAGAAAGCAGAGGTATTTGGTCGCCCGATGTCGGCAAATATAAAGGCAAGCCAATCGATTTGGGATTTCGAAATTGTATTGTTGCAATGGCGGAAGAGTGGTCCGAACACAATGCGGAAACGGATGACGACATGCCTATAGGAATAAAAGAACTAGGGGCGCAAAAGAAGAAACTAGATGACTGGAGTTACAGGAAGCATGTAAATAAAATTGTTAAAGAAGAAATCGTTGGCATACTTGGTAACGTAGAATTTTGGAACAAATTAGGACTAAAAGAAAGTTGGTATCAAACCGGGTGCATGTCTGATTTTTCTGATACAGACGAAACTAGGGTTGCGTTATATAACTTTTTCCAGACCCCTACAGGTGACGCGGGAAGGGAAGCTTTTGTGAAGTTGGCGGGAACGTTTAAACAGCAATCCGCGAAGCTTAATGCAAATGAAAGCCTGAACGACGTAGCCAGGTATAGGAAAAAATTTGAAATATTGGATAGGATATTGTCATATGGAGATACCAGAGAAGGAAGAATACAATTTCCTGATTTTGAAATGGATAGAAGTTTGGAAATGACCAAATGGATTGATTTAGCTGGGAGAGCAAATATGATAACAGAGGAACAGGAATATGAACTTTATAAAAAGTATGTTAGCTTTATTAGAATTGGAATTCCGGGTACTGATAGTGCGTTAAGACTTCCTATGCCATTTACGACAAGGCGTTGGCAAAGGCAGGAAAGAATTGAAAGGGATATTTCAAGTTCTGTGAGGAGAAGCCCGACTGCAAGAAGAGGAATTTCCAGTTCAATAAGTGGGAAATTTTGGTCTACGTTGGGAGATTATATAAAGCAGGAATTATTTGGCCAGCGTCGTTAGGGATTTGGATTTCTAACTCCTCTTGCTTGTCTTGCTGCTCTGTATTTTTCCGTGAGTTCTTCTACGGCCGCCTTTCTTTCCGCTTCTTGTCTTAGCGCACGAGTTTCGCGATAAGCAGTTAGCGGTCGCCACACTGTGGCTGCACCTGCGGCTCCCCCAATACCAGCTACTCCTCCTGCAGCTTCTCCGATTGCGGCGCCATATCCAAATGGCCTTTCGGAAAGGAGTGATTGTATTATATCTCCCGCTTTAGGAACGAGAGCAATGGCCGAGAGGCTTGCAGCCAGCCAAAGAATTGGAAGAGGGTCGAAATTGCCGCTCTGTGAGCCAACCGTAAGAGGAGGATACCAGCTTGGACATGAAGTTTGTCCTGGACAATCAAATGGTGACTGTATTGTTATTCCGAAACTAGGGCCAATTTCGTTTCTTAACCCCGCATACGATGCCGATAGAAAAACTAAAGAGAGCATAAACAATATTCCAATAATAGGATATATAGCCAAGTTAGAAATTAGAGATCTTAACCAACTGCCGAAACTAAGACCAGGATACACTACGCCGGCACCTATATATATAGGTGCGAAGATAACGAGAAGGAGTATTTGAAGATATGTTTTAATGAGAAGAAAAATTACTTTAACAGCAGCAATAAAGGCCCATATTAAGAAACCGACTACAAAGAGAAGGCCTACAACTGTTAGAACTACGCCACTTAAAATGCCGACGGCCCCAAGGCCAGTAAGTCCGTATGCTGCGGCAACGAGACCCAAAAATAGAAGTATTAGATAAAGTGCCATCCAGCCGAATACTCCTGTTGAAAAGCCTCCAATCACAGGACCGTTTGTTAAGAGATCAAATAAACCTTGCCAATTTCCTGCAAAGAGACCTCCCGTATTGGAAAATGCCAGCGCTACCAGACCTATAACTACATACAGTAAGTCTACCAAAAAACCTGCTATGGCGTAAGAAAAAGTGACTAAGATCAGGCCGATTATAATTTTAGGAATAGCAGACTGGACCGTTACTACTGTTTGGGGATTAATCTTGTACCTGAACATAATCATGAAGGCAAGGATTATTATAAAAATGACAAATAAACCATAGGTGATATCTCGGAAAACTCTCCAAATGCCCCTTACTGGTGATAAAGCACCAAAACCAAATCCTTGAGCTTTTGCTTCAGGAACAATATTCGAATGTGTAAGTTTCTCTCTTACATAACCAACTCCCGACAAATCTCTTTCTTTAGGAAATAAAGTTGCAAAAACAGACCGATTTGGAGTATTTATTGGTGCAGAATAAGCTAGTATTGGATATTGTTGAAGACAACCGCCTATATCTCCGCCGCTCATTAAGCAAGTAATTCTTTGTTGTTTTCCGTCTATATTTGTCATCACCGCAATTAAACTATAGATAATCCACTGAACCTGGGCAGCCGTGTAGCGCTCGCCAAATATTTCATTTGGGGGAGAAACATTAGTATCATAAACTTTGATATACCACTCTTGGAAACTTTGGCTGTACCAAGGGTTAGTCGTCTGGGCATAAGCATAGGGGGTAGACAAAGAGACCAAAAGAAAGATGGAGAGGAAAATTGATAGGAGCAGCTTTTTGAACATAGACTTTTCTAATATTAGCATATTTGGTACAGCGAAATACAAGAGCCGTTGTTTAAATGTTGGGTAGCGTGGCGAGTTAATTCAAAATTCAAAAAGCAAACGTCAAAAGTACAAATTAAAAGTTAAAGCTATTTTTTGCCTTTAAGCCTCAGTATTCCTGACGCTATCATATTCGCTATTTCGGTGGCTTCCATTAGAAGTTCCTGGGCTACTTTTGTGTCTCCATGTCCAGATTGAATTAACAACATAAACCAATATTTAGACTCGTTGGCACTTTTAAGTGCGATTTCATGGAATTTTTTGAATTCTAATCTTGAACTCGAAGCAGTAGCTTCGACTAGGTTTGCGCCAATACTTGTGCCCGCCCTTATCAGTTGCCTTCCAATTATCATACAAGCCGTGGTTTTAGGAAGCGAATCTATGACGTCCTCCCCGCTCTGAAGAGCGGGATTTCCTCTTAAGAGGACGACATATCAGAGCTCAATTCATCCACGGGCTGAAGCCAGTGGTTTTCTTGAGATCTGTTATAAATGAAATAAGGTTAAGACTAAGTTTGAAGCATCTGTCGATTAAATTACTTTTAAATTTTGAATTGTAATTTTGCATTTTGACCTTTAATTTTTGACTTCTTAAGGTCAGGCCATTTTTTCCAGTATTTTAATTCGTTCTCCTACCGGCGGGTGGGTATTAAAAAGATTTGCAAACCAGGAAACGCCCGACTTCATCTGATCCTTGAAGGGGTTTATTATGTATAAATGGGCAGTTGCCTTATTTGCAGCCTCCAAGGCTTCTGAATCGGATGCTATCTTTTTAAGCGCAGATATTAACCCGCTTGGTTGTCTTGTTACTTCAACCGACCCTGCATCGGCCGTAAATTCCCTACTTCTTGATATAGCAAGTTGAATAAGTTGTGCAATAATGGGAGAGAGTATCGCAAAAATTATTCCTAATATTAATAAAACCGCGCCTAACCCACCTGAATCGCGGTCTGAATCACGCCTTCTTCCGTACCAACTCATTCTGAAAAACCAATCTGCCAAAAGTGCAACGGTCCCGACCAAAACAGCCACAATTGACATAAGTCTTGTATCGTAATTTTTTATGTGCGTCAGCTCGTGGCCAATTACCCCTTCCAATTCAGTTCTATTCAGCTTATCCAAAAGTCCTGTCGTTGCTACTACCACGGCATGTTCAGGATCGCGACCGGTCGCAAATGCGTTTGGCGCCGTGTCTTCAATTACGTACAGTTTTGGCTTAGGAAGATCCGAGGCAAGACTTAAGTTTTCCGCTACTGTATAGAAATCGAAGTACTTACTCCTCTCAGCAGGTTTCGCCTGAGAAATTGTCAGTACAATTTTATCGCTGAAATAATAACTTCCAAAACTCATTAGACCTGAAATTATCAGGGCAACTCCTGCCATACCCAGCCCACCCGGTTCGTAACCTAGATAAACCGTCGTTGCTTGACTAATAACATAGACAGATAAAGTGACAAATACAATAAATAACCCTATTATAAGAGCACTTTTTCTCTTATTTGCAGCTTGGGCCTCGTAAATATTGATCATATGCTCACCTTCGGTGTTTTCATTTCACCTTCGCTTACACTTAAGTGTTCCCCTTCTGTAGGCGTTATCAATCCTGGCTGCTCAGTAAATCCAAACATACCTGCAACCATATTTGACGGAAAAGTAGCACGCCTAACATTGAAGTCTGCAGTCAAATCAATAACCAGCCTTCTCGCATACATAATCTTATCTGCCGTATCCCTCAGCTCGTCCATCAGCTTACCGATAACCTCAGATGCTTTAAGTTCGGGATTGCTTTCAACAATTACCTGAATTTGAGGAATTAAACTTGCCAATTTACTACCCGCATCCGCCATTTTTTGGACGTCCTGGGTTTTCAAGGCCGAAGCCACAGCTTTCCGAGCCTCCGTCAAATCTTCGTAAATTCCTTTTTCGTGCTTAAGATATCCTTTGGCGGATTCTTCCAGATTTGGAATAAGATCAGATTGTCTTTTGAGCTGGTTTCCTATTTCCTGAACCGAAGCCTTAATTCGGGCTTTACTAGAAACAAAAAAATTGTAGGTAGATATAACCCAGATTAGAACTACGGCTAAAGCTATTAAAAATATCCAAAATATACCCATTTATTATCACCTCCTCCCAGTGAGATAGCTCCCTTGGAGCACCTCACGGGATCCCATTAGATGTGCTTAGCACTATCTAATTGGGACCAATCTACTTTATTTTAACATTATCTCGAATTCCTTTAAAGATCTGGTATTTATAACATCCTTCTTTTCTGCCCAACCACGCCTTGCGACCGAGACGCCGAACTCCATATTGTCCATTGAATCAATATGGTGAGCATCCGTTCCCAATGTCATTTTCACTCCCCTTTTCACGGCATCATGCACCAATACGTCCGGCAAATCCAAGCGCATGGGATCTGCATTTATCTCAAGCCATTTATTATTCTTCAGACAAAAACCAAATATCGCCTCCCAATCTAGTTCAATTCCTTCTCTCTCGTTTAATTTTCTGGCCGTGGGATGCGCAAATATTTTAACTTTAGGATTAGAAAGACCTGCAATAACTCTTTCGGTCATTTGTTTTTTGTCCATTCTGAAACTCGAATGAATCGAAACCAGAGCAAAATCTAAATAGTCAAATCCTTTTCCAGGAACTGGTAATTTTCCCGAAGGTAATATATCAATCTCAAGGCTATTGAACAAATATTTTATTCGTCTCGATTTACTCTTAGCTAACGAGTAATTAATTTTATCAACATTCTCTTTTTTTGCCTTTAATAAGTTAATAATCTGACTCTCATTATGTCTGCTATGACTGGGATTATGTTCAGTAAAAGCCAAATACTCGTACCCAAGCTTATCTGCTTTTGTCAAAATCTCCTGCATAGACGATTCTCCCAAATCGTGACTTGTTTCTATATCAAAGTTTGAATGTATCTGCAAATCAGCCTTTATATCTTTTATATCTACCAATTTTGGTAATCCACCTGGTTTACCCTGAGCAGAACGGAAAGCTGCATCTATTTCGCCGGTATCTTCTCTTAGCTCCGGAGAAATCCAATCCATGCCTAAAAATTTATAAAATTCCACTTCCGTGCCTATTTTTTTGAGTGTTTTTTTACCGCCTTTTTTAATATATATTCCATAATCTGAGAGGCTTAAATTTTTCTTGAGAGCCATTTCTCGTAGGGCTATATTGTGGTGCTTACTACCTGTGAAGTGTTGCAGAAGTGCTCCATAAGCCTCAGGTGATTCCACCATTAAATCTACCTGAATATCGCCGGGAACTATAATTGAGGCGGTTCTGTCTCCCTTTTCTAGTACTCTTTGTTTTTTAGGGTATTTGGTAAAATGCTCCATTACATCCTTTGGCTTTTTGGTAGAAACCGCAACATCAATATCGCCAATCGTCGAAGCTTTACGGCGTAAGCTCCCAAGCGGATTTGCTTCAATTACGTTCCTATTCTCTTTGAGCCAGGCAATGATCTCATCTGCAACTTGCTGGGCATAGGGGAGAAGCAGCCTTTTTGTCCTACCTTTTATTTCTTTAATGGAGGCAATTATGGCACTCTCGCTTTCTTTCCCGAAACCTTCCAGTTTAGCGATTAGCCCCGCTTTGGCGATTTTTTCTAAGTCGCGGATGGGATCTTTCTCCGAGATTTTTGATTTAAATTTGGTTACTAATTTGAATGCCGTTTTCGCGCCTATTCCCGGTATTTCCATCAATTCAAACATGGCAGGAGGTAAACCTTCCATAATCTTTTCAAAATGTTTTGAACGACCAGAGCGAAACAGCTCATCCAAATGCTGGCTTATACTTTCACCAATTCCGGGAACCTCATCTAATTTTCCTTCATCCCAAAGATCTTTAAGCTCGCTTGATGCGTGCTCAACCGCATCGGCCGCTCTTTGGTAGGCAATTATTCTAAAACGATTCTTGGCTTCATCCTTAAGTTGGTATGCTGCTGCAACAGCTCGCAAAAGTTCAGCAATCTGAGTGTTGGTCATATTTCCTTGCATTTTCATAAACCATTATACAACTAAGCTTGAAGCAAATAATATTGCTCCTACCACGCACAACCAGTATAAAACCTAATTGATTATTATGCCTATAGGATGTATTATTATGACATGTCGGAGAAAGAGCCAATAAAAATTACCTCTGTATTTAGTTGTGCACATTGCATGTCGGGATCGAACTATTATTCCGAGCTTTTTGATCATGGCACTTGTAAGAATTGCGGAGCGGGTTTAAGTGAATTTTATTCCACTGTTACAGAGATAGGCCGACGTAAAATAGAGCGGTCGGTAATGCTAATTTATGCAGATGATATATCTGAAATAGTGGAAAACATGAAGAGTGAGTTGCAATCAAATGGTATAGGTACAATTGACATCCACGATATTATATCCGGATCTCATCCTCAAGAACTCGGCGCAAATATCGCGCATTTGATGGAAAATACAATGTATAGTTTTGTCGTCCCGTCTAGGAAAATAGAAACCGACAAGCAAATAAAAACCGTCCTAAACGCCGCCCTAATGGATAAAATGGAGGGGAAAGATAAATCTCCAATTCTTGTTCCTATCCTCGTAAATTCCGAATCAGTAAATTACACTCCCTATTTCATCAAAGATATTGTGGGTGCTAAATGGAACGAGAGCGTTAAAGGTGATCACTACGCGATAAGTAAAGACCAATTTATTAGTCAAATCAGAGCCGAAATTTCAAAAAAGATCTAAATGAAGCTCTTCAATCATAGTCATCGCTTCTCTTAAGTAGGTTCAAACTGACCAAAAACAGACTTCTTGTACGAAGGTCTACCTCCTTCACGAAGTTTAATAAATATTTACTCTTTTTTTCTTTTTTCTACCGCCTGAATAAAAGGGGCGTTTATTCATGGCAAGTAACCTTTCCCTCTGCAACCGTTCTTTGTTAAGTTGTTTTTCAACCTGTGCCTGACATTCAGGATCGGGGCAAACCGTCTCCGTGGAAGTAACTACCGAATCTCCTATCCGGTCTTTGAATGAATGAATTGTAATCCTTTGTTTGCCACAACGAAAACAGGGATTTGAAAATGTATTACTTTTCCTAATATCTTCTTTTTGCACCGAATCTCTTGTTTGTGTTGTAATCACGTTTTGGTGGGTAGCTAACTAAAATCCTTTTTGCTTTAATAGAGGAAATAGATGAACTGGGCTAATTATACCACACCCTTGTCTCTAATTCTATAGAGCGATTTGAGAAGAAATTTGCTTTTTTTAAGCGGGATTTACATCGCCGGAGCTTCAAGTAGCTAGCGAAACTCGTCTTCGTTAAAACTACGACGAAGCGAAAGCGGGGTCAAGGAGACTCGAACTCCCAACCTCTTCCGTGACAGGGAAGCGCTCTAGCCGATTGAGCTATGACCCCAATTAATCGAAACTCTTTAGTATTTTACCTTGTTCGATAATCTTTTCAATAAATAATTTACTTTTTTGTCTCTTTATCCACGCTTCAACTTTACGAGAAGTTGCGAAAAGTCTATATTCCTGCCTAAACACTACTTTAACAGGTAATATATTCTTAGTATATTTTGATCTTCCTGATTTATGTTCTAACAACCTCCTTACAAAATTTTTCGTACTTCCAATGTAATAAGTATTATTGTTAATACCTTTGAGTATGTAAAGAGTTGCCATTAATTTTAAACGTCGACTCGAAATCTCAACCTCCCCGATGTACATCGGGGCGCTCTAACCAATTGAGCTATGACCCCTAAAATATTTCAATAAATAAACCTCCGAGGGCTAAGAGCCCTCGGTTTCTCTTTTAATATTTACGTTGCTTTTTAACATATTGCGATATCACTTTGTCTGACATCTCTCCTACCGACTTTACTAAATAG
>Ga0214473_10004704_pt1 | contig 16399 bp, 10 predicted proteins | sample RVTome_7_FD_203509 | JGI IMG/M metagenome (GOLD analysis project Ga0214473, IMG submission 203509) | Soil microbial communities from uranium-contaminated site in the Upper Colorado River Basin, Wyoming, United States - RVT98D197 | ecosystem: Environmental > Terrestrial > Soil > Contaminated >... | reverse complement strand
CCGCCTGAATTGCTGACACTCCTTGATCATAGATGGGCGCAACTTCCAAAACGTCAAACCCAATTACGCGTTTATCGCACAAGCTGCACAAAATATCCAGCAGCGTATGCGTTTCGATTCCTTCTGCTTCTGGGTTTTGCACTGCAGGTGCATAAGCAGGGTCAAGAACATCCATGTCTACTGACACGTAGACCTTATCGTACGGTGCAAGTTTCTCCCTAAGCGCCTGCGCGATTTGTGCCGAACCTTCCTTTCTTATCTGCTGAGAAGTGAAAAAGTCTATTCCAGCTTTTTTCGCGTAAGCCAATTCTTCTTTGCACACGGCTCTTGTGCCGACTTCAATTATCTTCGCTGGCTTCACTTCCTCATTTATGCAGCGCATAAAAGTCGTGTGCGAAAGCTTTAACCCCAGAAACTCCTTGCGCAAGTCCAAATGCGCATCGAAGCTTACAACAGCTGTTTTCGCGGCTTTGGCGCTTAAGCCTTTCATTATGCCTAAGGTTATAGTGTGTTCTCCGCCTAACGCTACTGGCATTTTCCCAGCGTCTGCGATGTCTTCAACGACGAGTTTCAGCATGTCAACTGTTTTCTTCGGGTCAGTAGACACGTGCAAATCGCCTAAATCGTGAATGCCTATGTCTTCAACGTCTATTCCATTGCGGAAACTAATCGTCTCTATGTTTAGGGAAGCTTGGCGAATCGCGTGCGGACCGAACCGTGCTCCCGTGCGATACGTGCTGGTAACATCAAATGGAACGCCAAAAACAACGTAATCTGCCTTTTCAAACGGCGTTTGTATGCCGCTTAAAACGTTTGATTGCGAAACGAAGAGTTCAAAGTGGCTCATAGCTTGATTCCTTCCTTGCTCATTGCTTACTATTGAGCAGGTCTAAACTTTTTAAACCCTCTCATTCCACCAAGCCAAATTGGCGACAAACATCTGTCAACTCTTCTGTAACTGCACAGTTGAACATTAGATTTATTAATTCAGCCCTTAATGCATAAGATTAAAGGCGACTGAAAAATGCCATTCGCGTCCAAACTCAAAACCGCGAAAACACTGAGCATCACAGCGTTGGCACCCATTGCCTTCTACGGCTTGGTCGGCGTGCTATTTCTTGTTTTACTGCCTTTCTCCAATTACCCGCCGCACATAGCTCTAACGGGCATCATGAACCTGATAACCGCTTATAGCCTTTTCACTAAAAGGTCTTGGGCAAAATGGCTGGTAATTGCCCTGTTTTTCGTAGCCACAACCATTTCCCTCTACACGCTCTATTACTTCATATTCTGCGATTGGATTGTTAGCGCCAGCATGATTGCCTACGTTGCCTTCACCTGGCTGTTCACGGCACGTGCTCTTTCAAAAAGCGAATAGTGAGAAAAAGCAGCCTAGTTTACACTGCGTCTTTTAGAAGTGTTACCGCAACTTCCTCATTAGCATCGATGAACTGCTGGTTTTCTGGAATTTCCACAAACCCATCAGCCTTCGCAAGAGTAGTTATAGCTCCTGAAGCTCCAGTTTCCACAGGCTCAGCTATCAGCCGATTTGACTTAGCCCGCTTCAACTTGACCATAACAAACGTTTTTCTGCCCTTAGCCGAAAACATTCTAGCGCCAGCCACAGCCTTAACTGCAGCCGCTTCCTCTGCGGGTTTGCCAGCCCAAAGCTGAATAACTGGGCGAACAAACAAATGAAACACCAGCAAAGCAGAAGTTGGATGCCCAGGAAGCGCAAAAACTGGTTTTTTCCCAATCAAAGCCACCGTCGTTGGTTTCCCAGGCTTCAAAGCTACTCCGCAAACGATTAAGCCTGGTTTTCCAAGAGCATCCACAGTCTGCGGCATAAGATCTTTCGGACCAACAGAAACTCCGCCAGAAGTTATCACCATGTCAGCACAAGCCAACGCGCGTTCCAAAGCCTTCCGCAACTCTGCTCTTTCATCAGGAACAACGCCCAAATACACTGGGTTTCCGCCGCTTTCCAGCACCGCCGTGCTTAGGCTGTAAGCGTTTATGTCATAAATCTTTCCAGAAGGCAACTTTTTTCCAGGCTCAGTCACTTCTGCTCCTGTGGAAAGCACCGCAACAGTAGGCACGCAGTGCACTTTTGCTGTTGCTTTGCCTAAAGCAGCTAAAACGCCTATTTCTCTGGAGCCTAACACTTGGCCTTTTTTGAGGACAGTTTCGCCTTTTTTGATGTCTGTGCCTTTTTTCATCACGTTTTCGCCGCGGGTTACGGTGCCGTAAACGCTGAGCACGTTGTTTTTTCTGTCTGTGTCTTCGACCATGACAACGGCGTCAGCGCCTTCAGGGATTGGAGCGCCTGTGACGATTTCTGCGGCTTCGCCCTTGGCAACGCTTATTCGTGGCGGTTCGCCTATGTGCACGACACCGCAGACCTCTAATTTTGCAGGGCGATTTTCTTCTGCGCCAAAAGTGTCCTCGGCTTTCACCGCGTAACCGTCAACAGTTGACCGGTTAAAGGGCGGAATATCCAAAACGGAAACAATGTCTTCTGCAAGAACACGGTTATGCGCTTCCAGTAACGCAAGCTCTTCTGTGCCTAATGGTTCTGGTTTGAGTTGCTGGTTGATTGTTTGTTTTGCTTCGTCAAATGTCATTAGTTTTCTAAACATTTTCGTTCACCGTTTCCACTTCGCTGAACAGGTGTACCGTGACGAGTTCGCCCTCTGCGATACCTTCTCTGTTCTCTGGAACGATAACGAAACCGTTGGCTCTTGTCATCGTCGAAATGGCGCCAGAGCCTCGTGCGCTGACTGGTTCCGCGTTGAATTCGCCGTCTTTTTGGAGGACTCTGACGCGCACGAAATTTTTTCTCCCAAGCGCTGTAGCTACTTTCCGCGTCATAAATGCTTTAACTGTTGGTCTATGCTCTTCTTTCGGCATTCCCAGCATTTTGCATATTAATGGTCTGGCGAATACTTCGAAGCCTATTATTGCCGCCACTGGGTTGCCTGAAAGAATCATCACTGGTTTTCCTTCTAACACGGCAAGTGCTGTGGGCATGGCTGGCCTCATTGCTACGCCGTGGATTATTACGCCGGGGTTGCCCATTTTGTTGACTGCGTCGGGAACCAAGTCGAGTCCGCCAACGCTGGTTCCGCCAGTTGTTATCACCGCATCAGCGTTTAAGAGTGCGTTTTTGATTTTTTCAGTAATCTCTTCCATGTCGTCCTTAACTAAGCCCATATCCAGTGGTTCCGCGTCTAGTTCGCGGCACATTGCCGAAAGCATGATTTTGTTGGATTCGAAAATTTGGTTTTCGGCAAGTTTGCTGCCTATTTCCGCAAGCTCGTTTCCCGTGGCTAATATTGCTATTTTTGGTTTTTCAGCAACTTTAACTTCGCTGTTGCCTAACGCAGCGAGCAAACCTAGGTGGTAAGGTTTCAAGCGGGTTCCAGTTTTTATGGCGGTTTCGCCTTTTTTGATGTCTTCGCCTTTTTTTGACACGTTGCCGCCTAACGCCAACTGAACCCAAACCTCAAGTTTGCCATTCTGCATTTGCGTGTTTTCCAGCATCACCACGGCGTCAGCGCCTTTGGGGATGGGGTTTCCAGTCCAGATTTGTTTTGCTTGTTTGGAATTTACTGTGTTAGAGTTGGTTAGTTGAAAGAATGCTGGTTTAAACTGTGATGCGCCCGTGGTGTCTTCGGATTTGAGTGCGTAGCCGTCGACGGCTGACTTGTCGAATCGCGGTAAGTCTTCTTTAGCGATTATGTCTTCGGCTAAGACGCGGTTCAATGCTTTGTGCAGTGGTATGGTGGTTTTGTGTTGTTTGATTTGTAGAGTTTTTAGCCAGGTTTGTAGTGCGTTTTCTGTGGATGTGAGTTTTTGGAATCCCTTCAGTCTTACCAAATGGTATCCCACAGAAGCATTGGTGGTGCGGCATTAAAAGCGTATCGAAGTGGGTTGTTTTGTTTTCTGCTGTGCCCAGAACTGCTGCCGCCTCCCCTTTAAATAGCGTGTAAAATGCCAGTGTAGACCTACCCCCTATAGGTTTCTGCATAGAACTGCTATTAGGCTTCAAATAAGATGGTTGGGCTGTTGCAGAATAGCCTGTGCTTGGGTTTAGGCTGTTTTGCCGTGTTTCACCTCCTAACATGAATTTCACCAAGCACTGGGGAGGCAGAACAGCCTATAAGAAGACTAACGAAATCTAGCAATTCACCAATTAATTTACAAGCACTGTATTGGGCTATTGACTTGGAACAGACTATAGCTCCTTATTTAAGGGGTCGGAATACCAGATAATTAACCTTCCATTAGTGTTTTTAGTTTGTCTATCTCATTGTATAAAGCAGGGTACGTAAGAGCCAAAATATTGTCAGTTTCACTTTCACTAAATCCAATAATCTTCAAAATCGTTTCGTCTATTCTCTTACGCGCAAAATGAGCCGTTCGAAGTTGTTCTGTGATATTGGGGAGTGAAAGTGTGGCTATTGAGTCAAATATCTCTAACAATTCATTAATCTCTTTTCTTCCAATTGTTCGGGGGTCTATTACATACATCTCCTTGAGTGCTTCGATGTCAGTTTTCATCCAAGCGCCTCTGGTTTCAGTTCTGTTAAGAAACATTTGAATTAAGTTTGGTGTACTATTGAACCAAATGGATAGGACTTTACTAAGCTCCGAATTTAGATTACGCAGTAGCCAAAACTCGCCTGGAACTAATGAAACTGAAGAATAGAAACCAATAAGTCTGGTTCCTGGAGCAGACAAGTCAAACTTTCTTGCAACAAAAACCCTTCCTTGCCTCCTCTTAACATAATCTTTCCAAGATTTCTTATTTCTTTTAAATCTCTGCATTAGTTTTTTGTCTTCAAAGAAGTCTTCGATGCATGAGAAAGTGTCTGTAATTAGAAAATCGGATTTCTCAGTAACATCTAGGCAGTCAACTCCTGAATGGCGCCTCAAACTTGGGGCAACGCTACCGAGAGGAATATTCACGATTCTGTTGGTGAATCTGTTCCTCGCTGACAAAGTTCCCTCATTGAGTTTTTCTTTCAACCAAAGGTCTGATGATTTTAAGGCTCTTTCATTGGAATAGAGTATAGAAAGATGCCTATACAATGTTCGAATACCTCCACCTAAGCCAAGTCCACCTACAATTTCGGCGTTGGCTTGTTTCAGGAAATCTGTGAGTTTAATAAGCCTCGTTTTTTTATCTTTTCCCATGTTTTATTTATCTCCCAATCGGAAGCTGCTATGAATTTGAACAAATTGGAAGCTGATGCTTTAAGGACAGGTTGACCCACCGATTTACACTGAATGCAATCATTCTCGTAAACGCTGTCCTCTTTCAGTTCTGCCCGTCTATTCTTGAGCATTATGGACATTTCTTTTGCTTCTTGAGCATTCTGAGGATTCTTTTTCAAAAAGACTACCAGACAATTGCCATTGTCCATGTGATTTCGTGCTTTAGTTTTCTGACATACTAAGAGAACCTCTCGAAAACTAGCGCCTTCTGAAAATGCCGCTCGTTGATATGTTGTTATGATATACTCAATTACGTATTCGGACACAAGTAGCTTTCTGATTCCTTGCATTGCCGCGATTCTTAAAGTAGTTGCGGGTAAAACCAGAGCAATCTTTCCATTAGGTTTGACAAAGCGGTCTGCCAAAAAGATGAAATATCCATGGAGTCCTAAGGGACCTTTAAGGTATTTTTTATATTCCTTCATGCGCCGCTCAAGAATTTTCTTATATTCCTTTGGTAGCCGTTCTTGTCTAGTGAATGGGGGGTTCATTATTACTAAGTCAACTTTTTCAAGCGGTATTTCTTTTCCGCCTAGTCCATTAAGTGTGATTGCTCCCTTTTTGATGAAAGCGTCTTGGGTTATATTCAGCCCGCTTTGAAACATATCCAATGTTGGTCGTCTATATGCAGCTTTGAGTTCACTTGAAATTGCGGGTATTTCCATTTCAGGCTTAAGTTCTGTAGAATCCCAAACTGCGACTCTGACTTTTTCGGTTTCGTGTAGCAGCGCTTGCAGCGACAAATGCATTACGGCAAGGTGCGCAGCAAAAGGCATAATATCAATTCCAGTGAGGTCATGCTCAAGAAAGGTCTTATGGTCTTCTAGCGAAATCGCATTTCCACCAGACTTAAGGAGTTCTTTCTTTCTGTGATATGCAGCAACTAGAAGGGTACCACTGCCACAAGCTAAGTCCAACACTGAAGCATTAGAGTTTTCTATTGAAAGGTTTGCGAGCATCTCGGCTGCTTCGTTATTAGTGTAGAAGGCGGCAACAGCTTTTCTTATATTGAAAGGGATAAGTTCATGGAAAACTTTCCCAAGAATATCATGCCCTATTTTTTCAGGCGCCAAGGCTTTGATGACAACTATAACTCTCTTTATTATATCGATTGCGGAAACGGGAAGTTTAGAAACAACATCAAATCCAAAAACAGAAGCATAATCTACCTGAAGAACTTTCTCAAAGTATTTCAGTAAGTTACTGGGTTTCTGGACTTTGCCTTCATCTATTGCTTCAAATTGATTATCTGCTTTGGAAAGAACATGATAAAAAATGATCTGGTTAACTAGAAGATAAGTTGCTGCTTGCCGCATTTCTTCAAGTGGATAGTGTCCTTCTTCATACTGCAAAATGTTGTCAAAGACGGTTTTGCCACCAAAAATCTCTTCAAGGTCTTTGCTATCTAGACTTCTTACACTAAGGGTAATCGCCTCAACCGCTTCCGTTAAAACTTTAATTGCGAAACCTGTGTCAACCTCAATTACAAGAGGTTTCAACACATGAGTAGCAATCCAATCGGAAATTTCAGAAAGATTCCCGACAAATCTCTGGCTTGGTCTAAAATCTTTGAAGATGGCAACTATTACATATTTTAGCTTAGGGTCAACTGCGATTTTTTCTAGCATTTCCACTGTCCAAGGTCTTCTCAATTCTTCTGGAAAAAGTACAGCGAAGGCACCCTTTGCTTCAGTGTATTTGGAGTAATCGTAAAGTCGGACTATTGCATCAAGCAGTTTGGATTCGGCACCGAGTTTTGTTTCAACAACGTATTCTGCGCCATTTCTGAGAAGCATATCTGGAACTAAGCGGCCAATTGGTGTATTGTAAGACCACTCGGTTGTGACTTTTATTGCTCGAGCTTCAAGAGCTCTAGTAAGAAAATCTCTAATAGTCATCTCAGTTGGAAGACTACTGCTCATAGACACCAATTAGAGCTATCAGACAAGATAATACTTTTGCTAAGATTCAATGGACACAAGTGAGCTTTTCCATTTTAAAGATTGAAACACAGACGAAATTCAGGATGGAAAAAGAGGACCCTGTGCTCTTCAGCAGTAACTTTTATTTGTGTATGTTTTTATGTGGATGTGTGAAATAGGTAATTCAGTGCCTCGATAGCTCAGCCCGGTAGAGCGGCTGCCTTGTAAGCAGCAGGCCGCGGGATCAAGGCCCGCTCGAGGCTCCTTCTATACTATTGGGCAGCCTATTAACAACTCACTTTAACCAACAGCCGCCAAAAGAACCATGCCGCCCAACTGTGCAACACGCTTACCCGCTTGGGACTCAGCATCAACAATTCTTGTTTTCACGCCTCTATTCGCGGCAATTTGCATAAGCCGCTGCAACCTACCCCGCGCACGGCAACCAGCCAGATACCCATCAGTAAGCAACAGAAGCTCAGGCTTCGGCTTACCCGCCAACCACTCACCAAAGATTAAAGCTTCTATCTCCGTAAGCGAATAAGACACAAGCGCATCCCGACCTGAAGCACTGAGACGCTTCTCAAGCAACTCAACCAAACCCTCACCCTCCGACGCGGCAGTCTCGCTGACTACCTGATGGAACGCAGCGTTTTTCGTGAGAGCAGCAACCTTAGACAACGAATCCGCAGAGCCAACTATCTCTGAAAACACCGCCTTGCTTGAACCCTGCGCAAGCCAAGCATGATGAGCACGAACATGACTAAGAAACTCTTTAGCGTAACTGCTCCTCGCCGGAGAAACAAGAACAACACTTAGCACGCCTTCCCTCAGCACAGGCCGCAACGCGTTAACCACAGCCTCATGAAAACTATACAATGCCTTCCCATCGCTCCGCGCACCACCAAGCCGAACACTCACCCCAAACTTAACCACATTACTAAAAACCCGCCACAAAACCGCCACATCAGCCTCTAACCCAACCAACACCGCCACAGAATAACCACGCCTATATCGCCCCTTCAAATTGCCCTACCCCCTTAACACGCTGCACTACTCCTTTTGCAGTTTAGCGATGAAGAAGCCGTTGCACTGGTGAACATGCGGGTAAAGCCTCTGACACAGGGTCAACCCCCTTAAGCCTGGCACACCTATTTTCGGATTAATCTCCACCAGCCTGAAATCCGGATGCCCCTTCAAGAAACGCTCAATCACCATCTCGTTCTCCTCAACCGTCACGCTGCACGTAGAATAAGCCAACACACCGCCACCCGCTTTCACTTTCTCAGCACAATTATTAATTATCCACAACTGAAACTCAGCCATCCGCTCAATCGACCGCGGAGTAAGCCGCCACTTCGCCGACGGAAACTTCCCAAACGCACCAGTACTAGTACACGGCGGATCCAAAACCACCACATCACCCTCCACCGCAAAAGGCAAAGAACTGCGCGCATCCGCAATCACCGGCTCCGCAATTTCCACGCCCATGCGAAACACTTCCTTCTGCCAAGTCTGCATTCTCCGAACAGAATAATCCACCGAGTAAACTGCGCCTTGATTCCGCATAAGCTGCGCTATGTACGTGGTTTTAGCACCAGGAGCAGCGCAAACATCCAAAACAACCATACCCGCCTGCGGATCCGCAACCTCAGCAGCATAGCAGCTTGCCTTATCCTGAACATAAAACAGCCCCTCCTGAAAGCTCCTGGTTCGCGTTAAAGGCTGCTTTGCAACGGTAACTTTGTAAGCGTGCAGTAACAATTCAACTTTTTCCAGTTTAACACCTTCACCAGCGAGTTTCCCCAAAATTTCTTCTTCGGAAGCACGCAGCGTGTTAAGCCTGATGTATGTGGGCGGCGGATTCACACTGCCCTCCAGAAAAGCTATAGCTTCATCGCGCCCAAGAAGCGCAAAACAGTACTTAACAAACCATGTCGAATGAAACGTTTGAAGAGCCACACGCTTTTCATCGCTTGCTCCCTTGAAAATGGATTCAGGGTTTCGCGTGAGCAGCAACCCCAAGAAAGGCTCAACCTCGCTCAAAGTTGTCCAGCCTAAAATCGCCCGCGCCAACTTAGCAATAACTGCGGCTTCGCCTAAGTCTATTTTAGACCATTGCTTGGCGATTCGGGTTTGGTAAACGTAAAGCCTCAGAAATGCTTGAACGCCCATGGTGAATTCGCTTATGGTTTTGGGTTTCAGCACGCTGTCGACGAAGCTGTCGATCAGGTTTTTGCGCCTGATGGCTTCGCACACAAGCCCATAGCCGTACCGAATAGCATCAGGATTGCTTATGCCCAGTTGCTTGACGGTTCTGGCTAGGGCGAGACGTTCGCTGAGTTTTTGCATTTCTATCCAGCTTAGGGTTTCGATGGCAACCGTCCAAGCGTCCTTCAGCATGCTTTTCACACAGCATAGAACAACGCAGTAGTGCTAAATAAGAGTTAAAGACGCTTAAGAACAGAACACGTTGATAAGCCACTAAAGATTTTAGTCTATGCGTTTATAGAATAGGGCTAAAGGTAAAGAGCAGCATGGCGCAGAAAAGCTTAGACTACTACTCCCAAGTGCAAAACAAGCCTGTTAAGGAAGAGGCAAAAGCGGAAGCACCCCCCATCGCCGCAGAACAGAAAAAAGCGAAGAAACGCCGTGCTTTTCCGCCAGTTGCACCTGAAAACCTGCCGCCGTCGTACTTCGTCTCCGCAAGCTATGACGGGCATTTGAAAAAAGCGGTTATAAAACTGTACGAACCCCAATCGGGCAAAATCTACTTTTGGTATGATAACACGGGACATAAGCCATATTGTTTAACCAATCTTTCCCAGCAGGAACTGGAAAAAATCGACCGAGTAATCCACCACCAAGGCTATGACCATTGCGAAACAGAAGAAAAATTCGACCCCCTACTAGACAAAAACGTAAAAGTCACGAAAATCTTTGCAAACGACCCGTTAGCGATCGGAGGCAAACCCGAAGGCACTCTGAGAGACATAATTCCAGAGGACTTCCCGCAAATTTCAGGCGGGAGGTCTGTCATGATGAATGGTGAAGAGGCAAAAGTGTGGGAAGCCCGAATAAAATACTACCAATGCTACATTTACGATAAGCAATTGTTGCCGGGGATGATTTACGAAGTTAAAAACGGCAACCTCAATCCCGTGACTCTGGAAGAAACAGAGCAAAGAGTCAGCCAAATCAAAAGCATCTTCAAAGAAGCCACACAGGAAGAACTAGAGTACACTGAGTCTTGGGCAAGACTGCTGGAGTACCCTGCGCCCAAGTTCCGCAGAGCAGCTATAGACATAGAAGTCACCGCGCCCATATCCACCAGAGTACCTGATCCAGAAGAAGCCGCATATCCCGTGACTTGCGTGTCCGTCTACAGCTCAGACGACCAGAAAAGAGTGCTGCTTCTGAAGCGGGAAGGCATCCGCGAAGGAAGCGAACATTTGCCTGCAGACGTAAGCTTAGAGTATTTTGAGAAAGAGGAAAACTTGCTCAGAGCCGTCTTCGAAGTGCTTTGGGATTACCCGTTCATTTTGACGTTTAACGGCGACGACTTCGACCTGCGTTATCTAACGCGCCGGGCATTGAACTTGGGCATCAGCAGAAGCGACATTCCGATAGATGTTGGCAAACGCGTCTGCCTCCTAAGATACGGAGTGCACATTGACCTGTACAAGTTTTTCTTCAACAGGTCAATCCAGATTTACGCGTTCAACAACCGTTACCGCGACGTAACGCTAAACGACGTGGGCAACTCGCTGATTGGCGTAGAGAAAATCCCGCTGGAAAAAACCTTCGGAGAACTAACCTACACTGAACTAGCCCGATACTGCCTTAGAGATTCGGAAATCACTTTCAAACTCACAAGTTTTGAAGAAGAGTTACCAATGAAGCTAATTCTTGTGCTTGCAAGAATCAGCAGCATGCCAATGGAAGACGTAAGCCGCCAAGGCGTGTCACGGTGGATACGGAACTTCATGCACCGAGAGCACAGAAAAAGAAACATGCTTATTCCAAACGCTGAGGACATACTTGCCAGAAAAGGCAAAACCGCAACCACAGCCATAATAAAAGGCAAAAAGTACAAAGGCGCCATAGTCGTTGAGCCAGTGCCCGGAGTACACTTCAACGTGGCTGTGATGGATTTTCCAAGCCTGTACCCGTCAATAATAAAAGTTTGGAACCTCGGCTACCAATCAATACTCTGTGCTCATCCAGAATGCCGTGGCAACCTGATACCGGACACGCCGCATTGGGTGTGCACAAAAAAACGCGCAATGGAAAGCCTACTAATTGGTTCTTTGAGAGATTTGCGTGTGCGCTGGTACAAGCTGAAAGCCAAAGACAAAACCTTGCCCGCTGAACTGAGAATCTGGTACAACATCGCTCAAGGCGCATTAAAAGTTATTCTAAACGCCAGCTACGGCGTGTTCGGCGCAGACAGCTTCGACCTGTACTGCCCGCCAGTGGCGGAAGCCACAGCAGCCATCGGAAGGCACTCTATAACTCAAATACTCAACAGAGCAGAAGGCTTAGGTATCCAAGTGCTTTACGGCGATACGGACAGCTTGTTTCTCAAAAACCCCTCCAAAGAGCAGGTTGAAGAGTTAACCCGCTGGACCGAGCATGAATTGAAAATGGGCATAGACGTGGATAAAGTGTACAGGTATGCGGTTTTCAGCTCCCGCAAAAAGAACTACCTCGGCGTTCTAGAAGACGGCACAGTTGACGTTAAAGGATTAACAGGCAAGAAAAAGCACACCCCAATCTTCATCAAGAATGCCTTCAACAAAATGAAAGAACGCCTAGCGCAAGTTAAGAACCCAGCAGAATTCGAAAAAGCCAAAAAAGACATAGCTGACATCGTCCGCGAACGTTACATGCGGTTAAAACGGAGAGAATGGGAAAACCTCAGCGAACTCGCGTTCCACATAGTTCTAGGCGAAGAACTGGCACATTACACGAAAACAACACCGCAACATGTTAAAGCAGCAAAAATCCTGAGAGACAACGGGGTTGAAATAAGAGCAGGCGACCTAATAAGCTTCGTCAAAACCACCCGAGAACCGCATGTGAAGCCAGTGGAATTAGCCACAAAAAATGAGGTGGACGTTGACAAGTACACCGCGTACTTGCACTCCACGTTCGATCAAGTTTTAGACGCGTTAGGCTTAAGCTTCGACGAAATCATCGGCTTAACGAAACTTGAAAGGTTTCTAGCATAGCTATTCTTGGTCAACAACTTTCAGTCCGCGAGACTTCAAAGGCTCAATGATTCCTCTGCGACTCAGCACTAGCAACAACGCGTATCCAATGACAGCCACTGCGATTAAACTGCTAATGGTCAAGCTGACGACCATGGCAGCCCACGCAGGAAGAAAAGTTAGAACTTCTGGCGGCGACAAAAACGGAAAGAACAACCACAGATAACTGCCAACAATAACGCCAATAGGCAAGGCGCCCGCAATGCAAGCTACCAATCGACGTTTCCTCAAGAACAGAATTATGCTAGCTGCAACAAGATTAGCTATTGGGCCGAGAATCACATCAGGGACACCGAGAAAATAGTATGCATTCGCTAACACGCAGCCTAAGGTGACGCCGCCGACAAGCGGCCAACCGAACAACGCAGCCAACGCTATCAAGCAATCAGCCAAACGCAACTGTATAGGACCGTACGTTAAAATTGGACTGCCACCAAAGAACGCTTCAGCGAGATTTATAATTACGTACAGCGCTGCAAACACAGCGGTCAAAGCCAAGTCTCGACTATCAAACTTCACTCTTTCTCTTACCTCCTACACCGGGGTTTATTCAGGCGGAACGGGTGGAGGTCCACCTACCCGCCTTAGGTCTTAGTATTTCCTTACGTCTTATTATTTCTTCCTCTTTTGTTGTTTCTTCGGGCTTTTGCGTGGCCGTTCGGCGTGCAAACGCCTTTGTAATAATCAACAAAAACGGCTAATCCGTACACGTTGAAAACTCAATCGGGGGTAAGACACCGCAAATTTCGAATAAGCTAAATAACACGTGTCCAAAATAACGCGATAGCCACTGCAGCCAGTGTGAAGAACGCTGTTAATAAAGAGATTATGATGACTACTTGGCGTTCAGTCAACGGTCGGCGGTAAGTTATAAGCGTAACCAAGCTTCGCCTATGGTCAGACACGAGTTTTTTGCCGTCAAACGAAACGCTTGCCCGCTTCTTAACAAAGAAAATAGTCAACAGTATCAATGAAGAGTTGACGACGTAAGGCAGAATCGAAATCAGCAGAGGCAATTTCAGGTCTGTGATTATGGCGAACGAGGCTATGGTCATTCCTATGGCGAATGAACCTGAGTTGCCGACGAAAATCTTGCCTTGAAGGTTAAAACCTGCAAGAATCAACCAGCAGATTAAGGGTCCAAGCATCAAGATCAGGTGTGACGTCGACGACAACGCCATTAAACCCATAACAATTATTGCGGGGCAAACAGTTTCCAACCCGTTAAGTCCACCAAGCTGATTTACGGTGTTAGTGACTATCATAACGATTAGCGGGATTATCAGGAAATAGTAATAGCCCGAGAACTCGATTAAGCCTATGAGAGGCAACGATATTGACGTTCGCAGCCCGCTCTCGATTGCTAGATACACAAGAGGTAACGCAGCTATTAATGGCATAAACGCCTTGTAACGCCATTTCAGGTCCATCCAGTCATCCAGCAACCCCATGAAGCCGCCGAACAAGATGCACACTGCTAGAGTCAGTGGCGCAGAAACACCGTTTGAGATTTTGATTATGCCTGAGAAGTACACCAAGAAAAGGTAGACGGTTGTGAATAAAACGTAGATTACGCCTAAACCGTTGGGAACTAACGGTTTGCCTGCCTTGTGTTGGTCAGGAACTTTTGGAAACAAGTTGGCGCTCCCTCATTGTCAAGTTGCAGGACTCGTAGTGTTATAGTATGCTTCCCAGTCAATTTTATACAGGCAAACCATTGGTACAATCCAAACGTTAGAAGCAACTTGGAAAGCCGAACTGAGTGACCGGTCTTCACCAGCAAAGTAAGCTTCCTTGAAGTATGCAGGTTCTGTGGCTGTCTCATCTGGTGTTACGTAACTCATGCCTGACGTGTCGCACCAACGTTGCTTTGCCCAGCCCAGCAGCTTGTATACCGTCGCGTTCTTTGCAGAATCGTACCATGCCTGGCCAGTTGTATTGTAGAAGGTTGTTTCGTCTGTCCAATTATAGCTTGCATCCATTAAGCCTTCGTGCATGAATCTGTCCTTCGCTTGACCGGAGATTCTCGCCATCCACATCCACTTTCCTTCATCACCCAAACCATAGGAACTAGCAGTATACAGTGAAGTACCAGGCTTTAGAGCTATGACTGTGAAGACGAGGATGTATTTTGCGTTATATCTTTCCAGCATTTTCATCGATTGCGTCTCGTTAGCCATAAAGATGAAACCTATGTTTTCTATCTGCGTGCCGTTTACAGTAGCGTTGTCAGCCAAAGTTGTAACATTTCCAAGTATGCTTAGCCAATACCCGTAATCCCACCACGCGCATACAACATCCGTTGAGTTAAGATTGGCCTGAGCCCAAGATAGCATGTCTAGCCACTCTGATATCGGCTCAGCAGGAGTGATTGGCAGACTGGAAGCGGTGATTGTTATTGGCGCGTAGGCGCTGCCATATGCTCTAGGCACGCCGCCGCTTTGAGGGGAGAAAGCAAGATTTGTAACTAAGAGAAGGAATATTAGGAAAACAGCTAGCCCACTGTATTCTTTGCTTACACGCGCTAGACCCCGTTTTGCTTTTACGGCAATGTGCGGAGTTTCTCTTAACAAAGTATAGAATGGCTTCAGTATGCCAAGAATGCCTATGGCTGCCAAAAGGCTGAAGGCTGGCGCGAATATAACGAGCAGACGCACCATAGAGGCTGCGAAGTATAGTGACGTTACGCCGAAGAGAAGCAGGAACACGTTCCTATTAGTGGGATTTCTCAGCGTAAAGTAAAAGCCCGCCAGGAAAAACAGTATCCCTGCGCCCAATTCATAATACATGTTACCCCAAGCGGAAACTCTGTGCTCAGCTACGGACTCTATGAGAGGAGATGCTGAACGGGCAAACGGGTCTATAACCGAGATGAATTTCCCGGCAATACCTGTCATGTAGCCAAGTTGCCACAGTGCAACGAAACCGACAACTAACACGACAAGCGAGGTGGCAATGAGCATAAGTTTAGTTCTTGCCGATATGTTATGGCGCACAACTTCTGCGAGGCACAGCAAAAGAAACATGGCTGCAACGGGCACCACTGCGCCTGCAGTTAGATAGCCTAATCCGAAGTATGGAACATTTACTGCAACGGCGAGCGCTATACCGAAGATTATGCTATAAGAAAACAGTAATCGTTGGTTGTACCTTTTTAACACGAGTAGCACGAAAACAAAAAGTACGGCTAAATCTATTATGAAGTAGGCGGCGCCCCACCCTGTGATGAAGAACATTAATCCTGCTGCAGCGCCGAGCGAATATTTCAGCGAGGACATTATAGACTTTTTTTGGTCGGTAGCTCTTAGAAACATAAGCATAAACAACAAAAGCCCAAGAACACCAACAACTTCTGTGTCAAAAAAGCCGAGAGCAGTTCTTTGAAGGAAAGATGGTGACAAAGCTAGGAAGAGTGCCGCGAGCAAACCAGCTGATTTTCCGCCGAAGTCTTTGCCAATGAAATATATCACAAGGCAGCAGAGGGTGCCCATTAGTGCTGGTATAAATGCGGCAAACGTCATTAAATCGATGTTTATACCTAGGAAAGAGATTATGCCGTAAAGTATGGCTGTGGTCATTGGTAAAGCAGGCAGTGAACTAGACATGTCCAAGCCATCAGGATACCATTGTTGGGTGTTTACCCATGGGGTAGGCCAATAAGGCGAAAGCAAACCGTTCTGCACCATTTGCCTTGTCAAACTGAATTGGTAGTACGGGTCAAACTCGTTCAGGCGTACTGTGCCTGAAGATATTTCCCAGCGCAGAGGCATAATGCGGATAGTGAAAGCGACGAAGAGAACTAGCACTAAAGCTGAAATAGACAGTATTCTCATGTGGTTCATCTGAAGGCGTAATCGCCCAAAGCCTTTGAGACCGCTACTGAGGCGTTCCTTAGACAGTGTATCTTTAATCCCCAAGTCAAAC
>Ga0214473_10004703_pt1 | contig 16399 bp, 13 predicted proteins | sample RVTome_7_FD_203509 | JGI IMG/M metagenome (GOLD analysis project Ga0214473, IMG submission 203509) | Soil microbial communities from uranium-contaminated site in the Upper Colorado River Basin, Wyoming, United States - RVT98D197 | ecosystem: Environmental > Terrestrial > Soil > Contaminated >... | reverse complement strand
GAGGCAGACGCGCCGCTTCAGATCGCGGGACAGGAACGCCCGCAGGCGCGCCTCGAAGACCTCGAAGCCCAGCGAACCGTGGGCGACCCAGGCGGCGGCCAGCAGCGCGCCGCCTGAGACCACCGACGCGACCTCCACCCGGTCGAGCAGGCCCGCGCGGCGCAACGCGCGCAGGACCCCGAGGTGGAAGGCCGCCGCGCGGAAGCCGCCCCCGGAGAGGGCGAGACCGAGGCGCCCGGCGCCGTTCATGGGTGGCCCGAGTATACCGGCGGCCACAGGCTAGAATCCGCGGGTGGAGCCCCTGCCGCGCACGGTCAAGGCGCTGGGCCTGGTCAGCCTGCTCACGGACGTCAGCAGCGAGATGATCTACCCGCTGCTGCCGGCGTTCCTCATCGGCACGCTCAAGGCCGGGCCGGCTTTCCTCGGCATCGTGGAGGGCGCGGCCGAGGCCGTCGCGAGCGTGCTCAAGGTCGGCTCCGGCTGGCTGTCGGACCGGCTGCCACGGCGCAAACCGCTGGTGGTCGCCGGCTACGGGCTCTCGTCGCTCGTGCGCCCGCTGGTGGCCCTGGCCGCCGCGCCCTGGCACGTGCTGGCGATCCGCGTGGCGGATCGGATCGGCAAAGGCACGCGCGGCGCGCCCCGCGACGCGCTGCTCGCGGAAGTGACGCTCGCCAGCGAGCGCGGCCGCGCTTACGGCTTCCAGCGGGCGATGGACCACGCCGGAGCGCTGCTGGGACCGCTGCTGGCCGCGGCGCTGCTGTGGGCGGGGCTCCCGCTGCGCACGGTGTTCGCCCTCGCGGCCGTGCCCGCGCTGCTGAGTCTGGCGGCCCTCGTCGTGGGCGTGCGCGAGGGTGCTCGATCCGCCACGGTCGCAGAGGTCGGGAACGCGGCGGCGGAGCGCTCGCCGCTGCCGCCGGCTTTCCTGCGCTACCTCGGCGTGCTCGCGGTCTTCACGCTGGGCAACTCGAGCGACGCGTTCCTGATCCTGCGCGCCCAACAGGCCGGCGTCGCGATTGCGGCGATTCCGCTGCTGTGGGCCTGGCATCACCTCGTCAAGTCCGCGGCCAGCACCTGGGGTGGCGCGCTCTCGGACCGTGCCGGCCGCCGCGCTGCCATCCTGCTGGGCTGGGCCGTCTACGCGCTCGCGTACGCGGGCTTCGGCTTTGCGTCGCGTCCGCTCGAGGTCTGGGTCCTGTTCGGCGTCTACGGCCTTTTTCATGCGCTCACCGAGGGACCCGAGCGCGCCCTCGTGGCCGATCTTGCGGGAGCCGGCGCACGAGGCCGGGCCTTCGGCCTCTATCACGCGGTCACGGGCGCGATGCTGTTGCCAGCCAGCGTGCTCACGGGCTTTCTGTGGCAGCGCTTCGACGCCGGCACGGCGCTCTTCGTCGGAGCGGGCCTGGCGGCGCTCGCGGGGGCCGCGCTCTTGCTGCTGGTGCGAGCGCCGGCTCGGCCTGCGGCTGCCACAGCCTGAAGCAAGACCCGCTAGCGTCGATACGCCGAGTCGTGGTCCGGGTGAAGGGAGATGATGCGGAGGAAGTCCCCGTCGCGGTAGGCGACTGCGCGGACCTTCTCGCTCAGCCTGAGGGAGTGGGCCGCGGTGTCGTTCGGCGTTCGAATGTGCCGAATCGCTTCCCACTTGAATCCGGTGTGGCGGTAGAGCGTGTTCCAGTCGATCTCGCGCAGGCGCCGGAGCGAGGCGACGACCTGCTTCAGCTCCACCAGCTCCAGTCGCGGGAACACGTCCAGGAACGCAGGGCTGTTGAGGTCGAGCTTGACGCGGCTACTTCCGGCGACCACGCGGCCGGCTCCGGCCCTTCCCTCTCTTCTTCAAGAGTGAGCCAGGATCCGACTCCCGGGGTTTTGTTTCTGCGGCCCAGGCGAGACCCTGCGCGATCCTCGAGCGATGGGGCTCGTCCAGCGTCCAGAGCTGGCTCTCGGGGACCATGGCCACCGGCCTCAAGAGCACGCTGCCGTCTTCGAGCCGTTGCAGCTCCAAGGTCTTCCCCACGTACCGCTTCCCTAGGGAGATCTGGCCGCTTCTTCCAACGACCTTGATCTCGCTGGCCACCGTCACTCCCATCAATCACTCCTGCGTTTCATGCCGTCATGCAAGCCTATGGCATGATACGCCCGATTACAATAGACAAACGAGACAAACGAGGCGCGGGCCCTCAACGCCCGACTGGTGCCAGCCGCTTCAACTCCTCGAGTTCCTTTCACTGGGCCGAGATGCGCGCGACCTTCGTGATGATCAAGTGCGACCTCGGCAAGGCCTACCGCTAGCTCGCCAGTCCCGGCGGGCGCAGCGCCGCGTCGGCCTCGCCGCCGATCCGGACCACGATCCCGGGCAGCGCCTCGATGTCGGCGAGCGTCGTGCGGAAGTTCACGATGCAGGCGCGCAGCAGGAAACGACCCTCGATCACCGCATTCGACAGGAACGCCTCGCCCCCTTGCTGCAGCCGCGTCAGCAGCTTGGTGTTGAGCTCGTTCAGGTAGCTCTCGACGTCGGGATGGCCGCTGGTGAGGCCCGGCGGAACATAGCGAAAGGTCGTGATGCTCAGGTCCTGCGTGTGCGCTTCGAGGCCGGGCTCCGCGGCGACCCGCCGGTGCAGCTCCCGCGCCAGCCGGATGTCGTCGGCGATCATCCGGGCGTAGCCGGCGCGCCCCACCTGGCGCAGCGCCAGCCAGACCTTGAGCGCGCGGAAGCCGCGCGAGTTCTGAGGACCGTGGTCGAAGTAGTTGATCGCGGCCTCGCGGTCGAAGTGGTAGTAGGGCGGGTGATAGCTGAAGGCAGCGTGGAGCTCTGCGACGTCACGCACCAGGGCGCAACCGGCTTCGAGCGGCGCGTAGAGCCACTTGTGTGGGTCGACCGCGATCGAGTCGGCCCGATCGAGACCGTGGAGATCGGCCGGGGCGTCCTCGCAGACGGCCGCGAACCCGCCGTATGCGCCGTCCACGTGGAACCACAGCTCGTGCTCGCGCGCGATCTCGGCCAGCTCCGGCAGCGGATCGATCGCGCCGGTGCTGACCGACCCGGCCGTGCCCACGAGCAGGAACGGTCGGGCGCCGGCCGCGCGATCCTCCTGGATCTGGCGCCGGAGCGCCCCGGTCTCCATCCGCAGCCGAGCGTCCGTCGCGATCCAGCGGATCGCGTCGGTGCCGAGGCCGGCGAGGTCGGCCGCCTTCTGGATCCAGGTATGGGTTTCGCGCGAGGTGTAGATACGCAGCGGCCGGCCCCCGGAGATCCCCGCGGTCCGCACGTCCCAGTCGGCCTTGGCCCGCCGGGCGGCCAGGAAACAGACGAAGTTGGCCATGTTGCCGCCGCTCAGCAGCAGGCCGCCGCAGTCACGCGGATAGCCGATCAGCTCGGCGATCCAGCGCACGCTCTGGGCCTCGATCTCGCTCGCCATCGGGGACAGCGTCCACGCCCCGACGTTGGGGTTCACCGCGGCCGCGAGCAGTTCCGCCAGGATGCCGATGGGCGCCGCGGAAGAGGTGATGTACCCCCAGAAACGCGGATGGCCGTTGAAGAGCGAGTGGTCGAACAGCAGGTCGGCTGCCTGCCTCAGGAGGTCCGCGGGCTCGGCCCCTTGCTCCGGCAAGCCGTCGCGGGAACCCAGCGCCGCCTGGATGGCTTCCGGCGAGCGGCCAGCCGTGACGGGCCGTTGCGGGAGCGAAGCCAGGAAATCGGCGATGCGATCCACGAGCTCCCGCCCCAGCGCCCGGAACTCCTCGGGCGCCATCTCGAGTCCGGCGCGACGGCGCCGCAGCGTCTCACCAGGTTCCATCGTTCAGCGTCCTCGCCCCGCCTGTTTCGTCGTCGAGCGCCTCGCCGCTTGCGAATCGGCGAGGGAGCGCATGTTAGTGGCCCCGCGCCGGCTGGGGCAACCGGGCGCCTGCCGTGGCTCGATGCTAAGATCCCTCGCCCATGACGCTGTACGTCTCCCAGGGACTCCAGTAGATCGCGCAAACGATGGCGCACTTCCGGATTCTGGCGCTCGGGTCTCTGCTGGCGTTCTTCACCACGAGTGCGCCGGGGGCCGACCGCCCCAACGTGGTTCTCATCCTGGTGGACGACCTGCGCTGGGACGAGATCGGGGCGGCAGGCCATCCGTTCGCCCGGACGCCGAACATCGATCGGATCGCCCGCGAGGGCGCGTACTTCCGGAACGCGTTCGTGACGACACCGCTCTGCTCGCCGAGCCGCGCCAGCTTCCTGACCGGACAGTACGCCCACACGCACGGCATCGTCGACAACACGAGCCGTGCCGCGGCCAGCCACAGGCTCGTCACGTTCCCGCTGCTGCTGCAGCGCGCCGGCTACGGGACGGCCTTCATCGGCAAGTGGCACATGGGCAACGACGACTCGCCGCGGCCGGGCTTCGACCGCTGGGTCAGCTTCAAGGGACAGGGCGAGTACGTCGATCCTGAGATCAGCGAAGACGGCCAGGCAGCGCGGGTGCCCGGCTACATGACCGACATCCTGAATCAGCGCGCCGCCCTGTTCATCCGCCGCCCGCGCGGCGGACCCTTCCTGCTCTACCTCGCGCACAAGGCGATCCATCCCAACGTGGTCCAGCGCGACGACGGCAGCTCGTCGACGATCGGAAAGGAACTCTTCGTCCCGGCCGAACGGCACCGGACGCTGTACGCCGCCGAGGCCGTGCCCCGGCGTCCGAACGCCGGCAAGGTGCCGCTGGGAAAGCCAGCGCTGCTGCGGCCGATCGGTGACCTGCCGCCGCTCGGCCCGGACACCGCCACCGACGACGAAGCCATCCGCAACAGACTGCGCACCCTGATGGCGGTGGACGAAGGTGTCGGTGAGATCCTGAAGGCTCTCGAGGACACGCGCCAGCTCGAAGACACCGTGGTGATCTTCACGAGCGACAACGGCTACTTCAACGGTGAGCACGGCCTTGGCGAAGAGCGGCGGCTCGCCTACGAAGAATCGGCGCGCATCCCCTTGCTGGCGCGATACCCGAAGCTCATCAGGCCCGCGAGCCGCTTCGACCAGCTGGTCCTCAACATCGACGTCGCCCCGACGCTTCTCGAGCTTGCCGGGGTCCAGGCTGCGGCCGGTGTCCAGGGCCGTTCGCTCGTGCCCCTGCTCGAAGGGAAGGACCAACCCTGGCGCGCGGCGTTCCTGATCGAGTACTTTTCCGACAGCGTCTTCCCACGAATCGTGAACATGGGCTACCAGGCCTTGCGCACCGAACGCTGGAAGTACATTCGCTACGCCGAGCTCGCGGGGATGGACGAGTTGTACGACCTCGCGAGCGATCCCTACGAGATGAGGAACCTGATCTCGGAGCCGGCGGCGCAGGCGCAGCTCCAGCAGCTCCGTCGGGATCTGGACCAGCTGCTGCGCGAAACGGGCGCCACGCCGCCTGGCTGAAACGGAGCCTCCGATGCCTGGCCTCAAGTCCCCCTCTCCCGTGCAGCTCGCGGCGGCCCTCGAGCTGACGCCGGCCGCTGCGCAACGCATCGCGAGCCAAGCCGTCGTTTCCACGGCCCGACGAGGGGACCCGCTGATCACGCGGTGTGACCGTTCAGAGGAACCGGTGCATGACGTGGGCGTCGACCAGCCCCAGGTGCGGGTGATCGAACGCCTGGGGCAGCGTGCCCACGATGCGGAAGCCCAGCCGTTTCCACAGAGCCAGCGCGCGCTCGTTGGTGCCCACGACGAAGTTGAACTGCATCGCCCGGAAGCCCGCGCGCCGAGCCTCCTCGAGCGAGTGCTCGGCCATCGCCAGTCCCACGCCCCGGCCCCAGTGGCGCTTCGCAACCGCGTACGAGCAGTTGGCCACGTGGGAGGCCCTGCCGGGGTGGTTGGGCCTCAGCACGTAGCAGCCCGCGACGTCCCCATCCAACAGGGCCGCGAAGCTGCGCTCCCGCGGCGCCAGCCAGTAGGCGAGCAACTCCTCGTCGCTGGTGTCGCGCGCGAAGAAGTAGGTGGTGCCGTCCGCGACCAGCTCGCGAGCGATCCGGAGAACCGCGTCCGAGTCCTGTGGAGCCGCAGAACGGATCAGAATCACGTTCCTCTCGCCCGGCCGGTCACATCTGGTGGTCGCTGCCCTGATCCTATCGCGATCTCGGTTGCCAAGAGACCATCCGCCCAGGCAGCGCTCATGGGCAAGCGCTTGGCCGAGCGCCCGCATGGGCGTCGTGCTTGGCGGCTTCGTGGAGGCGCGGATGCGTCGCGTGCGTGCGGCCGGGCGCGAAACGGGTCTCAGGCCGCCAGCATCCGGCCCGGTCTTCCGAACAGGAATCCCTGGAGCAGATCCCAGCCGAGGTCCACGACCGCGGACTTCTCGGCTTCCGTCTCGATCCCTTCTGCAATCACGCCGATGCCGAGATCCCGACACAGCGAGGCGATCGAGCCCACGATGCGACGCTTGACGGGCTCGTGGTCGAGGCCGCGCACGAGCGCCATGTCCAGCTTCACGATGTCCGGCTCGACCGCAGCGAAGCTCGACAGTCCCGCGTAGCCCGCGCCGAAGTCGTCCAGGGCAATCCGAAATCCCATGTCCTTGAGCGTACGGATCCGGGAGCGGACGTCGGGTACCCGGTCCAGCGAGGCGCGCTCCGTGATCTCGAGCACCACGCGCGAGGCACGTTTCGAAAGCTCTGAGTTCGGCGAGAACAGAGACTCGTCGACGAGATCGAGCGGGTGGAGGTTCACGAAGACTGGCCTCGGCTGGGCGTCGCCGTCGAGCAGCGCGGCCACGCTGTCGCGGACGGCCCAACCGACCTGGGCCACGCGCCCGAGACGCTCGGCGGCATCGAAGAGCGCGCCCGGATCGGGTAGCGCGACCTCGGCCGTCCGCACCAGCGCCTCATGGGCGAAAAGGCTGGCGTCCGCGGCGCGCACGATCGGCTGGTACGCCATCCAGAGCGATCCCAGCGCGCGGTCGAAAGTGGCCTTGAGCCCAGCCTTGTCGCCCAGCAGCTTGTCGCTGATCCCCAGATAGCCGAGCGCCTCGCGCTTCAGGCGCGCGATGCGGGCGAGGCGCACCGCGTGCTCGACAGCCTGGACCAGGGCCTCCGCGCTCACCGGCTTGAGCAGATAGCGCAAGGCGCCCCACTCGATAGCCTGGATGGCGGACTCGAGCCTCGGGTTGCCGGTCATGATGACGACGGGCACGTCGAGGTCGCGCTCCCGCACGCAGCGCAGCAACGTCAGGCCGTCCATCTTGGGCATCATGATGTCGGTAAGGATCGCGTCGTAGGACCCCGAACGCACGTGCTCCAGCGCCGAGCGTCCATCCCCCGCGACATCCGTGCGGAAGCCGGCGCTCTCCAGGATGGCGCGGTAGGCGTCGAGCAGGTCCGTCTCGTCGTCCACGATCAGCACATGCCCCTTCGGCGCCGGCACGGACGGCTGCATTGTCATTGGCCCCCCGTTTGCGGTTTGCCCACGATCCCAAGAGCGCGCTCCACGACCTCGCGCACCTGCCCGGCCTCCGCCGGCTTCGGCAGGTGGAGCAGCGCGACCTGCTCGAGAAACAGCCGCGTGTCGGGTGACAGGCTGTCGCCTGTCGTGAAGACGAAGCGCCGCGCCAGCCCGGGCCACCTGCGGACCGCTTCGCGATACAGCCCCGGACCGTCCAGGCGCGGCATGCGTAGATCACTCACGATCAGGTCGTACGCCCCGTGCTCGATCCGCTCGAGCGCCGCCAAGCCATCCTCCGCCGTCTCCACGCGGTGGCCCTCGCTCGCCAGCAGGTCGGCCAGAACGTCGCGCACCGCGGGCTCGTCGTCCACCAGCAGGATGCTGGCTCCCGCCGCGGGGGTCGCGGAGACGAGCGGCTCGGGCGAAGCCTGCGCGTGCGAGAGCGGGCGCAACTCGAGCGGCAGGGCGATCCGGAACAGCGTTTCCTGATCGCCCCCGCCTTGGACCTCGATCGTCCCCCGGTGGCTCTCGACGATCCCCCGGCAAAGCGACAGCCCGAGACCTGTCCCGGTGCCCATGGGCTTGGTCGTAAAGAACGGCTCGAAGATCCGCGCGCGCAGATCGGACGGGATGCCGGGGCCGTTGTCGCTCACCTCGATCAGGACCTGCCGCCGCTCGGCGTCGTGGCGAGTCGCGATCGACAGGCGCCTGGGCGGCGGCACCCCGCGCAGAGCGTGGTGGGCGTTCGTCGCCAGGTTCACGACCACCTGATGCAACTGGTGGCCGTCCGCCCACAACAGGGGCAGGTCGTCCGCCAGCTTCAGCTCGACCTCGACGCCGTCCACCCGCAGAGGGTAGGAGAGCAGCTCGATCGCCTCCCGCACGACGGGGTTGATCGCCACCAGCGCGCGCGATGGCGGCTGCTGGCGGGCCAGGGCCAGGAAGTTGCGCACGATCCGCGCACAGCGCTCCGCCGCGAGCTCGATCTTCTCGGCGCGGGCGGCGAGCGGGCCTTGCCCGGCCGCACGACGCAACAGGCTGGCCTGGCCGACGACGACCGCGAGCGGGTTGTTCAGCTCGTGGGCGACGCCAGCCAGCAACTCCCCCATGGCCGCCAGCCTCTGCGACTGGTACAGCGTCTCGCGCTGCTGCAGCAGCTCCGCCTCGGCGCGCCGGCGCTGGCGACGCGTCTCGGCGTCTCGGACCTCGCGCTCCACCGCCGCTGGGAGCCGCATCAGGTTCGTCTTCAGGACGTAGTCGTGCGCTCCTATCTTCATCATCCCAACGGCGCTCTCCTCGTCGATGCTGCCCGAGACGATGATGAAAGGCAGGTCGCGGCCGTTCTGCTTCAGCAGCGCGAGCGCCGCCTGGCCGCTGAAGAGCGGCATCGTCTTGTCTGACGTGACCACGTCCCACTCGCCCTTCTCGAGCGCGGCACTCATCGCCTCGGGGGTGTCCACCCTCTCGAACACGGGCTCATACCCGGCAAGGCGGAGCTCACGAGCGATCAGGAAGGCATCGTCCTCGGAGTCCTCGACCATGAGCACCCGCAGAGGCGTTCCCATGGCTAGCGTCGGCCCACCCCGGGCGGCGGCTCGTTGATCACCAGCCAGTAGAGGCCGAGCTGCCGCACCGCCTCCAGGAACTGCTGAAAGTCCACCGGCTTGCGTACGTAGCTGTTGGCGCCGCTGCCGTAGGACTGCGCCACGTCGCGCTCTTCGTTCGACGAAGTCAAGACGACGACCGGCAACAGGCGGGTCCTTGGGTCGGATCGGATGCGCTGCAGCACCTCGATCCCATCCACCTTCGGCAGCTTGAGATCGAGCAGCACGACCTTTGGGAGCTCACTAGCGCCGCGCTCCGCGTGGGCGCCAGTCGCGAACAGGTAGTCGAGCGCCTCGGCGCCGTCGCGGGCGACGACGACCTCGTTGGCGATGTTGTTCTTCTTCAGGGCGCGAATCGTGAGCGCCTCGTCGTCGGGGTTGTCTTCCACCAGCAGGATCACGCCGTCACCCATCTCAGGCCTCCTGTCTCCCGGCTCGCGGTTCGCCCAGGGTGAAGTAGAACGTCGCCCCCTGCTCCAGAGCAGCCTCGGCCCAGATGCGACCGCCGTGGCGCTGGACGATGCGGCTCACCGTTGCGAGCCCGATCCCGCTGCCCTCGAAATCCTTCGTATGATGCAGGCGCTGAAACGCGCCGAAGAGCTTCCCGGCGTAGGCCATGTCGAAGCCGGCGCCATTGTCGCGAACGAAGTAGATGGGCTGTCCGTTGTGCTGCAGGGTGCCGAACTCGATGCGGGTAGCGGCCTTCTTGCGCGTGAACTTCCAGGCGTTCCCTACCAGGTTCTCGACGGCGACGCGCAGCAGGCGTGGGTCCCCCTCGGTCTCGATCCCGTCCGCGATCCGAAACGAGGCGGCGCGCGCGGGCTCGCGCTCCCGCATCTCCTCTGCCACGGACTGCGCCAGGGCCGAAAGATCCACGGGTTCGGGGTTCAGCTCAGCGCGGCTGATACGCGCCAGCCTTAGCAGGTCGTCGATGAGCTGCGCCATCCGCTGGGCGGCGGCGCGGATCCGCCGCAGGTAGTCCTTGCCCTGGTCGTCGAGCGCGCCGCCATAGTCTTCCAGCAGCGCCTGGCTGAAACCGTCGATGCCGCGCAGCGGCGAGCGCAGGTCGTGGGAAACGGAATAGCTGAAGGCCTCGAGCTCCGCACTCGCGGCCTCGGCGGCCTCCCTGGCGCGCCGGCTCTCGTCCTGGACCTGCTTCTGGGCGGTCACGTCCCGCGCGATGGCGTAGATGCGTCCGCTCTCGGCGTCGGGCCTCGAGCTCCACTGCAACCAGCGCCAGGAGCCGTCCTTGCACCGGTAACGATTCTCGAAGCAGAGCACGACCTTGCCCGCCTGCCGCTGCTCCTCGAATTCGGCGAGGGTCGGCTCACGGTCGTCGGGATGGAGGAACTCCACGAACGGCACACTGGTGAGCTCCTCGGCGGTGTAGCCGAGCACCCGCTCCCATGCCGGATTCACACGTTTGAACACGCCATCGAATCCGGCGATGCAGATCAGGTCCTGGGACAGATCGAACAGGCGGTCGCGCTCCGCCTCCAACCGCTTGCGCTCGCTGGCGTCGAAGACAGTGACGCGGCCCATCACGAAGCCGCCGCCCTCGCTCTTGACCGCGGTGGCGCTCACGAGCACCGGAAACACGGACCCGTCGCTGCGCACCATCTGAAGCTCGAGGTCGTGGATCTCGCCTTCCTGCTTGAAGCGGGGGAAGTTCGCCTCGAAGGCGCCGACGCTCTCGGGAGTGAGCACGTCCTGGATCCGCTTGCGGCCCACGACCTGCTCCCGCAGGTAGCCCAGCCAGCGCAGCTCCGTCTCGTTGATCCGCAGGAACGTCCCGTCAGGCCCGAGCGAGTGATAGCCGCAGGGAGCGTTGTCGAAGAGGTCGCGGATCTCCTCGGCGTTGCGGGCGAGCTGCGCCTCGGCCCGTCGCCGCTCGCCGATTTCGCGGTCGAGGGCGACGAAGACGCCGAACAGCAGCCCAACGCTCACAACCGCTCCCGAGAGCAGGGTCAGCTCGACCCGGCGCGTCTGCCGCCGCAGCGCCGCGTCCCGCTCGGTGATCAGCCGGCCTTCCTCGCGCTCCATCTCCGCCAGCGCGGCGCGAAGCCGACCCATGACGCGCTTGCCCTCCCCGGCGGCCACCGCCTTCGTCGCGGCCTCCGGGCCCTGCTCGCGCCGGATCCGGATCCGTTCGCTCATCAGCGCGAGCCTGGCCTCGGCAAGCGGCTCGACTACCTCGATCTGTGCCCGCTGCCGCGGGTTGGCGGCGGTGAGCCTGCGCAACTCCTCGAGGTGCTGGGGGAGCCTGCTGAGCGCCGCGGCGTAGGGCTCGAGGAAGCGCTCGTCGGCCGTGATCACGAACCCGCGCTCCCCGGTCTCGGCATCCACCGAGTCGACGAGGACAGCGCGGATCTCGAGGGTGACCTCGTAGCTGTGTTGTCGCCGCTCCACCTCGGCGCCGAGCGCCTGCATGTTGCGGTCGGCCAGCCACAGGACGGCGACGAACAACAAGAGTCCGGCCCCGAACGCCCAGGCGGCGGCCTTCATCTGGAAAGGGAAGCTCATCGGTGCGCCGCAGGCCTGACTGGCCCATGCCGTGTGCCGCGGCGGCGCCAGCGGCGCAGGATCGCCAGGAGCCTCTCGAACTCGAGCGACTTATCCAGGAAGAAGTCGGCTCCGGCCTCCAGGCAGCACTGCCGGTGCTGCCCCGACACCGCGTTCGTCAGGACGACGATGCTCGGGCGCCCGAGGCGCCTCCGGAGCTTCCGGATCCTCGCAAGCGTCGGCCGCAGGCCCTCGCCCCCCGCGCCACGGACCTCGATGATCACGAGATCGGGGTCCAGTCGGATCAGGTTGGGCAGCCAGGATTCGCGGCCACTTGCGACGACAAAGTCCGCCCTGGGAAGGGCGGAGACCAGACGCAGGATGCGACCGCGCAGCAGCGCCGACGGGTCGATCACCGCGACCTTCATCGAGGCCCCCCAGTGGAGACTCGTCTCGGAAGGCCATAGTGGGATGCTGCCCGCAACGACCGTTGCGGGCAGCGCCCAAGTGGCCGGCGAGAGAATCCCTGGGAATGACAATACGAATTTGGCACAGTTCTGCCCGCTTAGCTAGTCGGACCGCCCGAAATGTGTGTAGGAAAAGGGCCGTCGTGCTGTAGGATCTAGCCTACGCCCGGCTCCCGCTCGGACCCAGGGCCGATCAGCTTGTGGCGCACCGCATAGAGCGTCAGATCGGCGTTCGACTCGACACCCAGCTTTCGGAGCACGCGGGACCGGTAGGTGCTGACGGTCTTGACGCTGAGGTTGTGGCCGGCGGCGATTTCCTTGGCTCGGCGTCCGGAAGCAAGCGCCAGGAGCACTTCGAACTCTCGGGCCGAGAGGCTCCCGTGAAGCGGCTCCGAAGCCGGCGCCTGCAGCTGAATCACCAGCCGGTCGGCAAGGGACGGGCTCAGGTACTTGCCGCCCTGCGCAACCCGCCGAATCGCCTTCACCAACTCGTCCGGCGCGCTGTCCTTGCAGAGATACCCGGCGGCGCCGGCTTTCAGCAGGCGCAGGGCAAATTGGTCTTCGGGGTGGACGCTCAAGACCAGCACCGGCAGAGACGGACGCCGGCGCCGGATCTCGTCCAGCGTCTCGATCCCATTGCGCCCCGGCATCGTGACGTCGAGCACGACCACGTCGAGCTTCACCCGGCGGACGGCCTCCAGGGCTTCGTCGCCGTCGGCCGCCTCGGCCACGACGGCGAGGCCCGGCTCTTCCTGGAGGATCTCCCGCAGCCCGCGTCGGACCACGGCGTGGTCGTCGGCGATCAGGACTCGGATCACGTGGCTCGCGATTCCTGCGGTTTGACGACGCGGAGCGGGCAGCGGAACCGCACGACGGTCCCCCCGGATGGACCCTCGGCCAACTCGACTTCGCCGCCCAGGAGACGCGCCCTCTCGCGCATGCCGATCAGGCCCAGCGCCTTCGGGTCGCTTGCCTCCTGCTTCGAGATACCCCGGCCGTTGTCACGGATCTCGCCGAGCAGCTCACTCCCCTCGCGCACCAGCTTGAGCCACGCGTCAGAGGCTCCAGAATGCCGGATCACGTTCGTGAGCGCCTCCTGGAACAGGCGGAAGATGTGCGTTGCGGCCTCGGGTTCACCAACCAGGACCTCGAACGACGGATCGAGACGGCAACGGATCCCGGTCCGCGCCTCGGCGTCCTGAGCCAGCCACTCGACCGCGGGCGCCAGGCCCAGGTCGTCGAGAACGCCCGGCCGCAGCGCCGTTGCGATCCGGCGAACGGTCTTGATGGCTGCGTCTGCTAGCCCTGACGTTTCAGCGACCCGCACGGCCAGCTCGGGACGTCGCGCGAGGCGGCCCTTCAGCCACGCCAGGTCCAGCTTCAGCGCGGTCAGGGTCTGGCCCAACTCGTCGTGGACCTCACGCGCGATCCGAGTCCGCTCCTCCTCGCGCGCCTGCTGCAAGTGCTCGGCCAGGCGCCGCATCTGATCATGGGAGGCCTGGCGGGCGCGGTCGTCGCGATCGCGCTGCGTGGCCAGGCCGATATGCCGGGCCACCGTCAACGCGAACTGGATCTCTTCCTCGTCGGGCGGGTGCGGGGCGTCGTAGTACAACATGAACTTCCCGAGCAGACGGTCCTTGAAGATCGGGATGAACGCCAGTGAGCGGATGCCCTCGTCCAGGAGCGTCTCGCGGAGCGGCCCCAGCTCCGCCGCGCTGGCGACGTCGGCGACGACGATCGGCTCCGGGTTCCTCGCGTCCGAGGTCCAGGGCGAGTGGCCCTCCACGGCCTGCCGGTACGCTTCCGAGAGCCCGCGCCAGGCGGCGAACCGCATCACGCCGGCCGCATCGCACAACAGGATCGAGGCGCGGTCGGCCCCGATGCCGTGGACGAGAGCGTCGAGCACCAGCTCGCGGACTTCGCTGGACTCTGCCCACCGGTTCACGGCAGCCGTGATCTCGAAGAGCTTCTGCGAGCGGTTCAGGTTCCGCGCCAGACGCGCCTCCGCCCTGGTTCGCTCCGTGATGTCCTGCTTGATCCCGTAGAGGCGCACCACGCGGCCCGAAGCGTCGACCGCGGCCTCGCCGCGGGCATGGAGAACCCGCACCGTCCGGTCGGGACGTAGGATCCGGTGCTGGAACTCGAAAGGCTGGCCGTCGCGAAGGGAGGTCTCGAGGATCTCGCGCACCCGGACCCTGTCCTCGGAATGGACGCTCTTCAGGAAGTCTTCGAAACACAGGTCGGTCCGGGGGAGGACTCCGAGGATCTGGCACAGGCCGTCGGAACATGCGACCACGTCCGCCGCGACGTCCCATTCCCAGCTCCCCAGGTGGGCGATCCGCTGCGCTTCGACGAGCTGCCGCTCACGGATCCAGAGCGCTTCTTCCGCCCCGTAGCGGTCGATGGCGAGCGCCGCGAGACGAAACGCAACCTCGATCAATTGTCGCTCCTTCGCTTGCGGGCTCCGCGGCTCGCGGAAGTACATCCCGAACGTGCCGAGGAGGCGGCCGCTCGCGGAGACCAGGGGTGTTGACCAGCAGGCACGCAGTCCATGACGAAGGGCGATCTCGCGGTAGTCGTGCCAAAGCGGATCGGTGGCGACGTCGGTGACGATCACCAGCTCGCGGCGGTAGGCCGCTGTGCCACAGCAACCGACGCCTGGGCCGATCGGTGCTCCGTCGATGGCGTCGCAGTAGCTTCCTGGTAGGCTGGGGGCGGCGCCGTGCCTCAGCGTCTTGCCTTTCTCGTCTGCGAGCAGAACGGAACAAAGCATCCCTGGGGCCTGCGTTTCGGCGAGAAGCGCGATCGCCGTCAGCACATCTGGAAGCGGCTCTCGCTTCGCGATCCTCTCGAGGACGCGGGACTCCTCACGCAGCAACGCCTCGGCCTGTTTCCGCTCCGTGACGTCGAGGACCAGCCCCTCGATCTGGGGCTGACCACCGTCCTGGCGCTCCACGATGCTCACGCTCTCGGTCAGCGAGACCGTGCTGCCGTCGCGCCGCCGCCCTGTGGTTTCGTAGTTGACGAGCGAACGCGTCCGCGCGAGCTGCGATACGAACTTGACGCGATCGTCGGGGTCGCCAAGTAGCCTGGAAGCGTCGATGCCGACGAGCTCGCTCACTGCGGCATATCCATAGATGCGCGCGAAGGCCGCGTTGCAGTCGAGGATTCGGCCCTCGAACGTCGAGCGGTACATCCCGGCGAGGTTGTGCTCGAACAACGACCGATATCGTTCCTCGCTGCGCAGCAGCGCGTCCTCGGCCTCGCGCCGCAAGGCGGCCTCCGTCTCCTCCGCGGTGACGTCCAGGACGACCCCGTGGTATAGCGCTCGCCCGGTCTCGTCGTGGATCGGGTGCGCCTCGTCGCGACACCAGATCAGGCGGCCATCCCTCGCGAGCTGCCGGTACTTCGATCGGAAGGGCGCGCCCGCCTCGACGCTGTCTGCCCACTCGGCCAGGACCCTCTGGCGATCCTGGGGATGGATCCGCTTCGACCACAGCTCGGGGTCAGCCGTCCATTCCTCGGGCGTGAACCCGGCCATCTCCCGGATCTGGGGGCTGATGAAGATTGTGAACCCCGCTGTGTCCGCCTCGGCCAGATAGGTGACAGCCGGCAGGTTCTCGACGAGCGTCCGATACCGCTCCTCTATCGAGACGCGCGCTGAAGAGGTCTCCAGGGCCGCGCGCCACTGCTGACCCGGCGGGGCAAGCCCACCCCCCCGTCGAGCCCGCGGGGCCCGGGAGCCCTTGGCGCGTTCTGTCGCCGCCTTCATCGCAAGCGCTCGGCGCGGGGCGGACCGGCCGGTCCCCTCCGCCACGCACCGGCGAGACTACCGCCTCCGTCGGAGCAGCGTCAACACACAGTGTAATCAGTGGTCGCCTGTCCGCGCTGTTGGCAAGTGAGAGGACGTCACGCAGTTCGTCCGGGTCAGCCGCATGGAGCAGCTCGCCGACCTCAAAGTCTCGCAGAGAGTGGCCTGGCGAGCCGAGCGACAGCCAGCGTGGGCAGTACGCGGTGTGCCGGCGTGGAGTCGCGACGCACGACGCTATCCCTCGCTCGCGGCATCCTACTGCCCTCGGGCGCTATCGGCGCACGCTGCCTAGCGCCAGCGGATCACGTCCGCCTTGGCCAGCAGGTCGAGGTACTCCGTCAGCTCCGAGACCGGCAGCGGCGCGTAGCGCCCGCTCAGAACGTCGCGGATCTCGGCCACGTTGCGCCGGCCGTCCACGAGATTGAGAGCCTCGTACGCGAGCACGTCGCCCTGCTCGCGCCTGGCCAGGGCGAAGCCCGGGGCTTCCGCACCGGTCACGTCTCCGGCGGCGCCGCGCGCCAGCGCCTCGCTCAGGTGGTCGTAGTAGTAGACGTCCAGCGGCCCGCGCACAGCCTCGTTGCGCAAGGGAACCCGGACGTCGGCTCCCGAAGGCGGCGCG
>Ga0214473_10004702_pt1 | contig 16402 bp, 13 predicted proteins | sample RVTome_7_FD_203509 | JGI IMG/M metagenome (GOLD analysis project Ga0214473, IMG submission 203509) | Soil microbial communities from uranium-contaminated site in the Upper Colorado River Basin, Wyoming, United States - RVT98D197 | ecosystem: Environmental > Terrestrial > Soil > Contaminated >... | reverse complement strand
GATCAAAGTGAGCGAGGATGCGTTGGCTCGACTGCGATTGACGCCGGATTCCTTCCACGGAGATTGGAACTACGCGATGTCACCCCGTCGGTGACTTTGACCAAGTTATTTCTGAGCGGATACTTAGTGGCAAGCATTGTAAAGGGCGATTGCTCGCTATTGCAGGAAGCGGACGTTGGCTTTGCAGGATCATACGTGAGATTCAGGGGTGATCCAATGAGAATACGAATAGTCTTACATTTTCTTGCACACATGTTCGCGGTGATAGCGTTTCTTTCTATGTGCCAGTCTCTTAAGGGCCAGGAAATTGAAAAGGAAAAACAGCCTTTTCCAAAACTCCAGGCGCATCTCATCGACAGACTGCCGAGGGGGTACAAGGTTGGTACGGCTGATATCGACCGCGACGGCAAACTCGATGTAATCGGTCTGGCCACAGAGCCCTCGAATCTTGTGTGGTACAAGAACCCAAACTGGGAAAAACATGTTTTGACGTCAAGAGCCAAGGAATATATCGATTTAGCCCCGTGTGATATCGATCGAGACGGACGAACGGATATGGTCATTGCGCATGACTTTGGCATGAGCAGAACAGGTTCGGGTGGTCTCGTGCTTTGGCTGAGATGCCCTGAAGATCCCACCCAGGAATGGCCGATGTACGCTGTTGGGGCTGAGCCAACTTCACACCGCATTAGATGGGCCGATATTGACGGGGACGGGCGTAAGGAGCTTGTCAATGCGCCAATCATGGGGCGAAATGCGAAGGCACCCCTGTGGGAGGTCGGTGTGAATCTCATTTGGTATGAAATACCCGAACCACCCATTCGAGAGTCTTGGGAGCCGCATATCATCAATGATCAGCTAACTGTGGTTCACGGGATTTCCGTTATCAATTGGGACAACGACGGCTGCGATGATATTCTTGTAGCCAGCTTTGAAGGTATTCATCTCTTTCAACCCCAAAAGCATGCCAAAGGTGTTTCGTGGACAAAGACAAAATTAGGAGTGGGTGAACAGGTCAATCCAGAGAAACGTGGTTCCAGTGAAATTGCCGCTGGGAAGATAGGATCCAAAAGCAGACGTTTTCTTGCTGCCATCGAACCCTGGCATGGTAGTAACGTTGTGGTTTATACATCAGATTCCGGGTCAAATGCCCTGTGGCACCGGTCTGTTATTGATGCGAGTTTCAACGAAGGACATGCTTTGACTTGTGCAGACCTTGATGAAGATGGTGATGATGAGGTTATTGCGGGATACCGTGGCAAAGGGTATAGCCTTTACATTTATGACTGTCAGGATTCAACTGGCGAAGAATGGAAACACATCGCCCTTGATGAAGGTGACATGGCAGTGTCCGGTCTCGACATTGCCGACATCAACAGCGACGGCCGGCTCGATGTAATCTGTGTAGGTACCACAACCTCGAATATCAAGTGGTATGAGAATTTGGGAGTGGTCCGAAGAGACAATACCAACTGACGGGAGCTGTCCTTACCTTGTTCGCAATCTGCTTCGAGCTCTTGTCCAGACATCAGTTTGCACCAAGTAAACGCTCCAGTCCAAACCGCGACAGCCGGGAGGCGGTTTGGTGAAGAGACCCGGAGCGGTAGCCCTGGATTTTCGAGGGTGGCTTTAACGGCGATTTTCTTCAATGTGGATGATTGCCGCTTACAAGTCCTGCGGCTTAACTGTGCTGCGACGGTTCGCCTTTGTCCTTTCAACAGCATCATCCAACATCGCACAGACCTTGTCGCTCAAAGCCGCAATTGCATCCGACGAAGTCATCATCTTCTTGCTCTTGATGTGGGCTTTGACTTTGCTTGCAACGACCAGTACTTCCTTGCCTGCCATTTTAGTACCTCCTTGCTCAATTAAGGTTTCATGCTTGTTGACGAAACTTCAACTGACTATTCCAAGCACTATTTTGACGACTCGGGGCGTATTTCGCAACAACAAAGGTAATAAACTACAACTGCATAACCCCAAATAACAGCCTCTCGCGGCAAATCCTTAGAAACTACCCATCTAAAAACAGAACCATCGAATCATCATTCTCTGTTTCTTTGTCACCTATCCTTTGACCGCCTCATGCTTCTTGATGAAATCCGGGTCGATGTCCACACCCGAGCCCGGGCCGGTGGGAACTTTAGTCTTTCCGTCCACCACCGAAAGGGGTGATGTCTTGCACTCAAATTTTACATTCGTGTCCAATCCTTTGAATTCATGATGAGCGGAAGCATTGGCAAGGGCAGATACAAAATGAATCATATAAAGGTATCCGAGTCCTCCGCCGGACATGTGCGGCGTACAAGCTTTTCCGAACGCCTGCGCCATGCGCGCTACTTGCATCGAACGGATCATGCCGCCAAAATAATAATTATCGGGTTGAACAATCTGAAGCCCATCGTTGGCAATAAGCCAGCGAAAACCATGGAGGCTGTATTCCTGCTCGCCGCCTGCAATCGGAATGGTCAGTCCATCAGCAACCTGTTTGGTCTCTTCATACCAGTCGAACATCACGGGTTCCTCAAAGAAACCATAACCGTATTCTTCCAGCAGCTTGCCGACCCGGATCGCCTCATCCACCGAATAAAACCCGTTTGCATCTGCATACAAAGCCATGTCATCGCCAAATGTCTTGCGGATCAGGGGAATGATTTGTTCGGTCCTTCCTTTGGGACCAACGGCATTGACATCCTTGGTCATGAACATAAGCCCGCCGACCTTAATCTTGAGCGCGTGGGCGTCATATTCCGCAACATCCCTTTTTATCAGCTCCAGCGACTCCTCTACCGGTCTTTCACGGTATTCTGTGGCCTGGTACACTGCAACCTGCGGGTGGTGGATTTCCCCGATCAACTGGCCGATGGACTTATTGGCGATGCGCCCCAGCATATCGAGAATTGCAAACTCAATGGTCGCCAGAGGTATCCCGAGCGCCATGCCGCTCAATCTGAAATTGAACTGGTATATGTACACCTTTTCAAGCAGCAGATCCAGCTCGCGTGCATCTTTGCCAATGAAAAAAGGCTGTAACGAATTGAGAAAAATTGGATAGAACGAATTCATTCCGCTGTGTCCGACCGAAATACCCTCTGCACCATCGGAAGAACGTACCCGGCACAAGAAGCCGCGGTTATAGCGAAGCAATTCGAGGCTTTTGATGATCACTGGGGTAGCAAACAGCTCCTTTTTCAGCACGGGCTGTTTAAGTATTTCATCGAGCCGCGTGTAATCGGGTCTGCGGGCCCCTAAACGAGGCTCCCGGGTTTCCGAACCGCCGCATGAGCGAGACCACGTGGCAGCAAGCCCACCAGCAAGGGCAGCACTTATGAATTTTCGCCGATTTGTTCTCATGATATAATTCCTACTTTCTGTAACGGTCAAGGACTCAATCACATCACTAATGGAGTGATTATACTGAAAGGGCAAAACGAATCAAGCAGAGAAATCAGCCCGCCGCCCCAATGGCAGGGGCTTGCAACCACGCGGTTTGTATGATAAACAAGAGTGGCCGGTGAACGAGAGGTAAGACAGCAGGTCAGACTTGAAAGGAGCAGATCAAATGCTAAAACTGGGCATGCACGTAGATAATTGGCGGCACTTCGACGTGTCGTACGATGTTCCCTGCCGGTTCGCTCGGGACCACGGTATGGAATACGTGGAGTTTGGCACGATCGACGGAGACTACTTCATCCAGGCGCTGGGGTATAACCCACACATCCCGCTTCATTCCGATCCCGCGAAGCTCAAAGAGTACCTCGACTCGATGGGCCTGAAAGTCTCACAGCTCGATGCGGCCTATCCAATGTCAAGTCCCGAAGGCCAGTATCGCGGGATCGGCTATACGCTTCGAGCGATCCAGTTTGCCAAGCAGCTTGGATGCCCGTGCGTGGATACCACGGATGGGGGCAGGAAGCCCCAGGGCTATACGGACGAGGAAGTCATGGTCCTCATGAAACAGTACTATCGCGTGGTCCTGGAGTGGGCCCAGCGGTACGAGATGATCATCAACGTTGAGCCGCACGGGCCCTACACCACCAACCCGGACACCATGGAGAAGATTTTGAGCTTCTTCGACTCGCCCTACTTACGGATGAATTTCGACACCGGCAATGCCTTCATCGCCGGACAGGACCCCGTGAAGTTCCTCCGGCGCTTTCGGCACAAGGTCTCGCATTTGCACATCAAGGATGTCAGCAGAGAGCTTGCCGAAGCCGTTCGCGGCGGGCAGACGGGGATTGCCTCATCCGTGGTCGCTATCGGCGAAGGCGTGAATGCCGACAATATTTCAGGCTGCATTGAGCTGCTCAAGAAGATGAATTGGGACGGCGTCTTGTCAATCGAGTCTGAGGCGGCACCGGGAAAGATTGAGCAAAGCCTCGAATGGTTGCGCGGGCAGATTTCGCGGTAGTGGATTGCTCGCGTGGGTGGAAGGATAGCGCAAGTCAAGATGCGCCTTTATGGCGCGGCACTACACAATTGGGCCACGACGTTTCTTAGCTCAACGCCGTGCAAAGGCGGCTTCTCCCGGTCATAGTCCGTGTTGAAATGGACGACCCCCTTCTTGTCAACCAGCGCAACGTGGGGGATGGCCCGGACACCGAAACGCTTGGCTAATTTGTTGTCCCACCCCAAACCGTCATAATACTGCTGCCAAGTGATCCCCGTATTCTGCACGTACTTTTCCAACTCCGATTGATCCCTATCGAGGCTGATGCCGATGATCTCGAACCCCTTATCATGATATCCCTTATAGGTCTCGACCAGGTCGGGCATGACCCGGCGGCAGGGACCGCACCAAGTGGCCCAGAAATCGATCAGGACTACCTTGCCCTTGAGATCCGCCAGATTGACCTGCTGGCCGCTGAGACTGGCGAATTCCAAGGCGGGAAACGCATGTCCTTCAGCGATGGTGTTCTGGTCGGGAGCGGGCTTGACGCTTACCACCGGTTGGACGGTTTGCTCTGCCTGAGCCTCCGCCGCAGTAGATTCGGCCGTATTAGGAACTACAGGTGGAGCATTGCCCGTTGCGTCCTTCTTCTTGCACCCGGTGCTCGTGCACAATGCCGATCCAGATACAAGCAACAGACTGAAGGTTAGAAAGCAGTTCATTCTCATAGCAGGGCTCTCCATCATACAGATTAGCCATGTTTTCCCTTGATCCTGTCATCATAACAAGTTTTCGGTACGCCGTCACCTTTTAATAAGACATACCAACGAAGACTGCGGATGAGCCGCCCAATCGTCAAAGGGGCAGATCAACGCGGTTTTCAAAACAACGTCTCTTTTCGGTTTCATAAGTGCCTCCTTAAAGTATAATACGTCAGCTACAATGCCAAAGATTCCCAGGGGTTGGCGGCCACAAAGAATGGCGTCATGGGAAAGCGTTGTGTCCTTTTTCTATGATAAAGGAGAGGCTATGAGATACGTAACGCAGTTGCTTTTGCTGGCCGGAATCTGTTTGTGTGCGGTTGGCTGCGCCACACAAAGGGGCCATCAGACAAACCCTTCACTTCTCAGCAACAGTCTTGACGCTTGGGAGTGCTACCTGGCGGACCCGGAGGCCAAGGTGCAGGACACTTGGCGCATAGAAGATGGTGTGCTTATTTGCAGTGGTAAGCCGTTGGGGTATCTGTACACCAAGAGGGACTATAGTGATTTCGTGCTCAAGCTCCAGTGGCGATGGCCTCCCGAAAAGAAGCCAGGCAACGGCGGAGTGCTGATCCGGATGACCGGCGAACACAGAATCTGGCCCAGGAGCCTCGAAGCGCAACTCAATGCCGGCAACGCCGGTGATTTCTGGGGTCTCGACGGATACCCGCTGTCCGGTCCTGCAGAAAGAATCCGAACGTCCGATCACCAGGAATTCGGCAAATTGACTAATCTGAAGAAGACCAAGGCCCTTGAGAAGCCGCCGGGCCAGTGGAATACCTACGAGATCATTGCCAAAGGTGCTACAGTCATGCTGATTATCAACGGTGAGGAAGTCAACAGGGCTACTGAATGCGATCTCAATCCCGGCAGGATATGCTTGACTTCCGAAGGCAGCGAGATCCACTTGCGAAACGTGGTGGTTACTCCCATCAAGAGATAGATCACCCCAAGGTGAGTTCCGGCTGCTCCGCACCCTTCGCGCGTAACGACCCGATTCTGTCTCGTCCAGGCTTGCGATGTCCCAGGATGGTCAGCTCCGAGCACCGGCTGACCTGCGCTCAACAAGAACAGTGTTTCCCTCGATATCCACGATGGAATAGACCAGGCGTCCCTTGAACCGTTCCTGCCCAGGCTGATGGACAGTCGTTCTACCGATCTGGACGGTGTCTGTGCCTGTGATCCGATGACTCTCATGGATATGGCCATGCAGGGTCAAAAGAGGCTGATGTTTCTCAATCCATGCCCTTACGGCGGTGGAACCAACATCCACCTCGGTGCCGATATTTCCCAAGCCGGTCCCGTGCGGCGGAGTATGACAAACAAGTACCGCCCGCTCAAAGGCACTCGCTCGTTCGGCGATTCTATCGAGGATATCTTCGAGCTTCGGGCGATTTTTGAAGAAGGCATCAATGTCATCGACCGGTTCGAATATACCGCCTCGTGAAATGATCGGATTGGGATGCTGAGGCGGGCGCACGTAGTCTTTCGTGTCGAGCACACACCAGTCCTTCAACCGAAAAGGAGGGTCCGGGATGTAATTGCAGCCGCAGATGGCCAAACCATCACCCAACGGCATCCATCCATCGGTCAGATCATGAAGCCGGGGATAGGTCCTCACAATCGCTCGCCAATCGGGCAGGACTGCCTGACAGTCGTCATTTCCCAACATGCTGTAGTATGAAATCCCGGCGGCATCCAGCCTCTCAAAGTAAGGGTGTAGGTATTCTTCGATGAATCGGCGTTGGGTAAAGATGAGGTCCTGGGCGTGGGGAAACATATCTGCCCCGTTGATGATCGTCGTGATTTCCTCCTCCTGGGCGATGATGGCAATCTGCTCATAGCCATCGATCCAGCCGTGAAGGTCTGTCACATAAATCAGTCGGAACATCCCCTGCGTTTCCTGTACGACCACATTGTTGTTTCAGCAACGCGAGGGATTCTATTACATGGCCTGCTACCTGTCCATCTATCGGTCATTCCGCAAGGTCCAAGTTCGACGGCAATCTCAGGATCAGGAGCTATCAAAAATGTTGGAACAACGATATAAGCTGCGGTATCATGGCTACTGGAGAGGGTAAGGCCGTGTTAGGGCAGCGGTCGATTAAGGGACCGCAGAACGTGGAGGTGTCAGAATGAGTCGATTTGTCAGCAGCAGGCGGGAATTCATAAAATCTGTGGGCCTGGGAGCAGCCGCATTGGCTGTGCCCTCAGCGTATGCCAACGAAGAACGCGTGCTGGTTGCGGTCAATCCTGAGCCGCGATTCGACTTGTCGCCTTATTTGTACATGCAGTTCATGGAGCCCTTGGGAACAACGGACGGCTCCGTTGCCGCCGCATGGGACTTTAAGAAAGACTGTTGGCGAGAGGATGTGCTGGCGATCAGCAAGAAGCTATCGCCCTCTCTGATTCGCTGGGGCGGATGCTTTAGCTCGTACTACAAATGGAAGGAGGGCGTCGGACCGCGGGACAAGCGAAAGCCGATGCTCAACCTGTGCTGGGGCGGTGTGGAGACAAACCAGGTCGGCACCGATGAGTTAGTCGATTTCTGTCGCCAGACAGGTGCGGAGCCGCTTATCTGCGTGAACTTCGAATCGGATGGAAGAAAGCAGTGGCAGTGCAGTCCCAAGGGCGACGTCCGCTCGGCGGGCCCGGAGGAAGCAGCAGAGTGGGTAAGATACTGCAACGCTTCCAATAGCAGGGAAAGACGAAGCCACGGCGCCCAAGAGCCTTACAACGTCCAGCTTTGGCAGATAGGGAATGAAACCTCCTATGATCGTAATGGCTTCGATAGCGCCACTGCCGCGAAGCGCACAATCGCCTTCGCCAAAGCCATGCGACATGAGGACCCGAGCATTAAGTTAATCGGATGGGGTGACAGCGGGTGGGCTCGCCCAATGCTGGAGACCGCCGGCGAGCATCTCCAGTATATCGCCTTTCACCACATGTTCAATCCTGATGCGAACCTTCCCAATTCGCCCCTGCGGGGAGTTGAGTATCGCAAAGACCCGGCGCGAACCTGGGAACACCTGATGAATGCCCATAAGGTTCACGAGGCCAAGATACGAAAAATCCGCGAGGAAGTGGCGGACTACCCAATCCATCTGGCTCTTACGGAGTGCCATTTCGCTCTGCCGGGGCGTAACCGATGCGAAGTCCTGTCCACCTGGGCGGCGGGCGTGGCAAATGCACGCCTGCTCAACATTCACGAAAGGCACGGCGATAAGCTCAAGATTGCCACGCTGGCCGACTTTTGCGGCACGCGATGGCAGGTGAACGCTATAATGATTCCAGTGCCCGGGGGCAAATCTTATATGATGCCGGTCGCCCTGGTCATGGGTCTCTATCGGCATCATACGGGAGAGAAAGCGGTCGATGTCGAGACGGCGCCGGAGGGTCTCGATGTAACAGCCAGTCGAACGGGGGATCGGGTATACCTACATGTGGTGAACACAAATAGGGACCGGTCAATTTCCACTCGCTTAGCGGTAACAGGCACAGCAATAGGATTGGGCAATGTCTTCGAGATGGCCAGCGATCCTGAATATGAAGTCATTGAGACGCAACCCGACGAGATAGTCCCGGTCCAGAAGAGTCTCCCCCCTGACGGTCGATGGACGTTTCCGGCGGCTTCCGTTTCCGCCGTGGAGCTGAATATTATGACAATCTAACCCCGTTGGAGAGCCCCGGACTAAATTGGAGAAAAAGACGTATGACAGTACAAATCAAAACCAAGAGAATCCTGAGTCGTTCGCTGCTTGTCCTCGCGACAATCTGGATGATGGCATCGGTCGATTTAGCCGTAGGCCAGACCGGCTCGGCGAAGGACGCACCTGTTTCGGATGAAGGTGGTCTTCGTCAGACCGATCTGTTTATCTCCGGCCGCGATGGGTACAAGGCATATCGGATACCCGCTTTGGTTGTCTCAAGCAAGGGGACTATTCTGGCTATTTGTGAGGCCCGCAAGAACAGTTTCTCAGACAGCGGGGACATCGACCTTGTGATAAAACGCAGCTTTGACAATGGCGAAACATGGACGGACATACAACTGATCTGGAATGATGGCGATAATACCGTTGGGAATCCTTGTCCGATAGTTGACCGCCAGACTGGAACAATCTGGCTGCCGTTCTGCCGGAACAACGAGAGGGTGTTCGTGACCAAAAGCACCGACGATGGCGCCACATGGTCCCGTCCCGCAGAAATCACTCAAGCCGCGTCGCGGCCGGACTGGACCTGGTACGCCACGGGACCGGGACATGGAATCCAGCTCAGAAGCGGGCGGCTGCTCGTCCCTTGCGACCACAAGATAAAGAACGCCACGAAAGAGAATCCTCAGTGGTACTTCTCCCATGTTATATATAGCGATGACCATGGAAACACCTGGAATCTGGGCGGGACCACGGAGGGCAAAACAAATGAGTGCCAAGCCCTTGAGACACAGGACGGCTCTGTCTATTTGAACATCCGAAGTTACGGTGACAAGAACTGCCGTGCCTACGCCCGCAGTTCCGACGGAGGAATCACCTGGTCCAGCGTCGAGCTGGACGAATCACTCATTGCACCGAAATGCCAGGCGAGTATCACTCGCTTGACCGACAGCAAGCGTCATGGGAAGAACCGCGTGCTATTCTCCAGCCCGGCGGGAACCGAGCGAGCGAATCTGACTATCAGACTCAGTTACGACGAATGTCGTGCCTGGGCGTTCTCCCGAACGCTGAACCCAGGCAAGTCCGCCTATTCGGAATTGGCTGTAGCCGCCGATGGGACGATCTGCTGTTTCTACGAGCGTGGCGTCAAGGACACATACGAAAAGATTACATTCGCCCGCTTCAGCCTCGAATGGTTAACGCAAGACAAGGATCGTCTTGAGATCGATGGCACAAAGGCCAATCGCCAGTAGCCGGGCTCGCTATGAAGGAGTGCATACTGTGACACTCGCATTGGTAATCGCTGCGACCGTCGGGCTTGCCGCAAATGCGGAGTCCGTCATTTCCCTAACCGCTCAAAAACAGTTGTTCCTCGACGATTACGCGATCAAATCAATGACCAACATCGAGAGGCGGATTCAGCCCGCGGAGAAATACCAGGGCAATCCTATCGTTTGGGCCTCCGAATCGTGGGAGCCGGAACTCAGCGTCCTCTATGGCTCGGTCATACAAGACGACGGCAGGTATAAAATGTGGTACAAGGCGGGCATGGGCGTCGGATACGCTGAGAGCAACGATGGAATCAAGTGGTCTAAACCATCGCTGGATTTGGTAAAGATCGATGGTCAAAGAACAAATCTGCTCTTCCTCAAACGGGAGGAGTTCAAGGGGCCTGAAGCCTTTCCGACTTTCTGGGAGCTGTTCGGAGTGCACAAGGATGAACAAGATCCCGACCCGGCGCGACGTTACAAGATGGGCTTCTTGAGCATCGTCCGTCCTTATGCCGGGCCGCGACCCGATCCCTTTCACCCCACCGACCGGCGGGGTCTGGGCATCGCGGGCAGTCCCGACGGTATCCACTGGCGTCTTATTGACGCATGGGCAACTGAGGCGATTTGTGACGGCGCTACCCACTGGATGGTTGAGCCATCCAACAGGAAGTATGTGCTCTATGGGCGAACGAGAAAGACGCTGCCCGATGTGGAGGCGGCTTGGTCCAAATACGACTGGTACGAAGAGTATCACTCCGGCAGGGCTGTCGCCCGCGTCGAGTCGCCCGACTTTCTGAACTGGGATTTTAAGGAGCCGGCTAGCGCACCGGTTGTTATGACCGCCGATATCAACGACCCGCCGGGCACCGAAATCTACTCGATGACGGTCTTTCCCTACGAGAGTGTGTACATCGGCCTGGTGCAGGTCTTTCACGCTACGCCAGACGCCTGCTACCTGGACGTGCAACTGGCTGTCAGCCGCGACAGCTTGCACTTTACCCGCGCGGCCGACCGAACGCCGTTCATTCCCGTCGGCTCCGTAGGCAGTTGGGACCGCTTCAATCACTCTCTGGCAAATAATCCGCCGATTCCGGCAGGTGATGAGCTTAGATTTTATTACGGCGGCCGAACGTATCGCCATACGCCATACAAGGGAAAAGACACGGGTCCCAAAGCGGGAGGGATTGGCCTGGCGACCGTCAAGAAGGATCGCTTCGTCTCTCTTCAAGCGTCTTTTGACGGCGGTGAGATTCTCACGAAACCTCTCAAGCTCCTGGGCAGCGATTTGCATCTCAACGCCAAGTCTGACTTCGGTGAAATCTTAGTGGAGGTACTTGATCCGGCCGGCAATCGCATCGCCAAGTCGAAACCAATTCGCAGCGATGGACTCGACATGGTTGTCGATTGGGAACCGAGCGGTTTGAAACACATTGATTCGCCCGTTGTGCTGCGGTTCGCGCTCAAGAACGCCTGCCTGTTTGCTATCTGGTGCACGTGACAGGAATCTCAGAGAGATATTGAAATGGAGCAGTTCATTCAGGTAAGATGACGTGTTGTGGCGTGCGGGAGAAGCCTTTGTGAAGTCAAATGGGATTTGAGTCAACAGGAGCAGCAAATGAATACGGTGTATCGGCTCTGCGCTGTCTTGATTGCCTTGTGGCCGATGGTCGCATTGCCGCAGGAGATGGTTGTCGTGCGGCCGAAGGAGATCGACGACGTCCTAGTCAATCCTGGGATGGGGTTCATGACATTCCAGCGATTCAACGGCGACAAGCTGAATCAGGGCACCAAATGGACGGAGGGATATCCGATCGTCTATCAGGAGTTCGACGGCGACCTGACAAACGAGAACCATCCGATGACCTCCCTGGCCTACTTTCGGGTGTATTGGAGGTTCATTGAGCCCGCTAAAGACCAGTACCGGTGGGATCTCATTGACAAGACACTGGAGACCGCAGCGGCTCGTGGTCAAACACTGCTGCTTCGCATCGCTCCGTACGGAACCGCGGCGGACAACGATGTGCCCGACTGGTACCGGGAAATGGTTGGGCAAGAGGAGAACTTGCCCGAAAAGAAATGGCGCACGAACCCGGAAGACGCACGCTACGTTGAGCATTTTGGCGACATGGTCCGAGAGCTGGGGATCCGCTATGATGGGCACCCGACGCTGGAAAGCGTCGATCTGTCCATTGTAGGGGCATGGGGAGAAGGAGCCGGGTCAGCCGAACTGACCCAGGAGACTCGTGAATTGCTGGTGGATAGCTATCTGGATGCCTTCCGAAAAACGCATCTGGTTATGCTCCTTACCGATGAGAAGACCAACCGTTACGGATTGTCGAAGCGAGGCGTTGGGTGGAGGGTGGACTGCGTTGGAGACATGGGAGGGTTCAGTCCGACTTGGTGTCACATGTGTGATTACTACCCACAGGCTATCATCAATTTCGGGATGAAAGACGCCTGGAAAAAGGCGCCAGTAACACTTGAAGTGTGTTGGGTAATGCAGCACTGGAAGGACAAAGGCTGGGACATAGACTACATCATTGATCAATCTCTGAAATGGCACATCTCCTCTCTCAATGCAAAATCCTCTCCAGTGCCCAGCGAGTGGCGGCCACAGGTGAATAGGTGGCTCAAGCGGATGGGCTACCGCTTTGTGTTACGCAAGCTCACGTATCCTTCTAAGGTAGCGCCGGGGGGTGATCTGCGATTCACCTCCTGGTGGGAGAACAAGGGGGTTGCCCCGTGCTATCGATCCTTCCGACTGGCGTTTCGCCTCAAGAAGTCCGATGGCGATGTCGTTCTTGTAACTGACGCCGACATTCGCTCATGGCTGCCCGGAGATAACATCTATGACAGCGCCGTGCGTATTCCAGCCAATACGGCCGAGGGCCAATATGACCTGCAAATCGGCATTCTCGATGATCGCATCAACAAGCCCAGAGTCAGCCTGGCCATTGAAGGCCGGGTGCCGGACGGCTGGTACAACATGGGAAAGATCGATATAGGACTACCTGCGTCTATCAACGCGGGAGACAACAATGGCAAGGTATATGATTGACTTCGGAGTTACCGAACGAAAACTCGCAGAGCTCAAACAGCGGATGGACAGGTGCGGCTTGTCTGAGACAGATATTGAGGAGACGTTCGTCCGAAGTCGCGGGGCCGGCGGCCAAAAGGTGAACAAGAGTTCCACGTGTGCTCATCTCAGACATGTGCCCAGTGGGCTGATCGTGAAAATGCAGAAGAGCCGCAGCCAAAGACTAAACCGTTATTACGCCAGAAGACGACTGTGTGAGCTGCTGGAAAACAAACTCCTCGGAAAGGAAAGCTCCGAAGCGAAAACGCTCAGTAAGATTCGCAAGCAGAAAGACAGGAGAAGGCGGAAAACTATAGGAAGGAATGCGAAAAAGGCACAACTCGAGGCATCTGAGACCTGAAAGAACAATGAAACGTACGAGAAGAGAAGTGTTGGAAGTCGCGGGTATTGTGGCTGGTTCATGTGCGCTATCTTCCTGTGCTATGGATAAGTTGGCAACTGTTTCAGATGGAGCCGGGAAGCATGATTTTCCTTGGGCCTATAGGGAACTGGAACCCCATATTACTGCTCAACGGGCATATGATATTTACGAAAAAGGTTACTGCATGTATGCCGTTTTTGCATCAGTAATACTGCAATTAGCCGAAGAACGCGGCGAACCCTATAGATCTTTTCCTGTCAATATGATGAGATATGGCGGCGGTGGAACAGCCGGTTGGGGCTCCTTGTGCGGTGCGCTCAATGGCTCAGCCGCTCTTATCGGCTTGTTCGCAAAAACGGACGAAGACCTGAGAATACTTGTTGATGAACTGTTTCTGTGGTATGAACAAACCGAGCTGCCGGCTTACATCCCCAAGAAACCAACATATAACATCGACATTCCGAAAAGCATTTCTGCTTCCGTCCTTTGTCACGTCTCTGTAACCAAGTGGTGCAGGGTCTCAGGCCATAAAGCTTTCAGCGACCCGCAAAAAGAACGATGCAGACGACTTGCGGCTGACACCGCCGGAAAGACCGTTGAGTTTCTCAATGCCCATTTTGTGGGTCGAACCTCAGCCACCCCGCAGGTTAACGAGGAGACAAAGCAATGCAGGTCATGCCACACGGGAGGCAGTGAGCCGCAGAGCTTCAGCGGCAAGATGGTCTGCACAAGTTGCCACTCTATCAACTTGGACAAGCACCCATAGACCACCCAACCCCGCCCCGTAACAACCGGGAGGCGGTTTGAGTCGAGGGGAATGTTTCTGGCCGATGGAATAAGAATGTCGCGGAAACACGAATCATCCCAGCCGCATCGGTTCAGGGATCTAAGGGCGGCTGTAACCTTGCTGGCGATACTTGCTGAGCAAAGCTTCAAGCCGCTTGGCCACGTCCGGATGTTTGTCGAGCACATCGTTCTTCTCGGCGGGGTCGTCCACCAGATTGTAGAGCTGTGAGTGGAACTCACCAGCACGGGCTTTGAGGGCACCGGGCAGCGTATCGGGGTGCGCTTTGCCCTCGATCCACTTCCACGGCCCCTGGCGTATCGCGAAATTGCCGTCGGCACTGTGCACGACTATCGCGTCTCGGATCGGACGGTCCGGCTTATTGCCGAGCAGCGAGGGCAAGACGTTATAGCTGTCTTCAGCAGCCTCGGTGCGCGGCGGCAGCGGCTCACCAACGATCGCTGCGGTGGTGGCCAGCATATCAACAAGGCTGATGGTCTCGTCGCTCACAGCACCTGCGGCGATCTTGCCCGGCCAGCGAGCGAGGAACGGCACGCGGAAGCCGCCCTGATAGACACTGTGTTTGCGCGCCCGCCAGGGGCCGTTGATCACCAAGCCAGCCTTGGCCGCTTGCCCTTCAGGGGAGTCCGCCTGGGCGGGTTCTACGATGACGCCGCCATTGTCGCTGGTGAAAATGACCAGAGTGTCCTTTGCAAGACCTTTGCGGTCGAGCGCATCGAGAATGCCGCCCACACTGGCGTCCAGCTCGGCAATCCAGTCGCCGTAAGGCCCTGCGGCGCTGCTGCCTTTGGTCTTGGCCGAAGGCGTCACCGGACGGTGCACGGTAACCGGCGTGAAATAAAGAAAGAATGGCTTTCCCGCCTCCTGCTGTTCGAGCCACGCGACAGCCTTTCGCGTCAGCATGTCCATGACTTCTTCATCCACGCGTTGAGGGGCGTCGAGGCCGAGAAACGAGCCGCGCCCGTAGAATGTCTTTCCATACTTGGAAGGGTCGAGCTTGTTCGAGCGAAGGCCGACCACGCGCCGATTCTCGACGAAGACGCCCGTGTTGTCACCGTGATTGGAGGGGACTGCGAAATGATAGTCGAAGCCGATATCCAGCGGCCCCGGCGTCAGTTCCGCGGTGTAATCGCACTTGGCGGACGATCCGTAGCCCAGGTGCCACTTGCCAACGGCGGCCGTTCGGTAGCCATGCTTCTTGAGCAGCGACGCGATCGTGGGGCGACTGGTCTCGATGTGCAACGGCGCGACCGTCCCGAGCACTTCGTGCTGCAGTGAGGTCCGCCAGCAGTAGCGGCCCGTCAGGAGTGCATAGCGTGTGGGCGAGCAGACGGACGACGGGGTATTGGCATCGGTGAACCGAATACCCTCGTTCGCCAGCCGGTCGCAGTTAGGCGTGCGAACCAGCTTCTTCGGCGCGCCGTAGCAGTTGAGGCTGCCCCAGCCCAGATCGTCGGCCAGAATGACAACGATGTTGGGTCTGGAGGCGGCGGGCTGCTCCGCGGCCCGAAGCACCTGGCTACTGCTTGCCGCCACAGCGGCCGCACCCGCACATTTCAAGAAAACCCGCCGATTCATCATAGCAATCTCCTTTGATTGTCTCTAATTGAGTCATGCCATTATTTCTTGTTCGGTTTCGGCGTGGGCTGCCGTCGTCGCACTTTGGCCTTGCCCTTTTCTACGGGGGTTGCAGGCGCTGCGGTCCGCGTCGTCCCCACGCCTTCGATGACTGGCGGGGGTGGACAGTCCTGCTGCCAGGTTTGGAGCCGGGCTTTCAGTTCTGCCACCAGCGACACACAGGCCGGATCATCGACCAGATTCACATCCTCGCCGGGGTCGTTGACCAGGTCGTATAGTTCGTAATCGCCGGCGCCTTCTCGGATGTCTCTTTCCTGGTTTTTGATGAGCTTGTGCCGAGCAGTGCGGATCATCATGCTGCCGCGCTCCGCGAAGATGGCCGTCTTCCATGAGGTCTCTTTGCCCGCTGCAAGGTTCGCCAGGCTTGTCCCCTGGAACCCGGGGTTCGCTGGCAAGGGCTTGCCGATCATCTCCATCAAAGTCGGCATC
>Ga0214473_10004701_pt1 | contig 16403 bp, 11 predicted proteins | sample RVTome_7_FD_203509 | JGI IMG/M metagenome (GOLD analysis project Ga0214473, IMG submission 203509) | Soil microbial communities from uranium-contaminated site in the Upper Colorado River Basin, Wyoming, United States - RVT98D197 | ecosystem: Environmental > Terrestrial > Soil > Contaminated >... | reverse complement strand
CAGCAGTTCCCGCAACGCCTCTCGCGACGCCGTATTGCCGCCGATCTCGTCGTCCACCCGCTGCGGCGCCGGTACGGGTGGAACCGTGGCGGCCACGGGCGTGCAGTCGGCGCCGGTCGACCAGTCCGCCCGATCGCGTGCCAGCGCCGCACGCTGCTCGGGCGTCAGGGAGGGGTCGTTCAAATCGCGAGTCGCCTGCTGCCCCCCCCGGGCGGCGCAGTCGAGCTGCCGGCGGGCATCGCCGGACGGGGGCGGCAACTTGAGAGTCAAGCCGGAGGAGGAATCCGGCGACACTCCCTTGAGCTTGCCCCGCAGGTCTCCGACGCCCTGGTCGAAGGCGCGCTGCTCCAGCTCCTGCTCCTTGCGCTTCTGTTCCTTTAGCTTCTTCTGCTGGTCGGCCGCGGTTTTCGCGGCCTCGTCTCCGGCGGGTTTCCCCTTGGCACCCTGCGCCGCGCCGGTCGGCGGATAGAGCCCGGGACGGTAATTGCATCCTCCCGCGCAATCGTACCTGTAGTTCGGGTTCAGGCAGCGGGAATTGTAGTAGCTGCGACATTCCGCCTCCGTCGCCCAGCAATGCCCGGACTGCCCCGACCACCGCTGAAGAGAGGACGACCAGCTGATGCAGTACTCGCCTCTGGCGGCAATCGGCGTCAGGGCAAGCAGAAGCGCGACCGACAGCGCGATCCGGTCAGTTCCGCGCCGCTGCATCTTTCCCATTCTCCTCGCGGGACGCCGGGTCGAACGGGCGGGGAGGCGACCAGGCGCCCTCCCCCTCCATGACCAGCCTCTCGCCTGTCTTCACGAGCACGGGTTCCCCCTGTCCGCGGGGCGTCGCGACCACCACCCCTTCGTAGACGTACAACATCTCCCGACCGGCCCGGCAATCGACGGAAAAATCCGTGCCTCGCACCGAAGTGACCGCGGCAGGCGTGCGGACTTCGAAGCGGCGGGACCATTTCCCGATGCGCGCCTTCAGGCGGGCCAGTCCTTTCTCCATCGACAGCAGCAATCCTTCCGAATCGTCCCGTACGACCGACAACGAAGAGGACGGATACACCTGGATGTCGACGTCGCCTCCGGCAAGGAACAGGCGAGCGGATCCGTCGCCGCCAGTAACGATCGACTGCCCGGCGCCGACCGGAACCGCCGGATCGGTAATGTCCGCGCCGCCCGTCCCAACTCGCCGCACACTCCCATCGACGGGCACCAGCAAGGCGTCCTTCCCTCCCCGGGCGGACGCGCTCCGCAGTTCCAGCAACGTCCTTTCCCGGTCGGCCGCCCGCTTACGCGCCAGTTGCAGCAGCCGCTCGGCCTGACGACGCTCGTCCCCGGCCACATGGACGGCCTCCGACGCCACACGAACCGCTTCGCCGTCTTTGGCGCCGCGCGCCGCAGACATCGCCTCGCGGGCGAACCGCAGATCGGACTCTGCGGTCGCCAGGCGGGCGCGCGCCCGTTCCACGTCAAGGACCGCCCGCTCATGCAGCGCCTTCGCATACCCGATCGCGCGATCGTCCATGCCGGAAGCCGTCGCTGACGTGGCACCGCACAACAGCAACGCCGTCGACAGGAGAGCAAACAATCCGTTGCAAAACCATCGTTTAATCGTCGCTTGGCGGATATTCATCTCCTGGAAATCGGATGTACCGTTAATGCATCTCGTTATTTCCCTATCGGATCAAGTCGGAAAAACTTCACGCAATTTACTTCACGTATCCTCTCCAACAGCTGATGACCCCATCGTTGGACCGAGCGAAACCCGAGATCCACTACTGAACTACTCGCTAAAAAAACGGAAAAAGGGGACCCGAGGCCAATCCGGATTCCCTTTAGTTATTGCAATGTGCCGAAGGGGAGACGAGGGCCCTCAAGGGTTTCCCTACCACACCCTCAAGCAGCCCCCCTTGACTTGTAGTATCACCATTGATACTATGGCTCCATGACCGCGGCGGCCAAAATCCTCGGCAGGATGCGAAACAACCCGACGGGTTGGAGGATCGAGGACCTCAAGACCGTTGCGGCGAGGTTCAAAATCGAGTACCGGCAACCGGGAACAAGTCACGTCACGTTCCGGCATCCTTCGGGAGCAAAGCTTACGGTTCCTGCGCGAAAACCGATCAAGCCGGTATACGTGAGGAAGTTCCTGGAGCTAATAGACGAGGTGACCCATGAAAAAGATTGAGTACCCCTTCACGATCCGCCATCTGTCGAAGGCGGAAGGGGGCGGATGGCTGGTGGAGTTCCCCGACCTCCCCGGGTGCATCGCAGACGGCGAGACAATCGAGGCGGCGGTGGAGAGCGGCTCGGACGCGCTGCGATCCTGGCTGGCCACCGCAAAGGAGTTCAAGGACCCGGTCCCTGCTCCCTCGGCGGGATTAAGCGGTAAATGGGTACAGCGAGTCCCGAAAAGCCTTCACGCCAAGCTTGCCGCCAAGGCCGAGAAAGAAGGGGTGAGCTTGAATACTTTGGTCGTCTCCCTCATCGCGGAAGGGTTGGGCCGCCGAGCGAGCTGATCCAGGTCCGGACAGGAGATCCTCTTCCCAAAACGGGAGATCGGACGATGACTACTGCCGAAAGACCCAGCAAAGGCGGAGAGTTCCTGATCGAAGAGACGCGGGCAGACGAGGTCTTCACCCCCGAGGATTTCAGCGGGGAACAGCGTCGGCTGGCCGACACGGCAGAGCACTTCGTGGCCCGCGAGGTCCTTCCCAATGCAGAGCGGATCGAGAACCACGACTTTGCCTTGGTGGTTTCACTCCTGAAACGGGCGGGCGAACTGGGGCTCCTCATGATCGACGTCCCGGAGGAGTATGGGGGACTGGAGCTCGACAAGGCGACGAACGCGCTCGTGACGGAGAAAATCTCCGTTTATGGCGGATTTACCGGTGCCTTCACAACTCACACGGGGATCGGGACAATCCCTCTCGTCTACTACGGGACCAAGGCGCAGAAGGAAAAGTACCTCGGCAGGATCATCACGGGCGACTTGATCACCGCGTATTGCCTCACGGAACCCGATTCGGGGAGCGACGCCCTCGGCGCAAAGACATCAGCCGTCCTGTCCGCGGACGGACGGTATTACGTCCTGAACGGAACGAAACAGTTCATCACGAACGGGGGGATCGCCGGCCTGTACACCGTGTTTGCGAAGGTCGATCACGAACACTTCACCGCCTTCCTTGTGGAGAGGTCGTTTCCAGGGGTAACGGCAGGCCCGGAGGAGAAGAAACTCGGGGTCCGGGGATCGTCGACCACCGCGGTAATCCTCGAGGACGCCAGGGTCCCCGTCGAGAACGTCTTGGGAGAAGTGGGAAAAGGACACAAGATCGCCTTCAATGTCCTCAACCTCGGTCGGTTCAAGCTCGGGGCGTTAGGCACGGGGATCGCCAAGGTCGCATTCGCGGAAGGGGTGAGATACGCAAATGCGAGGAGGCAGTTCGGTGTCCCCATCGCCACCTTCGGGGCGATCCGGGAGAAAATCGCCGACGGTGTGGCCGACATCTTCCGCGCCGAGTCGATCGTATACCGGGTCGCAGGGCTATTGGACCGCCGGCTCGCATCGGTCGAAAAGGGAACGCCAAACTACTACGGGGCCTACCAAAAGGGGATCGAAGAGTACGCGGTCGAATGCGCCATCGCCAAGGTCTATTGCAGCGAGGCGGTCGGCCGGATCGCCGACGAGGCCCTCCAGATCCATGGTGGATACGGCTATATCCAGGGTTACCCCGTGGAGCGGCACTACCGGGACGCGAGGGTCAACCGGATCGTCGAGGGGACGAGCGAGATCAATCGGCTCCTCATCTCCGGCACTCTCCTCAAGCGGGCGATGACGGGGGAGATTGATCTATTGCCCGGGGTGATGAAGGCCGCCGAAACCGTTGAGGCGGGAGCCCCTGCCGCTCCGAAAGGAACCGGCCCCTTCACGGCGGAGCATGCCCTGTTGGCCAACCTCAAGTCGGTCTTCCTCGCCGTTACCGGGTCGGCGGTGCGCACGCATATGGAGAAGCTTCGGGACGAGCAGGAGATCCTCATGGCCCTCGCCGACGCGGCCATAGAAATCTTCGCCCTGGAATGCGCCGTCCTGCGGGCCGAGAAGGCTGCCACGGCCTCGGCGGAGAGCCGTGCGGAGGCAATGGCCGCGGCCGTGAAGGTGTGCGCCTTCTGGGGGGCCGCGGCGGTCCTTCAGGCGACAGCGCGGGCAGCCGCCTATACCGAAGAGGGGAAACGACTCGCTGGCTTGTTGGGGAGAATCGAATCGTTCTGCCGGTACGATCCATCGGGGCTCCTCGCAGCGAAGAGGACCCTGGCGGCCGCGGCGCTCGAAGCCGAGAGATACATCTTTTAGGGGGTGACCCCACACAATCCCGTGTGAGCCACATTTGAGCCACATGGGGCCAAACTTGCCATAGCGGAGTCGGAATATGGAAGTCTGTGGGAGTGTTCTGAGGGCCGGCTTGCCTGTCGAGAGCGTCACCGGGCGACCAGTCCCAGATATTTCCAGCAGGGGACGGAGAGGAAGACAGCGAGATAGACCGCAACCGCGTAGGCAAAGGCCGCCGGGAGCGTCTGGCGGTGATGGAAGAGCCGTCCCTCCGTTCCCGCGAGCAGGCTAAGGTACACCAGGTTCTGGGAAGGCAGAAACCAGGGATTCGCGGAGGCCAGGATCACCAGGCCGACCACGAGCGGGTGGATCCCCGCGGCGGTCGCCGTGGGTTCTACCGCGAGGACGGCAAGCAGGAGTGCGGGCGCCAATGGCAGGGCCATGCGGAGGATGAGCGTTCCTGTCGCCACGACAAGGAGGAACAGCGCAGGGTTTCCCGACACGGAACCCAGCCAGGGAGCCGCGACCTGCGCGAGCATGCGCGTCATCCCGCTTTCCGAGATGACCTTCCCGATTCCGAGCAGCGCGCCGAAGGAGACGAGAAAGCACCAGTCGATCTCCGACCGGACGCTTCGGTCGTCCAGCACCGAGAGGGCGTACAGCAAGACGAAGGCGAACAACGCCACCCAGGCCCCATTCACCCCGGTCCACGTTTCGGCGGCGAAACCGACCAGGGAGAGAACGGCGGCCAGCATGGACGCCTTTTCGTGGAACGTAATGGGGCCGAGGATCCGCTGCTGCAAGGCGATGGTCTCCGGCGCGAGAATCCCCTTCTCTTTCGTCCGGTACAGGATCGAGATGCCGGCGTACGACAGGAGGAAGAAGGAGAGGCCAAGCGGAAGCGCCGCCATCAGCCAGGATCCCCACGTGACGGGTCCTCCCGGAGACCCGATGAGCCCGTGGACCAGAAGGCACGTGGCCGTGCCGTTCATGAACAGGAACGACATGTGGCCGAAGCCGAGGAGGGCGGCCATCCCCAATCCCGCGGCCCCGGGGCTTTCCTCGGGGTATTTCAGGGCGCTCCCCATCGTGACCGCGAGCGGGCCCGCCAGGGCGGCCCGGCCGTTCGACGAAGGGATCACGGGGGTGAGGAGCAACCCCGCGAAAGAAAGGGCGAACGTTTTCGACTGGTGGCTTTCCGGGAATCGTCGCAGAACGATGAGGACGAAGCGGTAGAGCAGACCCGTCCGGGCGATCGCCGCGGACAGGGCGAATACGCCGAGCACCAGGAACCAGGAGGGATTCGAGAATCCCGAAAACGCATCCCGCGGAACAGCCGCCCCGAGGAGGACGGCCAGCACGGGCAGGGCGACGCTGACGGCGTGGACGGAAAACAGGTCGAGGGCCCAGAAGACGGTCGCCCCGAAGAGAAGTTCCCCGATGATCAGATGGTTCGCGTGGATCCCTTTCGAGCGGAAATACACGTGGGAAGCGGCGCACGCTGCCCCCGTTGCCAGCAACACGAGGATGCGCTTTTTCCGAAGGCGCTCCACCGCGGCAAGGGCGGTGCTGCGGGTCGGTATGGAGGAGATCACGGAAGGGATCTCCTCCGCTCCGCTTTCCGAAGAAACCTTTCCCGATACGGCCGCCTGGTCCATGGCGGCCAGCCGCGAGGAGAGAAGGCCCGCGAAGTAGACGGCGAGGGCGCCGTGCTTGTGCAGGAGGCGGTTGAACCGGTCCTTCTTCAGGGAGAGGACCCGCAAGTCCGTCAGTGCCTGGACCGACCTGGACCGGGGAGCCCCGGTGAGGAGGGACATCTCGCCGAAGCACTCCCCGGCGCCGAGGGACGCCACCCGGCGGATCTCGCCCCCCTCCTCGCGGACGAAGACGCTCGCCGTCCCTTTGAGGACAATGAAGAGGCGGTCTCCGGGATCCCCCGCTTCGAACAGCACGGTGCCTTGCGGGAAGGAAACCGGCTCCAGTTCCGGGACGAGCTTCGCCAGGTCGACCCGGTCGAGGCCTTGAAAGATCGGGACATCCTGGAGCTTTATTTCCACGGCATTTTCACCCCGTTGTCCCGCATCGCGCCCGTGGAGAAGCTCAACACGATCCCTTTGCTTCCGCTATGAATGTGCGGCGAGTTCTTCCTCGGCTTTTTTCAGCCAGCCGTCGGCGCCGCATTCCTTGAAGAGGTCTATCGCCTTGCCGAGGTGCTCCTGGATCTTCGATCTGTCCCCTCTTCGCTTGAACAATTCTGCGCAAAGGGCATGATCCCTTCCAAGGTGAAGCATCATGCCGTTCCTTCGGTCCGCTTCGATGGCTCCCCGGATCCAGTGCTCCGCCTCGGAGAAATGCTGGTCGTCGACATTCAGGAAAATATCCCCGATATATCTCTGAATCCAGCCGTCGAGTACCTTCAAGCGATTATTCCGGTACTGAGCGGATAATAATTCCAGATTTACATCTTTTTCCTTGTTCACCACTTTCGATCTTGCCACACCCACCCGTGCCAGGCCGGCCCAGGAAGGCATCATTCGGCTATATTCCAATACCGAAATTGCCTTTTCGTAATGCTCTTTGGATTTCGTGAAATTCCCCAAGTCAAAATATACCTCTCCCAAGTATAACCGCGCAGCGAAAATCCAGGCAAGCAACTGGATCCTCTCGCAAAACTCGAGTCCGATTAACAGATGCTTTTCCGCTTCCCCCAAGAGTCCTTTCCCAAAGCATAAATTTCCGTGGTTCGCATAAGCTACCGCCTTGGAAAAGATATCCCCACTTTCTTCGGCGGAGCAGAGCGTCTCCCCTGTTATTGTAAATCCTTGATTTAATTTTCCGGTGTAAAGGAAACAATGCCAAGCCGAAGTGGACTTTGCCGTAACGATTCCCCATAGATTATTTGCTGCCACGTTAATATCAAGAACCTTTTGTAAATAGTTTTCTGCTTTTTCATATTCGCAATTCCAGCCCGAAGCACATCCAAGCCAGTAGTTGGCCAAAACATTAGCAACAATGTTTCCAGTCTCCTCGGATATATTTATTGCCTTTGTCAGAGCTTCCGATGCTTTTTCATAATTTTCCTCCACAAACCAATCGTATGTGCCAATAATGGTATATATCTGACAGATTCTCTTCTTGTAATCGTGCCTGATTGCCAAATCGATAATCGGGTCGATCGATTCCTTTGCCTCCGCAAAGCAGCCCAATTGAGAGAGGTACAACCCAAGAACCACCCTCGCATCGATAATTACTCTTTCCACATCCTCTGTTCGTGGCAATCGTTCAAGAGATGTCACTCTTTTCCTGGCATGGGCGATCGCATCGCTGAACGAAACCGCCTTTTCCGCCTTCCTGCCTGCCAACCGCGAATACTCGGCCCCTTTTGGATAGTTCTCGGCAAACATATAGTGCTCGGCCAATACTTCGTAGTGCTCCCTCAAACCGTCCTTGTACAATTCCTCGATGGCGTTCCCGATCTCCTCGTGAAGTTTTTTCTTTCTCTTGCTCAATATGGAGCCATAGACCACTTCGCGGGTCAGGGCATGTTTGAAGATATAACTCGACTGGGGGTATACGCCTCTTTCGTAGAGAAGCTCCGTGTCTTTCAGGGACGAAAGATTGGAGAGTAATTCCTTCTCCGGCAGGCCCGTAATGCGTTGGATCAATCCGTGGGAGAACTCCCTCTCGATGACGGACCCGGCCTGAAGAACTTCCTTCGCCGGCTCAGGCAGGGAGTCGACCCGCGCCATGATCACGTCCTGGATCGTCGAGGGAATGGTCAGTTGACCGATCTCTTTTGACAACCGGTACGCGTCGTCTTTTTGCTCGATGGCCCTCAGGTCTTTCAGCGACTTGATGAACTCCTCGACGAAGAACGGGACTCCTTCCGTCTTCTCGAGGATCAACTCCTCCAGAGCTTTTTCCATTTCCTTCGTGCCCAGAACGTGGGCCGCCAGTTCGAGGCTTTCCCGGTTGGAGAGCCGGTTCAGCGTCACCTGGCTGTGGTAGGACCGACTCCCCCAGGTGTGCACGAACTCGGGTCGATAGGTGAAGACGAGAAATACCCGGGCAGCCGAAATGCTCCCCAGCAGCTCCTTCAGGACATCCTCGGAGCTCTTGTCGATCCAGTGGAGGTCCTCAATCGCCATGATGAGGGGGCGGAGCTCCGATCCCTTGAGGACGATTCGTTTCAGGGCTTCCAGGGTCCGGTCTTTCCTGGCCTCCGGGCTCATCGGGATCTTGTCGACCCCGCTGTCCTTGACGGAGAGCAGTTCCAGAAGATACGGAAGCGTCGAGGCTTCGTCGACCCGCATGATCTGGAGACCCCTGGCGACCTTTTTCCTGATCTCCGGGTCGGCATCCTGATCCTGAATGTCGAAATTGGCCCTCAGAAGATCGACGATGGGATGGTAGGCGACATGACGGCTGTAGGAGAGGCATCTGCCCTCGAGGAAGAGGACCTCTTCATTGGCCACGGCTTTCCGGAACTCGTAGAGGAGCCTGGATTTGCCGATCCCCGCATCGGATACGATGGAGACGGCCTGCCCCCTTCCTTCCCTGGACCTCTCGAAGCCGTCCAGCAGGAGTTCCAGCTCCCGTTCCCTGCCGACGAAGGGGGCAAGTCCCCTTTCGGCGCTGACGTCGAACCGTGTCCTTCGGGTACTGGGGGCGATGACCTGGTAGACTTTTACCGGTTTCTCTTTCCCCTTGATCTCCTTTTCCCCAAGGGCCTCGAAACGGAAGAAGCCCTCGGTGAGTCGAAAGGTGTCCCCCGAGACATAGGTGGTCCCGGGTTCCGCAAGGGATTCCATGCGGGAGGCAAGATTCACCGTGTCTCCCACAGCGGTGAATTCGATTCGTAAATCGTTGCCCAGAGTTCCCACAACGACGGGGCCCGTGTGGATTCCGATCCGCATTTTGACGGGTGGAAGGTCGCCCGCTTCCTTCTTCACTCTTTCATTAAACCGGTGCATCTCCCGATGAATGGCCATGGCCGACTGAATGGCCCTTTGAGGAGCATTTTCCAGGGCGATGGGGGCGCCGAACAGGGCCATGATCCCGTCTCCGGTCATCTTGTTGACCGTGCCTTCGTAGTCATGGACCTTCCGGAGGAGAATCTCGTAGACCCGGTCCATCAGGGAATAGACCGCCTCCGGGCCTATTTTCTCGGAGAGAGGGGTAAAACCCTTCATGTCGCAGAACATGACCGTAACCTGCTTGTGTTCCCCTTCGATCTTGTCCCTCTGGGAGAGGACCTTCTCGGTGATCCCCTTGGGCAGGTACTTCTGGATCTTGGCGATCTTCTCGTCGAAGGAGAGGTCTTTGGGAGGTGACGCGGAGAGGATAGAGAGGTTGTGGCCGCAGTCGAAACAGAACCTGCTTCCGAGTGGATTCATCGTGCCGCATTGGGGGCATGATGTCTCCATCTTGTGGCCGCAGTCATTGCAGAACTTGGCCTTTTCGGAATTGTCGAATCCGCACTTCGGGCACTTCATCGATATTTCTCCCGCCACCGGGTGTTCATCGGGGACCGTTCTATTCACACATCACAAGCCGCAAGCGCCTCCCTGGCCTGTTTCAGGTACCCTTCCGCCCCGGATTTCTCGAACGCTTCGATCGCCTCCGAGAAATATTTTTTCGCCTCGTCCGTTTTCCCTTTGGTCTGGTAAAGCAAACCCAATCCGAGGGAAGCCTGGCCCAGAATTCCGATGGCGCCGATTTGCCTTGCGACCTCAGCGGATTTCTTGAGGTGTTCTTCGGCTTTTTTCCCGGCCACCAATGTGTTTCGCAAGATGAATCCTAAATTTTTCACGAGGAACGACAAATTCGTAGCCCCTTTCCTCTGGGTCATTTTCAGGTAGATATTGCCAGTCCTGCAAAGGTAATGAGCAAGGCGGAATTTGTTTCCATTTTCTTCATACCATCCCATTAACTCCTCTCCCATCCTTACTCCTCGTCCCAACTCACCTTTAACAAGAAAAATAACACTCAAGGCCGAGCGAGAAAAAGCCCCCATACCACCAGCACCGTGTTCCTCACAAAAATTGTGAACCTCAACGAAATATTTTTCCGCCTCCTCCATATTCCCTAATAAAAAATTGGAGCCCCCTATAACGGTTTTCGCAGTACAAGAAAGCAACGGATCAGGGGAGATGAGTATCCCCCTCTTGAGGGTTTCTATGGCTAAAAGCATATTGCCCGCCCAATAATGACTCGTCCCGATTAAATTATGCCCCATGGCCGAAGCTCGGGGGTCGGATCGCCTCTCGCCATATTCGAGCAGCAACCTCCCGATGTTGTCTAACTCCCTGCAGTCCCCCTTGAAACCTAACGCAAATCCCATGGCCCGTAACGAGAACAGGTAAAGGAATGGATCGAACCGGATGCGCTTCGATATTTCATGGGCCCGGTTCCCATATTCCAAGGCGTCATCCAGAAGACCTAGATCCGAACATGTCATGGACATCCAGGTGCAGGCATACCCGATGATCTTGTCGTCTCCTATTTCCTCGCCGATTTCCAGGGACTTCGACAGATACCGCTGCGCATCCTTTGCCTTCTCCAGGCTCTGCAGCCCGAGCCCCATCCAGGAGTAGAACATCCCGAGCCCGGTCTTCTCCCCCAGGGACACGGCATGTTCTTCGTTCGCGCAGAGCAGGTCCACAAGGTTTTTGTAGGAGGCACGCCAATGGAATACCGGCGCCCACGCGTTCAGGAGGTCGAGGAGCACCTTCCGATCCTCTTTCGTCGGTTCGGATTTTCCGCTTACCAGGTCGTAGGCCTGCTGGAAGCTCTTGTGGGATTCTTCCAGGGCATAACGGGCCAGGCTTTTTTCCCCCGACTTCATCAGGTAATCGACCGCCTTGTCGACCGATCGGCCCTGGGCGTAATGATAAGCGAGGGTTTCGTAGAACTCCGGGAGCCGCTCGCCGAACAGCTGCTCGATCACCCGTGCGATTTGGCGGTGAACCGATTCACGCTCTTTTTTCAGCACGCCGCTGTAAACCACCTCCTGGGTCAATGCGTGCTTGAACACATACTCTAGCTCCGGCTGGAGGGACCGGGCGCGGATCAGGTCGAGCCGCTCCAACCCGGCGAGGTGCTGATCAATATGATCGTTCAGATCGGTCACCCTCTTCAGGATTTCGTACAAAAACGCCCTCCCGATGACCGAGGCCTCCTGGAGGATCCGCCTCGCCTCTTTCTCGAGACGATCGAGCCTTGCCAGGATCACCCCGTGGACCGTAGGAGAGATGTCGGACTCCCGGAGAGGGCGGGCAAGCTTCCATCCCCCATCGTCCCGGACCAGCGTTTCCGACTCGATCAGGGTGTTGATCACCTCCTCCAGGTAGAAAGGGTTCCCTTCCGCCTTCTCCCGGACGAAACGACGGAGTTCCAAAGGCAGCTCACCGGTTTTCAGCAGGGATCCCGTCATCTCCAGGGCTTCCGATGCCGACAGATCCTGCAGGCGGATCTCCCGGTACGAATCCCCCATGGCGCCCTGCAGGTGGCCGGGCAGGAGGGTGAAGGGCGGCCGGTACATGCAGAGAAAGAGCGCCGGATGTCTCCCCTCCGACAGAATGGCCCGGAACAGCTCGATCGAAGAAGGGTCGGCCCAATGGATGTCCTCGAGGCAGATCACCGTGGGCGCTCTCTTCACCAGGGCGGACAGAAGTTCCTGGACCGCCTTATGCAAACGGTACTTCCAGGAATCGGGACTTGTCCCCTCGAGTTCGGGGTAGGACATGCCGAACAGACTCCCGACATGCGGTATTAGATCCCCCTGTTTTCCGACTAGCAGTTCGATTCCACTTGCCACCTTTTCCCGGATCTTTGGGGGAGAATCGCCCTCCTCGATCCGGAGCGCCCGCCGCAGCAAGTCGGTTACAGGGAAGTAGGGGACATTCTGGGAATACGCATAGGCATGCCCCTCCCGCCATTGGATCTCCTTGAGATCCAGCGTGCCCTTGAAATCCTCGACAAGCCGGCTTTTCCCCGTGCCGGCGTCCCCGCAGATGCCGATGATCGATCCCTTCCCTTCCCGCAGTTTTTCGACGGCCTCCGCGAGTTGGTCCATTTCGGATTTTCGGCCGATCAGCTCCGCCCGCACTCCGGTCAGCCGATGGATCTTGCTGGGTCGATCCTTCGTTGAGAGGACCTTGTAGATCCGGACCGGCTCCGCCTTTCCTTCTACCGGGGCGGGCTCCAATGCCTCGAATTCGAAATACCCCTCCGCCCGGCGATAGGTGTACGGCCCGACCAGGATCTCCCCCGCGTGCCCCATGCCGCTCAAGCGGGACGCCAGATTGATCGTGTCCCCCGTTACACCGTAGGTCCCTTTCCCCGCATCCGCTCCCCCGGTAACCACCAGACCGGTGTTGATTCCGGAGTGCATCGACAGCGTCTTGCAACCCCGTGCCTCCACTTGCGGGCTCAACGCCTCTACCAGCCCGTGGATCTCCATGGCCGCCTTGATGGCTCTTACCGGGTCGTCTTCATGGGCCTTGGGAACGCCGAAGAGCGCCATCGCAGCATCGCCGATGAACTTCTCGATGAACCCCTCGTACTTCGTGACGACCTGTGCGATCTCCCCGAAGATCCGGCTCATGATCTCCTTGACGTCTTCCGGGTCGAGCCGCTCGCACATGGCCGTATACCCCGAAAGGTCGGTAAACAGGACGGTCACATGCCGACGCTCGCTTTCCGGTTCAGAAAGGATCCCGGAGGCGCCAGCTTCACCGAGCGGCTGGCCGCACGCACCGCAGAAACGAAACTGGACAGGATTCTCGGACTGGCACTTCGGGCACTTCATCGGAATATCTTCCGCACAGGGTCGGGAGACGGTTTCTGCTGTCGTTGGGAAGGGCCGAGAACCCGCATCGCGCCTCCCCAACTGCCGGGATGGTGCTGCGATCGTCTCGAAGAATTACAAATCGAAGAGGTAGGACAAATCTATATTTTCAACGGGAGCATGTCAACCACCGGGCCTCCGCGAGCCACATTTGAGCCACATGTTACGGTGGGCAGTTGGCGCACACGGAGCGGAACAGGGATGTGCTCAGGTACCGGTCTCCCCGGTCCGGCATGAGGACCACGATGGTGCCGCTGCCTATCCGCCAGGACGCTTCGATCGCTCCCGCAACGGCCGCTCCGCTCGACATGCCGACGAAGAGGCCCTCCTCGACCGCCAGGCGGCGGGCCATCTCGAAGGCCGGCTCGTCGTCCACGACGATCTTGTCGTCCAGGTTCTCCTCCCGGTAAATGGGGGGAACGATCGCTTCCCTCATGTTCTTGAGACCCTGTATTTTATGGCCCAGGCGGGGTTCCACGCCGATAATCCTGGCCTGCGGTTTTTTCTCCCTGAGGAATTGAGCGACGCCCATGAGAGTGCCGCCCGTTCCCATCCCGGCGACGAAGCAGTCGACTTCCCCTCCGGTCTGGGCAAGGATCTCGGGGCCGGTCGTCTCGTAGTGGGCGCGCACGTTGTCGGGGTTCGCGTACTGGTTCGGCATGTAGTACCGCTCCGGGTCTTCTTCGAGGATCCGGTGGGCCAGGCGTATGGCGCCGTCGGTACCTTCATCGGCAGGCGAGAGGACCAGTTCCGCCCCGTACGCCGAAAGCACCGCGCGCCGCTCGACGCTCACGCAGGCCGGCATGGCAAGCTTGACGCGGTATCCCCGTGCCGCTCCGAGCATGGCGATGGCGATTCCCGTGTTCCCCGAGGTGGGCTCCAGGATCGTCTTCTCTTGCGTAAGCTCGCCGCGCGCCTCGGCACCGGAAAGCATGTAGAGGGCGGGCCTGTCCTTAACCGATCCGCCGGGATTGTTCCCTTCCAATTTCGCCAGGATTTGCACCCGCGTGTTGGCGTTGATCGACTTCAGCTCCACCAGCGGGGTGGAACCCACAGCGGAGCGAAGATTGTGTCGGCTTGTCGGCATGACCCTCGTCGGCATGGTCGTCCTCTCCGTTGCATGAAAGTTTTGTCATGATACACCGACTTTCTCAAAATGGCGCCGGTGGTTTCTATCAGGTTTGATGGGCCACCTAACGGAATTCTTCTTAAGCCATGCGGAGAGTTCTTTCTCGTCCCATTTCCTGGCCGCGAGGCCAATCATGGTCTCCACCGCATCGATCTCAGGGGCCTCCAGGCGATACCCGTTCATTTCCAGGAACACGTACATCACCGCCAGGGCAACACGCTTGTTCCCGTCCACGAACGGGTGATTCCGAACGATCGCCACACCGTAGGCGGCGGCCAGTTCGAAGATGGAAGAAGACACACCGTATGCCCGCTTGTTTCGGGGGCGAGCCAATGCAGAGGAGAGCAGGCCGGCGTCCCGGAGCCCTTCCCTTCCTCCGTGCTCCGCGATCAACTCCGCGTGTATCGCCCGAACTGCGGCGTCGGGCACCCAGCGCACACGGCGCATCACTTCGCCAGTCGACGAAGCGCGTTCCGATAACGGGCGCGGCCTCGCTCGAAGGCTTCCATCGCCGCCTCGAACTCGGGGTCGTAAAGGGAGAGTTGTATGCCGTCTGGCGTTTCCGTCACGGAAAGACTATCCCCCTCCTTCACGCGCATACGCGCCGCCACCTCGCCCGGCAGGATCGTGCCGAGGGAGTTTCCGATCTTGCGGACCTTCACCTTCAACATGATTGGGCCTCCAGACGTAGTAATAACATATGTTACAACATTCACGCCTGCGTTGTCGAACCTTGATAGCGCCCCATGTGGCACCCCTTAACCGTCCGAAACGGGAATCTAAACCCTCCGGACGTGTATCCTAAGTACATATGGGTTCCTTTGCAGAATCAGGGGAATCGAGTAGGCATGATCATGACGGCGGAGAGTCCATGAGCTACAGCGACGACAGCAAGAGCACCGACCCAAAGCAGACCCCGATTCCGGACCCGGCGGAGACCGCTGGCCCCACCGGGTGGCTGGACGCGTTGAATTCGTTTCTGGAACGCGCGTTCCTTAAAGCGGATCGGGATACTGGATGTTGACCCCCATGAACCGGGCGGGCGGTCTGCCCGCCAATCTCGAACTTCTGATCGAGGATATGCTGGGGTGCCAACACCCAACGTCATCCTCCTCCTGAAACCCGTGAGCCAGAAATTAGCCAGACGGCCCGTTATTACGAAAAAAAGGAACCCGGCGCTAATCCGGATTCCCTTTGAGTATTGCGATGGTGCCGAAGGGGGGACTCGACCGATCAGGCTCCGGCGATCACGCCTGCGCCCCCGCGGCCGGCTCGCCCGCCTGACGCCCTCCACAAGGTCGGGCTATTCCTCGCTAATCACTCGGCGGCGGACTCGCGTTCGAGTCCCCGCAGAGCACCATGAAACGAAAAAAGAGCGATGGATTTCTCCACCGCTCCCTGGACGTTTCATGGTGCCGAAGGGGGGACTCGAACCCCCACGGGTTTCCCCACCACCCCCTCAAGCCGCTCGCGCCTGAAAAAACGCTAAAGTCACCTTGTTTTATTCAACAGTTACAGCCCAGCCAAAATGACACTTTCCCTAGATTTAGGGAGATTTCCGTTGGCTTCCGTAGATTTCAGCCATAAATGAGCCACTCGGCTCGGTACAAATCTCACACATCCCATCAGGACAACTTCTTCTGATGTGCAGAAAGTCCATCCACCCCCGCCCGCCACGCGGCGAGCATCCCATCTCCAACAGGCACGAATGGGGGATGATCCGACATATAACGTTTCACATCTTCCCGCATCTCCTCGACTGCCTCCACAACGCGGTCGATGATCACGCGTGCCTTCGCTGACGCAATTGAGAGATTGACGACGGCGAACTTCTCGATCATCTTTCGAGGCCACCAAATCTTTCGCCCCTCGATCGTCAGCGCCGGAACGTCGTGCTTCAGATACGCGGTCGTCGTCACGATGTCATAAACCGGTGTAAGCCGGACCGAGCCTTTCGCGTCATCATATAGGACACTAAAATTCTTCAGATGTGCATCACCGTTACGGACGGCTACCGAGAGAACAAGCGCTCCGAAGAACCGCTCCCGCGCCTCGATCCGATATTCCGGCGAAACAAAGGCATCGATCGTCTTCGCCGCCTT
>Ga0214473_10004700_pt1 | contig 16403 bp, 11 predicted proteins | sample RVTome_7_FD_203509 | JGI IMG/M metagenome (GOLD analysis project Ga0214473, IMG submission 203509) | Soil microbial communities from uranium-contaminated site in the Upper Colorado River Basin, Wyoming, United States - RVT98D197 | ecosystem: Environmental > Terrestrial > Soil > Contaminated >... | reverse complement strand
GATCGCGGGGTCGGTCCTCTCAGCGCACACGGCGGGCTCGTCTGGACGGCCGACACGGAGCTTCGCATCACGGCTGCGATCGGCCTGGCAGGCCCGATCGACGGCGCCGTCGGACGAGTCATCACCGAGGTGCTCGGCATGACCGAGTCGCCCGAGCTCGCTGCGGTGCAGAGCCAAGGCCTGGCTGGCGTGCCAGCGAGCACGTCGCTCGTGAGGGACGGCGCGCAGTGTGTCGTTCGCTGTGTTCCGCTCACGGCATCTCGCGACGAAGTGGGTGGGATCCTCGGCGTCATCGTGCCCCTCAGCCCGCCGTCGAGCTCTGGTGGTCGGCGCTTCAGCGCCGAGATCGCGTCCGTGCTCCACGACGTGAACAACCTGCTCTCCGTCGCCCTGGGCTCTGCCGAGGTGGCGACCGGACGGGCAGATCCGGAGCTACGCGCGCAGGACATCGAGGCGATCAAGGGATCGGTCAGCCGTGCGGGCGAGCTCCTCATCAAGCTCCGACTCGGCGACGATCCCGCCGACGGTGGCGAGGACACGGTCGACCTCAACGAGATCGTCGCCGGGCTCGAGCTGCTGCTCGACCGGCTGACCGGCGGTCGCATCCGGCTGCTCACGCGCTTCGATCCCGAAGAAGTCCGCGCCCGCATCGCCTCGACGACAGTCGAGCGAATCCTCCTCAACCTCGTCAGCAACGGGGCCGAGGCCATGCCCGATGGCGGGGTGATCCGCATCGAGACCTCGGCGGCAGGAATGGGCGGGCGCCCGGACGAGCTCACGAAATGCGATTACGTGTCGATCTCGGTGAGCGACACCGGCGCGGGGATCGATCCGGCCGACCGCGATCTGATCTTCCTCTCGGCCTACTCGACCAAGTGCGGGCCTGGGCGGGGTGTGGGCCTCAACACGGTTCGTTCCATCGTCCACGCCCACGGCGGCGTCGTGGGCTTGGCGAGCGAGCCCGGCGAGGGGAGTCGCTTCACGATCTGGCTTCCCGCCGCGCGGCGCCCGACCTGGACCCCACCCGGCGGCCACTGCGGCGGGTGAGGCACCCCGATCGAGGGTCCCTTGCCGCCGTCCCGGTGGCTGGTCCGGTGTCCGGCTGCTCCCCTGGAAACCCAATGGATTCCGAGGCGCCGAGCTGGCACGGGACTGGCTTCGGTCTGGGCTCGAGGCTCGAGATGCGTCCAACTTCCCTGACAGTCCTCCTGGTCGTTGCCCTCTGCTCCTGCGGTTTGTGGGCCTGCGCTCCGCCGTCGGAGACAACCTCAGAGGATCGTTTCGCGCCGCCTGTCCTCGGGGCCGCCGACGGGCCCGAGTCCGTCGATGTGCTCGGTCGACTCGCACCCGACGCTCCCGTCAGCGGCGAGCTGCCGTCGTCCTCGACGCGACTCGGCTGGCTCTTTCGTCTGTCGGCGGATTCCGCGGCCACGGTCGAGGTGACGCAGGCTGGGAGCTCACGCGGGCTCGACACGCTGCTCTCGATTTGGGGCCCGCGCGCCCCGGACGGGATCTTCCGCGACCTGGCAGCCTCGGACGATGCGTCGGGTTACGGCGAGCTGTCGGCCGTGCGCGGGTTCGCCCCCGCGCGAGAGGGATGGTTCCTCGCCATGGTCGAGGTGGACCCGGCGACGGCCGAGGGCTACACGCCCAAGTCGTTCCGGCTGTCTCTCGCGTGCACGGCGGGCACGTGCGCCGGCGACGATCCAGCTACCGTGCCCGGCAACGATGTCCGCTGGACTCAGGTGTCGGCCGAGATGAAGGCCCTGTCGATCCAGTCCTACGCGGTGGCTGCTTCGCGGCTCGAGGAACAGGCGGCCCGCGGCGAGCTCCCGCCGCGCTGGGCCGTGGCTCTCGACGTGGACGAGACCGTCCTGAGCAATCTGACCTATCAGCGCGAGCGCGCCGAGCTCGGTCTCGGTTACTCACCGATGAGCTGGGCGGCGTGGGTGGCGCGCCGCGAGGCCACGCCCATGCCCGGCGCGGCCCGTTTCCTCGCCCGCGTGCGCGAGCTCGGCGGGACGATCGCTCTCGTCACCAATCGCTCCGAAGCGGAATGTCCCGCCACGCGCGAGAACCTCGATGCTCGTGGTCTGCCGTACGATGTGATCCTGTGCCGCATCGGACCGAGCGCGAAGGCGGCCCGCTGGGCGATGGTCGAGTCCGGCGCGGCAGGTGTCCCGGCTGCAACCCTCGTGATGTGGGTCGGCGACAACATCCAGGACTTCCCTCGACTCTCGCAGGACGTCCGCTACGAGGATGACGCCGCCTTCGGTGACTTCGGCCAACGATTCGTGCTCATTCCCAACCCGATGTACGGCTCCTGGGAGCGCAACATCGACTGAGGAAGCTCCCTCGCTTCGGAGCGCGGCCGCCGCATCCGGCGACCACCAGGTCGGTGCAAGGCACCCACGCGCATCGCGCGGCTTGATCGCCGATGTCCGTTCAACCAAGCTCGATCCCGACCCCCACATGCCCAGGTCGCCGCGCCCGTTGACCCTGCTCCTACCGGCCCTCCTGGCTTTCGCGATCTCTGCGGACGGCGATGCCCAGCCCCGCGCCGACACGGAGCCGGCGGGTTGGCTCTCGACTCCGCAGGCCCGCGGTTGGGCTGTCCTCGAGCTCGGCTCCGCCCTGAGCGTGCCCCGGGGCCGAGGCGCGGCCTTGCCGCGGTCGCCGCGCGAGCGACCGACCCCAGCGACCATCGCGGCGACTGTGCCGATCGAGCCTGCAACATCGCCCCAGGACCGCGAGCTACGGCCCGTGAGCGCCGCCACGGCTGGGCATCCGGCGGCGGTGTCGCTCCTCGTCGGAGGCGACCTCGCAGTCGCCATGCGCGCCTTGATCGCCACCGATCTCGCGTACTTGCCCGAGCTGCTGCTCGACGATCGAGGATCGTTCGTGATCCGCGGAAGCGGTTCGATCAACGGGGACCGCGCTTCGATCGAGCTGGCCATCTACGATGTCGAGCGGCCCGCGACCGGCAGGATCGTCCGGCGCCACGACGGTCCAGCCGCCGAGCTCGCGACCGCGGTTCACGGCTTCGTGGACGATGCGGTGGAAGCGCTCACAGGGCGCCGCAGCGCATTTGCGTCCCGCCTCGTCTTCGCACGCCGCTCAGGTCCCGGACGCAAGAGCGTGTGGCTCATGGATGCTGATGGGGGAAACCTCCGCATGGTGTCCGCTGCCGACGGCCTGGCCATCCTTCCCACCTTCGGAGACGGAGACGTCTGGTACACCGTCTTGTCGAGGACCGGCTCCTACATCACCCGCCTCGCGGCGGAGGGACGGCCCATCGTCGGCGGCCCGGGCACGCACGCGGGGGCGGCGGTGTGCGGCGGGCGCCTGTTGTTCAGCGCGGCCCGCGACGGCAACACCGACATCTACAGTGTCGCCCTCGACGGCAGCGACGAGCGCCGGCTGACCACGCACCGGGGCATCGACGTGAGCCCGGCCTGCGGGCCCGATGGACGAGTCGCGTTCGTGTCGGATCGCTCGGGGCAGCCGCAGATCTGGGTGATGAGCGCTGACGGCGCAGGACAACGCTGGCTCGTGAGGCGCCCCTACGCCGCGCAGACGCCGAATTGGTGCGACGGCCTGCTGGCATTCACCGCGGTGGGCGGCGGGGCGCCGACTCGGGTCGTCGTCGCCGATCTGGAGCGCGGCACGACCACGCGCGTGAGTCCCGCCGGCGTGAACGAGCACCCGTCCTTCTCGCCGGACTGCCGCATGCTCGCGTGGGCCTCGCCCCAGGGAATCGTGGTCGCCCGGGTCGACGGGAGGCTCCGGCGGCTCATCGCGGCAGGCCGGGCCGAGTCCGTGCGATGGGAGCGTTGATGCCGCGGCGTGAGTCGACGACGCAGTCCCTCACGGCATCTCGCACACGATGGGCGCGGCGAGATCGCAGCTCTGATCGCCCCAGGTGGCGGTCCCTCCGGAGCCCACGCGCGTGCAGTCGTAGGCATCGAACCCGTTCGGCTCGCCTGCGCGCCAGCCGCACGTGAGGCACGAGCAAGGAGCACACACCGGAGCGCCGCTCACCCACACCCACACGCCCTCGGCGCCGCTGTCCGTGCCGCCGGCCCAGAAGATCGCCCGAAAGGCGCCCCACACCGCGTTGGTCTCTGCGCTCGTCTCGAGGCTGACGAGATCGCCGCCGAGGGACTGACACAGGGTACGGCCGTTTGACCACGACTGAGGCGTTGCGCACCACAGGTACGTGCCCGTGCTCAGCGCATGCAGGTCGCAGGGACAGCCCGGCTCGTCCATCACGCCGTTGCAGTTGTTGTCGTGCCCGTCCAAGCACAGCTCCTGGGGATATCCGGGGTAGCACAGGGCGCAATCGTCGTCGCAGTCGCCGGCCATGCTCGTCCACGCAACACCAGGGCGCGAGCAGGCGACCATCATCGCGGCGCCATCCCCGAAGCCATCGCCATCGTTGTCCTGGTACCAGATCGTTCCAGCCCCCTCGTCCGCCGCTCCGTCACAGTCGTTGTCGAGGCCGTCGCAGATCTCCGTGCCCGACGGTGAGCACGACACGCAGTCGTCGTTGCAGTCCCGCCCATCGGTCACCCAACCTGGCAGCGGTGTGCAGCTCGGCATGGACGTGGCGGGGTTCCCGAAGCCATCGCCGTCCATGTCGCGGTGATACGTGACGCGCGCGGTTCCGCCCGAGCAGGTGCCCCACTCCGAGCCGCTGCACATCTGGAGCCCGTCGTCGCAGGGACCACACATGCGACTCTCGCCCGCGGCGCACGTGCACCCCTCGTCGACCGATCCGTCGCAGTCGTCGTCGTCGCTGTTGCCGCAGACCTCGGTCGTGCCAGGCGCGTCGAGATTCGTACACGTCGCTGCGAACGCGCCCCGGACACATCGATTGCCGCATCTCGAGCCTACGCCGCAAGAACGGGACGGCTCATCCTCGTCGATGACGCCGTCGCAGTCGTCGTCCAGACCGTCGCACCGATCGGATGTTCCAGTCGACGCGCAGCCGTCGGGTGCGCTCGCGTCCGAGGATCCGTCTCGCGCGGGGCTGTCCCGCGTAGGACCGTCCCCCTCGGCGCTGCCGTCCGCGGGCGCGAGCCCGGACCGGTGCACCGAGCAACCGAGACAGAGCACTACGCCTAGCGCGAATCGCACCAGCGGTGACTATCTCACACCCGGGCGGGTGGGAGCACGGCCGGTCGGTCCGGACGGCCAGCGGGCAGGCGACAACCCGTGACACTTGTGACAATTGAAGACGGTTCACGACGAAAGAAGGGAATGTATTGCTTTTCGGGATCCCGCCCGCAGTCCACCCTCTGTGGGTGCGTGGGCTGAAGCCCCCGCCGATTACCAAGAGGATTGCAAATGAAGACCCTTTCCATCCTGTTCCTCAGCATCTTCACGGCCCTCGTCATGTCCGCATGTGGCGGCGACGCGGCAGAGCCCGAAGGCGACACGGGCGACGGCGAAGGCGGCGAGGTCATCGCTGACGACACCGGCGACATGGGCGACATGGGCGACACCGGCGATGTGGGCGACACCGGCGACACCGGCGACACCGGCGACACCGGCGACACCGGCGACACCGGCGACACCGGTGGCGGCGAAGAAGGCTTCTGAGCCCGATTCCCATTCCCGCGGCGGCACGGGCGCTCTGAAGGCGCCCGGTGCCGCGCGGCGGTTTCTGCGCTCACCTAGTCGGCCAGGTCCGATGTGCGGAGCGAGGAACCGCCCGAGCGACGGGCGGGTCGTTCGAGGCGAGAGCGGCGCAGCCAGCGGGACGCCGCAATTCCGAGGTGACTAGCGCACCTCGGCACGCCGATGTCCGTCCGTCGCCGGTTGCTGCCAGGTGCGGCAGCGCTCGTGGCCAGGTCCGCTTCGACCGAAGCGCGTCCGAGGTCGTGTTGCGCGCGACGTCGGAGCGACCCCTGTCAGAAGCGTGAACAGACACCGGCCGTCGAGCGACCGCGGCCCGCGGGCGAGCTAGCGGCCGGCCCCCCGGGGGCGGAGGTCGATCTTCCACGATAGGACGCGGTCCTCGACGTGCAGCTCGCAGCGCAGGACCCTCGCGCGCGGGGAGATGATTCGGCCGCGCCAGTAGCCCGGCAGCATCGCCTCGGTCTCGACCGCCTCGGACACGAGTCGGAGAGGCACGGCCTCGAAAGCGTAGACGGCGAGGCGCGGAGGATCGGCGCTGCGGAACAGAACGGCCTCGACCCGAGGCGCATCGCGCGACGCGACGGACTCCCCTTCTCCGGGAGCCCACATGTCCTCCGCCGCCGCGGCGGCTGCCCGCAAGGGTTCGAGCCCGGCCTCCGCGCCCGTCGACGAGCCCCGAGAACCCTGAGCCTCGAGGTCGCCCAGGAGCTGCAGGCGCGCGCGCCCGGTCGGGTCGCGCAGGAGGTGGGCGGCGCAGGAGCCGGCGGATAGCCCATCGAGCTGCCCCTCGAGCATGCGCAGCACTCGGCGAGGCGACGGTGGCACGAGGTCCGCCGCCGCTGCGTCCGGCATGGCCGCACGTTCCGCGGTTAGGGCGTCTAGTGCAGCGCGGGCGATGCCGACCGCCCAGAGCAGGTCTTCTTCGGCGGCTGGATGGTCGCGCGACCACTTCTCGGCCGCGGCAACGGCCCTTCGGCCGGTCCGGCGCAGCACGTCGAGCTCCTCCCCGGAGCACAGGTTCAGCTCGCCGGTCACCTCGAGGACGAGGGCCAGTCCGAGCGCCTCGAGGACGGGCGTCGGATCCCCTCCCGTCGTCCACCTTCCGGCGTTTTCGAGCCCGCGCTGCCAAGCGCTCTCGAGGCCCTCACGCATGCGAATCGCCTCCCGAGCCAGGGTCACGTTCCCCAGCCTTTTGCTGAATGGACGTGCAGTGCTCCTTCGGACTGACGGGACCGTCCCTCCGACGCTCTGGACGCGGCCTCCCCGCGTCCGCCCGTCGCGCGGCCACGAGGATGCTGCGAAGCACGCTGATCGGCTCGGCCTCGGCGGACTTCCCGCTCCTCGCTGCCACCTCCCGCTCCCATGTCTCGATCAGGGGCAGCAGCACCTCCTCCCGCCCCCGCTCGATCCACTTGTAGAGCGTGTCCTTGCGAGGCGCGCCGTCGCCGAGCCGGCCCGCGATCTCACCAATGGCCAGGCCTTCGACGTTGGCCAGCCAAGCAGCCTGGGCTCGCTGCCGGTCGCCGAGCCGTTTCGTGGGGCTCCGAGGAGTCTCCTCGAGCCAGCGGTCGACCCGATCGAACAGCCGGTCTCGCCAATCGGCGAGCACCGCGAGGTCCTCGGGTCTGCGTTCCGCGGGCTGAGCCTCGAGCACGTCGACCGCGTGTGGCGTGGGCCCGTGCTCCGAGTCCCCGATGACCCGCATACCACGCCACTCCCTCTGGCGGTTGCGTTTGCTGATCTGATCGCGGCGTAGGTTCCGCGCCACCGTGAGCAACCAACCCTTCGCCTCTGCGGGGCCCGTGGCGTTCATGGTCCGCACGCTGGTGTTGAGGCGCAGCACCACATGCTGGCGCAGATCGTCGGGGGACGGACCCTGATGCACCCAGCGAACGAGCCAACGGTGAACGATACGCCAGTCGCTCCCGCGTTCGGGGTCGAACGGGCTTGGGGCCTCCCGGAGTGCGCACAGGGCGGAGAAGAGCTCGGCATCGGTGGGACAGAGGAGGCGAGCCTCGGCGCTTCCCCGTGACCCGGCCTTGCTCCTCCGCGGTGCGACCACGACGCCATCTTCGCGATCGCCCCAAGCGGTGTCAAACGCCCACCTCACCCCAAGCGCACGCACCGCGCGACGAGCTCGTCGAGATCCCGCGCCGTGGCGTCCAGAGCCTCGCGATCCCGATCGAGGTCGGCGTCGACGAGCGCCTCGGCAACCGCGCGTGCGGGCTCACCGAGGAACGTCGGAGCCGCACCGTACCGCGGCAGTGCGCCGATCGCAGTGCAGGCGCGGGCCGCGATGTCGCGATTCCAAGCGCTGCGGGCGAGGCGAGCCTGCGCCTCGACGAGGACATTCAGGTGAGACAAGAAACGCACTCGCGGAGCGCGCATGAGGCCGTAGGCCGCTGGCGACATCGCCAAGAGCTCGAATCCCTCCTCCGCGCGGCGCCCCGCCGCGAGCGCGACGCCCAACCATCGACGCGCGAACAGCCCAGGTAGCGGTTGCTGTGCGATCGCCTCACGCACCGGCGCCGCATCGAGGACACGAACGGCGCTCGCCTGCTCGCCGGCCCGCACGAGACAGGATGCCCACGCCACGCGAAGCCAGGCCTCGTAGCTCGCGCGCCGCTCCTCGGAAGGAGTCGCGCGCAGCAAGGGGCGGGTCTCGTTGAAGAGTGCGCGAGCGGCCGCGATGTCGCCCGCAGCTCCCAGGGCCTCGAGCAGGTAGGTGCGCGTGCGCGGCGCGGTCTCCGGCTCGACGCGCTCCGCGATGCTGAGGGCTTCGGTGTGGTGGCTGACGGCTTCCTCGGGTCGGCCACGCGCGAGGGCCACGATGCCCATGCAGCCTAGTGCGCGGAACAACTGGCTCCGCAGGCGTCCCCTGCGCGCGACCTCCACAGCCTGTCTGGCAGCAGAGACCGCCGGCGCGAAGCGGCAGAGCTGAACTTCCGTGAGCGCGAGGTGCTGAAACAGGATGGCCAGGGGGAGATCGGGCACGGACTCGTATGCGTCCGGGTCTGCGAGGATGTTGCGAGCGCGGTCGAGCACGGCGTGGCTCTCCTCGGGCGCCCCCAGATTGCGTTCGACGGCGCCCAACATGGCGAGCACCTCGACGGCGAGATCGGGGCGGTGCGGCGGGATCTCGCCCGCTGCGCGGGCCAGCCGTTCCCGGAGCGCAGGCCAGCGCCATCCCTCCCAGCCCGCCCGGAAGTCGAGTCGCAGGGCGTCGACCGTCCCCTGCGAGCTCACGGATCGCGACACCTGGTCGCTCAAACACGCCGCTGTCAACTCGCTGACGGTGGCGACGCCGGACACCTCCACGTCGGCCCCGACTTCGCGGACGGCCTGGCGCGCACGGCGGAGCTCGTCCTTGGGTACGACGATCCGTCGGACGTCCGAGCGTCCACGCAGAACCCCTTCCACCTTGTCGCCGACGCTGCCCACCCGAGTGACGCGCCCTCCCGCCAGGCAACCTGTGATGGCCAGGCCCGGTCGGGCGGCCCTCCCCGAGAAGAGAGAGAGCGCCGAGACGAAGGCCGCTGCTCCGATGGACGGACCCTCGATCCGCACATCGACCAGAGCCGCTGGTTGAGCCACGACCAGATCGAATCCAGCGACGTCGGCGCGTCCCGATTGGCGGGCGGCGAGATCGATCGCTTGGCTGACGGCGCGACGGGCCGCGTCGTCGAGGCGGAGCTCACCTCCGCGCGCATCACCGGCCGGACGGAAGCTCACGTAGAGAAGACGGGCGAAGCCCAGTTGCCCATGGGCTTCGGTTTCTCCGCGACCGTCCGTCTCGAGGGAGGTCACGACCAAGGGCACGCGCACCGCGTGGGGTGGAGCCGTGTACGGATCGGGCTGGAGCAAGGCCTCATCGACGCCGAGCTGGCGGGCTAGGGCGAGCTCTCGGTCGCCGATCGCTCCCGGATCCGCGAGCGAGATCGCGCGTTCGAGGGCGTCGAGCAAGAACCGGCGTTCGGCGACGCCGGGAGCTCGCCGTGCAGCAGCCGCGAGTTGATCGACGCGCCCGGCCAGGACGGCGGCGCGAACGGCGTTCCGGCTCCACGAACGTCTCACGCTCCGAGCATACCCAAGCGCAAGAACAAAAATGCCGCTTTCGTCAGAGGCGGCGCGCGAGCGGCTCAGGCTCGTCGAGCCGCTTGAAGTGCGGTCGGCTCCGCACTCCGTTGGGTGCCCTGTCAGTTCATGCGGGCCAGGTGAGTCTGTTCCGACGAGGCCCCAACGCTAGCAGCAGGGATCGCGAGACGGTTTCGGCGCCTCACTCACAATAGCGAGATCCATGATCGGGGGTACCGCGGTGGACAAGCCTGTGCCGATGGCGCCACGGCTCCAGCATGACAGCCTCGGTGCGCGCATCCAGGCCGCGTACAGGCGGGCCGGCCTCAATCGCAGTCAGTTTCAGCGAGCGCTCGGCGTTGCCTACAGCACGGTCCTGCTGTGGGAGCGTGACCGGACTCAGCCGAACGCGGACAACCTGCGAGCCATCTGCGAGGTCACTGGCGTGCCCGTCGGGCAGCTCCTGTCCAACGGGCCGAGTCCCTCGCAGAGCGGGGGCTGCGCCGGGCCGCCGGCTGCATTCCACCGATTCCTGGGCACGCCCCACGGGCGATCCATGAGCGCCGACGAGAGGCGTACGCTCGCCGAGGTGGAGTTCCACGGCATCGTGCCCACGGAGGAGACATATCACCTGTTGCTGGCCGGGCTGCGGGTCGCCGGGCGCCCGGAGGACTAGACCGCTCTCCATTTGACCTGATCCTGGCTTACGTCCGCGCTCGGCTCGGTCATGCACGCCACAGTGCACTCCCTCGCCTCGCTTGCGCGGGGTGCCTGGGGCGGCCATGCGCAGCATGGCCGGGGGCCCCGGGCCGGCGCTCAGGCTCAAGTCAAAGCGAGAGCGATCTAGCGTGAGCAGCGTCGTCGGGGCGAGTGCCCGATCTCCGCGCTCGCCAGGCCGTCTTTGGCGCCCGAAGCCGGCGACCCTCGATCCGCTTTCGCGCGACCGGCCTTTGGCTGTACCGTCGCCGGCCGTGCGTCTCCCTCCCGGTCTCTCCCTCCGCTCGGTCCTCGCTGGATTCCTCCTCGCCATCCTGCTGTGCGGGGTCAACTCCTATCTCACCCTCTCCTTCGGGGTCATCGAGGAGGGCCCCACCATCGCGGCGCTCCTGTTCTTCGCGATGTTCTTCCTGTCGAGCACGAAGATCCGCACACCCGAGATGGTGATCGTGGCGACGATGGGCAGCGCCGGAGGGAGCCTGGGCTTCATCAGCAACTTCTACGCGGCCAAGGCCATGACGGGCGAGCCCTACTCCCTCTGGGAGATGACAGGGTTTGCCGTCGTCACGAGCCTCGTGGGCCTGGTCTTCGTGCTCCCGTTGCGGGAGCTCCTGGTCCTGCGCGAGAACCTGCCCTGGCCCGGGTCGAAGGCGACGAAGGGTGTCATCGAGACCCTCGTGGAGCGCGGGGATCCGAAGCAGCCCTACTACTTGCTGGTGACGTTGCTCGTCGCCATGGCCTGGGTGGTGCTGAACGACGACGGCGGATTCGGGCTCGTGCCCGAGGGCACCGAGATCGCGATCTTCGGGCTCGCCGCGTACGGAGTCGCCATCTCCTGGTCGCCGTTTGCGATCGGCGGGGCGTACCTCATGGGCATGAGGACGTGCGTGGGCTTCCTGGCCGGCGGCGTCGTGCTCTACTTCATGGCGCCCCACACGCCCGACCCCTCGGCGCCGCACCGCTTCGTGTGGCCGGGCATCGGATTTCTAGTGGCGTCGGGACTCACCATGATGGTGGTGAACTGGCGGGTCATCGTCGACTCGATGCGATCGCTCACGAGCCTCAAGCACATGGCGGCCGACGACGACCGCGTGATGTCGCCGCGCGGGCTTGCGATTCTCGCTGCCGTCGCTCTGGTTACGACAGCCGTGTTTTCCGTCGCGGTCCTCGACCTCAACCTCTTCCTCGTCCTGCTGCTCGTGGTGGTGGGCGGCTTCCTCCAGAACATCATCGCCACCCGCGCCGCCGCGCAGACGGCCTTCAACCCTGCGCGGGTGATGGGCGTGCTGCTCCAGGGCGTCACTGCGCTGGCCGGCGGTTCGTCGGCGGCAACCAACCTGGCCGGCGCGGGCTTCGTCGCTGGAAGCGGGGCTCAGGCGGGAAACCTGACCGGTGACATGGCCTACGGGCGGTGGTTGAAGGTGCCCGCACGCTGGCAGTTCTGGACGCAGGTGCTGACCGTCCTCCCCTGCGCCGTCGTGTCGGCGTGGGTCTTTCAGCAGATCCAGGGGCAAACGCCGCTCGTGCTCGAAGGGGAAGGGCTCCCGGCGCCCGTCGCGAAGATGTGGGCGGCCACGGCGCTCGTCTTCGATGGGTCGAGCCCCATGCCCGCGGGGGCGGTCGCGTCCCTCGGGATCGCGGGTGCGGTCGGGGCCGTCTACGTGCTGCTCGAGAGCAACGGCAAGCTCGTCCGCTACCTGCCGTGCTCCATCGGGCTCGGGATCGGGCTGGTCCTGCCCATCGCCTACGACCTGGCGTTCTTCCTCGGGGGCGTTCTCCTGTGGATCGTGCTCGGGCGTTGGCTCGAGGTGCGGTCCATCACGCTGACCACCGTCGCCGTCGCCTGTATCGTGGCCGAGGGCATCGGGGGCGTGCTCAAGCCCATCCTGCAGATGGCTGGGCTCATTCCGGGCTGAGGGTCCGGGCCGCTGCCCGCCGGTCAGCTATCGGAGCGCCGCGGCCCCCGTGACGGCGGGGAAGGTCGGGGGCACATCCACGTACAAGCTGGGGCATGGCCCGGCACGCGACGAGGTGTCGCGATGCGGGCTCCCGGAGGTGGCCCATGGTCCGAGTCTCGCTCGTTTTCGTTGCGCTCATCGTCATCGCGGCCGGGTGTGGGGGCAGCGACGAGCGTCCCCGCGTCGACGCAGGCAGGGACGCCGGGCCGCGCGACTCGGGCATGGTGGACACCGGAACGCTCGATTCGGGTCGGGACGGTGGCAGCTGTGAGGACGGCGATGGCGACAACTACGGTCCAGGGTGCGCGCTCGGCGACGACTGCGACGACACGGACCCGGCCGTTCATCCGGGCGCGGACGAGGCGTGTAACGGCGCCGACGACGACTGCGACGAGACCATCGATGAAGATCTGACCGCCCCGAACTGTGCGCTGACCGAGGGCGTCTGCGCAGGCTCGGTCGCTGCCTGTGGTGGCGAGATGGGTTGGCTCGAATGCGGCGACACCGAATACGGCGTGACCTTCGAGATCGACGAAACGTCCTGCGACTCCCTGGACAACGACTGCGACGGAACCACCGATGAGGACTGCAGTTGCAGTCCCGGCGAGGTGCAGCCGTGCGGAAGCGACGCCGGAGAGTGTGTGGCGGGCACCCAGACCTGCTCCAGCGCGGCCGAGTGGGGTGCCTGTGACGGCGAGGTTGGGCCCATGGGCGAGGCCTGCGACGGACTCGACAACGATTGCGACGGCGAGACCGACGAAGCCGCCGAGCTCGCGGCTCCGTCATGCCCCCTGCAGCTGGGTGTCTGCGCGGGCGCGAGGCGCGCGTGCACCGGTGCGGGCGGATGGGGAGCGTGTGCGGGAACCGCCAGCTACGGTGCGAGCTATGAAGCGAGCGAGACGGCGTGCGACAGCCTCGACAACGACTGCGATGGAGTGGTCGACGAGGGCTGCGTATGCATCGACGACGACACCCAGCCCTGCGGCAACGACGTCGGCGAGTGCAGCACTGGATTGCAGACGTGCACTTCTGGGGCTTGGGGTGCGTGCGTAGGCGGAGTCGCTCCCGTGCTCGAGACGTGCAATGGCCGCGACGACGACTGCGACGGTGGGACGGACGAGGGCCTGGTCGGGCCGGCTTGTCCCCTGACCGCCGGTGTGTGCTCGGCCGCGAACCAGACATGCGGCGGAGCAGCCGGTTGGCTCTCCTGCACGGCCGCGAGCTACGGGCCGCGCTACCAGGCCACCGAGACCACGTGCGACGGTTTCGACAACGATTGTGACGGCACGACCGACGAAGGATGTGCTTGCGTGGTCGGCGCCATGCAGGCCTGCGGGTCGAGCGTCGGTGCGTGCGAGCGCGGCACGCAGACATGCGGTGCATCGGGCTGGGGCGCTTGCACCGGCGGCGTGGTCCCCGCGGCCGAGTCGTGCAACGGGCTCGACGACGACTGCAACGGCGTGACCGACGATGGCCTCGTGCCGCCGGCTTGCGCCCTCACGGCGGGCGTATGCGCGGGCTCGAGCCGCGTGTGCGGTGGTGCCGCGGGGTGGGCCGCGTGCACGGCCGCGAGCTACGGTCCGAGCTATCGGCCCGTCGAGGATGGGGCTGCCGTGGAGATTCTCTGCGATGGGCTCGACAACGACTGTGACGGGGAGACCGACGAAGGGTGCACCTCGGGACCCATTCTCACGGTGGCCGAGGACGCCATCGACCCGTCGGTGCACGACCAGCATGTGGCCTTCCTCGGGAACCCGGACGGCAACTGGGACGTGTTCTTCATGGATCTCCGAACCGGTGGGCTGCTGCGATTGACGGCGACACCCGAGGAGGAGTCGGGTCCGCAGATTCACGGACACCTCGTCGTGTACACGCGTGGGACCGGCGCAGCGGCTCGGGTCGTGGTCTACGATCTGCAGGCTGCGACCGAGACCGTGCTCACCACGGCTCAATCGGAGTCGCCGCGCATCTTCCGCAACGTCGTCGTATGGCAAGACGGGCGAGCTGGTGACTGGGACGTGTACGCGCGCAACCTGGATACGGGTGCGGAGGTGGTCGTGGCGGAGACGGCTGCGGACGAGTTGGCTCCGGACGTCTTCGGCGACGTCATCGTCTACACGGCGATGTCGGGCACGGCCATCGGGTACCTGCACATCTTGGATCTAGCCACGGGGACGGACGACGTGCAGAACGCTGGCGCGACTGGCGATCAGATCACGCCGCGCGTCGACTGGTCGGTCGTCGGGTGGACCGATGGCCGACTGGTCACCGACCGCTCGTCGTGGCTCTCCGATTGGCAGGTGTATGGGGCGCAGCTATCGGCCTACGGGACGGAGATCCCTGTCGCCCGCGCTGCGGGGAGTCAGGTGCTGGGCGCGATCAGCGGCCAGATCATGGTCTGGAGCGATCACCGTGACGGGAACTGGGACGTCGCCGGGTCGGCGGTCGGAGGCACCGAGTTCTTCATGGCGCGCAACCCCGCGATCCAGGTCGCGCCGACGATCAGCGGCGACAGCGTCTATTGGGCGGACAATCGGGCGGGCAGCTACGACATCTTCGGCTCGCGCGTCTTCCCGATTGGGGCAGCGGCGGCTGGCGACGTCGTGATCAGCGAAGTGCTGGCCGATCCGCCGGCGACGGCCGACCCCAACGGCGATGGCGTGTCGAGCACGACCGACGACGAGCTCGTCGAGCTCGCAAACGCGACCTCGGTGGCCGTGGACATCAGTGGGTACGTTCTGAGGGATGGGGTTGGGCCGCGACACACATTCGCGGCGAACACGGTCATCCCGGCGGGCGGGGCGCTGGTCGTCTTCGCGGGGGGGGCACCGGCCGGGCTCTTCGGCGGGGTGCGCGTCCTGACCGCATCCACGGGCGCCCTCGGGCTGAACAACACGGGTGACACCGTGAGCCTCGTGAGCCCGAGCGGAACGATCATCGACACGATGACGTACGGCTCCGAAGGTGGCGCCGATCAGTCGCTCGTGCGCGTGCCCGAGTACAGCGGGGCCTTCGTCCAGCACTCGACCGCTGCGGGTTCCGGCGGTCGGCCATACTCCCCCGGCACCCTTCGCACCGGCTACCCCTTCTGAGGGGAAGCTTCTCCCCGATCCTACTCGAGGCCTTCGATGATCGCGTGGAAGGCGTCGTGCACGCCCTGCAGCGCCTCGTCGGTGGCCGCGGCGTCCCCGCCGTCGCATGCGGTCCGCAATGCGCCCACCGCGGTCGCCAGCGTCGGCTGGTTCCCCTCCGCCGCATCCTGCTCCGCGCCCGTGGCGAGCGTCGAGAGCTGGGGCGTGGCCTCGCAGGCCTGCCGTGTGCGCTCTTCGCCCGCGTCCGAGTGCCAGATGGGGGCGAAGGCTTCGTGGAAAGCACCCAGACCGGCCGGCAGCTCGGCGTGCTCGCGGCCCTCGCCGCCCTCGCCGTGGTGCTCGCCTTCCATGTGGCCTTCGCCACCGCCGTGGTGCTCACCCTCGGCTTCCGCCCCTTGGCCGTTCGCTCCCGCTCCGCCACAGGACGCGACCAGCAGCGCGACCGCAACACTCAGCATCGTCTTCGTCTTCATGGAGCGGCCCTCTACTACGAGAAGCGCGGAAGAGCCAGCAAATCCGGTCGCGACATTTTACGCACTGACGCGCGAGCCGATCGTGCGTACGGGGAGGCGGGGGCGCGACAAAGGACGCGCCGTGCTCAGCCCGCACGTCCAAAGTCGAGCGTCACCGTCAGCCGTGTCGGGGTGGCATTCGCGCTCGCGGGGAAACGCAATCGACGCAGTTTCTCGACGAGGCATGGCGCTAGCGTGGGGACCGCCGCGCTCGAGCGCACGACGGTGGCGGCGCTCACCTCGCCGCTGCCCGAAACCGTGAGGCCGAGCTGCAACGTCGCCGTGAGCTCGGGCGTCGCGCGCAGCGTGCGCTCGTAGCAGTCGAGCAACGGGGCGCGGAATCTACGGAACGCACGCTCCGCCATCGAGGGATCGAGCCCTCCGTCCACCGCGATGTCTCCGATCGT